>LXNJ01001297.1_pt1 | contig 15117 bp, 15 predicted proteins | sample 809081 | NCBI WGS metagenome assembly LXNJ01 (sample SAMN04870510, study PRJNA318959) | sponge metagenome | biome: sponge; feature: marine sponge reef; material: water | host: Petrosia ficiformis | place: Greece: Milos, Mediterranean Sea | collected 2013-05-29 | depth 5-7 m
GACATAGTCCGCGCCGGCCTCTTTCAGCAACCTGATGCGCTCATCAAGGCTTGAGAGATTGGAGATAGGGGCGTCAGGCTGAAACACCTCACGCGGCGTGGTTGTGAATGTGAGGACGCCCGCCTGCAGGCCGTTGTCGCGGGCCTCCTGCGCCAAGTGCGAAATGATGTGTCGATGGCCGCGATGGACGCCGTCAAAAGTGCCGATTGTAAGAACGGAGCCGGAAGACGTCCGAGCTCGTTCAATTTCCTCAAAGGCTTTCATGAACGGGCGTCACGATTCGTCGGTGTGGATGCGGCCGCGGGCCCGGAGGTGAGTTGCACCGCGCATGTACACGAAGTTCATCTCATCCTGGCGCTTGTCGGTATTGATGTGGATGAGGACACGGATGCACCGCTCAGCGTCATTCTCAACGCTCATTTCATGGGCGCCGATGAGGGCAACGTTCTGCCAGCCCATTCCCACGCGAGCGGCAACCTGCGGGAATTCAGCGGTAATGTCACGGGTAGTTGTGAAGAAGATCGACGCGATGTCTGCAGGGTCAACCTCGTTGACGGCGCAGATCTCTTTGAGCAGCTCCTCCGCGGCCTCGAGAATGGCCTCTCGCGTATCAGAATCCGCCGTCGTCGCTCCCCTGATGCCCCGTACCGCAGTCATATTTCTCCTCCGAATTTGGCGAAAGTCATGAGTCTCAGCGGCGTCCGGCGTCCGCAAGGCTCCGCACATAGTTTTCCACAATTTGCGTCCGCTCCGCAGCGGGCGTGTCTCCCATCAGGTTCACCATGGCGCTGCCGATGACAACGCCGTCCACAATCAGCTTGACGGATTCGACGTGGTCAGGACGGGAGATTCCGAATCCGAGCGCGAGCGGAATATCCGTATGGGCGCGGACTCGTTGGATGAGGGCGGGGACGCCTGCGGAGACGGCGTCACGGGCTCCTGTGACGCCCGTGAGGCTGACGCAGTAGATAAAACCTCGAGCGCGCTGCGCGATAGCCTTGATGCGTTCATCGGGGCTAGTCGGGGCGATCATATAGATCAGGTCAAGGCCGTGATGGGCGACTACGTCATCGAGAGGGCCTGACTCCTCGGGTGGGAGGTCGGGCACGATGAGGCCGTCAATGCCTGCGGCGGCGGCCTCATCTGCCAGCTTTTCGATCCCGTACTGCAAGAAGGGGTTGTAGTAGCCCATCAGGAAGATGGCAGTTTCGGCAAACCGGGCGCGGATTTCCCGTGTTGCTTCCAGGCAGCTTTCTAGCGTGACGTCATTGTTGAGGGCGGCGGTTGAGCTTTTCTGGATTGTCGCGCCATCCGCCAATGGATCGCTGAACGGGACGCCGAGCTCTATAAGGTCTGCGCCGGCGCGGATGGCGGCGCTAACGCCCTCAACCGTGGCGGGAACGTCCGGGTAGCCGACGGTGAAGTAGGGGGCGATTACGGCGCGCTGCTCCTCACGGGCGCGCCGGAAGGCCTGATCTATCCGCCCCACGTTTGCACTGCCAGGGCGGTCACTGCAATTGCGTTATAGCCCGCGTGTGTGATGATGCTGCTCCAAAGATTGCCGGTCCAACGGTATATGCCCAACAGAATCATACCCACAAGCGCAATGGGGATGATGATGGCAGGGTCGATGTGAGCGATGCCAAAGACAAGCGAGGTCAGGATGACGGCGGGCCAGACGCGCATTGTTTTCCGGAAGGCCTGATACATGAATCCACGGAAGAAGATCTCTTCAAACAAGGGGGCGATGATAACGGCGGAAAGGGCGATGATGGCGAACGAAATTGGATCGATGTCCCAGGATTCGAACGGGTTACGTGGCACGAGAAAATCGATTTCAAGCCAGTCGACGAGTTGGACGTAGCCGACCACAAGCGCCTGGCAGGCGGTAATACCCGCAATGGCGATGAGTGTGGTCGAGATTGGCCTGATTTGACGGAATCCCAGCGATGCCCAACGTCCTCCCGAAGGCCGAACGGCAAAGATCCAAACGCTGAGAAGCATGACGCCCTGTAGGGCAAGCGTCGCAATTAGCAGTACGACGTGCTCACCCCATCCGCTTACGTCGACGACCTCTACGAGACCACTGATGCCTCCGATGACCACCAGAAAAGCCACGGCAATCACGGCCACTGAGATCAGGACTTGCCGAATGCTCCACGGCACGGGAGGAGCGGCGGGTCGCGCGCGCGGCACTGCGTACCGTGTTTCGAATTCCGACCCCCAGTCTTGCTGTCCTGGTTGGGTTGGTCGACTCACGAGCCGGGGAGGAGGTGGGGTTTCGGTCGGAGTGGGTGATGGGCGGCGCTGGGCCGCAAGCCGCTGTGCCACGTAAGGGACAACCACGGCGATTACTGCAAGAGGTAATAGCAGGATGATGAGCTGACGCGGGATGAGGCGCAGGAGAAACGAGAAGACCTTGAACAGCGGCACGGCGTTCACCGACCTTGACGGCTTGTGCCGGGTGTTAATCCTGCGGGCAGGTCGTTAATGGGTGCTTCGCAGCGGGTTGGCGTTTGCGCCATGCGGCTCAGCGTCCATCCGGGCCGGTGGGGTAGAGGCGGCGATACTCGTTGAGGAGTTTGGCTATCACTCCGGCGCGGTCGGCAAGAGCGAGAGCCTCTTGATAAAGAAGTTGGCGGCCTTGATCCGTGATCTGGTACGTACGGCGAGAGGGGCCGGGGCCGCTTTGGCGCACCCATTCAGAGGTGACTGCGCCGGATTTCTCAAGCCGCCTCAGGCCACGGTAGAGATTGCCCACGTCCGCCTTGCCCGGGAGGTATCCGCGAGCTTGCAGCGCCTCAAGGAGGGCATACCCGTGCTGGGGCCCCTCTGACAGGACGAGAAGAACGGCGGGCTGCACAAGCCCCCACATCGGGGACGTTCGGGACTCTGTTTCAGACGATGCCGTCATGACGCCTCGCTGTTCTTCTCTGGCAATCTTATGTAGCGTCTCGGCCTCTCGTCAAAGGCAGACATCTCAGTTGGCGCCCGACAGTTCGTTGAGAAGGCCGCGCGCTTCCTGAACGGCGTTCTCTATCGGGACGATTGTCGCCGAATCACGGTCGCGGCTACGGAGTTTAAGTTCGGCATTCCGGCCATCCCGCATAGATCGGCGGCTGACGGTGACACGTAAGGGCATCCCGAGCAGATCAGCGTCGCTGAACTTGATCCCGGCGGATTCGTCGCGGTCGTCAAACAGGACTTCCAGACCGGCCGACGTTAGTGCGCTGTAGACATCCTCGGCGGCGTTAGCGATTTCCTCATCACCGGGATTCAAGGAGACGAGATGGATGTCGTAAGGGGCAATGCTGGCGGGGAAGATGATGCCGTCGTCATCGTGGCGGCTCTCGATAGCCGCGCCGAGCAGGCGACCGACACCGATGCCGTAGCAACCCATGAACATGGGCTTTTCCTCGCCGTCCTGGGTGACGTAGTTCGCGCTGAATGCTTCGCTGAATTTCGTGCCGAGCTTGAAGACATGGCCGACCTCTATCCCGCGAGAAAAGTTGAGCGTGCCTTCGTCGCAGCGGGGGCACCCGTGCCCCTCCTCTGCTTTGGCGATGTCTATGACGTCATCAAGTTGAAAATCGCGGCCATGATTGACGTTCCGGAAATGTTTGTGGGTGTCGTTTGCGCCCGCGACATAGTTGGCTCCCTGCGTTGCGGAGAGGTCTCCGAGTTTGCGGACGTTGTCGATGCCGACAGGAGAAGCTGAACCTGCGACGATGCCCGCCTTTTTCACCTCTTCATCGGTGGCGAGGCGTAGTTCACCGCCGCCGAGGGCGTTGGCGAGTTTGACTTCGTTCACGTCGAGATCTCCGCGAATGGCGACGAATATGAACTCGCCATCGTGGACATAGAAGACTGCCTTGAGGGTCTGGCTCTCTTCGATGGACAGGAATTCAGCGAGTTCAGCGATGGTGGTCATGTTTGGGGTGTCGATGACTTCAATGTCGTTCGGCTCGCCTGTGTCGGGTGCGGGAGCGTAGCGGGAACGGGCGCGTTCAACATTGGCGGCGTAGCCACAGGCAGGGCAGTTGACCAACTCATCTTCGCCGGTGTCTGCAAGGAGCATGTATTCCTGCGAGTCGCTGCCGCCCATCGCGCCGCTGTCTGCCTCGACGGCAACGACATCAAGCCCTGAACGGCGGAAGATGTTCCAGTAGGCCTGCACCATCTTGTCGTATGCGCCATCGAGGCCATCCTGGTCAGTGTCAAAGGAGTATGCGTCTTTCATATGGAACTCGCGCACACGTATGAGACCGGCGCGTGGGCGGGCCTCGTCGCGGAGCTTGGTCTGAATCTGGTAGAGGTTGATGGGTAGATCACGGTAGCTGCGGACGTGGCGGCGAGCGAGATCAGTGACGGCTTCCTCATGTGTGGGGGCAAGAACCATTTGTCGCTCACGGCGGTCATTGAGGTGTAGCAGGGTGGGGCCGAAGGCTTCTTCGCGTCCGCTCTGTCGCCAGAGTTCAACGGGCTGGATGACGGGCATGAGGACTTCCTGCGCGCCCGCCGCGTTCATCTCATCGCGGATGATGTTCTCGATCTTGCGCATTGAGCGCAGCGCCATAGGGAGGTAGGAATAGACGCCGGCGGCGACCTGCGCGACGAATCCAGCGCGAATGAGGAGGCGATGTCCGGCGGTGTCCGCGTCGGACGGGTCATCCCGCAGGGTCTTGCCGAACATCTGGGACATGCGCATGGGTCAATGGTAGCGCGTGGCAGGCAGGTGGAGAAGAGCGAGGGCGTGTGTCCCGCTGTTGAGCGCGTCGATTCCGCCATGCTAAACTCGCGTCACATTCTCATCTTGGGCTGGAGGAGACCGGCAGCACTATGCGCCAACACCAGGTCATCATCATCGGCGGCGGTCTTGCGGGCATGAGGGCCGCACAGAAGGCACAGGAGATGGGCGCAGACGTCGCCATGATCTCCAAGATTTATCCGACGCGCAGCCATTCAGCCGCCGCTCAAGGCGGTGTGCAGGCGGCGGTCAGCGAGGGCGATTCCTGGGAAGCGCACGCTTACGACACTGTCAAGGGCAGCGACTACCTGGGCGACCAGGACGCCATCGAGATTCTCTGTTCAGAAGCGCCGGGCGACATCTACGCCCTTGAGCGCATGGGCGTCATCTTCAACAGGAACGATGACGGCACCATTGATGCTCGCGCCTTTGGCGGCACGTCCGTCAACCGCACGTGCTTTGTCGCGGACCAGACGGGGCAGGTTCTTCTGCATGTGATGTGGGAGCAGTTGCTCAAGAGCGGCCTGACGGTGTATTCCGAGTGGTTCGTTACGAAGCTGCTCGTTGAGGACAACAAGATCGCCGGGTGCGTCGCGCTGGAGATTCCGACGGGCCGCGTGGAGGTCTTCCGATCAAAGGCCATCGTTCTCGCGACGGGCGGGATCGGGCAGGTCTACAACCCGACGACAAACGGCCTCGTTGTAACGGCGGACGGGCAAGCACTGGCATACCAGGCGGGCGCGACGCTCATGGACATGGAGGCGGTGCAGCACCATCCGACAACGATGAAGGCGAATGGTGTGCTCATCACGGAGGGCGCGCGCGGCGAAGGGGCATATCTGCTGAATTCCAACGGCGAGCGCTTTATGGATAAGTACGCGCCGAATATGAAGGAGCTTGCTTCTCGCGATGTTGTTTCCCGGGCGGAGACGATGGAGATCCGCGAGGGGCGGGGCATTGACGGATGCGTCTTGCTCGATCTGCGACATCTTGGGCGCGACCTGATCATGACCAAGCTCGCGCAAATCTATGAATTGGCGCGCGACTACGCGAGCACGAACATCCTTGAAGCGCCAGTGCCGATCCAACCCGGCCATCACTACATCATGGGCGGCATCAAGACGGACGTTGACGGTCGGACGTGGGACATAACGGGGCAGGGGCGCTGGGCAGGGGTCGAAGGCCTGTTCGCTGCCGGAGAGTGCGCCAATGTAAGCGTTCATGGCGGCAACCGGCTTGGCGGCAATTCGCTGCTTGACACCATCGTGTTCGGCAAGCGGTCCGGCGCTGGGGCGACCGAGTACGCCAACGCCAACGACTGGGCGCCGATTAGCGAGGAAGCAGAGTTGGCGGACCAGGAGGGTTCCATACAGGGGATCTTCGGCCGCCCGGCAGACGGACTTCGCTCATCCACGCTTCGATTCGAAATGGGCAACGCGATGAATGACGGTATCGCGGTGTTCCGCACCGAAGAGGGGATGACGGCGGCGCTCAACTCCGTGCGGGACATCAAAGAGCGGTACCCGAGCGTGTCCGTGCATAACAAGGGGCGCGTGTTCAATACGGACCTGCTGTCTGTGCTGGAGCTGGGTTACATGCTGGACGTGGCGGAGGTCATCGCGGTCAGCGCGATCAATCGCAAGGAGAGCCGGGGAGCACATGCACGGGAGGACTATCCCGATCGCAACGACGAGGAATATCTGAAGCACACCATCGTTCACCGCGGCGGAGACGGCGACCCCGTCCTGGATTATCTGCCGGTGACGATGACGAAATGGGAACCACAGGTGAGGTCCTACTGATGGATGTAACTCTGAAGGTCAAGCGGTACGATCCGGAGACGGACGAGGCGGCACATTTCGAGGAATACCAGGTGAATTTGCCGGAGTACGGCGCGGTCCTCGACGGATTGCTGTCGATTCGTGACGAGCAGGACGGCTCGCTGTCCATGCGCTGCTCCTGCCGGAGCGCCATCTGCGGCTCCTGCGCGATGAAGATCAACGGCAAGTCGCGCCTCGCCTGCAAGACGATGGTCTCTCAGCTCAAGGAGCTTGAGGGTGACGTGATCTCCGTGGAGCCGATGGGCAATCAGCCGGTCATCAAGGATCTTGTCGTGAACATGGACATGTTCTGGGATAAGGTCAACGCGGTGCAGCCGTACCTACAGCCCGAGGGGCCGGTGCCGGATAAGGAATACCTCGTCTCGAACGACTCCATGATGGAACTCGCGGTCGCCATGAACTGCATCATGTGCGGCGCGTGCGTTTCCGACTGCACCGTGCTTGAGGTCGACAAGGGATTCCTGGGGCCAGCCGCGTTGGCCAAGGCGTTCCGCTTTGCGGGCGATCCGCGTGATGGTCACAAGCAGGAGCGGCTTCAATTGTACACCGAGCCGAACGGCGTGTGGGACTGCACGCGGTGCTTCATGTGCGTGTCGGCCTGCCCGAAGGACGTCGCGCCGATGGAGCGGATCATGGACGTGCGGGCGATGGCGATGGACGCCGGGCTGACAAACACGCGCGGGGCGCGGCACGTGGACGCATTCGCATCGAGCGTGAAGCATAGCGGCCGCCTCAATGAGCTTGGCCTCGCGATGAAGACATTTGGCATGTTCAGGGCAGGGATCGAGCTTGCGCCGATGGGTATCAGGCGACTGCTCAAGCGCCGACTACCGCCGCTGATGCACAAGAAGATTGCGACGGCGAAGAATATCGGCCGCCTATTTGACAAGTTGGGGGTATAGAGAACGATGCGCTACGCCTTTTGGCCCGGTTGCGTGTCCAAGGCAGGCACGCCCGAACTGTATCCTGCCGCGACGGCGGTTGCCGACAAGATTGGCATGGAGCTTATCGAGCTTGAGCAGGCGAGCTGCACGGGCGCGGGCGTACTAGGCGAGCGGAACGAGGAACTTGTCGATACGCTCAATGCTCGCAACTTCGCGCTTGCAGAGCAGATGGGGTTGGATACGCTGCTGACAATTTGCTCCACCTGCCAGGGCGTGATGAGCGGCGTGAACTACAAGCTGCGGGAAAAGCCGGACTACTTGGCGAAGATCAATGAGAGCCTCGCCGAGGAGGGCCTGGAGTACAAGGGCACAGTCCGCGTGACGCACATGATGTGGGCAGTCGTTGAGGAGCTCGGGCTGGACAATCTCAAAGACATGGTTGTGCGGCCACTGAACGGGCTCAAGATTGCGCCGTTCTATGGGTGCTATATTCTCCGGCCTCGCTATGTGCTCGGGATGAACGAGGAGCACGCACATCGGGATCAGTACCTGGAGTACATCATCGAGGCGCTTGGCGGAGAGCCTATCGATTACGAGGGCAAGCTGCGATGCTGCGGCTTCCCGATCATGACAATCAACGAGGATAACGGCCTGAAGATGGTGAGCAATCACACGCTTGAGGCGAAGGAGTTGGGCGCGCATGCGTTGGTGACTCCGTGCCCACTGTGCCACCTAAACCTGGACGAGTTCCAGCCGAAGGCCGCCAAGAGCGCAGGCAAGCCGATCAACATGCCGGTGCTGCACTTGCCGCAGATGATTGGGACGGCGCTCGGATTCAGCGTGCGGGACATGGGCCTGCAACGGCACATCGTCTCGACGGAGCCGTTCATCGAGTTGTCAGGGATGCCGCGGAAGTAGGGCAGCACCCCCTCACCCCAATCCTCTCCCTGAGGGAGAGTGGGCTACTTTGGCTCCAAGGGTAGGGCTACGCGGATAGATTCCAGACGCGGGCTTTGCCGTCGGCGGCAGTTACTGCGAGCAGGTTGCCGTCGGGGTTGAACGACGCCAAGTGCACACCTTTGATGGATAGCAGGTATTCGGCGACGGATTCCAGCGAGGGCAGGGCAAGTACGCGAACCCGCTTTTCTTCCATGACGGCCAGGCGAGATCCATCCGGCGATAGCCTGACGGAGCGGGGAGCCTTTGAGCCGATGTCATGGGACTCGATCAGGGACCAGTCGGCTGTCGACCACATGTGAATCCCGCCGCCGAAATCCTGCGTCATCACCCTGGAGGCGTCTGCGGTTAGCTGCATGGCTCGAGCGGATTTGTCGTGGCCGGGCATCTGGGCGATGACCTCACCGGATTCCAGTGACCATACCAGGGCCTCGTCGCCGCCACCTGCTGTGATCAACGTCTCGCCGTCCGGCATGTACTCAACCTGAGCGCCGATGCGGTAGGGGGCCTTAAGGGAGGTGGGCTTGTCTTCAGGGCTAGCCGGGTCCCAGATGCGGATCGTAGTGTCAGTGGCGGTGGAGGCGAGACAGCTGCCGTCCGGCGACCACGACAGGCCCATGACGGTATTGCGGTGGCCCTTGAGAATGGCAGACGGCTCAGTGCCGTCGGACTTCCAGACGCTGATGGTGCGGTCGGACGAGGATACCGCGAAGGTGTCGTTGTCAGGCGCGAACTCGATGTGATTGGTGCTCTTGCCGTGGTGAACGTATTGGGCAACTTCTTGCCATGAGGTTGTGTCGTACACGCGGATGAGGCCGCCAAAGCCGCCGACGAGCAGTCGCTTGCCGTCCGGCGAAAATGAAACGGCGTAGGCGTGTCCCTCGAAGGCGTCCAATTCAGCTATGAGTGAGTCAGTCATGTGTCCATCTCCTACCAGCGGGCCCGCAGGGGCGGGCGTATCTCTCAAGTCCAGAATAGCCAGTTGCGGGACAGAGGGAAAACAGAACAGGTTAGTTGCATCTACACTGAAACTATGACCAAGAAAGACGGTGATGATGGCAGCAAGCTTGTAAGGGTGAACAACCTCAGCGAGCAGTTCAACAAGGGCTATTCGTCAGGGCAGTTGGCCGGATACCGGAAGAACGGGCTTGGGCAACGCGCGTTGACATTGATTGAGTTCCTGCAGGCGCGGGGGCTCGAGGGGAAGTCGGTGTTGGACATCGGCAGTGGGATCGGCGCGCTGCACCTGGAGCTGCTTCTTGCGGGTGCGGAAAGCGCGACGGGCGTGGATGCCTCGCCAACCAACATTGCCGGGGCGCTGGAGCTGGCGGAAGAGATGGGGTTGGCGGACAGGGTGGAGGAGCGGCAGGGTGATTTCGTTGACCTTTCCGCCACAATTCCTGAAGCGGATATCGTGACGCTCGACCGCGCCATTTGATGCTACCCTTCTGTCCAGCAGTTGCTGGCCGCTTCCGGCGCTCACTCTCGCGAATACCTGGCGCTGACGATGCCGCGACGTACCATCTGGATGCGGGCCGGCATCCGCGTCATCAATCTCATGCTGGCCGTGGCGCGAAAGAAGTTCCGCGTCTATGATCATTCACCAACGGTCATCGACGAGACACTGCACAATGCAGGACTGCGCAAGGTTATGCAGCGTCCGGCAGGGCTGTGGGAGGCGCGGGTGTATGAGCGGGAGCCGTACGCGAGGCTCACCGACGTTGACGCCTGACTTTGTTGATGAAGTCCTGGTCTATCTCGTAACGCATGTCAGCGAGGTCAAGCAGGCTCCGTGCGACGGTGTTATCTCCGCTCTGTCGACCAGTTGGTCCGTGAACTAGCCAGACGACCACCCCTTCATTTCTTGCTACGTCTACTGCCGGAGCAAGATCGCTATCACCTGATATGAGCACCATATGGGTGACTTGATGCTTGGCACTCAGAAGAGCAATGTCGAGGCCCAAGAGCATGTCGACTTGCTTCTGCTGAAATGTTCGATTGCCCGATGCGTCCCACCGTGCGGCGAGCCAACCGAGTCGCACCTCAAACTTTGGTAGTCGCCTCAAATAGTCATGGAATTTCGACGCGTTAGAGAATCTTTGATTTTCGTCAGGTGTGGGTCGAGAACTCTTATAGGGCAGTGCGTTGAAATAGTAAGTTCGGAGTATGTCGAGCGGCTCTAGGGAATCTCTTGCCACTATCTCTCGGATTGTCTCGGGTAGTTTCGAATAGTCTACTCCTACGCCATACTCGGACTTCGCTAGCCGTTCCAAGTATGCTCCGTCGATTAGAATTGCAAGTCTAGCCAACTTCGGATCCTCTCACCCCGCCTAAGAAGCAAAGAACCGGGGATCTCCCCGGTTCGTCGCATAAATATTACCCTGTTACTTCCCTATCCACTCGGAGTGGGGGGAGGCCAGGGGGCATACTGTGCAAAAGTATATGCCGCTGACTATACGGCGTCAATCTTGTAAGTCAGCCCAGGTTGGCCATTGCTTCTACGAGTTCGTTGACGGCTTCGAGAGACTTCTGGAAACCGGCCTGCTCTTCGTCGGTTAGTTCGAGTTCTATGACCTTTTCAACGCCGTTCTCGCCAAGGATGACCGGAACGCCGATGAAGACTCCGCTGACGCCGTATTCGCCATCGAGGTAGGCGGCGGCGGGAACAATGCGGCGCTTGTCCAGCAGAATCGAATCAACCATCTGGAGGACAGCCGCAGAAGGGGCGTAGAACGCAGAACCCGTCTTGAGCAGGCTTACTATTTCACCGCCGCCGTCGCGCGTCCGCTGCACGATGGCCTCGACGCGATCCTTGGGCAGCCAATTCTCGAGCGGAATGCCGCCGACAGTGGTGTAGCGTACCAGCGGGACCATGGTATCGCCGTGCCCGCCGAGTACATAGGCTTGTACGTCCTCAACTGAGACGTTCAGTTCTTGCGCAATGAAGGTTCGCATCCGGGCGGTGTCGAGGACACCTGCCATTCCAACGACGCGCTCCTTCGGGAAGCCGGAGAGCTTGTGGGCGTGGTAGACCATTGCGTCCAGCGGATTGGAGACGATGAGGAGGATTGAATCCGGGGACTTTGCAACTACCTCGCTGACGACGCTGTCCATGATTCCCATGTTGGTGCGGAGGAGATCGTCGCGGGTCATGCCGGGTCGGCGGGCGATGCCGGCGGTGATGACGACGATATCGGAGTTTGCGGTCGTCTCATAGGAGTTCGCGCCGGTGACGGCGGAGTCATATCCAAGAACGGGGCCGCTCTGCGCGAGATCGAGGGCCTTACCTTGCGGCATACCTTCAACGACATCGACGAGCACGACATCAGCGTAGTCGCGTTCGGCGATTCGTTGTGCCGCCGTCGCGCCTACATTTCCACCACCGACTACGGTTACCTTCTTGCGCATGATTATCCTTTCCTTCGTTGCATTTTGGGGTTCAGTTTGCTCTGGCGTGAGTCTCAGGAGCGCTTGCCGGATTGCATTTTGGCGATGATGGCGTCTGCCATTTCCTGCGTGCCGACGGCGGTGGGGTCGTTTCGGTCCGGCTTGAAGTCGTAGGTAACGTCCTTGCCTTCGCGTATGACTTCGGCGACTGCGCCTTCAACACGCTCGGCGGCTTCCTGCTCACCGAGATGTCGAAGCATGAGCGCGCCGGTGAGGATTGTGGCCGTTGGATTTACGCGATTCTGGCCGGTATAGCGCGGGGCGGAGCCGTGGACGGGCTCAAACACAGCGCCGTTCTCACCGATGTTGCCGCCGGGCGCGAGGCCGAGGCCGCCGACGAGGCCGGCGCAGAGGTCTGAAATGATGTCTCCGTAGAGGTTCGGCAATACGAGAACGTCGTACTCCTCCGGGCGCGAGACCATCTGCATGCTGAGGTTGTCAACGATACGGTCGTTGAACTCGATATCCGGATAGTCTTTGGCGACGTTCTGGGCGACCTCAAGGAAGAGGCCGTCTGAGAACTTCATGATGTTGGCCTTGTGGACGGCGGTGACGAGTTTGCGGTTGTTCGCCTTTGCGTACTCAAAAGCGAACCTGACGATGCGCTCACTGCCCGTGACGGAGATGGGCTTGATGGAGATGGCAGAGTCGTCACGGATAGGCTGGCCGGAGGCATTGCGAAGGAAGTCAATGACTTCCGCCGTGCCTTCGGCGTCCTTTTCGAATTCAACGCCCGCGTAGAGGTCTTCGGTGTTTTCCCGAACGACAACGATATCGACATTCGTGTACCGAGAGCGAACGCCCGGGTAGCTCTTGGAGGGACGCAGATTGGCATAGAGATCCAGCGCCTTGCGGAGTGCAACGTTGGCGCTACGGAAGCCGGTGCCAACAGGAGTTGTGAGCGGGCCCTTGATGCCGACTCCGTTCTTGCGAATAGAGTCCAGGACTCGGTCAGGGATTAACTCCCCTTCGCGTTCAAGGACAGCCTCGCCGGCTTCCTGAACGTCCCAATTGAATTCGATGCCCGTCGCTTCGATAACGCGGCGCATCGCGCCTGAGACTTCAGGTCCAATTCCGTCGCCCGGAATAAATGTGACGTCATACGCCATCTGAGTTTCTCCCTCTCTTCCACTGCTCCAACATCTTTACACCTGTCAACAGAAATCATCGGGATCGGGAACATGCTCGACCAACCCGGCGGTTTCAAAGTTGACAATATAGGGGTTGGCGTCTGTCGGGATACTGTATTTCACCGTTTCACTGTCGGATAACTGGCCCACTACAATACCGGGATTGCTGGCAAGCAAATAGTCCTGTACCCGGAATTGATCCTCCCGCGGGACATATAGCCATGTCTCTTCTCGCGTGCGGCCGTCCGCTGCTGCGGTAACCGGCACGGAATGGCCCCCAGCACCTTCCGTGTAAATCCCGCCAACCCTTTCCATCGCGACTGCAATTCCCGACGTCAGGCAATGCACGTCCATCATCCATACGTTTTCAACTTCGTCCAGCCCAAATGCGACAAATCCATTAGAGCGCATGAGCCAAGCGTCTCTTTCAGCCACAGTATCGACTACCGGCGTCGCTGTTTCGATGGGTTGTGAGTCTCCACACCCAACAACCAGCATCATGAGTAGCAATGCTGCCGGAGCTGCCCACAGAAACTTCCCAACTCTCATAGGCAGTCCATTGACCATTAGACGATGGATCGGGGGACAGCATAGGCCATGTTGCGTCTTGCGCCTTATGAGTCCTGCGGCGGGCCGATGACGGCAAGGATATCGCCGCGAGCGACGCGGTCACCGGCGGCGCGGGGGAGTTCAACGATGACGCCGTCGACGGGTGACGGGAGCATGTTCTGCATCTTCATAGCCTCGATAACGATGATGGTGTCACCAGCCTTGACGGACTGACCGACTTCGACCTCGGCACGAATGACGAGACCGGGCATTGGCGACGTGAGGAGCGCGCCGCCCTCCGGGGCGTTCTGCGTGGATGGTGCAGGGGTGTCAGGGGCCGGGGGTGGGGGCTGGGGGGTTCGACCGCCTCCTGCGCGTGGGGCCATTGGCCTGACACGGCCGCTTGACTGGCCGTCCGCCGGGTCGACGATGACTTGGAATCGCTCCGTGCCGACATGCACGTTGAACGTGCGGGCGGCAGCGCTGAGGTCGGCCGGCGGCGTGCCGGTTGCGGGCGCGTCGACTGCCGGAGGCCTGAAGTCCGGGCTGACCTCCGGCGGCGGCTCTTCAAGACCGTACTTCCAACGGAGGAATCGGAGACCCGTGACGGGGTAGAGAGCATAGATGAGGACATCACCATCGTTCTTGGCCACGTCCTTAGTGGCCTCACGGGCAGCATCCATTTCGGGGTCGAGGATATCGGCGGGGCGTTTCTTTGTCGGGCGGGTGCCGCGCTCGTAGCCCTTGAGGGCAGTCTTCTGGACTTCCTTGTCCATCGGGAGCGGCGGCTGGCCGTAGAGGCCGAAGGCATAATCCTTGATTTGCTGGCTAACGAGTTCATAGCGGCCAAACAAAACGTTCTGGACGGCCTGGATACCCACGATCTGGCTTGTAGGAGTTACCAACGGCGGGTAGCCGAGATCCTTGCGGGTCCGCGGCAGCTCTTCCAAAACCTCCGGCAGGCGGTCGAGGGCATCGGCCTCGGCGAGCTGGGACATGAGGTTGGAGGTCATGCCGCCGGGCACCTGGTGCGTGAGGACGCTGGTGTCGATGATTGAGAACTTCTTGGTTTCGAGCAGGTGCATGTATTTCTCTTGCAGGATCTGCTCTAGGCGGTCACTTGCCTCAATGAGGCGGTTGAGGTCGATTCCCGGATCGCGCCGCGTGCCTTCGAGGGCAACGACCAACGGCTCGGTGGCGGGGTGGGCCGTGCGGAGGGCAAGAGGAGAGAGATCGGTATCAACGATATCAACGCCTGCCTCGATGGCCTTGAGCTGCGTCATCTGGCCCAGGCCGGATGTGTAGTGGGTGTGCAGGTGGATGGGGATGGAGACGGCATCCTTGAGGGCGCTGATCAGGTCATAAGCGTCATAGGGGGCGAGCAGGGCGGCCATGTCCTTGACGCACAATGAGTGGGCGCCCATCTTCTCGATCTCTTTTGCCTTGTCCACGAAGTAGTCGCGGGTAAAGACGGGGCCACCCATGTGTCGATCCGTGACGGAATAGCAAACGGTTCCCTGGATGTGCTTGCCGCTATCGGCGATTGCCTCAAAGGCGGTTTC
>LXNJ01001298.1_pt1 | contig 15107 bp, 16 predicted proteins | sample 809081 | NCBI WGS metagenome assembly LXNJ01 (sample SAMN04870510, study PRJNA318959) | sponge metagenome | biome: sponge; feature: marine sponge reef; material: water | host: Petrosia ficiformis | place: Greece: Milos, Mediterranean Sea | collected 2013-05-29 | depth 5-7 m
TACATCCCGGGGCCCGCGCCCCGAGGCATTCCGCTCGGGCGCCGTCCGGTCGGCGCCGTCTCCAGCTAGCTGAGCGCCGCCATCGTCGAACGCACGTGCTCGGCGCTGCCGTCGAGCATCGCCTGCTCCTGGTCGGAGAGCTTCAGCTCGACCACCTCCACGAGCCCGCCCGCGCCCAGCTTGCACGGCACCCCGAGGAAGATGCCCTCGTGGCCGTACTCTCCCTCCAGGTACGCCGCGCACGGAAGGATGCGCCGCTTGTTCTTCACGATCGCCTCGGTCATCTGCACCGCGGCCGCGGACGGCGCGTAGTAGGCGCTCCCGGTCTTCAGGTACCCGACGATCTCCGCGCCCCCGTTGCGAGTCCGCTCGATGAGCGCGTCGATGCGCTCGCGCGGCAGCAGCTCCGTCAGCGGGATCCCGCTCACCGAGGTGTAGTTCACCAGCGGCACCATGGTGTCGCCGTGCCCGCCCAGCACCAGCGCCTGGATGTCGGCGACGCTCACGTCCAGCTCGAGCGCCACAAAGGAGCGGTAGCGGGCCGTGTCCAGGACCCCGGCCATGCCGATCACGCGCTCGCGCGGGAATCCCGTGGTATCGAGCGCCACGTAGGCCATCACGTCCAGGGGGTTCGAGACCATCATGACGATCGAGTCGGGCGCGACCCGGGCGATCTCCGACGACACCGACGCCACGATGCGGGCGTTGGTGTTCAGCAGGTCGTCGCGCGACATCCCCGGCTTGCGCGCGATGCCGGCCGTGACGATGAAGATGTCGGACCCGGCCGCGGGCTCGTAGTCGTTCGCGCCCACCACCCGGGTGTCGAACCCCTCGATGGGCGCGCTCTCCCACTGGTCCAGCGCCTTCCCCTGGGGAATGCCGTCGATGATGTCGATGAGGACGACTTCCTCCGCCAGCTCCTTCTCCGCCAGCCTCTGGGCGCAGCTCTCGCCCACATGGCCCGCGCCAACCACGGTGATCTTTCGTGCGCTCATGGAATTCTCGGACTCCTCCTCAGGAAGGGGATCGGGCAGGCATCTCGAACGGGATGTTCGGGGGCCACGGTCGCGGCGCCGGACGGCGTGGATCGCCCTGGATCAGCGGTGCGAATCATGGCCGCGGTTCGGTCGAAGCGGGCTCCGGCCGGTCACTACCCGCCGGTCTGGCTCAGCGCGATCAGCCCGCCGGAGCCCTCGGTGCTCCCCTGTACCAGCCAGTGGCGCTCGGGCTTGATGCGCAGGGTTTCCTCGACGAGCGGGCGGACGTCCTCGCCGCCGCGCAGCGCGCTCCGCAGGTCGGTCTGGATCGAGCCGAACAGGCACGGGCGCAGCTGCCCGTCCGCGGTGAGCCGCATGCGGTTGCAGCGGTCGCAGAAGTTGTGGCTCATCGGGGTGATGACGCCGATGGTGCCGGGCGCGCCGTCGAAGCGGTAGTAGGTCGCCGGGCCGTTGCCCAGCGGGCCGTCGACGGGCTTCAGGTCGCCCAGCCGCCGCACCCGCTCGAGCGCCTCGTTGCACGAGATGAAACTCTCCGCCGACAGGTCGGTGTTGGAGCCGGTGGGCATGATCTCGATGAAGCGGATGTGCCAGGGCCGCTCGCGGGTGATGGCCGCGAAGTCCGCGATCTCGTCGTCGTTGGAGTCGCGCATCAGCACGACGTTGAGCTTGATGGGGTCGAAGCCGACCGCCTCCGCCGCGTTCAGCCCCCGCAGCACCTTGTCGAGCGTGCCCGGCCGCCGGGCGATGGTGTCGGCCCGGTCCGCGCGCAGCGAATCGAGCGAGATGTTGACCCGGTCGACCCCCGCCGCCTTCAGGTCCTCCGCCTGGTCCTCGAGCAGCACCGCGTTCGTCGAGAGGGCGATGTTCTCGATGCCGTCGATGGCCGAGAGCATGCGGATCAGCGATGAGAGGTCGCGGCGCACCAGCGGCTCGCCCCCGGTGATGCGCAGCCGCCTGAGCCCCATCTTCGCCATCACCCGCACCACGCGCGCGATCTCCTCGTAGTCCAGGATCTCGTCGCGCTTGAGCCAGGGCAGCCCCTCGACGGGCATGCAGTAGACGCAGCGCAGGTTGCACTTGTCGGTGACCGAAATGCGCAGGTACTCGATGCGCCGCCCGAAGGAGTCGACCATGGAGCGCGAGGCGGCGGCAGCGGGAAGGCTCCGCACCTTCGAAGAATCCGGCCTGGTCTCAGCAATCATCGGGCGCTCCTGGGTGCGCGGCGGATGCTCACGGGTCGCCGGCACCGGAATCGGGGGCCGGGCTTCCGTCGGCAGGGGGAACCGTACCCCTCACCCACCGGGGGGCTCCCTCAACGTAAAACTCCTTTTTCCAGACCGGAAGCCGCCGCTTGATCTCTTCCATGACGTAGCGGGAGGCGCCGTAGGCTTCCGCCCGGTGCGGGCTCGAGACCGCCACCACCACGCTGACCTCGCCGATCTCGAGCGCCCCCAGGCGATGCGCGACCGCCAGGTTGGGGGTGGAGAAGCGCTCGCTCGCTTCCTCGGCGATGCGGCGCAGCACCTCGAGCGCCATCTCCTCGTAGCCCTCGTACTGCATCCCCGACACCGAACGTCCGTCGGCGTGGTTGCGCACCGTGCCCAGGAACAGGAGCACGGCGCCGTCCTCGGGCGAGCCCACCCGCGCCCGCAAACCGGCGGGTTCGAGTGGCTCGGAGGTGATCTCCGCGTAGGGCATCGCGCGCTCAGCCGCCGGCCACCGGCGGGATGAAGGCCACCTCGTCTCCGTCGCGCAGCCCGGCGTCGGTGGGGGCGTATTCGAGGTTGACCGCGACCGCGGGCTTCGGCGGGAGCGCGGCGAAGGACGGCCCGCGCGCGCGCAGGGCGTCGATGAGATCGGCCACCGTGGCGTCCTCGGGGAGGTCGACCTCGGTGTGCGAAGCGCCGGTCAGTTCGCGATACGCGGCGAAGAAGCGCGCCTGTACCCGCAAGGGACGGCCCCCGCGCTCAACCGCCCGTATCGTCGTCCAGGCGAACGACCTGCGAGCGGAGCAGCCGGGACGGCTTGAAGACCGGGACCGCGCGGGCGGGCACCCGCACGGGATCTCCGGTGCGGGGATTGCGCGCCATACGTGCCTTGCGCCGGCGCACCTTGAAGGTGCCAAAGCCCCTGATCTCGATGTTCTCGCCGCTGGCCACGGCCTGCTTGATGGCGTTCAGGAAGCCATCCACCACCAGTGCGCAGTCCTTCCTGGTGATGCCGGGTCCGATGGCGTCCGCAACTTGCTGGACGAGATCCGCTTTGGTCATGCGAAGCCTGTGGGAATCAGGAGCTGATGAGAAGACGATGTTCGCCGGGGGATCCGCAGCCCCCACTGCGAAAATGTGGCATAAACCTCTGTGTTCTGGCGCGCTGATGGGATCATACCGGCGCGCGGGCACGGGGCTTAGGGTACGGGCAATCCGGAGGAGCGTCAAGCATCGCGGCTTCGCCTTTGCGGCTTCCCGTGCCCCCGGCCGCCACTGCGTCGCGCGGTGCAATGTGAGCCTGTACGGGACTCGCGCAAGGTGACGTTCGCCCGTCCGTCTAGCCGGACGCTTCCATGAGCGAAACGAAGTCGTCGAACAGGTAGCGGCTGTCGTGCGGGCCGGGCGCCGCCTCCGGATGATACTGCACGCAGAAGACCGGGAGGGAGCGGTGGGCCATGCCTTCGACGGTGCCGTCGTAGAGGTTGACGTGGGTGAGGCGCAGCTCCGGGGCTCCCGGGATTTCGTCCCCGTCTCCTCCCCTGACGGCGAAGCCGTGGTTCTGCGAGGTGATCTCCACCGTGCCCAGGTCCAGGTTGCGCACCGGATGGTTGGCGCCGTGATGTCCGAAGGGGAGCTTGAAGGTCTCCGCTCCGAAGGCGCGCGCGATCAGCTGGTGGCCGAGGCAGATGCCGAACACCGGCACGCCCTCGCGCGCGCAGCGGCGGATGGCCTCGATGGCCATCTCCACCGCGGCGGGGTCGCCCGGGCCGTTGGACACGAAGAGCCCGTCGGGCCGTTCGCGCGCGATCTCCTCCGCGGGCGTGTCGGCGGGGACGACGGTCACCTCGCACCCGCGCTCGGCCAGGAGCCGCGGCGAGTTGGCCTTCACCCCCAGGTCGTAGGCGAAGACCCGGAACCGGGTCCGGTCCTGCGGCTCGACCACGTAGCGCTCCGGCGTCGAGACCCCGCAGGCCAGGTCGAGTCCCTCCATGCGGGGATGGGCGCGGATGCGCTCGAGCAGCGCCTTCTCGTCGGTGCGGGCGTCGGCGATGGCGGCGCGCATGGCTCCCGCCGCACGGATGTGGCGGGTCACCGCGCGCGTGTCCACCGACTGGATGCCGACCACGCCGTGGCGGATCAGGTAGTCCTCCAGCCCGGCGTCGGCTCTCCAGGAGCTGTGCGCGCGCGCGACTTCGCGCACCACGAAGCCGGCCGCGGCGGGACGCGACGACTCCTGGTCGGCATCGTTTACGCCGTAGTTGCCGATGAGCGGGTAAGTCATCGTCACCAGCTGCCCCGTGTAGGACGGGTCGGTGAGGATCTCCTGGTAGCCGGTCATCGCCGTGTTGAAGACGATCTCGCCGAGGGTCTGTCCGCGCTTCCCCAGGAAGAACCCATCGAAGCGCCGCCCATCTTCCAGGAGCAGGCATGCTTCGGCGCGCTGGGTGGTCTGGATCAAGGCGACAGAAGGATGGAGGAGCGACTGCGGGTCGCGGGCGGAGGAGCGTCGACAGGAATCTAGGAAGTAGCGGGCGGGCGTCCAAGGTTCCGTTAGATTGGAGCATGGTTTACATCCATGCCGACGAGTCCTGCCTGGGCAACCAGTTCAAGGACCGACAGCGGCCGGGGGGCGCGGCGGGACTGCTTGAGTTCTGGCGGGGAGACGCTTGGGTTCGCAAGGACTTCTGGCTCTCCGAGCCCGACACCACCAACAACCGCATGGCGCTGATGAGCGCTATTGCCGGACTCGGCGCGATCCGGCGGCCGAGCCCGATCCGCTTCGTCTCCGACAGCCAGTACCTGGTGCGCGGCATGAACGAGTGGGTCCGGGGATGGCGCGCCCGCGGATGGAAGCGCAAGGGGGGCACGGTGGAGAACGTCGAACTCTGGAAGCGGGCGCTCGGGCTGGCCGAATCCCACGAAGTGACCTGGGAGTGGGTCCGCGGGCACGCGGGGAACCCCCGAAACGAATACGTGGACGTCCTCGCGCTGCGCGCCGCGACCGAGCAGCTGAACTCCGGCGGTGCGGTGCCTTCCGGCTTCGAGGAGTGGCTGGAGGAGCAGCGCGAGACGAAGGAGCGCTACTTCGATTTCTTCGAGGGAGCGCCGCCGGCGGCGCGTTAAACAAAGCGGCCCCCCAGGTCGTCACGCCGATCCCGGGGGGCCCTCTTTTCGCTGCCGGCACCAGCTCCGTTGCTTGAACCCGGCCGCGTGCGGCCGACCGGCTCTGGTCCCTTTTCCCCCTCGCCGCGCAGCGTGCGGCTCAGGTGCCCCTTCGCTTTCGGGGCTACTGGCAGAGGACAGCGACCCCTCCACCGGCTCACCGGGGCTCAAGTCCCGGCTCGCGCCCGCTGTCGCGGCGTCCCGCCCAGCGAACCTCCGCTCCCAACTGCTCTCCAGGGATGACCATCGCCATCGACTGTGAGCCTACTGCGCTCGAAGCGGACTACCATGATAGGGGTTGGTTACGGCCGTGTCAAGGGGTGGATGGGACGGATTTCACAGGATCCCTTCCATCTCCCTCAGGAAGAGGCGTGCGTCCAGCCAGTAGTTCGGATAGGCGCGCCGCACGTCCTCGAGCGAGTCCGTGGAAACGAGCACCGCGTCGCGGCCCTCTTCCTCGAACATGAGGTAGTCCGCGGTGGCGTCCTCGAGTTCGTCCCTGTCGTAGGGGATGATGAGCGTCGTCCTTTCGACCGGCCTGCGCTCGAGCAGGAAGTAGTAGGCGCCGATGCGCTTGAACGTCGACATGTTGCGGATGAGTTGCCCGTACTCGCGCATGCGCTCGACCACGTTCAGGCGCGTGGCGTACTCCTGCACCTCCCGATGAAGGGCCGGCTTGCGGGAAGGCGTGTCCGGGACCGTCGCAGTCCCCTCCTTCAGGGCGAGCGCGGAGCTGGCCAGGGCGAAGAACCGCAGCCACTCTTCCTCGCCCTCGTTGAACTTGAGGGCGTGCTGGAGAAAGGCCCCGGCGGTTTCGACCGCGGTCGCCCAGGCGTGCTGCAGCCGGGAGCGCATCTGGACCTCGACGATCAGGCCATTGAAGGCGTCGTCGCTCTGGTACCGGTAGATGAGGTGCACCCCGCGGTATCCGGAGGGCTTGGGGCGGTCGATGTAGTCCATTTCCCGGATGAGCGTGTGCCCCGAGTCCGAACCCACGTAGACCTCCTGCAGCTCCCGCACCTGGTCGATGGTGTGGAGCGCGGCCCGGCACCCGCCCAGGTCCTGCATCCGGGCGAGCTGCATGCGGGGGAAGCGCCGCAGCTTGGAGAGCGTCGAGGGCGTGGTCTTGAGCCTCTGGGAAACGACGGCGTCGCTGGCGATGCGCGTCGCCATCGCGCGCAGCCGGTCGTGCAGTTCGCTCAGCGGGAATCCGTGGGCGGCTCTCCAGTTGTTGAGCACGCGCATGTCTTCGCGGAACTCCGGAGACTCGCGGTCCCTGTCGGCGGTGGCGAGCGCCTTGCCGGCGCGGTTGATGCGCCCGCGCGAGTATCCGGGAGTGGTCCGGTCCATGGTCGGGCGAGCCTCAGGTGCGGGTGGCGGGATCTTCCCGCGGACCCGCCGGAGGCTCGCGGCGGCTCGGCGGGCCACCGGCCCATTCCAGGCGGCGGCGATGCGCCGGAGAGAGTTCGAACACCTCCGCGAAGGCGGAGACGGCGGCGTTCTCGACGGCCGCCATGGGCACGGGGCCGCCCGTGCACTCGGCGAGCGAGGTGACCTCGCGGTCGGGGATGCCGCAGGGGACGATGGTCGCGAAGTAGTCGAGGTCCGGCTCGACGTTGAGGGCGAACCCGTGCGAGGTGACCCAGCCCGAGGAGACCCGGATGCCGATGGCGGCGATCTTGCGCCCCCCGGTCCAGACCCCGGTGAGGCCGTCCGCCCGCCCGGCTTCCACGCCGAACGCCGCCACCGTGCGAATGAGCACCTCCTCCAGATCCCTCAGGTAGCGGTGCAGGTCGCGGCGCCCGGGGGCGAGCCGGAGGATCGGGTAGCCGACCAGCTGCCCCGGCCCGTGGTAGGTGACGTCCCCTCCCCTGCCCGCCTCGAAGAGCTCGATGCCCCGCGCCCGCAGCTGGTCGTCGCTCGCCAGGACGTGGTCGCGGTGGGCGCTCGACCCCATCGTGAGGACGTGCGGGTGCTCGAGCAGGAGGAGCTGGTCGGGGATCTCGCCGGCCGCGCGGCGGCGCACCAGGTCGGCCTGCAGGTCGAGGGCACGTGCGTACCCGACCAGTCCCGGGCGGGTGACCTCGAGGGTCGGCTGCTTCAGGGCCGCGGGAGACATGGCGGAAAGGTCCTGGCGGCCCGTGGATGAATCCGCGCGAGCGGCGGGGCGCCGGGCGGACGGAGGAGACGCGGCGGACGGCGGCACGGCGGGCGCGGGCCGGTCAGGCGTCCTTGGGGAACTCGGCCAGGGTGGTCCGCAGGTCGGCGATGAAGCGGGCGGCGTCGGCCCCGTCGACGATGCGGTGGTCGTACCCGAGCGAGAAGAACGCGCGCTTGCGGATCGCCATGGCGTCCTGGCCGCTGGCCGGATCGGTCACCACCACGACCCGCTTCTCGATGGCGCCCGTACCCAGGATGGCGGCGGTCCCCTTGGGGATGATGGGCATGCCGACCACGGTGCCCAGCACCCCGGGATTGGTGAGCGAGAAGGTCGCGCTCTGGATGTCCGCGGGGTCGAGTTTGCGCGACCGGGCGCGCGCGGCCAGATCGGCGATGCGCCGGGCGATGCCCACCAGGCTGAACTCGTCCGCGTCGTGGATGACGGGCACGATCAGGCCGGGGTTGAGGTCGACCGCGATGCCCAGGTTCACGTTGCCCCGGTAGATGACGCTGCGGCCGGACACGACGGAGTTGACCATCGGATAGTCGCGCAGCAGCCGCGAGCAGGCCCACGCGATGAAGGCGGTGTAGCTGACCCGCGCCCCGCGCGCCTTCCACGCCTCGCGGTTCCGCCGCCGCAGCTCGTCGATGCGGGTGAAGTCCACCTCGATGAAGGAGTGGACGTGGGGCGCCACCCGCTTCGCCACCACCATGTGGTCGGCGGTGAGCCGGCGGATCTTGTCCATCGGCTCCACCCGATCGGCGGAGCGGGCGCGGAACTCCGGGTTGCGCACCTCACCGTAGAAGGTCGCCCACAGCTGGTCGGCGCCGAGCACGGGACCGGGGGCGGCATCGGGAGCGGCGGGGGGGGAGGGGTCGGTCGCGGGGGCGGCGGCCGGGGCGGAGCCGGCGGCGGCCGCAGCCGCAGCGTCCTGCTCGCGGGTCTCGATGAAGTTCAGGATGTCCTGTTTGGTCACGCGCCCGGCGTGGCCGGTGCCGGCAACCTGGCCGATGTCGACCCCGTGCTCGGCGGCGATACGGCGCACCACCGGGGTCGAACGGCGGCGGAGGCGTTCCTCCGCGGTCGCGGGGGTGGAGGGGCGGTCGGCGGTCGCGGGGGAGGGTTTCCCGTCCGGTGCTCCGGCGAGGCCCGCGGTTGCCGCGGCGTCAGCCGCTTCCGCCCGGGCCGCCTCTTCGGCGGGCTCGCCGGCCACTTCGGTCGACGAAGCCCCGCCCGCGGCCCCGTCGGCTGCCGCGCCTCCCGCCGAATCGATCACGCCGACGATGGTCCCGACCTCCACAGTCTCCCCCTCCGGGACCGTGATCTCCACCAGCACCCCGCCGGTGGGAGACGGAATCTCCGCGTCGACCTTGTCGGTCGAGATCTCGAGAATGGGTTCGTCCACCTCGATGCGGTCTCCAACCGCCTTCAGCCAGCGCGAGACCGTCCCCTCGGCGATCGACTCGCCCATCTGGGGCATCGGCACTTCAATGCGGGACACGACAGACACTCCGTTGCTTGCGGCGGCGCGTTCGGGCTTCGGCGCCCGTCATCGGCAATACCCTGGACATCGTCAGTACTCTACAAGATAGCGGCACGCGGTGACGATATCCGACACCCGGGGCAGGAAGTAGTCCTCCAGCCCGCCCGCGTAGGGGACGGGCGAATCGATCGCGGTGACGCGCAGAATCGGCGCGTCCAGCCACTCGAACACCTGCTCGTTCACGCGCATGGCGATCTCGCCCGCGATCCCGCCGGTGCGGGTGTCCTCGTGGACGATCAGCAGCCGCCCGGTCTTCTTCACGCTTCCGGCGATCGCTTCGTCGTCCAGGGGCAGCAGGGTGCGCAGGTCCAGGACCTCGACCACCACCCCGTCGTCCTTCTCCAGCGCCGCGGCCGCCTCCAGGCTCGTATGCACCATCGCGCCATAGGTGACGATGGTCGCCTGCCCGCCCTCTCGCGCGCACCGCGCCTTGCCCAGCGGCACGGTGTAGTCCTCCGCCGGCAGCACCTCCCGCAGGTGCGGCGCCCGGTAGAGGCTCTTGTGCTCCTCGAAGATGACCGGGTCGTCGTCGCGGATGGCCGACTTCATGAGGCCCTTTGCGTCGTAGGCGGTGGCGGGGTAGACGATCTTGAGCCCGGGAGTGTGGAAGAAGGCCATCTCCACGTTCTGGGAGTGGAAGGGGCCGCCCCGGTTGCCCCCGCCGACGGGGCCGCGCACCACCACCGGGACGCTCCCGCTGCCTCGATAGCGGGACGTGGCCAGGTAGTTGGTGATGACGTCGTAGGCGGGAGAGATGAAGTCCATGAACTGCATCTCCACCACCGGGCGAAGTCCCATGTGAGCCGCTCCCGCGGCGGCCCCGGTGAAGCCGGCCTCCGAGATCGGGGTGTCGATGACCCGTTCGGCGCCGAAATGGTCGAGGAAGCCGCGCGTCACCTTGAACGCGCCCCCGTAGACGGCGATGTCCTCCCCCATGAGAAAGACGGAGGGGTCGCGCTCCATTTCCTCGAAGAGGGCTTCGCTGATGGCTTCGAGCAGCGTCACCGGCTCCCCGCGCAGGGTCCTCGCGAGGTGCTCCGGCCTGGAGTTGCTGGTCACGGCCCGGCCCCGGTCACGTGGTGGACGCCAGGGCGAGCCCGCGTTCCGGCGGCTCGAGTCGATACCAGGGGGGAGTGCCCGGATCGCCGTCGTAGACGCCTCCGAGCGCGTATTCGTCGGCGGGAGGGGACTCCCCCAACGCCTGCTCGCACGCCGACCGCACCTCGGCCCGCGCCCCGCGCTCCACCTCGTCGAGGTCGGAGGCCCGGGCGATGCACTCCTCGATAAGCCGGACGCGGAACCGGGCTGCGGGGTCGGGTGGGTGCTCGTACGGGTGTCGTTCCCGGTCGGCCCCGGCGGCGCGGAGGGCACGTCGCGAGACCGGACAGCCTCGGGCTTCGACCAGGGTGGCGCCTTGCCCGGAACGCGCCCGCGCGGCCGCCTCCTCCACCGCCCGATGGACGGCCAGCACGTCGCCGCCGTCCACCGACGCGCTCGCGACCCCGTACCCGGCCGCCTTCTGCGCGAAACCGCGCGCCCGCGTATGCACCCCCGTCGAGGTCTCGGTTCCGGCCTGAACGACCACGATCAGGGGACAGCGCCGGACGGCGGCGAAGTTGGTTCCCTCGTGCCACGCGCTGGTGGAGGTTTCGTCCTCGCCCGAAAAGACCAGTCCGACCCGGTCCTCGCCGCGCAGGCGAAACGCCAGGGTGACACCGGCCATGACCTCCACCATGGTGCCGGGAAGCGCGGCCGGACCCACGAGCCCGCGCTCGACATCGATGGGACACATCCCCGGCTCCCGGCCGCGGCCCGGCGCCGAGCCGCATGCGAGATGCTGTCGGAAGAACTGGAGCGGGGTCCCGCCGAACACGAAGAAGGCGCCCGCATTGTCGGGAGTGGGCGCGACCGCGTCGCCGGAACCGTCGCTTGCGGCACGCAGCGCGCGCGCGGCGCCCGTCGAGACGGCTTCGTATCCCCGTCCGCAGCGGGTGGCCGTGGGAACCCGGCCCTGGTCGCGGAGGCTCTTCAGCCGCGTGGCGGCGGCCCGATGGAGGGCGAGCGCCCGATAGAGGTCGACGGCATCATCGCGCCCGGCCACGGTCAGCGTCGAGCGGTCCCGGGTCAGAGTCCGTTGGGCGGGGGAGGTGTCCCGTCCGGCGGCGGGTCGCCTGGGGGCGTGGTCTCGCCCGCGGCGGGCACTTCGACCGGGACGGCTTCGTCCACGGGGGCGGCGTCCTCGAGTCCGGGAAGGACCGGAGTGGGCGCAACCTGCTGCTGGCTCTCGCGCAGAATGGAAGTCGGCGCCGTGGCCCGCGACGACATGATGGACAGGACCAGCGCGAGAAGCATGAAGATGCTGCCCGTCGTCCAGGTGGTGCGCGTAAGCACCGATGCGGCCTGGCGGCCGGCGAGAATCCCCTCCGTCGGGCTGGCCCCTCCGCCCATGGCCGCCAATCCGCCTCCCTTCCCTGCCTGGAGGAGGATGACGACCCCGAGGATCAGGCCATCCAGTACGAGTAGGAACAGAAGAAAGCCATACATGCGTCTATATCCGGCTATTTCGCCCGGTTCAAGGAATCGGCGTAAACCATCGTCCCGGCCCGCTCCACTGTCAAGCGGCTCCGGCCCCGGTCACGGCTGAGCGGCCTCGGCGATGCGAGCGAAGGAGTCGGGGTCGAGGCTCGCTCCGCCCACCAGCACGCCGTCGATGTCGGGAGAGGCGAGCAGCTGCGCGGCGTTCCCGGGATTCACGCTTCCCCCGTAGAGGATGCGCACCGAGGAGGCGCGCCCCTCGCCCCAGGCCTCCGCCAGACGGCGTCTCAGGATTCCGTGTGCAGCGGACGCATCCGACGGGGTCGCGGTTTCACCCGTGCCGATCGCCCATACCGGTTCGTAGGCGGCCATCACGTCGTCCCCGGGGGTGAGCACCGCGAGTGCGGCGTCCAGCTGGCGGATGATGACCTCTCCGGCCCGGCCGGCCTGGCGCTCCTCGAGGGTCTCGCCCACGCAGAGGACGGGAACCAGCCCCGCATCGGCGGCGGCGCGGGCCCTGGCGGCCGCGTCCCGGTCGCTCTCGCCGAACAGGTGGCGCCGTTCGGAGTGACCGGCGAGGGCGTGGGTGGCCCCCGCCGCCCGGGCCATTGGGGCGGAGATCTCCCCGGTGAAGGCGCCGTGCGGCTCGGGGTGGATGTTCTGCACGCCCAGCTGCACGCGGGGCCGCCGGGGGAGGGCGGACTGCGCCGCCGCGAAGGAGATGGCGGCGGGAAAGATCAGGATGTCGGGTTGGGTTCCGGACCACGAGGGGTGGAAGGCGCCGAAGAACCGGCGGGCGTTCTCGGGCGCGTGGTACATCTTCCAGTTCCCGGCGATGACCGGTTTCCTCATGCGGCCTCCAGCTTGTTTGCGCGTCGGTCCCGTCCTGCGCGCGGATCTGCGCGGCGTTCCCCTACGCGTCCGAGAGCGCCTCCACTCCGGGGAGCGTCTTCCCCGCCAGGAACGCCAGCGAGGCGCCGCCGCCGGTGGAAACGTGGGCGAAGGCGTCGGCGAGCCCGGCGGCACGCACCGCGGCCGCGGAGTCCCCTCCCCCGGCGATGGTCAGCGCCCCGGAGGTGGTCGCCACGGCCACGGATCGTGCGACCGCGGCTGTTCCGGCGGCGAACGGGTGCATCTCGGATACGCCCACGGGCCCGCTCCAGACGATGGTGCGGGCCCGCTCCAGCTCGCCTGCGAACAGACGCCGGCTCGCGTTCCCGATGTCGCCGATGCGGTCCTCCGCTCCGACCTCGGCCCGCGGCACTTCCCGGGTGGTCGTGACGGCGTCGATGCGGGGCGCGACCACGCAGTCCACGGGCAGAATCAGGCGGTCGCCGGCGCGGTCCATCAGCCGGGCCGCGAGATCCACGCCCTCCTCATCCACGAGGGATCGGCCGGTCTCGAGCCCCAGCGCCCGGAAGAAGGTATTGGCCATGGCGCCGCCGACCAGCACACGATCGGCCCGCGCAAGCATCTTTTCGATGACGGCGATCTTGTCCGATACCTTGGCGCCCCCCAGGACCGCCACGAAGGGCCGCCCGGGACTGTCCAGCGCTTCGCCAAGAACGCGGATTTCGCGCTCGAGGAGAAGCCCCGCCACCGCCTCCCCGCCCCTGGCTCGCATCGCCAGGGCCAGGCCGGCGGTCGAGGCGTGCGCCCGGTGCGCCGTCCCGAAGGCGTCGTTCACGAAGTGGCCGCCGAGCGCTGCGAAAGCGGCGGCCAGTTCGGCGTCGTTGCCCGTTTCGCCCTCGAGGAAGCGGGTGTTCTCGGCCACCAGGATCTCGCCGGGAGCGAGTGCGCGGGCGCGCGCCAGCGTTTCCGGTCCGGTCGTCCCGGGGCTGAAGCGCACGTCCTCGCCGAGGAGTTCGCCCAGCCGGGCCGCGACCGGACGGAGGGAGAGCTCCGGGCGGGGCCGGCCTCCGGGGCGGCCCAGGTGGGAGAGGAGGACCAGGCGGGCGCCGGTGGCGGTGAGCCGGCGGAGGGTCGGCAGGGTGCGTTCGACGCGGGTGTCGTCGATGACCCGCCCGTCCCGCAGCGGGACGTTGAAATCCACGCGTACGACGATGCGGTCGCTATCGCGCGCGGCGAGGTCCCTCAGGGTCTTCTTGCGCATCGCCGGTGGGCTCGCGGCCCGGAACTAGACCACCGCCGGGGACATCATGCGCTCGCCGACGAAGCGCACCAGGTCGACCACGCGGCTCGAGTAGCCCGCCTCGTTGTCGTACCAGGAGAGCACCTTCACCAGCCGGTCGTCGATGACGTTGGTGCTCAGCGCGTCCACCACCGAGCTCGCGGGATTGCCGATGTAGTCGACCGAAACCAGTGGCTCGTCGGACACCTCGAGGATGCCGCGCATCGAGCCGGCGGACACATCCCTCATGGCCTGGTTCACTCCGGTGATGTCGGTGGCGCGTTCCACTTCGGCCACGATGTCCACCAGCGACACGTCGGGGGTGGGCACGCGCACCGCCATGCCGTCGATGCGGCCATGCACTTCCGGGATGACCAGGCCGGTGGCCCGGGCCGCTCCGGTGGTGGTGGGGATCATCGACACCGCCCCGGCGCGTGCCCGGCGCAGGTCCTTGTGCGGCTGGTCGAGGAGCGCCTGGCCGTTGGTGTAGGAGTGAATGGTGGTGACCAGGCCGCGACGGAAGCCGAAGCGGTCGTTCAGCACCTTGACCACCGGAGCCAGGCAGTTGGTGGTGCAGCTCGCGTTGGAGATGATGTCGTGGCGGTCGGGGTCGTAGGTGTCGTGATTCACGCCGAGCACCAGGGTGACGTCGACGTCCTTGCCGGGCGCGCTCACGATCACCTTGCCGGCGCCGGCGGCCAGGTGCCGGCCCGCGCCCTCGCGATCGCGGAAGAAACCGGTCGACTCGACGACGACGTCCACGCCGAGTTCCCTCCACGGAAGGCTGCCCGGATCGCGCTCGGCGGAGACGCGGATCAGGCCGCCATCGACCAACAGCCCTTCGCCGGCGACCTCGACCGACCCCGGATAGGCGCCGTGCACCGAGTCGTACTTGAGGAGATGGGCCAGGGTGGGCGTGTTCATCAGGTCGTTCACGGCGACCAGCTCGATATCGGTGGCGGCCTGCCTGGCGAGGGCGCGCAGCACGTTGCGGCCGATGCGGCCGAATCCGTTGATGGCGAGTCGAATCGACATGGATGGCGTTGTCTCCCGGGGCGTGTCTGATGCTTGCTTGGGGAATCTGCCCGGACGCACCCCGCTGGCGGGTCAGAGTTCCAGGAACAAACTAACGCGGAAGGGCCCGCGCGAAGGTGACCAGCGCGACCCGGCCCACCCCGGCGCGGGCGAGCGTCTCGGCGGCCGCCCGGGCGGTGGCCCCGGTGGTCAGCACGTCGTCGACCAGGAGCACGTCGCGGCCGCCAGCCGGCTGTCCGTCGGCAGGCCGGTGCGAAAAGGCGTCGCGCACGTTGGCCATCCGCTGCTGCGGGTGCAGCGAGACCTGGGTTCGCTTCTGGCGGCCGCGCGC
>LXNJ01001299.1_pt1 | contig 15104 bp, 12 predicted proteins | sample 809081 | NCBI WGS metagenome assembly LXNJ01 (sample SAMN04870510, study PRJNA318959) | sponge metagenome | biome: sponge; feature: marine sponge reef; material: water | host: Petrosia ficiformis | place: Greece: Milos, Mediterranean Sea | collected 2013-05-29 | depth 5-7 m
GTTTTCCGACCTCGTCAGGGAGAGTCCCGGACCGGCCTTTCACTGGGCGAACTTCGGGGCCTTCGAAGCGGCGGCGGGGAATGCGCCCGAAGCGGTGCGTCTCTACCGGGAAGCGGTGGACCGCGACCCCCGGAACCTCACCGCCTACCGGGGGCTGCTTGAGGCCGCAACCCGCGCGGGCGACGCCGAGCAGGTCCGGCGGGCGCGCGAAGTACTGGGGGCGGCCGACGGGTAGCGTCGGGGACGCGTTGGTCGCCGGTCGCCAGGGCCCTGGCGGCGCGTCAGCCGCGCCTGGCGCTCAGGCTTCGCTGTAGAGCATGCCCGCCAGGACGCCGGCGAGCGCCATCTCCACGGCGGTCCACGCCAATCCGACGACGCTCAGATCCATGAGGCCCATGTTGGCCACGCCGGCCGCCGGGAGCAGCGTGTGAAGCGACCACACCAGCAATCCCGCGCAAACGCCTGTCTTCGGCCCCGCGCCGCAGCGCGGACGGATCAACGCGTAGAGGTACGCGGTCAACAGGCCGAGGACGAAGGCGTACACCACCCAGAAGGCGATGGATCCGCCTTCGCCCTCGGCGACGGGCACCACCATCATGTTCAGCACGAACTCGCTGACGTTGATGAGGAGGCCGGCAACGAGGCCGCCCTTGATGACTCCGGAAATGTTCATGAAATGTCTCCTCTCCCGTCCGGCTCCCCGTAGACCGGATTGGGCTTGCCATCTTGACGGAGGCATCCGGGGGTTTCAAGCCCCCGGAGCGCACGGCACGGCGGGTTATGGTTTTTGGCGCTTCGCCCCCCCCGAGTTCCGTAACCGCCCCCCCCAACCCGGGGGCTGGCGGAGCGGCCGGGCCGGCCGCGGAGATCCGGCCGGCTGCCCGGATCAGCCGCCGCCGATGATGCGGAACAGGTTCCGGACCGGATCGTAGAACCGGTCCACCACCCGCTCCTTCAGCGGGATGATCGCGTTGTCGGTGATCGTGATGTGCTCCGGGCACACCCGGGTGCAGCACTTGGTGATGTTGCAGTAGCCGACGCCCTGGGCTTCTTTCAGTTCCTCGAGGCGGTCCTCGGTGTCCAGCGGGTGCATCTCGAGCGCGGCGGCGTGGACGAAGAACCGGGGGCCGATGAACTCGTCGTGCTTCTGCGAGTCCCTCAGCACGTGGCAGACGTCCTGGCAGAGGAAGCACTCGATGCACTTCCGGAACTCCTGGACCCGGTCCACATCGACCTGATCCATGCGCCAGGTCCCGTCCGCGGCGTCCGGCTCGCGGGGCTTGAACTTCTTGATCCGTTTCTTGACCTCGAAGTTCCAGCTCACGTCGGTGACCAGGTCCTTGAGCAGCGGGAAAGCCCGCATCGGCTCGATGGTGACCGGCTCATCGGCAGGCAGATCGCTCATCCGGGTCATGCACATGAGCCGGGGGTTGCCGTTCACTTCGGCGCTGCACGAGCCGCACTTCCCCGCCTTGCAGTTCCAGCGAACCGCAAGGTCGCCCGCCGACTCGGCCTGGATCTGGTGGACGGCGTCGAGGACGACCATTCCCTCGGTGATGTCCGTCTGGTATTCGGCGAACTGGCCCTCGCCCCCCTGCTCTCCCCGCCAGATGCGGAAGGTCATGCTGGCCATCAGCGGTTCTCCTCGATGATCTGCTGCAACTCGTCGCGCGGCGGCGTCACCCGCTCTTCCTCGATCTCCATCCCGCCGTCGGCGCCCTTGCGCACCACCAGGGTGGTGTTCCCCCAGTGGTCGTCCTTCGCGGTGTGGTCCTCGCGGAAATGGGCTCCGCGGCTTTCCTTGCGGAGCGCGGCGGTCCGCGCCACCGCCTCCGAGACGAGCAACAGGTTCGGCAGGTCGAGCGCGGTGTGCCAGCCGGGGTTGTAGGCCCGGTTTCCGGCGACGCTCACGTTGTGGGAGCGCTCCCTGAGGGCCAGCACGTCCTCGAGCCCCGACTCCAGCTCCGCCTGGCTCCGGACGATGCCGACTTTCGCCTGCATGAGGTCCTGGAGTTCGCTCTGGATGGCGTAGGAACCCACGCCGCTCCCGCCGCTGTCCTGCCGCTCGAGCGGGGCCAGCGCGTCCCGGGTCGCCGCCTCGACCTGCTCGTTTTCCGACGCCCCGCCGTGCGGATTCGCGCTCGCGAACTTCGCGGCGTGCTCGCCAGCCCGCTTGCCGAACACCAGCAGGTCGGAGAGCGAGTTCCCGCCGAGGCGGTTCGCTCCGTGGAGGCCCCCCGCGCACTCGCCCGCGGCGAAGAGACCCGGCACCCGGGACATCTGGGTCTCCCCGTCCACTTTCACGCCGCCCATCACGTAGTGGGTGGTGGGTCCGACTTCCATCGGTTCCTGCGTGATGTCGATCCCGGCCAGCTCCTTGAACTGGTGGTACATGCTGGGGAGCTTGCGCCGGATGTGCGCCTCGCCGTCCTTGAGCTTCTCCTTGATCCAGGAGATGTCCAGGAACACCCCGCCGTGCGGGCTGCCCCGGCCCTCCTTGATCTCCCGCACGATGCAGCGGGCCACGTGGTCCCGGGTGAGGAGTTCGGGCGGCCGCCGGGCTTCCTTGTCGCCCTGGGTGTAGCGCCAGCCCTCTTCCGGATCGCTGGCCGTCGAGCCCCGGTAGAGGTCGGGGATGTCGTCGAACATGAACCGGCGCCCCTCGCTGTTCCGGAGGACGCCGCCCTCTCCGCGCACCCCTTCGGTCACCAGGATGCCGCGGACGCTCGGCGGCCAGACCATCCCGGTCGGATGGAACTGGACGTACTCCATGTCGATGAGCTCCGCCCCCGCCTCGTAGGCCATTGCGTGGCCGTCGCCGGTGTATTCCCAACTGTTGGAGGTGATCCGGTAGGCCCTGCCGATCCCGCCGGTGGCGAGCACTACGGCCGATGCCCGGAAGAGCTGGAAGCGTCCCTTTTCGCGGTCGTAGCCGAAGGCGCCGACCACCCGGCCGGCGTCGGTGAGGAGCCGGGTGACCGTCCACTCCATGTGGACGTCGATGCCGAGATGGATGCCGTGGTCCTGGAGGGTGCGGATCATCTCGAGCCCGGTCCGGTCGCCCACGTGGGCGAGCCGCGGGTACTTGTGACCGCCGAAGTTGCGCTGGAGGATCTTCTGGTCGTTCGTGCGGTCGAACACCGCCCCCCAGGCCTCGAGCTCCCGGACCCGGTCGGGGGCCTCCTTCGCGTGGAACTCCGCCATCGTCGGATTGTTGACGTACTGGCCACCGCGCATGGTGTCGGCGAAATGGGTCCGCCAGTCGTCCCGGCCGTCCACGTTGGCGAGAGCGGCGGCGATCCCGCCCTCCGCCATCACCGTGTGGGCCTTGCCGAGCAGCGACTTGGTGACGAGACCGACGCTCGCCCCGGCCGCCGAAGCTTCGATGGCGGCGCGGAGGCCGGCGCCCCCGGCGCCGATGACCAGAACGTCGTGTTCAGCGACCTGCATCTAGAGGATCCTGAAGTCGGTCCAGACGCCCATCGAGCACAGTCGGACGTAGATGTCGGAAAAGGCCACCCAGAAGAGGCTGGTCCAGGCGAACTTCATGTGCCGCACGTTCAGCCAGCTCGAGCACTCGTAGGCGCACTGGCGGGTCGGCCGGCCCGAGATCCTGTTCAGGAAGCCGCCCGCGAGGTGACGGAAGGAGTGGCAGCCGAAGGTGTAGCCGCCGAGCAGGATCACGTTCATCGTGAGCACGAGGCTGCCGACCCCGATCCCGAACTGCTCGACGCCGGTCACCGGATCCGCGAACCACATCCCCTTCCACGCGTCCCACCCGAGGATGCCGATGAAGCCCACCGCGAGGTAGAGGAAGTAGCGGTGGACGTTCTGGAGAATCAGCGGCAGGCTGTTCTCGCCGCGGTAGGTCTTCCAGGGCTTCCCGACGGTGCAGTTCGTGGGACTCGCCCAGAACGCCTTGTAGTACGAGCCGCGGTAGTAGTAGCAGGTGAGCCGGAATCCCGCGGGAGCCCAGAGAATCAGGAGCGCCGGCGACCAGGGAAGGAAGGCCGGCCAGATGCTCGGCTTGCCACCGAACCAGGCGTGGTGGGAATCGCCGAAGAGGACCGGCGAGTACATCGGCGAGAGGTAGTTGCCCCACTCGTAGTGGGCGTTTTGGAAGGCCGCCCAGGTCGAGTAGACGATGAATCCGGAAAGGACCGCGAAGGTCGCGAGAGGCACCACCCACCAGTTGTCCCGGCGGCGCGTGACACCGAATCCCTGCTGTTCCGGAAGGGCTCCAGCGACGGTCGGCACGGCGGCGGAGTGTACCGCCGTGACCCCGTGATCTTGCTGGAATCTGTTCAGGGTCTCGGCTCAGGCGTCAGAACGCGCCCGGGAAGCCGGTGTGGTCCCGGGCGGAGTCCGCGGCCACCCGCTGGACTTCAGAATCCGAACACCACCAGGAGCTGGGGAAGGAACTCGTTCGCGCCGTCCACCCCGAACTTGTTGATCCAGACCTGGAGCTCGGTGCCCACCAGCACCCGGTTGCCGGCGCCCCACATCGCCTTTCCGATGTCGTAGCGGATCTGGGGCTGAAGGAGGACCTGGTACGGCTGGTCCTCGCCGGTCTCGGTGCCGGTAGGACTCTGCCACTCGCCGTGTCCCTCGATCGAAAAGGATCCCTCTCCGATCTGGAGGGGACGCGCCCAGTTGAAGTCCACGTTCCAGATGCCGTCGGTCTTCGGCGCCCCGCCGCTCGCGAGCCCCCCGCTGAAGTCCACGAGGTAGTTGAAGTCCAGGTTCGCGAACGCGAAACCGGGCAGATCGAGGGAGAACTTGATCCCGGGCGTGAACTTGGCGAGCCGCGCCTGGGCGCCCCAGTTCAGGCCCCCGGTCAGCATCACGTCCTTGACCGGACCGAAGGAAATCTCGTTGCCGCTCAGCGTGCCGAGGCTCAGGTTGGAGTACCACTCGAGGTAGGCGTCCCGGTTGGATACCGGATCGTCGCAGCAGGCGAGGTCCACGAAGAAGAAGTTCGCCCCGTGGCTCCAGGCGCTCGCGTGCTGGAAGGTGAGGACGTGCTGGAATCCCGGCGGGCTGAGGTCTCCCTCGACCCATGCCGATCCCGCCTGGTACTGGACCTCGGTGCGGCTGAAGCCCTGCGCGCCCGCGGACAGGGGAATGGCGAGCCCCAACAGGACGGCCCCCCAGAAGACCTTGCGCACCCGATCCACGGTGCCTCATTCCATCACATCCGGGGACGGGGGTGGTCAAGGAGCCCCGACCCTCCGCCAGCACGGCAACGCACCACCCCACCCTCCCTCACAGCCAAAACCCCTCGGAACCCCGCCCCCCGGTACAGCCCACCCGGCTTGGAACGCCGGCTTCAGCCGGCACCGCTGCGCGACAGCGCAGCAAAACCGCACCAACTCACCTTCCCCCACAGCCAAAACCCTTCGGAACCCCACCCCCCGGTACAGCCCACCCGGCTTGGAACGCCGGCTTCAGCCGGCACCGCTGCGCGACAGCGCAGCGAAACCGCACAACGCCACTCCCCTTGTCCAGCAAAACGCTTGGACCCCGACCGTCCGGGACGGCCCACCCGGCCCGACCTGGGGCAGCGCAGCTACCGCTTTCCCGGAACCATGGGGACGAACGCGACCCCTCCGTGGTCCTGGACTTCGATCCCGCCGTCTTCGCCCCGGGTGGCGACCACGAGCCGCTGGCTCCACGGGTCCGCGCCGACCGGCGCCACCAGCCTTCCGCCGGGCGCAAGCTGATCGAGAAGCGCCTGCGGAATCTCCGGGGGCGCCGCGGTGACCACGATCCGGTCGAAAGGCGCCGCTTCCGGCCAGCCCAGGTAGCCGTCGCCCACCCGGAGGTTGATGTCCCCGTAGCCCAACCCGCGGAGCGTCGTCTCCGCCCGGGCGCCGATCCCCGGCAGCAGCTCGATGGAATACACGTCGGCTTCGAGTTCGGCCAGCACCGCCGCCTGGTAGCCGGAACCGGTCCCGATTTCCAGCACGCGCTGCCCCGGCGTGATCCGCGCCAGCGAACTCATGAGGGCAACGATGTAGGGCTGGGAGATCGTCTGTCCCTCGCCGATCGGGAGCGGGCGGTCCGAGTACGCCCGGCCCCGCTCCGAAGCCGGAACGAACTCTTCCCGAGGCACCGTCTGCATGGCGCGAAGCACCGCCTCGTCGCGAATGCCCCGGCGCTCGATCTGGTTCCGCACCATGAGGATCCGTTCCGCCCGGAAGGCGTCCGCCTGCTCCCGGTTGCCCGTGGCTTCGTCGCTGCCGCAGGTCGCCGAGAAGAGAACGAGGGCCGCGAGCGCAACCGTTCGCGCGCCGCTCCTCATGGAGATTCCTCCCGATGCGCCAAGTCTAAACAGACGGTGGCGGGTGTGGCGTACCAGGCCGGGTGGGCCGTCCCGGACGGTCGGGGTCCAAGCGTTTTGCTGGCAAGGCGAGTGGCGTTGTGCGGTTTCGCTGCGCTGTCGCGCAGCGGTGCCGGCTGAAGCCGGCGTTCCAAGCCGTGTGGGCTGTACCGAAGGGTGGCGTTCCGAGGGGTTCTTGCTGTGAAGGAGGGTGGGGTGGTGCGGTTTCGCGGCCCTCTCGGGCCGCGCTGCCGGCCGGAGGCCGGCGCTCCGAGCCGTGGCTCGCGCTCCTGGGCGCTCCTGGCTGGCGCTCCGGTTATTCCCAGTAGTCGACCTTGTTCGCGGCGAGGTCTTCCGCGAGGTTCCAGATGCGGGTTGCCGTCCGCTGGTCGGCGAACTCGTAGAGCAGCGGGGCGAGGCCGGCGAGCCGCATCTTCAGGATGGCCTTCCGGAGCGCCTTGGGCTTGTCCACCTGGATCCAGTCCCACCAGCCGATGACGTGGCGCGCCATGTCGTCCAGGCCGCCGGCGCGGAAACGCACCGTGACGAAGCCGTCGGCGTCCTTTTCGACCTTCTGGGTCGGATGGAAGTTCCACTTCTCCGGCTCCGGAGCATCCGGATGGAACCGCCACTTCACCGCCACCGGCTTTTCGCCGAAGGAGCCGAACAGCGTACGAAGGTAGTTCCTGAGCGCGTCCTCCCCCAGCCCGCTCGGCTCGTCCGAGACCTCGACGTTGCTCATCCGGTCCAGCCGGTACTGCGCCAGGTCCCTGCCGGCCTCCTTCGCCACGAGCCGCGGAGCCCCGCCGTAGAGAAGGCCCGCAGGTTCCGCCACCTTGTCTTTTTCCTGGCCCGCCCCCGAGCGGTAGCGGAAAGCCACCTGGTGCTGCGTCAGGATGGCCTTCCGAAGCGGCGCGGTCACGTCCTCCTTCACCGGCACGTGCGGGCCCGGCCGGGAGGCGATCCCGAAGGCGTCGGTGATCGCCTCGACGTCGGTGTCCGTGCGGGACGCCAACTGGAGCTCCTCCATCGCCCCGTGCACCTTGCTTCGAAGATCCGTCAGCCGGGCGGCCTCGTCCGACATGTTTTCCCGCTCGAGGGCCTTGAGCGCCGCGTCCAGGGCCGCCATTTCCCCGGCCGAGGGCTTTTGGGTCTTGAAGCCGCGCACCCACTTGTTCTGGGTGGCGTCCAGCCAGAACTGCTTCTCGCCGGAGTCGATCTTTCCTTCCTTCAACGCGTCCCCGAAGATTCGCTTCGCCTCGGCGATCCAGCGAAGGGCGGTACGCCGGTTGATGTCCTCCGTCCGCTCGAGATCCCGGTAGGTGATCCGGGTCCCGCTCAGCAGTTTCCGGAAAAGGGTCGCGGTGCGCTCGATGGAACTGGCCATTAGACTCTCCTTGCGGTTGCCGCCTGGGGGCGGGTTGGTCCTGCTTTCCGATCAGTGCGACAAATATTGACTCAGTGAAACCCGGAATGCAAGTGCGAGTATCCTGTCCGGATCGGATACAAGGACAAATTCCGGCATATCCCGCCGTCTTCTCCCTCAGCGCCGCGTGGATTCGGGCGTGACGAACGCCGCTCCGCCCCGCCGCGAGATCGGCCGCCACAACATCCGGCCCTTCGGCCTCGACATCCACAACCCGGTCTTCGTCGTCTCGAGCCTCACGAGCATCGTCTTCGTCGCCGGGGCGCTCCTGTTCCGGGACGCGGCGGGGGGCGCCTTCGAGGCGCTCTACGCCTGGCTGACCTCGACGTTCGACTGGATGTTCATGGCGGCTGTCAACGTCTTCCTCGTTTTCTGCCTGGCGCTGTTGCCCACGCGCCTCGGCCGCATTCGCCTGGGCGGCCCGGACGCCAGCCCGGAGTACTCCAACTGGTCCTGGTTCGCGATGCTGTTCGCGGCCGGGATCGGGATCGGCCTGTTGTTCTTCGGCGTGGCCGAGCCGGTCACTCACTTCCTGAATCCGCCGCTCGGGATGGAGGCCGCCGAGGGCCTGGCGGTCGCCGCGACGCTCTACCACTGGGGCCTGCACGGGTGGGCGATCTACGCGGTGGCGGCGCTCGCGCTCGCCTTCGCCGCCTACAACCTCGGACTGCCGATGAGCCTGCGGTCGGCCTTCTACCCGGTGCTGGGCAACCGGGTGTGGGGCCGATTCGGCCATGTCGTGGACATCCTCGCCGTGTTCGCGACGGTCTTCGGACTGGCGACCTCGCTCGGCCTGGGCGTCGAGCAGATGGCAGCCGGGCTGGACCACCTGTTCGGCATCCCCGCGACGAATACGACCGCGGTACTCCTGATCGCCGTCATCACGGCGGTCACGCTGGCCTCCGTGATTCTGGGCATGGACCGGGGCGTCAAACGCCTGAGCCAGGCCAACATGGCGCTCGCGCTGCTGCTGCTCGCGTTCGTGCTGGCGGCCGGGCCGACTTTCGACCTGCTCGCCGGGTCCGCCCGGAGTCTCGGCCGCTATCTCGCCGTGCTCGGGCCGCTCAGCAACTGGGTGGGCCGGGAAGATCTCCATTTCGTGCACGACTGGACCATCTTCTACTGGGCCTGGTGGCTCTCCTGGGCGCCCTGCGTCGGCATGTTCATCGCCCGGATCTCGCGCGGGCGGACCGTGCGCAGCCTCGTGGGCGGCATGCTGGTGGTCCCGTTGCTGCTCGAGACGCTCTGGTTCAACACGTTCGGGGGGACGGGGCTGTCGCTCCACCTCGGCGGAGCAACCGGAATCGTCGAGGCGGTGCAGGGCGGGCAGCCGGAACTGGCGCTCTTCAGGATGCTGGAGCTGCTGCCGCTCGCCGGCGTCACCTCGTTCGTCGCCATCGCCCTCGTCATCGTGTTCTTCGTCACGTCGTCGGATTCCGGAACGCTGGTGATCGACACCATCACCGCCGGCGGCAAGCTCGACGCCCCGGTCGTGCAACGCGTCTTCTGGTGTTCGTTCGTGGGGATCGTCGCCATGACCCTGCTGGTCAGCGGCGGGCTGGTGGCGCTGCAGACGGCCGCCCTCACCACCGGCTTCCCCATCGCGCTGATGCTGGTGGCGCTGTGCTACAGCGTCTGGAAGGGTCTCAGCACCGCTCGGGTCCGGACCCGCGCCCGCTAGAGTTAACGGACGATGCCAACGCTTACCCCGGCCGAGCAACACACCGGACAGATTTCGGCACATCCCCTCATCCTGCTGGGGATGGGGAACGTCCATCGCGAGTTCCTCGCCATCCTCGAACGGAAGGCGGAAAGCCTCGCCCACCGCTACGGGGTGACGTTCCCCGTCGCGGCCTGCGCGGACCGGAGCGGTTTCGTCCTCGGGCCGGATGCCGAGGGAGGCCGTATCCCGGCCGGCGCCATGCTGGCGGCCAAGGCGGAGGGCATGAAGCTCCGGGAGATCCCCGGCGCGGAGCGGGTCTCGCTCGAGGAAGCGCTGGAGGTGGCCGGACCCCGGGGAATCCTGCTCGACGCCGCCTCGATGGACGTGGAAACAGGGGGAATCGGTCTCCTCGCCGCCCGGGCGGCCCTGCGGCGGGGCATTTCGGTCGCGTTCGCCAACAAGTCGGCGGTGGCGCTCGCCTTCGACGAACTCGAGGCCCTCGCCCGGGAGAGCGGCGCCGGGCTCGGCTGGAGCGCCACCGTCTGCGGCGGGCTCCCGGTGGTGAACGCCGGCCGGCGGGACCTGGTGGCGGCGGACTTCCGGCGGCTCCGCGGGGTCTTCAACAGCACCAGCAACCTTGTCCTGGGCCGCATGGCCGAGGGGCTCAGCCTCGAAGATGCGGTCGCCGAGGCCCAGCGCCGCGGCATCGCCGAAACCGACCCGACGAACGACCTGAACGGCACCGACACCGCGCTCAAGCTGCTGATCCTGGTGCGCACGGTCATGCGCCGGAAGGCGACCCTCGCCGAAGTGGACCGCACCGGGATCGAGCGCGCGCCGGCCCCGGCCGCGGGCGAGGTGGTCCGCCTGCTCGGCGAGGCGGTCCCGGAAGGAGACGGGGTGCGGATGACGGTGACCCCGGTTGCGGTGCCCCGGGACAGCTTCTTCGGGAGCATCGGCACGCTCGACATGGCGGTGGAGTGGGAGACCGACCTGTTCTCGACCCAGCGGCTCGTCGCCACCGAGGGCGACGCCATTCCCACCGCCGCGGCGGTCCTCCGGGACGCCGTCCACATCGCGCTCGGGCGGCCGACGGGGCCAGCCCTTACGATGGCCGGGTCATGACGAGCCGCAGGATCTCGCGCCGTCAGGCAATCGCCACGGGGCTCGCCGGCGCGGGCGCGGCGGCGCTCGGCGGCTGCGGGGACGGAGCCGGCGGCACCGCGCAGTCGCCGCCAGCCGATCGGGAAAGCGCCTCCCAGGCCGGACAGGGGGTCCGCGCCGTCGTGGTGGGGGCCGGGGCCTTCGGCGGCTGGACGGCGCTCGAACTCCTCCGCCGGGGCGCGCGGGTCACGCTCGTGGACGCCTGGGGCCCGGGGAATTCCCGGGCCAGCTCCGGCGGCGAGACCCGGGTGATCCGCGCCACTTACGGAGCCGACCGGATCTACTCCGAGATGGTGGTCCGGGCGCTCGAACTCTGGAAGGAGGCCGGCGAGCGCTGGAACGACCGGCTCTTCTTCGAGACCGGAGCGCTCTGGATGAGCGACGGGGTCGATCCGTACGCGACGGACGCGGTCCCGATCCTCGCCGACCTCGGCGTGCCGTTCGAGGAACTGACCGGCGAGGAACTCGGGCGGCGCTACCCCCAGATCAATCCGGACGGGATCGCCTACGCGCTCCACGAGAAGAGCGCGGGCTACCTCCTCGCGCGGCGCGGCTGCCAGCGGGTGCTCGAGGGCTTTCTCGCCGAGGGCGGGGAGTATCGCCAGGCGAAGGCGGCCGCCGGGACCATGACGGGCGGGGCGATGCGGGATGTCCGTCTGGCGACCGGCGAGACGATCGTGGCGGATCTCTTCGTGTTTGCCGGCGGTCCCTGGCTCGCGGAACTCTTCCCGGGTTTTGACCCGCCGCTGGTGAGCCCCACCCGGCAGGAGATCCTCTATTTCGGCACCCCGCCCGGCCGTCCCGACCTGACGGACGCCGAACTGCCGGTCTGGGTGGAGACGGGAGCCAGCCTTTTCTACGGGGTTCCCGGCAGCAACTACCGCGGCTTCAAGGTGGCGGACGACACCCGCGGGGCGCCGTTCGACCCTACCGGCGGGGACCGCGCTCCTTCACCGGAGGCCATCCGGACGGGGCGAAGCTACATGGAACGCCGCTTCCCGGCGATGCGGGGCGCCCCGCTGATCGAGGCGCGGGTCTGCCAGTACGAGCAGAGTGCCGACGGGCACCTGATCGTGGACACGCATCCCGAGGCCGCAAACGCCTGGATCGCCGGCGGCGGGTCGGGGCACGGCTACAAGCTCGGGCCGGCGCTCGGCGAGATGCTCGCCGCGCAGGCGCTCGGCGAGCGGGAGAAGGAGCCCTTCTTCGGGCTGGACCGATTCGGGGGGTGATCGCACCATGACGAAACGGATTTCCCGCCGCGAGGCGATTCCGCATGCTCCGGATGAGCAGCGGGGAATCCAATAACGCGAAGGAAACGAGCCTTCCTCGCTGCTTGCGTCGGGCGCAGTGTGATGAGAGTTATGTCCCGGGGTTATCGGGGAAAACTGTGAGCGGCTCACTGCGTTGGTAGAGGGGAGAATCGAGAGCTTGCGCAGGCACACGAGATCTTGCTGCAAGCGAGAGCGTTCTTCGGCCCAACGCGTCCCCAACGCCGAGCGAGATGATGGTGCGGTTCATCGCCCGACAACCGGAGAGTACGTGAGGTGGAGTCCATCTCCGCTGGTTTGCGGATTGCCCCTTCCCATTCAATGCCGTCGAACGCGCTGCCTTGGACTAGGCGACTGGTTCAACAGCCGCTGGCTCTTGGACCCGTTCATTCATCTGCCCGCAGCCGCGTTGGAGGCCTCCTACCAAGGTGCTCAAACTCCGGCTTTCGCAGTTTGGCTCACACTTTCGCTCTCCGACGACTCCGTAGCAATCCAGCAACGGTTGGCGCACGCCGGAGAGGCGCGCCGCGTCGGGCACCACGAACCGGCATTCAGTTCCGATTAACTTCTTGGACTGTCACGACATAGTGCCCCCCCCGACTCGACACTTCTCTTACTTCCAGGATGTACGCACCGGCTCCCAAGTCTATTTCAAAGCACGAGTCGAGCCCTTCACCGCCGTCATCGTCAATGTGCAAGAGCGCGCCCGTTGACCGATATAGGGAAACGATCGGATCGAAGCCATCCACGGCGTCAACGGCAATTCTGTACGGCGTGCGTAGACTTCCGCCGGCTTCGTGTGGCAGATCTACACACACGCGCTCCGATGCGCTGACTCCCAGCGTCACCGTGTGTTCGTGATCTAAACGTATGGGGTTTGTGTAGTCCAAAGCTGCACAGTCCACTCGGGTTTCATCGTCACCTGGCTGCTGCGAAGGGGATCTATACACCGTGCTAGAACAACTCTCCGTGTCGGGGACAGGGGGACCAGTAAGCGTGTCTGCAAGAATCTCAAGACCTGCGAACGGCAATTTCCTAACCTCGTCTGCAGCCACCTCTCTAGCAAGGTCTCTAGCAAGTTCTCGAATCCCTGGCTCAAGAGCGTTCATGTGCTTCGCAGCTTCTCTTTCCAGAATCGGTGCCGCAATCGTATGTGCAGTCTGTTCTGCTGTCCGTTCTGCAGTCGTATTGATCTGGAGAGTCATGAAGACAAAGACACCGCTAATCAGGATGCCAAACAGAGCGATGCTAGCCGCGATGAGACCGATGTTCCACGCAGTGTGTCCGGTACCTGACTCAGACACGATTGTTCTAGGACTTCTGAAGACAAAGTAAATCACAGAGCCGAGCAGCGTGAGAAATAGCGTGAGTGCCAGTATTAGGACCACAATTGAGAATATCCCGGTGAAAACTAGGAAACCCATTTCACTTGTGGTAATGCCCTCTGTCGCGTTCGGGCGGCCAGTGCATGAGAACGCTAGCAACATGAGCGCGGAAGCTAACCATGGAATCGCCGAGAGACAACGTCGTCTGTTGTACATGAATCCCCCTCCCGTGGTGGTCAACCCACGCTCCCAGTATGAGACGCCTCGCATATTGGGCGTGTCAGCGGGTTGATGCCTCGTCTATCGTAGTCCACCAGTCGTCGCTTAAGAGCGTAATCGAGCCATACGCTTCCGGACTTCGGGTAGGCGCGATACGCTGGAGCGACAGGCTGGTCCGCCTAGGAGGCATCGGGGTCGCTTCTCCGAGCAGCACCGGGATGACCGGTTCAACAATATCCGGCGGGAGAAGGAGCCCTTCTTCGGGCTGGCCCGAATCGGGGGGTGATCCCACCATGACGAAGCGAATCACGCGCCGCGAGGCGATTGCCGCCGGACTCGCCGGCGCCGCCGCGGGCGCGCTCGGCGCTTGCGGGAACGGAGCCGGCGGACCCGAAACGCCGCCAGCCGCGCCCACCGAGAGCGCTCCCCAGACCGGAAGCGGGGTCCGGGCAGTGGTCGTCGGGGCCGGCGCCTTCGGCGGCTGGACGGCGCTCTGGCTCCGGCGCGCGGGCGCGGAGGTGACCCTCGTGGACGCGTGGGGGGCTGGCAACGCCCGCGCGAGTTCGGGCGGCGAATCGCGGCTGATCCGGGCGACCTACGGGACGCGGCGCATCTACAGCGAGATGGTGGCCCGCGGGCTCCAGATCTGGAAGGAGCACGAGGCGCGCTGGGACGACCGGCTGCTGTTTTCCATCGGCATGCTGCGGATAAGCAGCGGGGTGCACGAGTACGCGAAGTCGGCGCTGCCGATCCTCCGGGAACTCGGGTTCCGGGTCGAAGAATTCGACGGCGACGAGTTGGCGCGCCGCTTCCCCCAGATCAACCCGGAGGGACTCTCCTACGCGGTGTTGGAGAGAGACGCCGGCTACCTGCTGGCCCGCCGCGGCTGCGAACGGGTGCTCGAGGAGTTCCAGGCCGAGGGCGGCGCCTTCCGGCGAGCCGAAGCGGCCCCCGGCGCGATGGACGCCGGACGCATGCGGGAGATCCGCCTCTCCGACGGCAGCACCGTCGAGGCCGACCTGTTCGTGTTCGCCTGCGGGCCGTGGCTCGCGCACCTCTTCCCCGGGTTCGATCCGCCGCTCGTCCAGTCCACCCGGCAGGAGGTCTTCTACTTCGGACCCCCGGCGGGGCGCACCGACGTGACCGAGGAGGAGTTGCCGACCTGGATCGAGGGCCCGTTCTACGGCGTCCCGGCGACCCGCTTCCGCGGCTTCAAGATCGCGGACGACCGGCGCGGCGCGGCCTTCGACCCGACCAGCGGCGACCGGACGCCTTCAGCGAAGGGCGCCCGGGAGGCGCGCGAGTACATGGAGCACCGCTTCCCGGGGATGCGGGGCGCCCCGCTGATCGAGGCGCGCGTCTGCCAGTACGAGCAGAGCGCCGACGGGAACCTGATCGTGGACACCCACCCCGAGGCGGACAACGTCTGGATCGCCGGCGGCGGGTCCGGCCACGGCTACAAGCTGGGCGCCGCGCTCGGGGAGATGCTGGCCGGGCAGGCGCTCGGGGAGCGCGAGAAGGAGCCCTTCTTCGGGCTGGCCCGGTTCTAGGCTGGTTTTCTCATACTCCGGGTCACCCTGGCGTTCGCAAAACAGACGCTCTTGAAGCGACGGGAGTGATCCGATGCGCGGCCCTCGCGGGCCGCGGGTGCCGACTGAAGTCGGCGTTCCAAGCCGTGGTCGCTGGGAAGCAGACTGACGTGGTCCGTTCCGCG
>LXNJ01001300.1_pt1 | contig 15103 bp, 12 predicted proteins | sample 809081 | NCBI WGS metagenome assembly LXNJ01 (sample SAMN04870510, study PRJNA318959) | sponge metagenome | biome: sponge; feature: marine sponge reef; material: water | host: Petrosia ficiformis | place: Greece: Milos, Mediterranean Sea | collected 2013-05-29 | depth 5-7 m
TGCTGGCACAGCTGGCGGTACGAAGCGGGCGCTCTAAGGACCTCGAGATCATCGTGTTGCGCCACCAACTCACAGTCCTGCACCGCCACAACAGCCGACGAGCCCTCGCTGAGGGGGACCGATCCCTGCTGAGTGCTGTCGCTGCGGCTCTGCCGCGGTGGGGAACGTGGTCGACAACCGAAACCGCGGCATCTTCGCGGCGCAATGCCCGGTGAGGCTCAGGTAGGCAACAGAAGTGGAGAAAACGTGAGGCCACGCTATGTTTCTAGATAGCACGAGAGTGGGGATCACGCCCACGAATGTCCCTACGCAGGTTGCAATCGTCTGTGAGCCTCGTGTTGTCATGAGGGCGTACCATTGCATCGGCGCCTAGGCTTCGGTTCCATCTGGGGCCGGGGCCGAACGCCACCTCCTACGGCCGCCTAGTAGGCGGCCGTAGCGGCCTGCATCTGTTCACGCTGAACAATGTCGCCGCCACCGAGGCCTGGCGCCGCCAAGCCCTGGCTCAACTGTGAGCTGAAGCTCCAAACCTAGGCGTCGTGACTGGCGCGATCGATGCGGCCGCGGCCGCGCTTGGTCTCGGAGCGACGGCGCTTCGCCTGCAACCGCCGCGCCTTGGCCGCACGCGGCGGCCGGGTCGGCTTCCTCGGTTTGGCGACGGCCAGCCCGTCGCGCAGCCGTGCTTCCAGACGATCGAGCGCTATGTCACGGTTGCGGGCCTGTGATCGGGTGTCATCAACGACCACTCGCAGCTCGGCACCGAACCTCGCAACGAGCCGCTCCCGTACCTCGGGCTCAACATCGCCGGCCGTTGTGAGATCGACCAGGGCCTCGACCCGGGTGCTGGAGCGGTTGGCGTGCTGTCCTCCGGGACCGCCAGAGGGATCGAAACGCCACACAACCGCGGTGGCCGGCACCCCTCCACCGGGGAACGTGAGCACCCGATCCATACCGACGACCCTACAAGCCTTCACCCGGCCGCCCAGGTACGTGCCGTCAACACCCGGAGTTCCTGACGCAGGCGGTCGGCCTGCCCTACCGGGAAGGCGGGCGGGCTACGGTCCAGGCCAATGGCGGGGACGGACTATGTGGCGCTGCTGCGGGGAATCAATGTGGGCGGCAAGAACATCGTCCGCATGGCCGACCTGCGCGCCGCGTTCGAGGTCGCCGGGTACTCAGCAGTCAGCACCTACATCCAGTCCGGCAACGTCCTGTTCGAGTCCGACGGGCCACGGGCCTCACTGGAGCGCGAAATCGAGACGATGCTCGAGAGCGCCTTCGGCCTGTCGCTCGTCGTCGTGGTGCGTTCTCACCGGCAGCTCCGCAACGTCGTCGACCGGGCGCCGGACTCCTTCGGCGCGGAACCAGACGCCCACCACTGCGATGTGATCTTCCTGAAGGCACCGCTGACGAGCCACCAAGCCCTGCAGGCAGTCAACCTGCGAGACGGCGTCGACCAGGCGTGGCCCGGCGCCGGGGTGCTCTACTTCTCGCGCCTCAGCGAGCGGCTGTCGCAGAGCCGGATGAGCCGGATCGCCGGCACGCCGCAGTACCAGCACATGACCATCCGCAACTGGAGGACCACCACCAGGCTGCTGAGCCTCCTCGACGAGCGGATCGCCCGCTGACGGCCGTCAACCACCACACTCGGGCGATCCCCCGTAGCATCGATGAGATGCGGGTCGGGATCTCGCCGTTTGCCACGACCCAACAGACCACGCTCGAACTGAGCCGGATCGCGGTCGAGGGCGGCCTCGACACGCTCTGGCTCGGTGACGGCTATCTCGCCAACCCCGACTTCGTGGGCTGGGCCGGCGCGATGGAGAGCCTGACCGAGTTGGCCTGGCTGGCCGGACGGTTTCCCACGGCCCGCACCGGCATCGCCGCCGCGATCCTCCCACTGCGTGACCCCGCCTGGCTCGCCAAACAGGCCAACACCCTCCACCGGATGGCCGGCGGCGGACTCGTTCTCGTCGCGACGCCCGGGTTCTGGGCCCACGACCTCGAAGCGGGGGGCATCGCCTTCGGCGACCGTGCGGCGGTATTCGAGGAACGCCTCGCCGACCTCCGCCGGCTGCTCCTCGATCAGACCCTGTCCCCCGGACCCTCCGACGCCGGCCCGCCGCCGGTGTGGCTGGCCGGAGCGGCCAAGACGATGACCCGAGCGGTGACGCTCGGCCTGCCCTTCCTGTCCTCGCGGGCCACGCCGGACGAACTCGCACCGGTCGCCGAGCGCTTCTTCGACGCCGGCGGGGAGTTCCTGGCCCACCGGACCCGACTCGAATACGGCGCCCACGATGTGACCGGCGACGTCGTCGAGTGGCACGCGACCACCGGTTCGGTCGACGAGATGGTCGACACCATCGGCCGCTACGCCGGGCTCGGAGTGGGTGACCTCTCGATCATCCCCGGACAGGACGACACCAGCTCGCTGCGAACCGTGGAGATCCTCGCCTCTGAAGTGATGCCGCGACTGTGAGACAACCGGTGTCAGCGCTCGCCCGGAACCGCGCTGGTCGCCTGCTCGGTGGTGGTCATCACACTGCGAAGCCCGAGGCCCATCACCACCCGGTTGATATAGGCGTAGTAGGCGACCATGTTGTTGAGATCGAGGATGTCGAGGTCGCTCAGCCCGTGCTCGCGCAGCCGGTCCACGTCGTGGTGGACAACCGCGTCCGGCGACCGCGTCAGCTTGGCGGCATAGGCGCAGATCGCGTCGAAGCGACCGTCGCCGGAGTCCACATTGGCGGGGTCGGCGTCTATGGCGTCGAGCACCGCCGTGGCCAGACCGAGCGACTCGAGCTTGAGTCGCAGCCCCGACGCGCAGTGGTCGGTGCCGTTCAGCCGGGACGTCACCAGCGCGGCCGACTGTCGCTCGACCGCGCTGAGCTGCGACGGGCAATGCTCGACGGTGCGATAGAGCCGGAGCCGCTCCTCGACGATGGCGGGATACAGGCTGCCGAGCATCGTGAACTCGGCCGGCTCCCCCAGCGCCGCGGCCTGCCAGTCGTAGGCGTCCCGGAGCGGGCCCTCGGAGTCGGCCCACGAGACGGTGTCGATCCAGGCCATGACCGCGATAGTAGGCCGGTCATGTGAGCGGTGACACGGCTGCCGTGAGCGGCGACACCGCTCCCGCGGTCGGCGTGTGGATCTTTCCCGAGCCGCCCGCACCCGAACTGGTCGACCTGGCCCGCCAGGTCGAGGATCTCGGCCTCGACGAGCTGTGGGTGGGCGACGAGGGCCCCGCACGCGACCCCTTCGCCGTGCTCGCCGCGGCCGCGGTGGTCACCGACCGGATCCGGCTGGCCACCGGCATCACCAACCCCTATGTGCGCCATCCCGGGGTGACGGCCGCCAGCATGCTCACCATCCACGAGCTCAGCGGCGGCCGAGCCGTGCTCGGGGTGGGCGCGGGCGGCCAGATGTCGCTGTCGCCGTTCGGCCTGCAGGCCTCCCGGCCGCTGCACCGCATGGAAGAGTTCCTCGACATAGCCCGGGCGGTCGCGGCCGCAGCGCCCACGGCGCTGTACACGCCGCCCGATGTGGCGGTCACCGAGGCGTCCGCCGGTGCGCCCCTGCCGGTGTTCATAGGAGCCCGCGGTCCCCGCCTGAACCGGCTCGCGTCGCAGCGGGCCGACGGTGCCTTCGTGTCCGGGATGCCCCCGTTCCGTTACCCGGCCGTGGTCGGCTGGGCCCGCTCGGTGCGATCGATCGACATCGCGCTGTACCCGAGCGTGGCGTTCACCGACGAGGCGGTGGAGCGGCACCGGCCCGAGATGATCTGGGCGCTGCTCGACACCCCGCCCGAGGTGAGGGACGAGCTCGGGCTCGATGTGGCGGCCGTGCAGGCCGCGGCCCAGGCGATCCGGGACGGCGACCCGGAACCGGCGCGGAGGCTGGTCGACGACACGGTGCTCGAACGGGTGATGCTGGTGGGAAGCCCCTCGGTGGTGGGCGCCAGACTGGCCGAGCTCGTGCGCGAGCACCGGCCCACGAGCATCGGTCTCGCCCTGGTCCAGGACGACCTGCGCGAAGGTGTCGACCATGCGGCTGAGGCATTCGCTGCCATGACCGTCGAGTTGGGGGATGACCGATGGTCGGCGTGATCAACCATGTGCCCAACCCCGACGTCGGCCAGGCGGTGGCGCTGGCTCAGGCTGCCGAGGGCGCGGGGGCGCGGTGGATCGGCGTCGCGGACGCCTTCTGGTGGCGCGACGTGTGGATGCTGCTAGGCCAGGTCGCCGCGGCCACGGCGCGGATCGAGCTAGGCCCGGCCATGACGAATCCGTACATGCGCCACCGGTTCCACACGGCCTCCGCGCTGGCCACGTTGCAGGAGATGGCGTCCGGGCGCGTGTTCTGCGGGGTCGCGGCCGGCGGATCGGAGGTCACCGCGGCGGCCGGGATCTCCCGGCGGGACGCGGCGGCAATGGTCACCGAACTCGTCACCTTCCTTCACGAGGTCGCGGCCAGCCGGACACTCGACGAGGCTTCCGGCCGCGGCCTCGATATCGGCCTCGATCCCGTGCCGATCCTGATGGCGGGACGGGGCGATCAGATGCTCGGCACGGCGGGGGCGCTGGCCGACCGGGTGCTGCTGTGGGCCATCCCAGCGTCGGACCTGGAGCGCTCCGTGTCGATCGTCCGCGACGGCGCCGCCCGCCGGCGCAGGCCGCCGGAGCTGATCTGGGCCCCGCTCGTCCGCCACGACGACGCCCCGCACCCGTCGATCATGCACGTCGCCGTCTACGCGTCCCTCAACACCGCGGCGGCCGTGCGGCAGGCGTGGGGACTCGACGACGGCCGGGTCGAAGCCATCCGGGAGCATCTGGTGAGAGGTGACACCGCGGCCGCCGGAGCACTCGTCCCGCCCGGCGCGCTCGAGGACCTGGTGTTCGAGAGTCCCGACCCCGCCCCGATCGCGGCCATCGCCCGGGAGCACGGAGTGTCGTCGCTGGCGGTGCCCGGATTCGACCCCGCGACAGTCGCCGGCCACATCGACTGGGCCGCGTCGGTCGAGTCCCTGCTCGCCCGCGCACAGACGACCGCCGGAACCAGGAAGGCCGGGCCGCCCGGCGCCGCGAGAGGAGGTTCCATTGGCGCTGCAGGATGACGTGCAGGCGATCCTCGACAGGGGCGCGGGGGTCGGAGACGTGGTGGGGGCCGCGGCCCAGGTCGTCGCCGGCGACGACATCCTCGCCGCGGCGGCTGCGGGAGAACGATCAGCCGAGCCCGGCGCCGGCCCGATGACGCTCGACACCGTCTGCTGGATCGCCTCCATGACCAAGGCCATCACCGGCACCGCCGCCATGCAGCTAGTGGAGCGGGGCGAGCTGCTTCTGGACGAGCCCGCGTCGAGCGTGCTGCCCAATCTGGCCGAAGCGGGCGTGCTCGAGGGCTTCGACGACGACGGCCGGCCCCTGGTGCGCCCGGCCACAGGTCCGATCACCCTGCGGCACCTGCTGACCCACACGGCCGGCTTCGGCTACCAGTTCTGGAACGAGCTCCTGCTGCGATACCAGCAGACCACCGGGACTCACTCGATCACCAGCGGCGAGCTGGTGAGGTGGGCGGAGCCGGTTCCGGCGCTGTTCGATCCCGGAGAGCGCTGGATGTACAGCATCAGCATCGACTTCGTGGGCCGCATGGTTGAACAGGTCACGGGTCAACGGCTCGACGACTACTTCGAGGAGCACATCCTCGGGCCGCTCGGCATGGGCTCCACCGGCTTCGCCCTCAACGACGACATGCGAGCCCGCCGGGCCGTGCTGCACAGGCGGCTCGCCGACGGCTCGCTCGCCGTCGCGGACCGGGCCCCGTCCCCCGAGTCGGAGCACCCGTCAGGCGGCGGTGGTCTCTACAGCACGGTCGAGGACTACTGCCGCTTCCTGCAGATGATCCTGGGCCGGGGCAGCCGCGACGGCGTCGAGGTGCTGCGCCCCGAGACGGTCGACCAGATGACGGTGAACAACATCGGCGACCTGCGGGTGGTCGCCCTGCCTTCGGCCATGCCCGAACTCACCCACGACGCCGAGTTCTTCCCAGGAGTTGAGAAGACCTGGGGACTGACATTCCAGATCAACCAGGAGCCACTGCCCACGGGCCGCCCCGCCGGCGGGCTCATGTGGGCCGGAATCGCCAACTCCTATTTCTGGATCGACATGGACAATCAGGTCGCCGGCGCCTACTTGAGCCAGCAGCTGCCCTTCGCCGACGCCCGCTCCTACCAGCTCTACACCGACATCGAGACCGCCACCTACGACCACCTCGACCGCGGCGGTTCGGGACGACCCCGCAGCGGCTGTTAGGCGGCCGCGAATCAGGGGTGTCCCCTGAACACGGTCCTGGGCAAGGCCAGCGGCATGGTGGCGCTGCTCATGGGGTTGTTGATCACGATCTCGGTGCAGTCGTCGAGCATCACGACGTCGTTGCTGATCCCGCTGTCCGCCGCCGGGGTTCTCTCGCTGCACAACGCCTATCCCGTCACTCTCGGCGCCAACCTGGGCACCACCATCACGGCACTGCTGGCCGCCCTGGCGACGAGCCGGCCCGAAGCACTGACGATCGCGCTGGTGCACACCCTGTTCAACATCGCCGGGATCCTGCTGCTCTACCCGGTCCCTGCCCTCCGGTCGATCCCCATACGCGGCGCGGAGGCCCTCGCCGAGTTGGCCGTCAAGCGGCGCTTGATGGCCGTGGCCTATGTGGCGGGAATGTTCATCGCCGTGCCGGCAATCGGCGTAGCGCTGCTCCGCTGAAACGAGCTGCGCCGGAGGCTCCGGTCACGCTCCTAGGGCTGCGCGCCGAACCAGGCGTCGTGGAGCCGCTGGTAGACGCCGTTCTCGATGAGGTCGAGCAGGGCGAGATCGATGCTCTCCCGCAGTTCGGCATCGTCCTCGCTGACCATCAGGCCGTACTGCACCCTCTGGAAGTCCGCGCCCACGGCTGCGACCTCCCCGGCCCCCTCCCGGGCCGCATGGAACTGGAGCACCGGAGCGTCGAACACGACCACATCGACGTCGCCCGCCGACAGCAGGGCGTAGGCGTCGTCGATGTCGTCCACCAGCACCGGACCGACCCCGATCGAGGGCAGGTACGTCTCGCCCGCCGAGTGGGTGACGGTGGCGACCCGCCGGCCCGGGAGGTCCGAGGGGCCCGAGATCTCCGACCGCAGTTCGCTGACGGCCAGCGAGGAGGCGATGGCGGCAGTGAAGCTCGCGAAGACGAGGGTGCCCAACGCGATCCAGACGAGGGCGAGCACGCGGCCCCGAGTGCCCCGCGCCACCTTGTCGCCATACCCCACGGTGCTCATGGTCACCACCGACCAGTAGAACGAATCCCAGATTCCCCGACGGTACGGGACTGCGAAGTCAGGATTGCTATGGCGCTCCAGCCACCAGATCAGGTGCGCGGCCACCAGCACGGCCACGCCGAACACCACCAACAGCCAGGGCAGGTCGGACGACGATACGGCGTCGAAGAACGAGAGGATGCGGTCTGCGATGCCGCGGGAGTCCTCGGTCGGGGCCAGGATGGTCAGGCCGGAGTCGAGCACGGGCAGCGAGAAGTCGACGACATCCTCGCGCGACTCGGTGATTGCCACCCCTCCCAGGCCGACGTGGGCGACGCCCCGCCCGACATCGTCGATCTGCTTGGCCACGGTGTCCACCGCGTAGATCTCGACGTCCTTGCCCAGATTGGCCGCGACGAGGCGTACCAGTTCCACTTCGAAGCCGCTGTAGGAACGGTTCTCGTAGATCACGAACGGTGGCAGCACCCGGGCGGCCACCGTCAGCGTGCCCCCCGGGGCCGCCTCCTTCGATGCAGTGTCGCCCAAGCTGACCGCGTCGGGATCTGCGGCTTCGGTCCAACGCGTGACCGTCGCGAGGTTGGCCTCGATCCACTCCTCGGCGTGGTGCCGGATGTCGGACGGGTCCCCGCCGTGCTGCACCATGGCGACGTTCTGGGCGGAGATGTCCTCCAGGGGTATGACCACCTGCTCGAGGAGCCTGCGCACTGAAGGGTTGGCATCCAGGAAGTCGGAGTTGGCCACCACCCTTATGTCGTTGGGAGGCCAGCCGGTCTGGCAGGGATCGTTGGCGCATCCGTCGATCCCTGCGACGACCGTGCGGTCCAGCGCTGAGGTCTGGGCCTCCGGCAACGACGGGAACGGCACCTCGAGCCACACCGCATCGCGGCCGGGGACCATCTCGCCTACCGTCCAGTTGGGGGTCCACGTGTAGTAGAGCACCGGCTGGCCGGCGCGGTATCGGGCAATGGTCTCGGCGATGAGGGGCGAGTAGTCGCCCTGCACGTGCTCTACTGTGCCCGACAGCCCGTAGGCCTGCAGATGATGGTCAATGGTCGCGGCGCACGACCATCCGACCTCGCAGCCGACAAGGTCGGCCCGGCCGTCGCCGTCGCGGTCGAACAGTGCGGCCACGCCCGGCACAGCCAGGTCGCCGAGACTCGCGATTCCGTGGGCCTCTGCGGTCGCGGCGTCGACGAAGTAGCCCTGGAGGGCACCGTCGTCGACCGCGGTTCCCACTGCCTCCACCGACTCCGACGACTCGATGAAGGAGTCGTGAAGCGGGAACCAGCCGCTGGCCCAGAGGTCGATCTCGCCCGCAGCCACCGCCTCGTAGAACTCCGCGTTGTCCATCGTGACCGGGCCGTCCACCCGGTAGCCGAGCTGCTCCAGCAGAAGCTTGTAGACCTCCGCCTGGAACCAGCTCGTGTCCCAAGTGGCCCGGGCCAGCCGGACCCGGGGGGCGTCGCCGGCCGCGTCCTGCGCGGCCGCTTCTCCCAGCAGCACGACCGGCACGGCCAGCACGACCAGCACGAGCAGCACGATGGCGATTGAGGCTCGTCGCATTGGCGGCCCCCGAATAGACGCTATTCGAGGCTAGCCCATCCGAGCGATAGCCCATCCGAGCGATGTGCTATCGCCGAAACTACAGAAACACCGTCATTACTAGTATCAGTCATTGACTTCCGCCTGCACAGATCAAGAAGTCATGTTACGGTCGCGGTGAGCCTGGATGCCGGGAGACCCGGCGCACCGGTGCTGAGTCCATTCCAGGCCTAAGGGGACCACAACCCGGAGGACCGTCATGGACGACGCCGATACCACCGCGTCGGAGGATCCGCGGATCCACCGATCGCCCGACGACACCGATGTCAATCTGACCGAGGCGACCCTCGCTCTGCATGACTGGGAGGAGGAGGAGGAACGCCGCCGCGAGGCGGCGATCGCCAACCGCAAGTCATTCGAGGGTCTGCAGATCGATCCCGACATCGACTTCTACCCGGAGGTGGCCGACCGGGAACCGGGGGACCGCAACATCGTGCGGGCCGGGTTCGACATCCACCCCCAGGTGACGTTCTGGGCGTCAGGGATCCTTGCGGTGTTCATCGGCTTGTCGATATTCCTCAGCGACCAGACGTCCGATGTGTTCAGCACGATTCTCGACTTCATCAACGGGTCGCTCGGCTGGTTCTACATCCTCGACTTCAACATCTTCGTGCTGGTGGCCATGTACTTCGCCTTCAGCCGCTACGGCAAAATCAAGCTGGGCGGTCCGTTCGCCCTGCCGGAGTTCTCCACGCCGTCGTGGTACGCGATGCTGCTGTCGGCGGGGTTGGGCATCGGGCTGATGTTCTGGGGGGTCGCAGAGCCGATCTTCCACTTCACGTCGCCGGCGCCGCTCTTCAACGTGGAACCCGGCAGCGCCGACGCCGGCAAGGCTGCTCTGGCCACCACCTACCTCCACTGGGGGATCCACGGCTGGGCCCTCTACGGGCTGGTGGCGCTGGCTTTGGGGTTCTTCGCCTACAACCGGGGGCTGCCGCTCACGTTCCGCTCGATCTTCTACCCGATTCTCGGGCCGCGCATCTACGGCACCTGGGGCAACGTCATCGACATCCTCACCGTCCTGGCCACCCTGTTCGGGCTGGCCACGTCGCTGGGCTTCGGCGCCCAGCAGGCATCCGCGGGCCTGAACAAGCTCTTCGGGTTGCCTGACAGCCTCGGATTCCAGATCGTGCTGATCCTCGCCATAACCGCGCTGGCCACCATCTCGGTGGTCGCCGGCCTCGATGCCGGGGTCAAGCGGCTGAGCGAGCTGAACATCTGGCTGGCCGGCGCCTTCCTGATCTTCATGCTGCTGGTGGGCCCGACGCTGTTCGTGCTGTCGCTGTACACCCAGAGCCTGGGCTACTACGTCCAGGTCCTGCCGGAGTTCGCGTTCTGGAACGCGGCCTTCAGCGAGACCCAGTGGCAGGCGTGGTGGACGATCTTCTACTGGGGATGGTGGATCTCGTGGTCGCCGTTCGTGGGAATGTTCATCGCGAGGATCTCCAAGGGCCGCTCGGTGCGCGAGCTGCTGGTGGGAGTGATCTTCCTGCCGTCGATCCTGTGCTTCCTGTGGATGTCGGTCTTCGGAGGCTCAGCCATCAGCCTGCAGATGAGCGGGGAGCGCGATGTGGCCACCGCGGTCAACGAGAACGTGGCCACCGCCCTGTTCGACATGCTCGAGGCGTTCCCGCTCACCGGGATCGTCTCCTTCGTCGGCGTGCTGCTGCTGATCTCGTTCTTCGTGACCTCGTCGGACTCCGGCTCGCTGGTCGTGGACCATCTCACCTCCGGCGGCAAGCTCGACTCGCCCAAGCCCCAGAGGGTGTTCTGGGCAGTGATGGAGGGTCTGGTGGCCATCGCGCTGCTGATCGGCGGCGGGCTCGCTGCCCTGCAGACCGCAGCAGTCTCGATCGGGCTGCCGTTCGCTTTCATCCTGCTCATCATGTGCTGGAGCATGAAGAAGGCCTTCACCGAGGAACTCGACCTGCTCGAGAGCCACTACGACGAGCAGATCTTCCGCTCGCAGCACAGTGGCCTGATCGCCCAAGTGAAGGAGCGGCTCGCAGCGGGCCCAGGCCCGACCTCGTGACGGGCATAACTGAGAAGCGAGGAGGCTCAAAATGAAGAAGCAACAACGCAACAAGATGGTCCTGGTCGGAGCGTTGGTAGCGCTGGTCGTCGTTGCCCTCGTTGTGGTCTTCACCGGCGAGGAGGAGGACAGCTCAGTGACGATGGCCCGGGCCGACTGGAGCAGCGGCCACATGCAGGCCGAGATCGTTGCCCAGCTGCTCGGGGAACTCGGCCATACCGTCAATGATCCTGCTGATCACACCCTTCCGCCGTACTCCTTCTATCCAGCATTGGACAGCGGGCAGTACGACCTGTGGGTGAACGGCTGGTTCCCGACCCATGACCGCTACCTCACAGCAGAGACAGCCGCTGGACTGGAGTACGACCGCAACATCGAAGCGGTCGGAAACCCGGTAGCAGGCGGCGGTCGCGAGGGGTACATGATCGATAAGGCCACCGCCGACAGGCTGGGCATCGCCACGATGGACGATCTCGCAGCCAATGCCGCCGCGTTCGACACCGATAGCGACGGACTCGCCAACCTGATCGGCTGCCCGGAGGGCTGGGGCTGCCACGAAGTGATCAACGATCACATCGCGGACTATGGCTGGGGCAACAGCGTTGAACACGTTTCTGGCACCGACTACGACGGTCCGGCCCAGAACGTGGTCGACCGGATAGACGCCGGCGAGTCGGCTCTGTTCTATACCTGGATCCCCAACTGGACCGCCGAGCATCTCGTGCCTGGCGACAATGTCGTCTGGCTCGAGTCGCCGTGGCCTGCCAGCAGCGTCCGAGCTGTCGGCAACGTCGACTTCCTCGACGACAACCCCGACGTTCGGGGTCTGCTGCGTGAGGTGAAGATCCCGCTGGCCGACATCTCGGCACAGAACGTCCGGTCGCAAGGCGACGACTACACCGAAGCGCAGCTCAAGGATGACGCAGCCGCATGGATCGCCGACAACCGGGCCCTGGTCGACATCTGGCTGACGAACGCTCGGAGCTGACCGGCAGCATTCTCACCCCCGAACGGGAGTCGGGCCGTGCCGCGGTTCGACTCCCGTTCGCCTCAAGACCTAGAGGCCGAGCGGAGGCGCTAGCTGCCCGCGAACCGATCAATCGATCGGCTGCCATGGGTCAGTCCATGACCTGGGGCATGCGCTCCTTGAAGATCCGCAGCGCCTCCTTGAGCCCGTGGGTGCGTACCAACTCGTCGAATTCGGTGGAGCCCTCACGGTTGGCCAGGCGCAGCGTGGTGATGTCCTGGCCCATGGCCACCACCCGGTCCAGCCCCAGCAACTCGTAGATGCGCTGCAGGTGTTGCCGGTTGTGGCTCAAGCCGGGCAGGGGGATGTTGGCGAACCGCCCCGTGTAGCGGCTCACCGCCTCGTCCAGCTCGTCACCGGGCACAACCGCGTTGACGATGCCCCAGGCCAGGGCCCGCTCGGCCGAGATCCGCCCACCGGTGAGCAGCACCTCGTTGGCGCGGGCCCGCCCGATGGTGAACGGGAGCACCAGTGATGTCGCGCCCATCCCGAAGGCGGCCTCGGTGTACCCGAAGAAGGCATCGTCGGAGCACACGATCAGGTCGCAGCAGGTGGCCAGGTCGAAGGCCCCGCCCACACAGGCTCCCCGCACCGCAGCGATGGTCGGGATCGGCGACGACAGGATGTCCCGGAAGGCGTCGAAGCTGTCGGACACCTGAACGATCCACTCGCCCAGGGTCTCGGGCCGGTTGGTGCCCGACAGGTCGAAGCCGGCTGAGAACGCCCGGCCCGTGCCCTCGATCACCACCGAGTGGATGTCTCCGCGCTGGCCGAAGTCCCTCAGAGCCGCGCTCAACTCCAGAAGCACGGCCGAGCTCAGCGGGTTCAGCTTGGCGGGGCGGTTGAAGCGTATGCGGCCGACCCGGTGGCCCTCACTGACCACGACGAGGGGCTGTGACTCCCCGGTTGAAGTCATGGCGCTCTCCCCTCGCAAACGACCCTCGCGTCCAGTCCTATCACAGCCTCGGCCGTGCACAGGAGGGGATTGACCTCCGCGGAGAGCACGTCGTCGCGCTCGTCCAGCAGCGCCACCAGACACTGGAGGACCGATAGGACCGAGGCGAGATCGATCCTCAGCTCGCTCCCCCGCCAGATCAGGTCCCTCGACCGCAACGCTGCGACCATGGCGTCGAAGGTGCCCCCGTCCAGGGGGGCGAAGCCCAGCGAGATGTCGTCGAGCTGCTCGGTGTGGGTCCCACCGATGCCGACGAGGGCCACGATCCCGAACCGCCCGGTGCGGCGGGCCCCGACAATCAGCTCGACCGAGCCCGGCACCGATGCGTCCGGCTCGACGGCGAACTCCTCGGCCCCGAGATCGCGTCGCATCCGCTCCACCGCCTCCGCCCCGGCAGCTGCATCCGGCAGGCCCACCTCGACCCCGCCGCCGCGGGATTTGTGGATCCGCCCGAGCGCCTTGACCACCATCGGCTCGGGCGGGCGTTCGAGCGACAACACGGCCTCGGGATCGGCCACCGCGGTGCTGTGCACCAGCGGTACCCCGTACCGCTCGAGCAGTTCCCGAGACTGGAAGTAGGTGAGGTTCTGGGATCCCGTCCGGGCACCGTCCCCGCCGCCGCTCTCGACCTCGAGCCCGGCATCGACCACACCGAGACGCAGCAGCCGGGCGGCATGGTCGAGCTGGCGAACCACGAGGACACCGCCCGCCACCAGCTCCTCGAACAGCCCGGGCGCGGGCCTGAACGACTGCATCACCACCGGCACGCCGGTGCGCTCGCTGGTGTCGGCGATCGCGCTCACCGCCTGGCGCTCCTCGGCCTCGAAAGCCTCGATGTCCTCGCGCTCGGGGTTCATCCCGACCAGATCACCGAACTGGCCCACGATCAGCACCTGGTCTACCTCACCGCTCTCGGCCAGCACCCGAACCGTGTCGGCGTACACCATCGGGCTCTCTCGCACCGCCCCGACGAGAGCCAGGTCGACCGGGTTGTCGGCCAGCTCCTTGGCCCCGGGGCGGAGCCCTACCCGGTCGCGGGTCTGGTCACTGAGACCGGGCAGCACCAGCCCGGCCCGACCCAGGACATCGGCGGCCAGGGCCACCGCGCCGCCTCCCTCGGAGAGAACCCCCACCCTGCGGCCCGCGGCCCAGCGTCGCCTGACCGCCACACAGGCGAGATCGACCGCGTCGGCCGGTGAGGTCGCCAACCAGGCCCCCGACTGCTCGCACACCGCCCTCAGCACCCGGGCGTCGGTGGCCAGTGCGCCGGTGTGGGAAGCAACCGCCCGGGCTGAGGCCCCGGTGTCGCCCGCGGGCATGATGACCACCGCCATGTCCCGGTCCCGGGCGTATTCGAGTGCGGCCCGGAAGTCCTGGCCGTCGAGTGGATCCTCCAGGTAGACGATGACCGCTTCCGAGTGGTCGTCGTCGGCCAGCGCCCGGATCGTCCCACTCGTAGTCAGGCAGTACTGGTCGCCCACTCCGAGGAAGGTCGACAGCCCGACGCCGCGGGCGTACAGCTCCAGCGCCAAGTCGGCCGACACCGTCCCGCTCTGGCTGACCACGGCCACCCGGCCGGGATCGCGGGGCTCGCCGTGCAGCAGGGGCGGGGCCAGGTCGAGCCGGGTGTGGGTGCAGACCAGTCCCATCGTGTTCGGTCCCAGCACCACCATGCCCGCCTCGGCGATCCGGTCGAGGAGGGGGTCGTCCCGGCCGGTGAAAGGCGTGGCGATGGTGATCACCGCCTTCGAGCCCAGCTCCAGGCACAACTCGATCTGCTGGCGTGACCCCTCGTCCCCGATGAGCAGCACCACCAGTTCGGGGACCTCGGGCAGCGCCTCGATGCTCGGATACCAGCCGGCCTCGGGGTCGTCGGCCGAGCGGCTGATGTAGTAGTTGTTCCGCACTGCGGACCCCTGCTCCATCCCCCGAACGAACAGGAAGCCCCATCGGGAGGCCCGCCGGGAGGCACCGACGAGGGCGACACTGCGCGGATCGAGAAGCGATTCAAGCCCGGGAGCAACACGTCCGGCCATCAGTTGCAGCGCGGGCAATTGGGGCCGCCTCGCGGTGTGACGTTGTGTTTCCCGCTCTTGTTCGCTGCGCTCACGGGCCGCTCGGGCCACAGCCTCGCTAAGCGCCTCGCCGGATTGCTCATGAATCGCCGCCCACTCG
>LXNJ01001302.1_pt1 | contig 15079 bp, 13 predicted proteins | sample 809081 | NCBI WGS metagenome assembly LXNJ01 (sample SAMN04870510, study PRJNA318959) | sponge metagenome | biome: sponge; feature: marine sponge reef; material: water | host: Petrosia ficiformis | place: Greece: Milos, Mediterranean Sea | collected 2013-05-29 | depth 5-7 m
ATTCATTGGGCGGTCGACCATTGCGTCGCCAAAGCCCCGTATACTCGCCTGTAAAACTGGAGTAGAACTCCCCCGGTAGAGGAGCAAACGCGCGAATGCCATCTTCAGATTTTCGACATTCGATGACACCTGGCAGCGTCGGATGATAGGACACCCGCCAGTAGAACCCATTGCCTCCAAGGTACATAAGGCGCCCGCCTCCATCCATATATGCCTGAAGGCTATCCAGCATCCTGGCAGAATAATACTCCGGATGTGTCCCAGTGATCACTGCTCTGTAGCCCTCAAGCACTTCGGAGCCTTCGGTTTCAATATCTTCGTCTGCAATAACATCAAACGGTTGGTCCAGTTGCTCAAGCCAGTCAAGAATGTGTGTATCAGCGTTAAACTGCCACAGATTTGAACCCGCACCTCCAAGGTGGCCGATTTGTTTTGGTTGCATATTGACAATCGGTCTCAGGCGCGATGAGTAAAACACGCCACTCCCGTCATTGTGCAAATCATAAAAGCAGAGACCGATTTCGGGATGCGTTTGCATAAAAAGGTCGATTGGATTCATCTGAATTAGGCGTCCGGTAACAATTTCCGTCTCCGGTACATCAATTCCTATTCGATTATTCGCATAAGCCATGTAACTGGCAGTTGGCAGGATAAATGCTACTGGTGCGGTCTTTGTGCCATGGGGAGGGCGAACCGCAAAGGGTATGTAGTATTCCTCGCTTCCGCTCTGCAGGTGAATGGCATATACCCCACTGGAAATGTTGTCTGGCAGTCTGACTTCAAAATCTGATTTCCAAGCGCAGTCGTAGAGGTCGTCATCGTGGAAATGGATTGCGGCGTAATGTTCTGGCTTTTTGTGCCAGCAATGTTCGCTTCCGTCCCACGTATGACCACATACCCCTCGCGTTGGAAGATTGACCAAATAGCCATGTAGTTGGTTGCCTGATTTATCGGTGATTTGCTCAGTTGACATCCCGACGGAGAAGTCCCAGGCAGCAACCAGATCTTCGCATTCTGTACCCACAAGATTTTCCATTTCTTCTGTTCTTAAGGAACGTGAAAAGATTTTCGGGGCTTCAATGCGGCCATTGAAGTGATCTATCGCGGGCTGGTTATTCGCTGACCGGGCAGCGATCATTATCGGAGCCTCAATATCGGCACAGATCATGTTGGTAGAAACATTGCGGGACACTTTGAACGCGACATTCACCTTTGGGTAGGGGTTCAGTAGTTTCTGAACAACGGTGAGAGTGCCATTTTCTACATCGTAGCTGCCACTAATTAAGTACCATCTTTCTGAAATTAGCCTTTTTCCTGTGGAAATCCTCTTGCTCTTCCCTTTCTTTTTAGTGATTTGAAATGCAGCAGCGCCTTCAGAGTCGAGATAAAGTCTAAATCCCGCGCCCAATTCCGGGTCTTCTCGACTCAATATGACTTGTGAACCTCGGCCCGGCAAGGTTGGCCAAATGAGTGCTTGCAAACCCAATGAAGACTGCGTATTGAACGCTGGCGCGTCGTCAATTACCGCATAGGAGCCTGAATTTATGGGCTGATATCGACCATCAAAAGGACCGCCAAGATTCAGCGCAACGGCTTCCTCACGATATCCCGGACCTGATGGATTAATGTCGCCCTGAATGACTCTGATGAGATTCGCATCAAATTGTTCCAATCCTTCACAACTGACCATTACCTGAATGCATTCCCCTGGAGCGGCGCTGATGCGGTCGGCGTATCCAAGTATCCGAGTCATGTTACAGTGCCTGTTCGAGATCCTGCCCGGTGTGTGTTTTCCACCGGAGTTTAAATACCTCCCACTCCGCTTCGAAAAGACTCGTGAACTCCAGGCTATCTATGATTTCAATTGGTTGACCCCGATCAGCGGGTAGACGCCCGAGACCCCAGCGTTTAAAAGGCTCTTTCACAACAAGGACATATTTTCCGGACTTGGGACCACCTCGCAGGAGGTTTAATACTCTTTGTAACCCAGGACCTGGTATGCCGAGCGGGTCAGCTCGGAATTCCGCAGCGTACTTGAGATCGTCATTGGTGATTCGATATCTGGACATGGATTAAACCCGCTAGCTACCAATAACTTTTTCGATGGTAATTTGAAGCTTGTCGAAAAGTTCGTCGATCTGACATCGGGTAATGATGAAAGGTGGGGCGACGACAATTGCCTGTCCGATCGGTCGGCATATCAGTCCATTTTCCAATGCCACGTTTGCAATTTGTTCTGCGACTGGCTGCTCGGGTGGGAATGGTGTCTTGCACCCTTTGTCAACTACCAATTCCAGCGCCCCCATCAATCCAATGCCGCGGGCCTCACCGATGTGTGGATGTGATAGGAAACTTGCAAGTCGTTCCTGGAAATAAGGGGAAACGGCGATGATATTGTCGAATACACCTTTATTCAGAATGATATCAATCGCTTTCAGCGCGATCGAACAACCTACCGGGTGGCCGGCCGTCGTATAGCCGTGTGGGAACTCCTCGTATTGTTCGGCTGCTTCATTGAGTTTCTCGGCAATAGATTGAGATACCATGATTGCACCCATCGGAAAGTATCCCGCTGTTATACATTTTGAAGCGACTAGGATGTCTGGTTCTATATTGTAAGTCTGGCAGCCCCAGACTCGTCCGGTACGCCCGAACCCGCAAATGACTTCGTCGGCAATCAGAGGTATGTCGTATTTTTTAAGGACCGGTTGGATGGCCTCAAAGTAACCCTCTGACGGAGGAATCACACCGCCGGCGCCCATAACAGGTTCGGCGAAAAATCCGGCGATGGTGTCAGGTCCTTCCGCCTCGATCTGCGCCTCCAGATTACGGGCGTATCGAACAGAAAATTCCAGCTCGCTCTCTCCTTCGTTTGCGTATCGCCAGTAGTGTGGACAATCTGCAAAAAGGAAGCCGTCAAGTGGTAAACCGAAAGCGTTGATGTAATCCTTGCCGGTCATGCTCGCCGTAATTCCCGTAACGCCGTGATAAGCGTTTTTGCGGGACAAAATTTTGCGACGGTGAGGTTTGCCCAGACCATGGTTAATCATCCATAGCATCTTCACTACGGTATCGTTGGCTTCGGATCCCGAATTGGTAAAAAACACCTTGTCCATTGGCACTGGTGCGATTTCGAGCAGCTTTTCGGACAGAGCTACAGCTGGCTCACTTATGCGCCCGAAAAATGCGTGATAGGCCGGCAACTTTTGATATTGCTCGCATGCAGCACCCACCAGTTCCGGGTGGTCAAATCCGACCACCATGTTCCAGAGTCCAGAGTTTCCTTCAAGGTAACGCTTACCATGTGAATCTTCGACATAAACTCCTTCACCGCGCGACATCACGACGGGGCCACTTTGTTGGAGGGTACCAAGATGAGTAAAACCGTGTAATACAGACTGGAGATCGCGTGTTTCCCAGGATTCAGGGCAATGTGAGCCATCGGATGTCATATACGTCTCACTATGTGAAATATTTGAGTAGTCTATTCGGATCAATTGCGCGACATACCAAGCCGGGTGGGCGTAGTGTCGTCATATCTTCGGCCGCTAACATCGCGTTGATTACAGCCTCTTCGATCGCTTCGGTCGCTGCCATGTAAATTGGGTCGAACGATTCATCATTGATTAAATCCATTCTCAATCTTGAACCCGCCATTTGAGGGAGGGGAACGCGATTGGCAGTACTGAAAGCGAGAAAAATATCGCCCGAATTGTTGCCCCCAGGTGTCCCTCCTCGCCCAATTCCGATAGCAGCGCGTTTGGCTAGACGTTGCAATTGATGTGGCGCCATCGGCAAGTCAGTGCCGAGAATTACAATAATCGAACCGTGTTCACTAGCCATCAATCGGTCCTCCGGCATCGTACTGCCAACCGGTCGACCCAATACGGTTAACCAGGGTCGTAAACCGTGGTTCGCCTGAACCAACGATCCGAGAACAAACTCCTCACCATCGATTTTCAGGCATCTTGAGGAGGTCCCCGTCCCTCCTTTGAACTCGTAGCAAATCATTCCGGTTCCACCGCCAACATTTCCTTCAGCAATGGGTCCGGACGTTGTTGAGTTCAAAGCCAGGAGTGCGTCTTCTTCAGTTATGTGTTGTCCGTTGATGTCGTTCAGAACGCCATCATAGGTTTCAGCCACGACGGGCATAGCCCACAGATGCTCGGATTGCCAGGCATCTGCATAGTTCTGAATAGTCCATTTGACGGCCGCATGGTGGACCATGCCGACGCTATGGGAATTGGTAATACAAATCGGTCCTACAAAGTAGCCACCGTCCCGAATCCAGTGAGTGCCGGTCATCTCACCGTTTCCGTTAAGCGCATACATCCCAGCCCAGACCGGTTGCGGGTCTGGTTCGCGCCCGAGCGGCAAGATTGCGGTAACACCGCTTCGTACCGGGCCCTTTCCTTGCACGAGCGGTCCTTCTCCTTCGATTCTTGTGCGATAACCAACCTCTACTCCCGGGATATCGGTTATTGCGTTGTGTTCACCCGTTCTGCCAGGGAAAGGCAGCCCAAGTTCGCGTCCACGTAGCTTATTCATTTAATTAGGACCTCTTACGAAAGTAAAGGCCTAGCGAGGCAATTACGAAGGAGAAAGCCAGCATTAGCGTGGCAATTGCGTTGATTTCGGGTTTGACGCCACGCCTCAACATACCGTAGATAAAAACGGGCAACGTTGTCGAGTCCACGCCTGCAATGAAATAAGTGATCACAAGGTCGTCCATTGAGATGATGAATGCAAGCAACGCTCCGCCAACAATGCCGGGCAGAATCTGCGGTAGCGTGACTCGTCTGAATGTGGTCCAGGGTTTGGCGCCCAAGTCTGCAGAGGCTTGTTCCAAAGTGTCATCCATTCCTGCCAAGCGGGCACTGACTACGACAAAAACATAGGATATGAGGAACGTGCAGTGCCCAATCATGATCGACATAAGCCCGAGTTTTATGCTGAAGTTTACGAAAAACACTAACAATGCAATTCCAAGCACGATGTCTGGCATTACCATCGGCATGTAGAGCAGGCCCTGATAAAAAGGCTTTAACCGGAAATGGTGTCGGTAAACAGCCAGGGCAGTGGTAGTTCCGACAATTGTCGCGAATGTCGTAGTACTTGCGGCAACCAGCAGGCTATTCTTTAAGGCTGAGACCAGTTGATCAGTCGATTCGACATACAGTGTTTGCTCGGTAAGTTTTGTTGGAAAGCCAAAAATTGAAAAGTACCAGTCCAAGGTAAAATCTTTCCACACCATCATATTGACTGGGTGGCTGTTGAAAGAATAGACAACGACGATAATTATCGGTGCATAAACAAAGAAAAGAAAAAGCAACCCGTGCACACTCAACAGGCGTTTCAACCATGGATGCTTCATTTGACGATCTCCGAGCGACCGACTCGCCTTAGATAGAAGATGATCAACAGAAGCATTACCAGCATGATCATTACGGAGAGAGCCGATCCGAACGGCCAATTCCTTGCTGACAAAAATTGTTGTTCGACCAGATTTCCGATCATCAGAACTTTTGCCCCTCCTAGCAGGTCCGGGACAATGAAGTTTCCAAGGCTCGGAATAAAGACAAGTACTGCCCCGGCTGCTATTCCGGGAAGCGTCATCGGCAGAATTACTCTTAAGAAGGTTTGATATGGGCTGGCGCCCAAATCAGATGAAGCCTCAACGAGTGAGTGATCAAGTTTCTCAATGCTGGCGTACAGAGGCAAAAACATGAAAGGTAACAAAATATACGCCATGCCGATCAAAACAGCAGTTTCCGTATAAATTATGTCAATCGGTTCGGAAATTAATCCCAGGCCAAGAAGAGTGGAGTTCAGAAATCCACTCGGGCGCAGAATCAGCACCCAGCAAAATAGGCGCACGACCAGGCTAACAAAAAAAGGAAGGGTAATGAGGAAGACGACAAATGTCCTCCATCGCGTTGTTAGTCCGCTGACCCAAAGTGCAGCCGGATAGCAGATCAGCAACGTGATGGCGACGTTGGTAAGTGCAAGCCGCACAGAGCGAAAGAATATTTCAGCATAGACTGGATCGAATTTCTCCCATTCTGCATCAGCCCAGCCGAGAATTCGACCGTAATTCAAGTGATAGAAGTTCCATTCGACACCCCCGTAAAGCCCGGGCTCCAGGAAACTGAAAACAATCATCACAGCCAACGGCCCCATGAAGAATATTCCAAGGAAAAGAGTCCCCGGTATCAACAAGGCAGCTAACCTACGACTTTCCCGTTTACCTATCATTCTAATTAGGTTTCTATGATTACATGAGGCGTGCTTCTGCGGTAAGCAAGACGTACTGGCTCACCTGGCTTAACCCGACTAAACGCTTGATCACCTGATTCTGTTGGCGCTGCAGAGATGGAGGTGCCGTTCGCCAGTTGGCATACATATCGGCGAGTTGCGCCTTGAAAGACTGATTGTTCCAAAACAGCATCCAATATAACCATCGAGTCATCTGGATTCTCTGGCGCAATATTCAGTTGTTCCGGTCGAATGATTAGTGTTGCTTTGTCTCCGACTTTTGGCCCGACACCGACAGCAATACTCAAACCGTCTTTAGTCACCAGTATCGGGTTTTCGATGGTGTTCTGAATTTTTCCAGAAAATAGTGTGCCATCACCGATGAATTCGGCCACAAAGCGAGTAGCAGGTTGATGGTAGTGAACTTCGGGCGGCCCAGTTTGCTCTATCTGGCCCTGGTTTAAAACTATCACCTGGTCTGACATTGTCAGGGCTTCTTCCTGGTCATGTGTAACGAACAGAAAACATATACCCAAGTCATGTTGCAAGCTTTTCAACTCAAGCTGCATGGATTGACGTAAATTGCGATCAAGTGCCGAAAGTGGTTCGTCAAGCAGCAGGAGCTTTGGTTGATTGATGATGGCTCTCGCCAAGGCAACACGTTGTTGTTGACCGCCGGACAGTTGCGCTGGTTTACGAAGATCGAACCCGGCGAGACCCACTCGCTCAAGCGCTTCTCCGACTCTTCGGTCACGCTCTTTTCTTGGTACGCCCGCCACCTCCAGCCCGTAGCCTATATTGCCACTAACGGACAAATGCGGGAAAAGCGCATAATTCTGGAACACGGTGTTCACCGGTCGCCGATAAGGAGGCACTCCTGTTACAAGTTCACCTCCAATGCGTACCTCTCCTGAGTCTAATTCTTCAAACCCGCTGATTGCTCTAAGGAGAGTGGTTTTCCCACAGCCGGAAGGCCCCAGCAGAGTCACAAACTGACTCTGCTGGATTTCTAGTGAAATACCGTCAAGCGCTGTAATTGTGCCTCCTTCGGGTGCAAGGAATTGTTTTACAGCATCCTTAACCTCGGCGATGTAATCCAACGCCTCTTCAATCACTGTGCGGTACGAACCTTTGTCCAGACTTGATTGTACTTGCGCAGATCATTGCCCAAATCTTCAAAAATTTGAAGTTTTGCAATTACTTCCGGCGGAGGGTTAGTGTTGGGGTTGGACTTCAGCTCTGGGGGCAGCAAGTCTCGTGCTGGCACATTGGCAGTACCATTGACTTGTTGCAAAGTGTTGAGCGCAGCACTTTCTGGTTTCATGTAAAACTCAAAGAAGCGTACAGCGCTATCCTTGTTGGGAGCGTCTTTGAGAACACAGATGTCCTCCTGATACATGGTTGCACCTTCTTCAGGAATTACAAAGCCCAGTTTATCCGGTTCTTCCAGCGTGTACAGGGTGGCTCCGACATACCAATGAGCAGCTGCGATATCGCCTGACTGGACCAGCGATACAATGTCGTAAGAAAAGGCAGAAATTTTATCCGTGCGTTCTAGCAACCACGCTTGAGCTTCCTCAAGTGCAGCACTGTCACCGGTGTTTACCGAGTGGCCATTTTTAATCAGGGCGACACCGATGGTCTCCCGCAGATCATCCAGCATAGTAATTTTTTTGCCTTTATCTGGAAGTGCAAAGAAATCGTCCCAGGTTTTGATTTCGCCTGCTTCAGCCTTATTGTAGAAAATTCCAACCGCGCCCCAGGCATAAGGAAGACAATAAGAACTTTCCGGATCAACCTTTGAGCGCATATTGGCTGGGTCGATGTTCTCAAATCCTGGCAATGTATTGACCTTGGCATCGTGTAGTAAATCCAGTTTCTGCATAATGTCCCGCATGTGAACTGACGGGAATACTATGTCGTATCCGGTCGCACCCGACTGAATCTTTGCTAGCATTTCCTCGTTTGTGCCGTAGGTGTCAAGAGATACTTCAATTCCGGTTTCTTCGGTAAAGCGGGTCAGAACTTCTGGGTTAATGTAATCGCCCCAGTTATAGACATTGAGCTGGCCCTGGGCATAAGCAGATTGAGCAATAACCATTGCGCCTACAAACGCTATGGAAAATTTTGCTGTCGTTAAACATTTGCATATAAATCTAGTGGATAACTTACGCATTTCTAACTTTCCTCTCTGTGTGATTTTGGGGTTTCAAATTCGCCGTAGAACCGAACTACTATAGGCAACAATTCAGCATTGCTGTTGTGTTAATGTAATATATTTGTCTTAATTAAGTAATGTAATTATTCTACCACAATCGCTCAAAATCTATCATGAGAGATATTTTTTCCTTATCAACACCATATATTTTTCCGAAATTTGAGGAAAAACTCAGGGTCGCATTACCAGACCTTCCCAAGCTGGAAGCCCAAGTGGTGCAATACATGGTTCTGAATATCGGTGAATTGAGTTTCGAGACTGGCGTTTCAATTGCCGAAAAGGTTGGTGTCAGTGAAGTTACGGTAAGTCGTTTATTGCGTCGTTTGGGATTTCAGGGAATGCGCGGACTGAAGAAAGAGCTTCTTAACGAGTTATACAACCGGGAACCCATTCAAAATAGTAAAGTGGAAATCGAGGAAGTATCTGAGGGTATGACTCGGAATATGGACCTTGAATACAGGGCACTCGGAGAAGTTTACCAGCAAAGTGCGTCTCCAATGTGGGATCAACTTGTGCAGTTAATTGTAGAAGCGGAGAATGTTTATGTGACGGGGTTTCAATCTGTTCGAGGCATGGCAGAAGATTGTGCGCGACGCTTGGGAATGACACGCGATAACGTGCGGTTTCTGGCTGCGCATGACAGTATGCTGACAGAGTGGCTTAATTGGGGTGATGACAAACCGGAGGCACCAACTCAATGCCTGATTCTTATTGATGTGGTTCCCTATGCGCGGGAGGCGTCATTCCTCTCGAAGCTTTGTAGCGAGAATGATCATTCGTTGATCGTATTTACTGATGAGATGTGCCACTGGGCCAAGAATTACACCGACATGGTCATTTACGCGAGTACTCGAACCGGACTCATTCTCGAATCTACGGTTGCCATCACCGCTGCGTTGAATCTTATGGTCAATTCCGTTGCCGACCAATATTCAACCACCCTCACCGAACGTCTGGAGAAGTGGAGAACCTATACTCGAGAACTTAAACTATTTTGACACTTTGTACTCAAGTATCGGGTGCGCCGAGCTGACGGCGAGTACTGGCTGGTCACTCATTTCAGAAAAACGCACTCGCTCCGAGAACAGGAAGCGATAAATGAGTTATGGGGTCAAAGACTACCATTGATCGTACTATACCGGTTAGAATTGCTACGATGACGAATATTACGATAACGACCAGACCATTGGCAATACAGAGTTAAAGTTGACGCGCGAGAATTGCGTGTGGAACTGATTATTTCAACTGCTGTTCGGTACTTATTTTTATCTAAATTTTCAATATCTTAAGTCGGCAGACTGCTTACGAACTTAATTTTTTTTGGGATCTTATACGACGCGAGCTTACTACGAAGTTCAGTATTCAATTCGTTAGAGGTTCGGTTCAGGTCATCAGCTATCACATAGGCAGTCACCGCTTGACCCCATTTCGGGTCGTCCTCCCCACGAACTTTTGCTCCAGTAATCCCGGGTAACGAGGTGATCGCTGCCTCAATTTCAGCGGGATAAACGTGGTACGAGCCAGTGTTGATCATCCCGTCCAGGCGACCTTGAAGGAATAAATATCCGTCATCATTGGTGGTAACGAGGTCGCCCAGTCCGCACCAACCATCCGGGTCTGCGTATTCCCTGACAACGGACCGGCCTCGGACACGAAACTCTCCATTCGGTGAACCGGTGACCTCGCGAATGTTTGTCTCGATTTCCGAAATCGGTTTTCCGCAACTTCGTGCGAGTTCCACATCACCTTCGACGATTGCGGTGTGGTCATCAGCGCTCAACACGGTTATAGGCCATCCCCCTTCCAATCTTCCGTAGAGCTGAATCAGAACGGGACCAAGCCGCTTGATGGATGGTACAATTTCCTCTTGCGTGAAGGGAGCTCCGCCATACAAAATGCGGCGAACTGGTAGAGTGATATCATCTTCAAGAGCCTCAACTAGACGAGTAATCATCCCTGGGACGAAGAACGAAGTGCTTGCGTTGAATTGCTGTGCCGCTTTGATGAAGTCCGTCGCTGTGAACTTTGGCAGAATCACTTGGCTTAGACCAGCTGCTAGAAAGGGAAAACTCAAGACCATACCTGTTGCGTGCATGAGTTGTTGGGCGGTGATTGCGACGTCATCTTTGGCAAGAAGAGGGCCATACCATCCCTTTCGGTATAGCCCGAGGTTAATGTCGATCTGTGCGTGCCAATTAGAATAGGAGATAGGCACGGCGAGCAATTGCCCGTCAACAACCATGCGTGGATACAACAGGTGGGGTTTGTCAGGATCCACGTGAAACTCCTCAACGATTGAGGATCCAGAAAGAGGTTCCTCTTCATCGTGAACCATGGACTCCACTAGTCCTGCGTGGGCAAGATCGGTGATCAGCACATGCGCCTTGGCAGCTGCCATAACAATTCTTACTTCTTCCGGCGGTGCAGATGGATCCACTGCGACCCGAGTACCACCGATGCGTTCAACTGCTAAATGGGCTTCGAAGGTAGAGGGTGAATTCCACATCCACAACCCGACTCGCTGCTCAGCAGCGCCAACCGCAACAAGGGCGCTAGCTACTTTTTCAATTCGATCTAATAGCTCCAAACCGGTGCGGGATTTACCGTCGAGAGTCTGAAGTATGGTACGGTCACCAGCATCAATTAGAAATTTCTTGGTTGCTTTTCCAGCAACTATCATTCGCCACCTGTAATTATTGTTCGGCGGACATTTGATCACGCAAGGCTGCTCTTTGGACCTTCGCGCCACCAAGTACTGTTGGTAGCTCTTCTACGAACACGATCCTCGAAAGTCGTTCGTGGTTCGCAAGACCGTGGTTTGCTTCAGTGATAATCTCCGCATTAAGATCGTCGGATGGTTCGACTCCATGTTTCAGGAGCACGGCTCCTACGACTTCTTGCGCTTCCTCCTCGCCCAGTCCTACGACGCCGCAATTTGCTACCGAGCTGTGCCGCATAATGCCAGTTTCTACGAGATGAGGATAGACGACACCACCTTCGGCTATGATTCGGTCTCCGGCCCGGTCTGCATAATAGAGGAAACCATCTGAGTCGATATAGCCAACATCGTACGGGCGAAACCAGTCATTCGGAAAAAACGCGTCGCTTGTTATTTCTGGAAGTCCCCAGTACTCCCCCATCGACATGGCGCTACGTTTTGCAATTTCTCCTACCTCCCCGGGTGGCAGGCGATTTCCGGAATCGTCCATTATGGCGACTTCAAGAAAGGGCGACCCGGGTCGACCGACACTATCTAGGCGCTTTGGATGCCCCTCAACCTCCGTTGCCAGTAGGCGCGTTGTAACAGCCCCTTGTTCAGTCGAACCAAATCCATGAGTCCAGATAGGACCCAGCAGCTTGGTCGTTCTTTCCAATAGTTCCTTGGTACCGAAGAACACGACCATTCGGAGAAGCGAATGGTCGTACTGGCCTCGAGCCTCCACAGCATCTAAAACTGGAGTAAGCAGAGGCCCAGGCATGAAGGTGCCCGTTGCGCCTTCATTTGCGAAAGTGTTGATTAAAACCTCCGGATCGAACTCTACATCGTCGACCAGCACGGACCGGGCTCCGCGTACGAAATATGGATAAAGCGTCTGAAAACCCGACGCCCACTGAAGAGCATGAAAATGAACATTGACGTCTTCTGGTCCAATCGGAGGTATAGTTGGTCCAAATGTGTCGAGATGGTGGAGATTGTGATTAATAACCGCCTGCCACGACCGATACGTCTTGATCCAGGCCTTCGGCTGCCCTGTCGTTCCTGATGTGAGTTGAAGAAAGCACGGGGCATCCTCCGAGACGTCCAGTAGCGGTTCGTCACTCGAACCTTTTTCAGCCACCTCGTCGAAAGGAACGGCCCATGGCGGAGGGTTGGGGCCAATTGCGATGAAGTGCTCAGTTGTGTATAGGTCCTTACGCGCAGCATCGACCTTGTCGACGAACCGGGTATCGAAAACTATAGCCTTCGCTTCAACTTGATTCAGGGAATACGAATGAGCGTCCATGCCAAAATGGCTATGCAGCACCATCCGCACGAGATTGTGCTTTTCAAAACCGAACCACAACTGCACCACTTCGGGGGTGTTGTAGGCTAGCACACCGACGCGGTCGCCTTTTTCGAGCCCCATCGCGCGGAACCCGGATCCGACTCGATTGGCGCTCTCATTTACTTGCGCGAAGGAATATTTGCCACCGCTCCACGAAACGGCGGTACGTTCATTGTACCGCTCTGCGGCATATCTCACCAGATATCCAGCTTCGACCTTCATAGCACACTCCTTACTTATAAATGGTAATAAAAAAATATTTTTAACCGTTAGGCATACTCTATAGATGTATACCGTATAAATCAAGGTGAAAAAATTGGCTCATTACTAATTGGAGTGAGTAATCATCAAGAATTTGTCCTCAATCTATCAAATTGATGCCCCCGTTCGAATACTACAATCTACTTGCACTCGCTACTTGATTTTGTCTCATATCTATTGAACCAGTTCACCCGCTTGTCAGCCAACCGGTTTTGAGCCATATAAAATTCGCTCATGAATATCACTTGGTGCGTCCCAGAAAAAGGCTCCTCACTCCGAACACTTCCATGATTGTCATCGTTAGCGGACCAATCAACGCAGGGAAGAGCACCGTTGTGCGACAGCTGTCAAGGTTGGTGCCGGATAGCCTATACATCGATGGAGACAATCTTGCGCCCATCGATCTGCCGAACGTGCAAAAGTGGGCAACAGCCATCGAATTGATCAGCCAGGCAACGCTGAGAATTGCGCAAACGGGCTTGCATTTATTCGTGTCCTATCCCATCGACGACGCAAGCTGGGAAAAAATCAAATCACCACTTCGAACTGCCGGATACGATGTCCGCTGCGTAGTTTTGGCGCCGCCCCTTGAGGTTGCCCTTTCCGAACGCAGTGGACGTCAGCTAACCGATTGGGAGCGCACAAGGATTTCAGTGATGTACGACGAGGGTTACGACAATCCGTCATTCGCCAACTTCGTCATCGACAACAGCAGTGAAGGCGCCAACGAGACCGCGCAGCGCATTTGCGATCACCTGCAATTGGACGGGTGCGGACCCAACTAATGTTCGAACCAGAATTCGTGGCATGTAGCCTGATACTGTGAAAAACACTGCGGACAGGAAAGTGAGTAGCGGCACTGTCATTACTGTAAGAGTAGTTTTGTACTCTATGCGCAAAGGTGGCCAGAATTCGTAGAGGTTCTTGAATCTTGCTTTTGTCACTTTTGTGCTCTCCCAATATTTTCAATATGATGAGGATTTGTCCAACAAAGAGAAAGTCAATTCGAAAATGTAGTTCAGCTAAGGTTCAAATTCTTTGTATCCGTGCCCATCATTGAAAGCAATTTGTGTTCAAATGCCTGAGGCAGCCACAGATCTTTTTGATTGACTATTGAATCGCTTGCGAAAGATTTTCTACCTTGATCTGGTTCGCTGTCTTCATCTCCTGCGCCAAATCGTAAGTGGCTTGAAGCCGGTACCAAGTATCAGCGCCACCACCGAACGCCTTGTCGAGACGAATAGCAATCTCGGGCGAGATTCCAGATCGACAATTCACAATATCCGAAAGTTGCTTGCGGCTGATACCAAGTTTGCGCGCCGCTTCCGTCACGCTTAGATTCAATGGCTTCAAACAATCGTGTCGTACGGATAGACCCGGATGGGGTGGGTTCATCTTCGGCATTTCTCAGTTCTCCTAAGGGTAGTCAATCAAGTTCACGTTCCAATAACCCGCTAGATCGCCTTTCAACGGGTGTAGCCCGAAACCCGGCAAATTCAAATCTTCGGGTCGCGCCGCTTCGTCAAGACGAGCAAGAATACGCTCGATTTTGACAATCAACTCGGGAGATATCTGCCTGCGATCATCTTTTTCGAACAAGCGTTTGAGGCCTCCGTGGTGAAAGCCGAGAATTATGCGACTAGTTGTAACGTATCACTATTCAGTTTACAAATTTCATGACCCTCAATATATGCAATTGGATAGACTTGATATTGACAGACGTGGACCACAAGATATAGCATCGTTGTGTTTAGATACAGAATTGTGAACGTTTAGGTTGCGAGATAGTAATTTTCTTTAAGAAATAAGTTTGATTGTAGAGTCGGCAATATTCACGTTGAATGGTAATTCGGTCAAGGTTCGGACACGTTGCGACCGTGCTGCCCACCAAGCTTTGATATTTGAATTGAAGAGCCTGCTTATGAAGATTTGTTTAGTCGTAAATTGAACTTTGGAATTTTTTTAAGAGCAAGACACGGGAGGTCAGAAAAGCTACTGACAGGTTGTGCAGTTAACGATTGCCGTGTTACTTCATCTACGCCACTTTTCAGGTCGTTGTAGCAAATACCCTCTTGAAGAATACACCTGTTCAGCGAACTGACTGCTTTTCAGAACCCTCCGGTCTATTGAAATCCAACCTGTAGCGGATTTCTTCAGAGTATTCGATACTCGCTTTGGGGGAAACGCGACGATTACACGCTTGTCAGGAAACCGCTGCAACACAGCCTTAATCGGTGGAGATAAATCACTATCGGCCGAGACGATAATGGCCGTGTCAAATCTATCGTCTGTAGCATCA
>LXNJ01001303.1_pt1 | contig 15077 bp, 22 predicted proteins | sample 809081 | NCBI WGS metagenome assembly LXNJ01 (sample SAMN04870510, study PRJNA318959) | sponge metagenome | biome: sponge; feature: marine sponge reef; material: water | host: Petrosia ficiformis | place: Greece: Milos, Mediterranean Sea | collected 2013-05-29 | depth 5-7 m
GGGGAAGGAGAGCGTTGATGGCTCGCCCGGCATCGTCGCCCTCGAACGAGTCCGGGCCTTTCCGTGAGAGCGGTCCGTGGTGGATCTCGACGCGAAAGCCGGGTTCGTCGTCGTCGGCCCGTATCCGGGCGAATTGGGTGACGTGCTCCCGTGCGAGCTCGTAGCGCGTGCCGTCGGAACGCCGGAACTCCGCTACATTGGCCTGCCTGTTCAGCAATCGTTGCACCGTCATCAATGACAGCCATGCGGCGCCGCCGCCCAGGAAGCCTGCCCCAGCTGCCCCGATCAACCCGCCCGCCGTCAAGTTGATGGTCAGCGAGGTACCGAAGTGCGCCGCCACCCCCGCCGACCCGGCCGCGATCCAGCGCCGGCGCCGACGGCGGAACTGGTCGCCATAGCGCCAGGCGGCGAACTCGGAACGGAGGGGCTCGCCGATGCGGACCAGTTCGAGGCCTTCGGTGTGCCGGGCCAGGCCGACGTTCTCGGTGGGCGTGCGGATCCGCGTTGCGCGGAAGAGCCTTTCGCAGCTCTCGGCAAACCACCCAGAGGAGGCCCTTCGCCGGATCGAAGGCAAGGCGACGGCCGACGGGGAAGGCCTCCACGACTTCGTTCGAGCCGAGGGGCGTCTTGCAGAACATGCAGGTCCGGTACACGGCGGTCGGGGACGCTCGAGTTCAGGGGAGTTCAACGGGTATCATGTTTGCGCGTCGGATCCTGTGACGGCAACGGGCAGGCGCATTATGACGGTGGAAGGCCGGGCCTCCAGGGTTGGCCTTCCAGGGAAGGGGGTGAAGGGTCCAGGCGGCCCTGACCGACAACGGGCGGGAGTTCTGCAGTTGTGGTCGAAGGGGGTACATCGAGTGCTACCATCGCACGCTCCTCGACGAGCACCTGAGGGTGAAGAGGCGGGCGACCGGGTACGAGTCCGTTGACGAGATGCAGGCCGATCTCGATGTCTACATCGAGACGTACAACCGCAACCGTCCGCGGGATGGCGGGGCGGACGCCGTATCAGGTGCTCAAGAAGGGGATCCGGAAGCCCCCGGAGCCGGCAGGAGTCAACCAAAGAGGAGGTGAAGACCGCAGCCTGGAGCGCGGACCTCGGCGAGGGCCGGATGTCGGTCGAATACTGTACCTGCACACGCGTGACCTGCTGCTCGACCGCGTCGAAAGACTCGGTTGCCAATTGAGATGCCCCCTCAAATTGGTGGTGGCCAAGCGTGGTGGAACTGCGTATAGATCTTCGTCGGTCTCTTCCCGTTTCGCAGAAAGGAACCCCCTTATGAAACGCAAACCCATCAACCTTCCCCTCTCCCCTTCGTTGCATGTTCCGATCTCTCTGAGCGCCAACCTGCGGCAGACGCCACCCCATCCGAGATGGCCTTTGATACGAAGGTTGGATTTCAGATCGACATCTGGTACGGCGATGACGCGAACGCGCCCAACATGGCAACTCTTCGTAGAGCATTGACAGCTGCGAAAGGTAGGTGGGAAGAGATTCTGGCTCCTTCGGATCCGTGGGACGTCCATTCCGGATGATGGCCTAGCCCATCATCCTAAACCTAAGACACGTGAGTAGCGCTGACGAAGGCGTCGCTGCGACTTCGGGTCGCGGATTATGGCTTTGGGAGCCTGTCGGGAGGCCGTTTTGGGTGGTGGCGAGGCGGGATGCGGGGTCGTTTTCGGGCGGCCGGAACGTGCGGATCTGGTGTTTGGCGCGGGGAGACACCGGTCCCGGCGGAGTCGGAGTCGGAGCCGGTGTACAGCGAAGGTTGGACATATAATGGTGAACCGTAACGTGAGGTTACCATTGAAGGCAGAAGAGCTGTTCGACGTGCAGGCGGCGGACCCACGCTACAAGGGTGCGATGATGTCGGATATCGCGCTTGCGCTAATTGCGTCCGAAAGACCTGAAGGTGGCGGCGCTCATCGAGGCGCGACATGACGAGTTGGAAGAGAGGTAGGGAGAATGCCAAAGGAACAACGTCCTGCGACCGATAGTCCGTTTTGGTTGGTGCAACAGGGGTGCGGCTGTTTGGTTGTGTTGTTCGTAGTACTTGTTATTTTGATGGCGATAGCCAGCGGTATCTAGATAGACGCATAATTCCCTAACGAAAGGCAAGAAAGGAGCAGGGCATGAAGAAGCTCAAGGCATTGGGGTCGATCTGGTTGGCACTGGTGGGCGGCGTACTGGTCGTCACAATGATCGCGAGTGCAGTGTCAAGTGCTTCGATGTCGAGAAGTGTGCAGGCCAGCAACCGATCAGCGAGACCCGTTGCGACACGACCGGCGACAGTGCCTACGTTAGCATCGCCTACATCGACGACGGCTACGCCTCCTGCGGCTTCGCCGCCTTCCGTGTCTACTACAACCGCGACACCGCGCCGTAGTAGCAGTGCGGTCTCGGGCTTGTCCGAGTCCACGCGAAAGCTCGTGTTCTTTACGTTGGTAAGGTGTCAGGACAATGGCAGCGGCAACGCACATGACGTGGCTTGCATGCGGACAGCAGAAGGTGCATACGACATCACTCGTTCGCAGTTGAACCGGATTATTGACGAAGGCATCAGAAAGCGGTGGCCACCGCTTCGGTAAGGGAGAAGATGATGACAAGAGTAGTTCGCTTCAGCTTAGTTGTGGTATTGGTACTCACAGCCGCTGTGTCGGATGCCCATGCGCAGTGGACTACGGACAGAGCTCCTAATGGAGATCGGGTTGCTCAGAGTGGAATCTCCTTGCCGACGACTACTGGCGGTTTTGAGGGGAGTGAGTCAGCCGCTTTGACGCGGGCTCTTGTTGTGTGCAGCAATACCGACAACAATCATGTAGTAGGGTTGGCGCTCCCACAAGGGATTCAGATGGCGGCAGGGACGATGCCACTACGAGTTACAGTAGATGCATGGCGAAGCAGTCTGTCAGAAGGTATTGTAGCGCAGAATGTGATTATCATCGGGAGTTCGCAGAACGGCTTGGTGTCTCGTATCATCGCTGGCAATACGCTTCGAGTGCGGATAGGAAACGCGACTGGTTACATGACGTGGAGTTGGCCGTTGCGGGGTAGTGGTGCCGCGATACGGAGTGCGTGCCGCATGTAGGACATGTGGATACTATAGGAGAGTGGTTGGATGAAGAACCGAAAGACTGATAAGGGCCGAGTAGATGATATGGCCGGCGCAACCCGTGGCGCTGGCGGCCAGCCTAGTCGTACCCGTCCCGGTTCTCGCCGGAACGCTCGAGGCGGCGGTATTCGATCCGGCCCTGCGGCAACTTGCCGCCACCCTTGTCCCGCCCCGCCAGCGGCGGACCTGTTGGGCGACATCGCGGACCGCCGCGCCGCGAAAGAGAAGCACGACCTGTGGCGAGTTGAGCCGTGGACGTGATCCGCCCGACATGGCGGGAAGCAATCCGTTGGTGCTTGTGCCTCCGCTACCCGAAGCCGGCGCACTATACCGACATCGCGAAGTGGATCGATGATGAGCGGCTTAGGCGGCGGATTGAGAACCCGGAGGCAACGGTAAACCGCATCATCCGCATATCGCTGAGAGATGATCCCGACTCGCCGTTTCGTGATGTTGGGGACGGGATGTACGGGCTTTCCGACATGGGGGAACGCCTTTGTGGCGACCGCGAGATGATCCTCGAGGATGTCCGCTTGATCAACCGCCGCCACGACCGACTCGATGCGGTCCGAAGGCGATTGCACGGCGGGGGTTAGTGACATCCACACGTGATGGCCAGGCGGGGCGGCACGTAGGTTGGGAGGGTGCGGCCAGCCCCGCCAACCCCTACCATTCAGCAACGAAAAAGCCCCCTTGCGCGGAGCCGCGGGGCGCTAGGACACTACGACCGAGAGGTGCGGTATTCTCTGGTGGTCAGCATCCGGGCGCCTGACGTGGATGTGGACCTCTACGCCGAGGTCGCGAACCAGATCGATGTTGGCGTGCCGGTCGAGATTTGAGGTTCCTCGCTGTCTTGGGGGTTCCGACGCATGCCGATCACCGATTACGGTGCATGCCGATCAGCTTGGAGTGAGCGGGTAGCGGTGCTGGAGAACCTACTGGAGCGCCCACCTCTTCCCTTCTCGACGAGGTCCTTTAGGCGCGGAGGGAGAGGGTGTTGCACTACGCAGGCTGAGACGTCACCCTGAGGCTCCGTCAGCTCCGGCCGGGTGTCACTCTTCGCTCGCGGTTGACAGCTTGACGCAGCCCAAGGCCAGGCGCCGATGCACGGTCGGCGCCCCGGCGTGCCGCGTGGTCGCATACCGGGCTTGATCCTGAGTCTCTCTCTTCTCGCTGACGTGTCTCGTGCCCGTCGGCAGCGAGGGACGGGCTCCCACAGGCCGCTCCTCAGCCCAAGTACCGCGGCCCACGCGTCTTCGGCCATGGTCAACGCTTCGGCCGACGTCACTCACCCTCGGCCCGGCCTCTTCCCCGTACCTCGCAACTTCGCCACCTGACTAAGAAGGTCGAACCAGAACGGAGCGCCAAGCGATACCGCCGCGGCTGTGAAGAGCCACCCAAGGACATGGCTAAACCAGGTCCACCCGTCCCAATCCTGCAATTCTTCACGCAAACCGAACGGATCTTCACGCTCCCACCCTAGCGGAAACGACTGGAGAATCGCGTCCGCCACCTGCACGGAGTCCGCGCTCACGGTGCCGGAAGCCACCGCAACGGCCTCTTGGGCGATCGCATACCGTAGTGCGTCATCCCGCCAGACGTCCTGCACGATGTGCACGGTGCTCGCGTTGGCCGACACGGCCACAAAGGCGCCGAGCGCGAAGATGATCAGTTGCGTTTGTCGACGATACCAACCCGACACGCGGTTCATCCCCTCGTCGAACCACCCGGCGACCTGGCGACGAAGGTCGTCCACCGTCTCCGCGCCCACGTTGGCCATCGCCCGGAGAGGCGCCTTGAGCGCCGAGTCGTCGCCGACCCGATCAACCAGCTCGGCCGCCTTGTCCCCCATGGCCACCACGGGATTGCCGTCCTCATCCTGCGCGAGCAGATCCACGAGCGCCGAGGCGAAGGTGTCGGCTCCGATGTACGATGGCTGCTTCTTGCCCTTCGCCAGCGTGTTGACCAGTGGGTGTCCGTAGAGCCGCTCTGAGTAGTCGTCGCCGATCAGCGTTCCGATCCCCTTCCGGAGGTTCTTCGCCCGCAGCGAGAGCAGGGTGGATACCCACTCCTTGACGACCGAAGCGACGAGGCTCAGCACGCTGTAGAGCAGCGTGAGGCAGAGGGCGGCGTCGACTACTGGATGATCGAGCACTGCGCCTCCTTTTCCCTTCTCAATGCCGCGTCCGGTCCCCCGGCCTCCGCCGTCCCGCCTGCGGTGGCGAAGCTCAAACCGGCGGGCGTGGTCTCGATCGGCACGAACAGCGGGGCCGTGCTTCCCCTCTGGTATCCCACAAGGTACGTCACCCCGCCCATATCGACCTGCAAAGCCAGGTCCCAGAGCGTGTGGAAGTCGCCGCTGGCACCGTCTGAACGGTGCCAAAGCCCGACATCGCAGAACTCTCCTTCGGGGACCGATCTCGCTACTCCCGAACGCGAGACGATCGACCGCGAGCAGCGCCGCTACCAGCGTCTGATGGGACACACCAGGCTCCACCTCGACGCCACCGTCGAAGACCTCAACTTCAAGGCTCCCCGGAGCCCCGACTGCTCCCCTCGTCCTCCGCCTCGCCTCCGGACAGTGGATCAGGGACGGTCAGACCGTTCTCGTCAACGGCGCAATGGGGTCGGGAAAGTCCTACCTCGCCTGCGCCCTCGGACATCAAGCCTGCCGCAATGGCATCTCCACCCGCTACTACCGCCTCTCCCGGCTGCTCGACGAACTCGCCCTCGCCCGCGGCGACGGCTCCTACCCCCAAGCTCGTCCAGCGCCGCGCCAGGATCTGGCTCCTCATCATCGACGACTGGGGTCTCGCCTCACTATCGGGACAGGGGCGCCACGACCTGCTCGAGATCCTCGACGACCGCTACGCACGGCGCGGCACGCTCCTCGCCAGCCAGGTGCCGGTCGAACACTGGCACGATGTCGTCGGCGATCCCACCTTCGGCGACGCCATCCTCGACCGCCTCCTCAACAACGCCCACGCGATCACGCTCAAGGGCGCTTCCATGAGGAGGCTCTACGACTCGACGAAGACCGGTACAAGCCGGTAGACTCGAACCCTCGACCCCGACACCCCGGCCCCGCTATGGACCTCCGCTCCTCCAAGGTGATCGGCATGGATCGGAATCACCGGTCGGCTTGTCGGAACCAGTGGTCGGCATCGTCGGAATACGCACATCGGACTCAAGCCGCACGGTGACCTGCAGTTCAGCATCGGCCGATGCCATCCGCGGATTCGTTAGGCTTCGCCCTCGGCCTGTGCGGCGTGCGGTCATTCGGGGAGGGCATGGAAGCGGCCCCCAACCCGACCTAACGGCGTCGGCCACCGAATGGCCGGGCCCCGAGGAGCGGGTCGCAACGCCGCATCCCTAACGTCGTTTTGCGGCCACCAAAGGGCCACGATACGGGCGTGAGGGCTGCGGACGTGGTCGACTCGTGAGAGGCGCTGGCTGGATCGATGACTAGGCGACGTTATCTTGGCTGCCTGCGACCCACCCAGACCTGGAGGGACCAACAGATGACGACCATCGAGCAGCTCGGCACCTTCGCTCGCGCGCTGGCTGGCGAGGCCTGGGACAACAATCGCTGGCGCCTGAGAGCGCAGGCGCATGTCCGTCGAGAAGCCGCCAAACCGCTGATGAAACCAGCCGAGAGGATCCGCTGTGAAGATGCGCTGCTCGAAGACCCACCGGAAGGGTATTGCCCGAACCGACCACGCACGCAGCCCAGCCAGAAACGAACGATCCTTGGAACCACCTGAGAGCGGCGCGCTGGGGCTGCGCCACAAGGCGTTGAGCACTTCGCCTACACCTCTAACCTGCAACCTGGACGCGGGCACCGCGCCATCGACTACCGTCGGTCCTCAGTGGAGCGTAACAACTGAAACAAGGCTGGAAATCGTTCCCAGAGAGCCAACTACTCTGCGTCTTCGGCCACACCGTTTGGCGACAACATGAAACAGCATCTGAGAATATTTCCGGAGGAATAGGCATGGAGCCCACGTTCGACCCCGCCGAATACGTCAGAAGGATTGGCCACGACCTCGTTCGTGCTTTCGGCGATGCCCGGCTGGCCACAACACCTGAGCTTGTTGGGGACGCGATGGAGCAACCTGTTCGCACTCGCCTTGAGCAGATACTACCGCGCGGGATCGGCGTGGGATCCGGATGCGTCGTGGACAGTGACGGTGGGACGAGTCGCCAGATGGATGTCGTGCTCTACGAGAGAGAATTGTGCCCCGTGTTCTGCGTCAACGACAGCCCTGAAACCACCTACTACCCATGCGAAGGTGTACTCGCAGTGGGCGAGGTGAAGAGTACCATTGGCAAGCGAGAACTCGCCGATGCTTTTAAGAAGATTCGGTCAGTTAAGGCGTTGAGAAGGGCTTACCAAAAGGCGGAAGGAGGTGTCTACGTGGGAAGGCGGTACGGCGAACAGGGGTCCTCTGGGCACGGCTTCCACTTGAATCACACCAACAAGGGAGACATTTTCGGCTTCGTCTTGACTGAGAGAGCTAGCGTTACTGTAACTTTGCCAGGCTCGTCCAAGAAACACAAGTCTGCCCCGAAAGCAACATTGTTGAGTCACTACGTTCAGAACATACAAGAGACAAAGAACGATGTATTGTGTCCCGATTTCACTGTGCTGCTTGAAGGCACCTTGTTGACGCCGCAGACATGTGCGGGATCGGCACCCTACACCCCGACCCGATACAGGAGTGTACTTCCCCACATCATACATCCAGTGTACGCAGAGTCGCCATTTGGGGAATTAGTCAAGCAAATATGGAAGAGGCATCAAGATGGCTTGACGGCCCACATCCCCCTGGCGCATTACTTGCACTACGAGGCCACTACAGAACCGCAGCTCACATGGGCTGTATTTGCCAATGTTGAACTAGTGGAAGTGGAATCGAGGGTTGGCGAGCCATTCAAGCGTACGACGCCAACAGATCACCTGAAAGAGGACCTGCAACCCCTGTTTCGCAAGAGATTATAGCGACTATGAGGAATCGAGCGGCGCGCAGGCGCATGGCCGCCGCGCTCACTAGAGCCGACGTGGGAGTTCCAGAGCGACGCGCCGGGTCGGAACGCGCCTGTCACGCGGGCACACCGGGGGCCACTAGTCTGTGCAGCGTGCGGTCATGCGGGCGGCACTGGAGGGCATGAGCGAGCCCAGCCTGTGAGTGGGCAGGGACGCCGCGGCAGGGCATCGGACGAGTCTACGGGCTCGGACGCCCCCCAGGGCGAAGCCTGGAACCTTTGGGTTCCCGGGCCGCTTCTCTCGCCGCTGATCGAGGGGTGCCGAGACGGGGATCCTCCCCTATTTGCCCACCGTCCTCCACCAGGGTGTTGGCGGGCTTGAAAACTGCACGAGGCGGTCAGGTACGGACCGCGTCGCCCGTCGCCGTCTGTCAATGGCGGCCGAAAAAGTGACACATGCGGCGGGTGAAAAAGTGACACCCGGCCGGAGGTGACGAGCCTCAGGGTGACGTCTCGGTCTCCGTGGTCGAGGGGTTGTTGGGGAGGGTGTTGAAGACATCGGCGTGCTGCCTCATGCGGTAGCGGTTACCGCGGATGTTGACGATGTGGCAGTGGTGGAGCAGCCGGTCGATCAGTGAGGTGGCCATGACCTCGTCGCCGAAGATGCGGCCCCACTCCTCGAAGCTCTGGTTGGAGGTGAGGATGGTGGAGCCGGTCTCGTAGCGCCGGTTGACGAGCTGGAAGAAGAGCGTGGTTCCGGTGCGCGAGATGGGGACGTATCCGATCTCGTCGACGATCAACAGGCCCGGGTGGGTCGTTGCTGGAGTCGGCCTGCGGCCTGTGCCTCCGCAAGAGAGGTGATGAGGTCGGCCAGGGCGCCGTAGTAGATGCGCCGTCCGCGCTCGGCGGTGGCGACGGCGAGCGAGATGGCCAGATGGGTCTTCCCGACGCCCCGGGGGCCCGAGGAAGACAACGTTCTCCTTGCGGTCGAGGAAGGAGAGTTCGTGCAGGGAGTCGATCTGCTCGCGCTTGATCGAGGGCTGGAAGCCGAAGTCAAGTCGGCCAGGGTCTTCACGGCCGGCAGCCGGGAGGCGCGCATGGCGGCCTGGAGCCTGCGGTTGTTGCGCAGGCCGATCTGGGCGGCGAGGAGTTTCTCGATCGCCTCGGCGGCGGTGAAGCGGCCTCCGTCGACGCCGGAGAGGATGGGGTCGAGGGCTTCGAGCGCGCCGCGGAGCTTGAGGTCGGCGAGCTGGGCGCGGATCCGGTCGCGGCGGTCTGGCCGCTTGGCGGGCGTCACGAGATCCCCGCGGCGAGGCGGTCGTACTCGGCCAAGGGACGCCGTTCGATGGTGACCCGGGGCACCGAGGCGAGCCGGCGAATCTTCTCGGGCTCCCGTTCGGCGGGCCGCCCTCGCGTGGTGCCGTGGATCCGGACGTGCCGCAAAAGCACGCGTCGCTCCCATCCGATCACCGGCGCCTCCATCTCGAAGTGGAAGACGCCAAATTCTGCGTTCCCGGACGGAGCGGTTGCTCCACTCGGCCTACGGGCACGACCGACGCGTCACTTCTTCGGCCGCCACACCTGTCACTTTTTCACCCGCTACCGACAGCACCGTAATCTTTAGCTTGTCCGCCCCGCGCGCTCAACCGGCCGGGTCTCCGGCTCGTCGCGAGCCAGCTTGACAAGCATCCATTCGTCTACTCATTCTCCGACTCTAGAAGCCCTTCGCGACGTGAGTGACGCTTGACCCCGTATCCGTGAACCTTGGGCGATCCATGGACATCGAGAGTGTTCCTGCTTGCCGTATTGTGCTGATCCATGCACCCTAGCCTACCACAGCCGATCGGTCGCCAAAGGGAAGTGCTCTACCTGCCCGCAAACGGACACACCGTCGTCCTGGGCACGGCTGGGAGTGGGAAAACAACCTTGGCCATTCATCGCGCCGCGCATCTGGCCGATTCCTCCGTCGATCATGGCGGCGCTACCCTATTGCTAACGTTCAATAAGTGCTTGGTCACTTACCTAAACGGCGTCAGCGGGACGATCGCCAACGTCGATGTTCGCAACTATCATAAGTTCGCGCTCGGCTATCTCAATACGCGTGGCAAGATGAGATACAACGCGATATGTAATCGTGACGAAAAAGAGACGTTCTGCCGCCAAGCCATCCTACAAATCACGAACAGTATCGGCCAGACGCCAATACTCGACCGACCGATTCAGTTCATCATTGATGAATTCTCTTGGATCGCCCAGAACGGCATCCAAACCGTTGACGATTACTGCGAGGAAAAGCGCATCGGTCGGGTCGGCGCTCGCGCCGCGAGAGCTGATCGTCCCACTCTCTTTTCTGCCTACGAGGCGTACCTTGCCATCAGAGCTTCTCAAGACAGACTTTATGATTGGGAGGATGTGGCGCAAACTGTCGAAACGGAGTTCGCGGCGGATAATGGAGCTCGTCGTTATCGTCATATAGTTATAGATGAAGGACAAGATTTTTCCCCGGTAATGCTCCGTTCGCTTGTTGCCGCAATACCGGAGGATGGCAGTTTGACCTTTTTCGGCGATATGGCCCAGCAGATCTATGGGAACAGGTTGTCTTGGCGTACCGCCGGGCTGTCCATCGCCAAGGTGTGGCGGTTCACTGAAAATTATCGTAACACGAAACAGATTGCTCATCTCGCCCTGGCCATCGCAGATACCGAGCATTTTCGGGGAACTAGTGAAGATCTTGTAGAGCCGACAGCACCGACAGCCGACGGTCCGATGCCCGTTCTAGTTCGTTTTCCCTCCACAGAGGCGGAAATCAGATTCGTGGCAAAGCTGGCGCAGGAGCGTGCTCAAACGGGAACGGTGGCCGTCCTGTTTCGTGACCGAGCAGCGGAAGGACATTTCGTGCCGTTGTTGCTGTCGGATGCAACACGTCTACATAAGGACATGCCCCAGTGGTCATCGGAGCCGCAACTATACTACGGTACGTTTCACGCCGCGAAAGGCTTGGAGTTTGATACTGTTATTGTTCCCTTTGCGTCAACCAGGAATCTGCCGCATCCGCCGGACACACAGGCTTACGGTGAGGACGAAGCGGAGGCGCGCGACGCGAAGCTGCTCTATGTGGCGGTCACACGTGCCAAAGCCAGCCTGGTCTTCACGTATCACGGTACTCCGACTACCATTCTGCCTCGGGGTAATGATCTGCTTAAGGAGGCTGTGCTATGATCGAAGCCATTCGCGTGCGTGCGCGGGAGCGGAACATCACGAGATTGTGTCATTTTACTCCTTCTCGCAACCTGGGCCATATCGCAACAGACCTCACAGGCGTCCTTTCGGCCGCGGGCTTGGAGGCCGACGAACGACGAGTATTCAATCCGACGGATCGTGAACGGCTCGACGGCTGCCCGGATCATGTGTCGTGCTCAATCCAGTATCCGAATGCATGGTATTTTAGAGCTGCGCGCGGCAAGGAGCGATTGTTTCGGGATTGGGTTGTATTGCTCATACACCCGCACTATCTATGGGCGAGGGGGACTAAGTTCTGTCCACGGAATGCGGCCGCGGGCAGTGGGGAGGACGTGGCGGAAGGTGTGGCGGCTTTCGAGTCGCTGTACGCGCCGGAGGTCCAAGGGGGCGATGGAAGAACGTATCGCCGCTTGCCGGCGCGTCCGTCATGGCTTCCCACGGACGAGCAGGCAGAGGTTCTGATTCCGGATCAGGTCGATAGCCGAGACCTTCTGGGGGTAGTAGTCGCCGACGAGGCGCAAGGACGGCTGGAGGTGGCGAGAATTGCGCATCTTGGGGTCGACGTTCCGACCATATACATGGCGCCGGATTTCTTCGACCCGTACAGATTAAGCACCGGAATCCGGAATGGTGAAGTTCCTGAGGAAGTGCTGCTGAGGAGAGACGAAGCATGAGCGAGCTAAGGACCGGATCCTCGCCTGTTCCTTCGCGGCGGGCGCGGGCTGAGGGTGGGTTGATCGCTCACGCGGCGGGGGACGCGCTTGGATGGCCGCAGGAGTCGTCGTACAGGCGGCTGGGTGAGCACGAGCGTCCTCCGACGACTCGGTTTGAGGACTGGGAGCGACGAAGTGGCGGACGTTTCTTCGCTCATCGCGAACCGATTCGCGCGGGGGAGTACAGCGACGATACGCAGCTTACGCTTGCGGTTGCTCGCTGTCGGATCCATGGGGGCGGGGAGTGGTGGGCCTGCCTTACTAGACACGAACTGCCGCTCTGGACTCTGTACGAGCGAGGTGGAGGGGGGGCGACCAAGCGAGCCGCACGCTGTTGGACCAAGAACGTCCTGCCGTGGAAGCAACGGAATGCCAAGGAGGTCGATAAGTACTTCAAGGCCGGCGGCAATGGCGTGGCGATGCGGGTCATCCCGCACGCGGTGCACTGCGCTGATCATTCAGTCCCCGAGGGTATGCTCCGGGATGTGCTGAAAGATGGGGCGGCGACCCATGGCCACCCACGCGCGCTCGTCGGAGCAGCTGCCTATGCCTATGCGGCCTGGTGGCTGTTGAAATCGAACAGAACGCTGGAGTTCGGAGAAATCGTTTCTGTCTTGCTTAACGACGTGTCGCTATGGGGTGTATTCCCCAGTGGCGCGTCGAGTTCGGGATGGGAACACGAAGCTTGGTCAGAAATCGGCAACTACGAGGAAGCGTGGAGTCGCACGGTAGGTGAGATGTGCCACCTGTTGGAGCACGTAGAGCGTGGACTCTCGGCGGGCTCTCTAGCTGACGATGCCCAAGTGTTAGATGCCCTTGGCGCGTTTGGACCATGGAAGGGGGCCGGTACGGTGTGTGCGGCGGCGGCGTTGTACCTGACGGCGCGATACGCCGCGAATCCTACCGAAGGCGTCGTTCGTGCGGCTTTTGCGATCGGGAGCGACACCGATACGATCGCGGCGATGACAGGTGGCCTCTTGGGAATGCTGGCTGGTGACGAGTGGATACCGCCCGATTGGCGTGTCGTGCAGGATGTCGACTACTTGCGACAGGTAGCGGACGAACTGGTGTCGCGAGAGAAGGTGCCCCCGCTGCCGGAGCTGCCCAGACCCGTTGGTGCGAGAGACCTACGTGATCTGACTCGCGAACTCCTCGATGGTCCTCGGTCCACCTTCAGCCTTCAAAGACTCCGCAGCGCTACTGTCATTCAGGACCGCAGGCTGGAACCCCTTTCGCGAACGACGGTCGTACGTGCCTGGAAGCTCAAGACCGGTGACGGGCAAACGTTGTATGTGACTAAGCTGAGTAGGAAGTCGAAGCCTAAATCGCCGTCGCGGAAGGGTGAGACGGACGGCCTACTCCAATCGTCAACCGGCGACATCCACAGTCAGGATCGAGATGCACGAGGCACCGCTCGCGACGTTGAAGCAACAGGGGCTATCGTGACACGAAGGGCGGAAACAGTGTCAACCGAATCATTCAAACCCATCTTAGACCGGGACGTTGCGGTAGAGAATGCTAGTGGGTTGGTCGAGCTTACTAGCCCTATGCTGCGCGAAGCCATCAACTATTCCACACAGGCTTTTGCTCGTATCGTTCAAACGGGACCGGGCTCGATGCACAACGCGGCGTTTGCGGCGCCTGTGGTCCTTTTCCGTCATATTATTGAGGTCACGGATGCAATCGACGTGTCCTTATCCAACTCCTGTGTCCATCCTGCGAAACTTATGCTGCGCGGCTCGTTCGAGGCGATGCTCTGTGTTCAGTATATTTGCGACGACAATGCGGAACGACGTGCGTTAGCGTGGCTATATAATGATGTCCGTGATCGGATACGATGGCATGAGTCGGTTCGAGATGCACGGCTCTCTGACGAACTTATGCGGAAAATTGACGATGAGCTTCTAGGCCGAATCGAACAAGAGTTACAACGGTTTCAGGCTATCCTCGATGCGCCCTACATGAGAGACGTGGTGAGCGAGGTTCAAAAACAGGACCGCTATAGGCATTGGTATTCGTTGTGGAATGGCCCACAGAATCTTTGGGAACTTGCGCGACATCTTGACAGGTTAGATGATTATGAGTTGTTATATCGTCGATGGTCAAGTGAGGCGCACGCAAGTAGCGGTCTCCGCAAAACGTTTCACCTTGATGACGATGACCGCCAATCCATTGCGCCAATACGATCGCCGGTCGATATGATTGACGTGGCAAACAGCGCTCGTGCTTTCTTGTTGCACGCGTTACTGGTTATAATCGATCGTTTTCGACCAGGCGAGGAAGCACAAAGAGCGGAGTGGTACAAAACAGAGATGCGGCCCCTTATACAGCAACTTCGCAACACATCGATCACTTTTGACGTCACGCCTCACAAATGGTAGGCGACAAGAGCGCGAGGCGAGTGTCCTTGTATGAGACTAAGATTGTCTACCCGCGACTTGGTAGAGTAGGTTTGTACAAGTACGATGGAGTGGACGCCCCCTCCCGGCGGCATCGCGATGTGCCAAGATGGTACTGAGCGATTGTCGACCATCTGAGGGAGGAGACATCCACATGGAAGAGGTTACCGTCATCGGGATCGATCTGGCAAAGCGCAGCTTTCAGGTACACGGGGCGAGGGCGGACGGGTCGGTAGCGTACCGCAGCAAGCTGAGCCGCGCGAAGCTGCTGAGCTTTCTCGCCTCGCAGCCGCCCTGCACGGTGGCGATGGAGGCGTGCGCAAGCGCCCACTACTGGGGCCGTGAGATCGCCTCGCTCGGTCACGAAGTCAGGTTGGTCCCCCCGATCTACGTGAAGCCCTTCGTTAAGCGCCACAAGAATGACGCTGCCGACGCGGAGGCGATCACGGAAGCGGCACAGCGACCGACCATGCACTTCGTGGCGGTCAAGACCGAGGCGCAGCAGGCGCAGGGGATGCTCTTTCGCACGCGTGACCTCCTGGTGCGCCAGCGCACGCAGACGATCAACGCGCTTCGGGGCCACCTGGCCGAGTACGGCGTTGTGGCTCCGCAGGGCAGGGCCC
>LXNJ01001304.1_pt1 | contig 15075 bp, 13 predicted proteins | sample 809081 | NCBI WGS metagenome assembly LXNJ01 (sample SAMN04870510, study PRJNA318959) | sponge metagenome | biome: sponge; feature: marine sponge reef; material: water | host: Petrosia ficiformis | place: Greece: Milos, Mediterranean Sea | collected 2013-05-29 | depth 5-7 m
TAGGAGCGATCTCCGAATCGCGACGAAACCACTGTTAGTCGGGAATCGGAGTTCCCTCGGACAGCTCAGATGTCCAGTTAATTGTAGAATCCGCTATAAAGCTAATAAAACGCTATTATCAAAAAACGCAGCGCAACGCGCCAAGAAGTTCATCCAGCGCAGCAATATCTGTCAAAACACAAGCACCTTCATCCTGACGATCTTCATCGAAAAATGCATTATAGACAACAAGTCCATCACCACAGAGTTCCATCTTCGCTGTGCCTTCTTCAGGATACCAACTTAAGCTGAGGCTACCGTGTTTTGTCCGATTGATGTTTGGCATAGGAACACCCGAATTAAAAAGAAACTCAAGCAAAAAGAGGGCATCATTATATGCTGACTCAGGCATAGCATCAATTATGCTATCCTTTGCATACACTCCATCTTCTTTTTTATATAGTTCCGCTAATTCGCGTTTGATACTATATCGGAACGTCCCCTCATCTGCCTGCGGCATCTCAAGATGTAATTGCATAATTTTTACCAACCTATTACTATGCAGGCGCGCCTCAATGTCTCTACCAGATGAAGACGCGACTGCTTATTTAGAACACATAGACCAATTAATTTCGTTTTTGCTTAAAGTTCGCCCAAGTCGTTGCTAGCTTTCCAGCCGGTTCAACTGGTAGGACACCTGAAGCTAAATCTGAAATCTCTCTCGCCTCTAAAACTCTATCGTAGAGTCGAAAGTCGTCAATGAGACCGGGCCATGAGGTGCCATTATTATCTTTAGCACCTTTACCTACGATTAATTTGGTGGCACCAGAAATTTTACCCTCTTTTCCACCATCATTGTGTGTAGGATTATCATCAAGTTCACCATCAATATAAAGGGCAAGTTGTTCACCACTTTTCCAAGTAAACGCGAGGTATTGCCACTCAGTTGTTTGCACATCGCTTTTACCCTCATACGCTTGACCGCCGCCCGTTGTCGTAATCGCGCCTTTGAGAAGATTTGTCCCACCCTTTGTGGACCAACTTGCGGCATCGTAGCGTAAACCGAAAACATTATCGCCTCCATCGGGGTCTATAGCAAAGACAATACCTCTGTCGTGTCCAACTGAATCAGATTTTACCCAAACAGAGATGGTAAAAGCCTCAAGTTCATTGATATAATCTGCACCGTTTTCGTCTACAGCAGAACTATCACCACCATCAAATCTGATGGCACCGCCAATTTTACCTTCCTTAGGTGCCCAAGCGGCGTTACCCATAAGTTCCGCATCATTGTTGTTTTTGCTTTTATCAGACGCTGTTTTTCCATCTGCTTCATCAAATGGATAATAGACAATTAACCCATTTTGCAAACTTGCTACTGCAATAGAACAGAAAAGGACAGCAATGATAAGGGTGAAGAGTGTCAGTGTAAGTTGATTGCGCATTTTGAATTCCTCCTTAGGTTTTCAAAAGTAAAGGTCGTGGAGACGTTATTGGTTACAAGAATATAATTCTGCACAAAACGTCTCCGAAATTTAGTCTTTTGTCAATATCCTCTCCCTATGTTTTCACTTAAAAACAGACAGTAACGTAGTTTAGTCACTGTCACCTAATTCTGTCTGAATATTCTGAAACAATCCCAAAGCAGTCTCTAAATTCTGTGTGATTTCCCCCGCTAATACATCAGGCGTGGGAAGGTCTGCTATATCTTCAAGTGAATCCTCTTTCAACCAGAAAATATCAAGGTTAACATGTTCCCGCTTGGTAAGTTCCTCGTAAGTGAAGGCGTGAAAACGTTCAGTTTCAACCCGTTCGTGACGGTTCTTTGGATTATAGGCAGTAATAAAATCCTGTAGGTCGGCATCGCGTAAGGGATTCGTCTTAAGCGTAAAACGTTTATTTGTACGGAGATCGTATATCCAAAGTTTTTGTGTCCACGGTTCCTCACGTGCCGGACGTTTGTCGAAAAAGAGAACGTTTGCCTTTACACCTTGCGCGTAGAAAATACCAGTAGGCAATCGTAACAAGGTATGGACATCAAACAGTTTTAGCAGTTGCCTGCGAATTGTTTCACCCGCGCCACGTTCAAAGAGAACGTTATCAGGTAGTACCACAGCGGCGCGACCATTTTCCTTCAAAATTGTCTTAATGTGCTGTAGGAAGTTAAACTGTTTATTTGAAGTTGTCGCCCAAAAATCATCGCGTTCATACGTGACGGATGCGTTGCTACGTTTTTCGCCATCAGTAGTGATTGTAACACTACTCTTGTTACCAAACGGTGGATTGGTCAGCACCATATCGTAACGTTCTCCCGGATCTTTGCCGAGACTATCGTTGGTTGTAATTGGACTTTCCTCCCCATCAATACCGTGCAGATATAGATTCATAACACAGAGACGGACTACGTTATCAACGATGTCTGTTCCGGCGAAAGTATCAAATCTGAGGAACTTCTTCTGTTCACGAGTTAATGTTGTGCGATATGTTTCGGATATATACTCATAAGCAGCGAGGAAAAAACCGCCTGTGCCGCATGCAGGATCGCAGATCGTTTTCATCGGTTTAGGTTGCATTACAGCTACTATCGCTTTGATGAGTGGACGAGGTGTGAAGTACTGCCCTGCACCGCTTTTGGTGTCTTCAGCGTTTTTCTGTAAAAGTCCCTCGTAAATTGTGCCTTTGACATCGGCTGCCATTCCGCTCCAGTTTTCGGCATCAATAAGCTTGATAAGTCGTTGGAGGTGCGCGGGTGTCTGAATGCGGTTTTGCGATTTTCTAAAAATAACACCAAGCAACCCTTTCTCATTACTCAATTCACGAAGGGTTTTAACATACTGCTCTTCTAACGCAGCACCACTCTCTTTGAGTAAACTTTCCCAATCCAAACCAGCAGGGATTTGAGTTGATGTGTTAGTAGGTAGGTTGCGCTGTTCATCAGCGAGTTTGAGAAAAAGCAGATACGTGAGTTGCTCCACGTAATCTCCGTAACTGACCCCATCATCTCGGAGCACATTGCAGAAATTCCATAGTTTTTGAACGATTGTTGTGGATTCGTTGGACATGTGTGTATCTCAATTTGATCGTACTGAAATCATATCTTTTCTGGTTGAACAGCTAATTTACTTGCGTTAGCAAGTTTCGTTGCGATGGATCTACGTGCTTTCCTGTCTGTAGGACTTTTCTCTATCGGAAAAGGCGTTATGTTCGCGTGCCTTTGAGGCGGCTCATCTGGAACAACTTCAAGATTATTCTGATAAACAACGGCAGCCAAAAGATCAGCCCTTGCCTTTATCAGTCTTTCTTCTGTTTGAACATATTCCCGCCCAATTTGCCATATCTCGTTTTCTGAGAGTTTTTCACTGTCATTGAGTTCGGAAATGCGAAACACGGATACATCAATACGCTTTCTGTGTGGAAGAAAAGCGTCAGGTTTAACTCTGTTAGTTACAACGGAAAAATGACTGTTATAACGAATAAAACGAGTGAGTGTCTCACCCGGTGAAACATTCATAACAACAATCCTTATTAGAGGATATTTGCCAACGTTGTGAGAAAACCTGACAACACCGCGGTATCTGACAGTTCACAGATTCCTTCAAATTGACGTTTTTCTTCAAAAAATGCATTATAGATGACAAGATTGTCCCCATATATTCCCATTGTTACCATGCCATTATCTGGGTACCACCCAACACTAAGGCTACCATCTTCTGCCCAACTAAAATCTGGCATGGGCAGATTGTAATTACAAAGGAACTTTAACAAAACAAGCGTGTCATTGTAAGCCGAATCCGGCACAGGATCAATCTCGTTATCCAAGGTATAAGCCTCCTCAGCTTCTTGTCGGATTTCGTCTAATTCGCGCTGCACCTGTTTCCGAAACAGCACTTTATCCGCTGGCGGTAGAGGGAGATTATGTTCTTTTTCTTCAGTTTTCATATTATTTCACCTACGCAAGTTTAAGGTAAGTTCCTCATTCATCTTCATTTCCCCATAATTCTGCTAAAAGTGCGTCTCTGATATAATCATCGTGACGTTCGCCGATGTCTGTGACATCACATTCCAACGTTCCCAGCAAGGCGATGAGCGGATCCGGGTGATCTTCGTAAGGTCCTTTAACCACGCGTGTCTTTGGACGAACTGCATTCTTGAGACGCTTTTTTATTTCTGTGACATCACATTTAAGCGTACCTGCCAATGCCAAAAGTGGATCGGTTTCCTGTGTTTCCTCGGATACATCCGTGTTGTTTTGTATTTTATCTTGTGTCATACTAATAGTTTCTTATTCAGATTATGATGTTTAATTCGCAACTAAACATCTGTAACATTATACTAACATTTTAACACAATTTTGCCTTAAATACAAAACCCATTTTCAATATTAGTATAGCAAAAATGTTCTTCAGTCAAGTGGAAGCGACAATTGCTTTGCCGAAGTAGGTTTTTTCACTTTAGTCTTAATCCTTTTCCGCTTTGGTTGCTTCGGTTGCTGAGGTTCTTTCTCTTCTCGGATTTTCTCTAACAGGACACTTGCCGGCTCATCGTTTGGGTCTTGCGGCACAAGTTTACCAGAAAACGCATGTTTGAGGATAGACTGCCGCAAACGTTCCGCGCGTTTCAGTTCTGCATCAAGGGTTGCCGCTGCCTCATCAGCGACTGAAAGGTGCCGCTCAAGTTCAGAGACAATCTGTTCCTGTTCGGTCAGTGATGGAAGCGGTATAAGCATTGTCTCTATGTTTTCTCTCCGAAGGTTATTGATGTTTATTCCAATAGAGAGACGAGATATTTCATTTCTATAGACAGGACTTTGGAAAAATAAACCAATGAATTTTTTATGTACTTCTTCCGAAACTCTGACCAACCCACAAAAAGTGCCAAAACCCCCTTCAAAATCCTGATAAGCTTGCGCTGCTTTACCTACGAGGTGTTTACTACCACTCGACATCGCGATGATAATATCATAAATCTTTACAAATTGTTCATCTTTAACCTTTTCTCGCTGAACATAAACAAGGTCTTCATAGTTCAATTGTGTATTGATATTGTTCGCCCGCAATATAGGAACATAATCATCTATTGGGGTTTTAGATGATTGATTCTTTTTATAGGACACACCGCGAATAAATTCTGAAATGTCCTTAACCTTCGTCCACACCCAACCATCAGGCAGCTCAGGTAAATTGTCCATCTCAGAAACTTCTGAAACCGACATCGGTTCTAATTCACCCGAATACCCTTCTCGCCACTCCCTCGTCAACTCCCCTTCAAAAGCAGCTTTGAGAACTGATTGACGATACCGCTGCAACTGCACTTGTGCTTTTTTGAGGTTTTCAACTGCTGCGTCTAAATGTGTAAATAGTATCTCTAACTTGGCTACGATGCGGCGTTGTTCTGTCAGTGGTGGAAGTGGGATTTCAAATGTCTTAAGTTGGTTTCCCGTAATTGCATCAAAAGTTGTCCCCGTTCCTCTGCTTGCAATCTTATTTGCATAGGCATGCATTAAATAAAGAATGAAAAACGACTCAATTCCGCCTAACCCGCGAATTGCTGCGAGTCCTCTTCCCACAGCAGATTTTTCGGGGCAAATATTTGTAGGTCCTACAGGCGCGCGAATAGAAATGAAAACGTCCCCTTTTTCAGCAATTTTCTTCGGAGCGGTACACCATTTTCGAGGTGCAGGATAGAGTTTCCCGAATTCAAGTTTACCTTGATAAAAAGGGAGTCCGTCTCCATCTGTATTGTAGGTAGAAGACGGAGGGGATTGCCCTAATATGATTTCACCAATTTCTTCTAATGTTGTCCACACCCACCCTTTTGGCAAATCACCAGAAATTGGAGTTAGATGAACCATGGGGTTTTCTCCAAGACTTCATGTAGTTCAAACTTTCCGCTACGCTCAATAAACGCCGATGCAAAACGGGCAATGTCACGTGCGTATTTTATGGTGATAGGCGTGCCACAAAATGAACGAGTTGATGCCCAATTCAATTTCGTAAGGCAAATTAACTGTTTAGCGATAACCTTTAAATCAGGAGGATTTGAAGAATCATAAGGTTCAGTCCATACATTAACTTCAAGGGGCTGAGGAGTGCCAAGTGCTTTTTGGTAAGTATTGTAACCAGTTGTTGACAGATAGAATTGACTCGGGGCACTAATTACATATTTGCCTCGATGTAAACTTCCATCTGTTTGTGGAGATGGATCGTAAAACCGAACGATATGTGAACTATTTATCCATACAAATGTATATCTACCATTCGGGCGAACTAATTTTGCAGCTTCCAAAATTGCAGATATGTCTTCCGCAGAAAACTTCGCTGAGTAGTGAAAATGTATTGATGGAGATTCGCGAAGGTCAAGCCTTTCCAACGTTGATCGGACGAGTACTTTGTAGTATTCGTGTCTCTCATCATAATTAAACGGTTTAGCATTTCCTTGGTAGAATTTCCAGCGTCCAAAATTACTGAACACATTAGCAAACGCCATGTGTCTGTCTATTTTCCTATCAGGATGTTGGGTATATGACAAACCAACAAAGAAATCAGCATCTGGTAATGCGCCTGGTAAAACCCAAGGGACGACACCGCATTTCGCAGTGATGTTCAAAGCAAGATTGAAATCCTTCCAATCAGGATTCTTAAGAATAGGCGTGTCCACCATTTGGACAGGAATTCCTTTAGATAACAGAAATTCCTTAATTGTGTAGTATGGAGAATTGAGATCGGTGATTGGGAACCTGTCTTCTGGAACATACACAAGGAAAAGCCGATTCAAATCTTTGTTTCCTATCCAATTAGGATTCTCTTCTAATAATCGAACACATTCACTTTGAAATTCTTCTATAGGTGCTGGGTTGACATTAGGATAAGTTAGCTTTGTCTTAAAAGTCCATTCAGTACCGCGATATTTGTATTTTCCATGTTTAAGTCTCTCAATTAGCTGCCGCATCCCCCCACGTAGATCCGGAGTACAAATAGGGATTAACTCAATATCTTTTATACCTGCATCGTAAGAACTATATTTTGTTAATCCTTCTAATATGTTGGCATCAACCTTGTCATTATAGAATTGAACTGAAGGTTCCTCGGATTCATGAAACACAGTGAGAGGCTTAACATCTTGCGAGGAACCTCCAGATAGAGGTGTTTTTAGAGAAGCTGGGATTTTAGACAACTTAAGTGTTAAGTTGTTGACTGTAATAGGGAACACTTCATCGGCAAGATGTTGAACGATCCTGATAGTTTTTTCAGCGCGGGTTTTAGCAGCATTCCTCTGCGACACTAAAGCGTGTTCCTTAATTTTTTGATCAAGATCGTGAGCTATGTTTTTCTTTGTCAAAATCTTTTTAATTGCAGTTTTCCCAATGGATGGAATAACATCATTATTTGGAATATTCACTTCCGTGTCTAAATCAGACAATGCTAATTTAGTAGTTTCCGAGTCGATTTCTAAGATTTCTCCGCGTTCCCATTGTCCAGAGTATTTTGCCACAGCATGTTTACCAACTAAATCATCAACAGTAAAGTAATCAAGCAAAGAGCCTACTTTCAGAATATTTTTCAACTCAGCTTTGTAATCAACACATAGATAGAGATCTTCAGCGTACTGTCTAATTTGTAATTCATACGCTGGATATATTTGTACAACAGCTTTAACTTGAGGAGATAGGGACAAGGATGTACCTTGTCGATGGGCAACGATGCGACCAAATGAAAAACGGTCTATAAACCATCCGTGGTTTAAGAGCGCGTCTTTAATCGCTGTGAGTATATTTCCACGAACTTCTATAAATTCGCTTCGTGACATTCTTTCTCTTGACTGTTCAATTGGAAAAAGATTAGCATATTCTTGTGTTTCAGTGACCGTTTTTAGAGTATACTTTTCCAAGCGTTCATCAAATTTACTGTAGAGTGTGACGGTTGTGTATTGATCTGTATGATAGTGTGGAGCCGGTAATCCCAAATTTTCCATCTCTTCCTTCATTCGTCTAGTACCTTCACTCAATCCATGAACAAAAATGGAACCTCTCTCATCTTTCATGATACGCATCCACTCAACAATTTTCGGATTCCGAGGCACAGGGTCTAAGCTTTGTTCATCAAGACTAAATTTCTTAGGAACAGACTGTGGTATGTCTCCTGGATTTCTAACTTCCAATTTATCTCTATAAACAATACAGAAAATTGGTGTAGTAACAGCATATTCTCTATGTACAATGGCGTTAACGAGTGCTTCATCAACTGCTATGAAAGGAAATTCGGGTTCATCAGTGAATCCACCATCAGGATTCCGTTTTGACAAAATCCGAAAAAGTGCGGAATCTTTTAAAAAGCTCCGAAGGCCACGAATAATGTTTGGAAGAGGACCGTCAAAATCTTTATCTAAAGTCATTCCGCCACGGTTTCTTAACTCTTCAGCGCGGACATCATAACGTAGTAACCTTACGAATGCGCTTCCAAAACGCTTGCGAGGGTTTGAGGAAAAAAATAGATAACCAGCATTGTTAATCACATATTTTCCATTTTCTTCCGTTTTAATGAGTGCACCTGCTTGGTATAGAACTTCTTCGGTGCTATGACCGTACTGGGCACCTCTCTCTTCAAGAAAAGCCTTCTTAAATTCTTCAACCACTCCTTCGTCAAGTTCATTAGGATCGTGCGGACAGCAATAGGTGTTCTCAAAATCAACTATTTTTTTGTTCCGTTTTAACTGATCCCGTTCTTGTTCAGTCATAGGACGATTCTGAGGTCCAACTCTTTTCCAAGCTTTTGGAAAAACTCCTGTTGTTTCACAAATTGCATTTGGTGTCTCATGTGTATATAAAAGATATAATTGGTTCTTATTAGGATCTTGCAGACTGACATGTTTTGGATCCGTCACGTGGTTTTTTAAAGATTCTCTAACTTGCAATATTTCGTTAAGTTTCTGTTCATCAACGTGCTGAATCCCTTTGATAGTACCGTCGTTAGCAATACCCAGGACAACTAATCCTCCCTCTTTGTTTGTATTTGCGAATGCAGATAGACAAGGCTTAATGCTATCTTTCAACACATTAATCTGGTTTTTCTCAAGCCGGACCTCATTCCGCTCGAAATATTGCCCTTCAAATTTGTCGGATTGTAGGAAATTAAGATATTGTAAAGGATTATCAAAAACCTCTTTTGGTGTTGGTGTTGGCATTTTCAGATACCTCTCTGACGTGTTTTCAAAATTGTGATAAAACAGACACCGCACAGTTTTTATTTTAGCACAAACTGTATGCGAATTCAAGCGTTTTAGACAAGCAATCGCGCCCAGAGGTGCCTATTAAAAAGCAGAATTAAGAAACCAATTTCTCTGTAAGATCTTTTAGCATATCCTCCAACTCATCACCAAAGAGTTGCATGGCTCTTGCTACACCGCCACGCTGTGCAAAAGGTGTGTACTCAAAATCAGTTATTCGAAAACCGAGTGATGTGGCAATGTATTCCTGAATCCATTCAAGCCAGTTGACTTGTTCTGGTGTGAAATCTTTACCCTCTAACCATTCTCCAAAATGTCGGGTGACGATTGCACTAAACGGTTCTAAAATACGAGTATACCCCATGGCAAAACGCACCAGTGATATAAGGTCTGTCCGTCGTTTTGTGGTTCCATGAACGTTCTCTGGCGACCGTCTTTTATAAGCCATCCATAATGACTCACGACTGAGACTGCTGGAATGCTGTTGCAATGCTTCTTCCAGCTCTTTTAAGTTGTCTTCAGTCAGTGTGTCTTGTGCTTCTGGACGTTCACACAAAATTTGTAACGCTGGCAATTCAGCTATGTGTTCATTAATAAACCGCTTGAAGTCGTGGATCACTGTAGATGCTTGTGCAAAACTTTCAGGCTCAAACCCGGTTTCAATAACACGGTCTATGCTTACATCATCCATGAGTTGGTCGGGGTTTCTTTCTGGTGGTCCGTTTGATCTATTAGAAGATGGCTCACCTGGACGTGACTGGGAATCAGTTTTGATGGATTCACACACACCGACAGCATCAACAATAATGAAGTGCGTTTTTGCAGTCGCATCACCTGTGACAGATCGCAAATCTTCAGGTTTAATAGTACGCACACCGCGCCCCTTCATCTGCTCAAAATACCCGCTTGAACGGACAGAACGCATAAAGACTAAACACTCAAGCGGTTTAATATCGGTGCCAGTAGAAATCATATCAACGCTCACAGCGATTCGGAAAATCGGGTCTGTGCGGAATCTTCTGATAAGGTCTTCCGGTCTATCGCTCTGGTAGGTAATCTTTTGGCAGAAATCATCGCCTTTGGCAAATACCTCCCGAACAATTTTGACAATATCCTCGGCATGCGAGTCGTCTTTTGCAAAGATAAGTGTTTTGGGAACAATCGTCCTACTCGGAAAGAGTTCTGTCCTGAGTTTATCCTTGAAAGTCTGAATAACTGTCCGAATCTGGTCTTCTGCCACAACCTCCCGGTCTAACTGATTTCCTGTGTATTCTTCATCTTCATCCAACTCCTCCCAGGTAAGTCTTCGACTAACCCTATCCCGTCTTGCAACATAACTCCCCTCCGCAACTGTGCTACCACTTTCTGTAATTTCAGTCTTAATCCGATAGACATAATAACCGACATTTACATCGTCTTGAATAGCCTGTTCGTGACGGTATTCATAAACAAGATTCTGATTGAAAAAATTGAGCGTTTGGTTATATGGCGTAGCAGTGAGACCGAGAATGAAAGCGTCAAAGTATTCTAATACGTGCCGCCACTTACCGTAGATAGAGCGGTGACATTCATCAACGATGATAAGGTCAAACGTATCAATAGGAATGTTCGGATTATAGACAACTTCTTGTGGAGGTGAATCTTCAGTTTCCTGTTCAAAATCGGAACTTTCCTCATCGTCCGATTCATAGTCGGGTTCACCTGTCAACATTGCGTAAAGACGTTGGATAGTGGTAATACAAACCGAGCTTGTTTCGTCAATAACATTGCTGGAAAGGTGTTGAACGTTGTAGAGTTCAGTAAATTTCCTGCCATCATCGGGAGTCGTGTAATTTTGAAACTCACGCAGAGCTTGTCTACCGAGATTGTTACGGTCTACCAGAAAAATAACCCGTTTGACGTTAGCAAATTTGATGAGTCGGTATACACTGCTGACAGCGACATAAGTTTTTCCGCTGCCTGTTGCCATCTGAATTAAAGCACGCTGACGTGCTTCTGCCAAAGATCTCTCAAGCTGCCTTATCGCCTCAAATTGACAAACTCTCAAGTTGTCTTTTTTTAATGGCAGCATCCCTGTTTTGAGTCTCTCTCGCAACGTTTGAGGTTGATTGAAAGCATTAAAAAGTGCTTGAGGTGTATGAAATATAAAGACTTGTCGAGAACGTGAATCCGGGTCTCGAAAATCACGAAAGTATGTCTCAATCCCTGTTGACGCATAAGAATAGAAAAATCTGGTGCGGTTGGGCAAATCATTTGGCAAATTTGCTCGATACCGTTCTGCTTGTTGGAGGGCTCCACTAAGTGTTGTTCCTTCTGATTTGGCTTCTATAACGCCAACTGCCACGCCACCGATAAAGAGAAGGTAATCTGCTCTCTGATTAAACCTTAACGGATATTCACGGACAGCAACACCAAGAGAAGCATCTGTTGCACGTTCAGCATAATTTTGAATCTGCCATCCAGACTCTTCCAGCATGCTATCTATGATTTGACGTGCTTCGGCTTCGGTTGTCATTTTAGATATAATTAGCGTGGACGGACATTGAAACCCGCCCACAATCTCTAAATAGCCTAAACGTTACACACATCATAAGCGTGCTGCATCGCATCAAACGCATCACCTTTCGGACTAAACTCGTGCCCTACATATAGGTCATAGTCTGTGTTAGCAATAGCACGCATCACAGCAGGATAATAGATTTCCTGTTCGTCATCAAGGTCGCGACGCCCAGGATTGCCAGCTGTGTGGAAATGCCCGATATATTCAATATAATCCGTAATGTTGCGGATAAGATCACCTTCCATAATCTGCATGTGATAGATGTCGTGGAGTAGCTGTGCCCGCGGTGAACCGACACCTTTACACACTTCAACACCCCACTCTGTCTTATCACATTGATAATCGGGATGGTTCACTTTGCTATTGAGCAGTTCAACGCACAAGTTAACGCCCTTCTCCTCAGCAGCTTTCGTTACACGCGACAAACCGGCTATTGTGTTATCACGACCTTCCTCGTCAGACCTGCCTTCTCGGTTACCAGAAAAACAGATAAGACCGGGAATGTCGTTATCTGCTGCAATGTCAATATTTTTGAGCAGTTCATCCTCAATCCGGTCATGATTGCTCGGATCGTTCAAGCCAGACGGAAGGGACGAATGCCCAACGATGATTGCAACCCGCATTCCGTGATCTTGAACAACGGACCAGAGATCGGCAGGCAGCATCTCAACCGATTTGTAGCCGATTTCAGCTGCTTTTTTAATGACATCTTCCGGCTCCCTGTCGCGCCGGAAACCACCAAAACAGATGGATTGATTAATTGGCATAATTCTTTCTCTCTTTTCGTATAAATTTTTTATGTGATTAGGCACGCAATGCGTGCCTACTATGTTTTAAAGGTCAATAGCTTTGCCAGTTTCAAACGATGTGCTGGCGGCAAGCATTATACGGAGTGTCTGCAACGCGTCGCTATAGGGAGATAGAATTTTTGAGTCGTCTCCACTCTTAACAGCATCAATAAAGACGCGATCTCTGTCTTGTCCACCTTCACCAATAAGCGGCTGCGTTTCACCTTTACGGTTCACATTGTTCGGTCCACCGACGGTAACAACGAGTCCACGAGTGAACACCTCAAGATGCACACGACCAAAACCTTCTAACGCACAAGCAGAAACGATATTCGCAACAGCGCCGTTCTCAAACTCAATGTTTACCATGCTGATGTCGTCAACATCATAGTTTTCAATATGCGTCATACTCCCACTATTCGCGACACCGTGTACGGTTTTACCGTCACTGCCAACGAGAAAACGGCAAAGATCGAAAATGTGAGTCGTCTGTTCAACGTGCTGTCCACCAGATTGCGCACGCACGCGCCACCATGGTGTTCCGGGCATGCCACCCATCCAATAGCCGAGCGCACCGAGGATTTGCGGTTGCTCTTCAAGCATCTTCTTTGCATTTTGTGCATTCCCACCGTAACGCCAATGATAACCGACACTTGTGATAGTGCCAGTTTCTTTAATGTAATCATTGATGATAATTGCTGGCTCAAGTTCGGAATGGATCGGTTTCTCAATAAACATCGCGACGCCTTTTTCGCAAGCGATCCGTTCTTGTTCACCGTGCGCAAACGGGGGCGTACAAATGTACACGGCGTCCAAATCCTCTTTATCGTACATCACACGAAAATCGGTGTAAGCATTGCCGCCAAACTCTTCGGCGCGCCCTTTCGCACGATCTTCAGAAATATCACACATGGCACAGAATTCAACATCTTCAAAATTATCTTTTAGGTTGCGCATGTGTGCGCCTGCCATGCCACCTGTACCGATAAAACCGAGTTTAACTTTGTCCATACTTTCTCCTTCAAATAACGTGAGCCAAAAAATACCGTAGGTTGGGTAGAACAACGTGAAACCCAACTTTTTATACTCTAACAGTTGAATTGTTGGGTTTCGCTGCGCTCTATCCATAGGTGTCAACTTAAGAAAAAATTTGCTGGATATTCTCTTGTGGGAGCGCTTTGTCCGCGCGATTTGTGAATCTCAAACTGTCCAATCGGGGTTAAAAACCCGCAGCATGCCACACGCGCATGCTGCGTTGATTCACTCCCACAAGAAGATATATCCTAAAATTGACACGTATAGGTTTCGCTGCGCTCTACCCAACCTACATCTACATTTGAATTTTATTATTCGAACTCACGTTTAAATAGGTCGTAACGGAAAATCCGTGAAGTTTTTAATAGTTTAGCAAAAACGAACATTTATTGCAAGCAATATGAAAATCTGCTATAATTATACTTGAATGCTTCTGATAAAGTAGAACACCGAAGAGGAGAAAAATATGGGTTTCAAATTTGGATATAGTACGTTACGATGGCAACAACCAGATTTTGAGAAACTGTTGACGCAACTTAAAGATGCCGGTTGGGATGGTTGGGAGATGCGGCAATCTTTAGACTGGGCAGGCACACCGCGACGTATTCGGCGGATGTGTGAAAATGTTGACATGCCTATCGCTGCAGTCACAGCACGTGGGTTGCCGATTGACAAAAATTTTGAACAGATGGAACTTAATAAGCGAAGAATTGACTTCGCAGCAGAGGTTGGAGCGGATTGTTTCATGTTCATGGGCGCAGGAAAACCAGATGACCGACCAGTAAACAACGCTGATCTCACCAAGCTTGCTGATGTTTCCGAAGAATGGGCAGAATACGCAGCACGATACGGATTAGATATCTGTTATCATATCCATACCAATACAACGGTAGATTCCATAGAAGATTGGGCAAAATATATGAGTCTACTCCGCAAGTGTAAACTGTGCATTGATGTATCACATTCCGCACTCTGGGGATTTGATCCGATTGAATCTATCCGTCGTTATCGTGATGTCCTTATCTACGTCCATCTTCAAGATTATTCAAGCTACACTGGTGGAGATGGTAGCAATTATAATGTGGATTGGGTTGATGTCGGCAGTGGAGACGCGATGGACTTTCCCAGAATTATGTCCACTTTGGAAGAACTCGACTATGACCGATGGATTACCGCTTGTCCAGGTATGGTTGAAGACCGCACGGATGAAGAACGGGTGACCGTTAACCGTGAATATTTACGACAATTGGGATATTGAAGTCAATATGAAGAGAACGTTATGAAAAGGTTAAGTTTGGTTTTTATGATCGTAGGCTTTTATGTTATAACGTATCTGCGTTCGCGGCATTAACAGTTGAAGATTTAGACAAACGCCTTTCCGGGACATTCAAACTTTAGCACTCCCTGTCAAACCCCCTGCCTTTAGGTAGGGGATGTAGACAGCTCAGCAGTTTATGTGTCAAAAAAACCTTGACACTTTCACCAAAATTT
>LXNJ01001305.1_pt1 | contig 15073 bp, 14 predicted proteins | sample 809081 | NCBI WGS metagenome assembly LXNJ01 (sample SAMN04870510, study PRJNA318959) | sponge metagenome | biome: sponge; feature: marine sponge reef; material: water | host: Petrosia ficiformis | place: Greece: Milos, Mediterranean Sea | collected 2013-05-29 | depth 5-7 m
ACGCCGCCAGACGGGATGAATCGGCGGATGAATGGTGACATATTTCCGGGACGGGACACCATGCCTCGCCTGCAGAGCGACTTTTTCAACGGACTGCTAGGCGGGTATCGTCTGACGATTTACGGTTGCCTTTCGAAACCTGTTTTGTTATACTGTCCTAACTTTTTTTCACGTTCATCGCCCTGCTGCCGCACCTGCCTCCCGCAATGAATTCATTTCCAGGCGCCTTCATACCTCAGGCATCTGCCGAACGGTTCCGGGGACGCGTCTCATCTCCGGGCAGGCAGGCGCGTCTGAGGAGAATCCGCGAAACTTTTGGGCGTTTCATGCTGTCTAATCGTACTGACGGTCACACGGGCGGGAGAACGGTTTTCAACTGGCAGGAGTCGGGTTATGCGTAAGCGGGTCCCACAGGCCCTTTGCTGGCTGATCGCAGCTGCGGTTGGACTGACGGCCGAACCGGTTCAGGCAAAGTCATTCTTTACATCCCGCAGGACGTTCGGCGTTCTGTTTCTGGGCGGGAGCGCTGTGATGGCCAAGAAGGCCATTGATTTCCGGCGGGACGCAGACAGGTCCTACGACGACTACAAACTCGCCCGTACATCTGAAGAGGCGGAGCGGCTTTTCGACCGCACGGGCGACTACGATACCAAGAGCAAAATGAGTATCGGGCTCTCTGTCGTGCTGCTGGCCAGTGGGTTGCGCCTGATTCTCTCAAGTGGCGTGGACGAGGATCCGGCGAAAATACGTCAGAAGAAGAAACTCAACGTGGACATGACGAGCGACGTCAACAAGAGAATGATCAAAGTCGCCGTCAAGAGGCATTTTTAGTCGTTGCGGCCGGGGTCGTCTGACGGTGGGCCGCATATATCCGCAGTTCTTGTGCATGTAAGGAGAGGTTTATGGCGCGTCGGAAATTCAGCCCGATCCGACTCGGGGTGTGGGGCATTCTGGCCATTGTCGTTGTTGGGGCGGGGCGTTGCGGTCGCGAGCGGGAGAATCCGGTCGATCCGAATTTTCCCGGTGGCGGGGCGCTGCAACCCCCCGGAAACATCCGGGCGCAGGCAGACATCGGCCGGATACTGTTGACGTGGGACGCCGTGAAAATCAATGAACTTGCAGGATACGGCGTCTGGCGCGCCACTTCGGCCACGGGTGATTATACCCGGCTGCGAGGCGAGTCGAACGATGCGAACGTAACCACGGGCCGCACCGTCTTTGTGGACTCCACGATGGACGTTTCGGCTTCCAGGGTGTATTTCTACAGAATCACCACGGTGGATGTCAACGGACAATCCAGCGAAAGGTCCGGCTTTGTCAGCGCCGAGATGCGCGAAGACAAACGGCCGCCGGCATCGCCCGCGAATCTTTCCGCCGTTAGGGATGAGAATACCGGCCACGTGTCGCTTGTGTGGGATGCGCCCAGAGCGGACGCGGACAACCAGGAGTTGACCGGTCTGGAGGGTTACCGGGTCTTCAGGGCGAAAGACTCCGAAGACGCGTATGTCCTGATTGCCACGGTTCCCGCCGCACAGACGACGTTTACGGATACAACGCAACTGGATACGGATTTACGGTATTTCTATCAGGTTTCCGCAATCGACAGGTTCGACAACGAAAGCGTTCGCTCCCGCTCCGCGTCGGTGAGTACGCCGGAGACCGGAATAACCCCGCCGGGCGGCTTGCGGACCATCAGCAAGGTTGGCAGAATCGAGTTGCACTGGGACCCGTCGAACGAAGACAACCTTCTGGGTTATCTGGTGCTGCGGTCAACGTCCACCCAAACGCCATTTGAGCCGGTATCGTCAAATGTTCCGTTTACGACGGCCCAGACCGTGTATATAGATTCCAATGTAGAGGTCGACGTGGTTTACTTCTACCGGGTTCAAACGGTCGTACAGGATCCGGATCGTGGCGTTGTCGTGGGTGATGCATCACCATTTGTGGACGGCCAGGCCGAGGTGGATGAATCGCCTCCTGCCGCGCCGTCGGACTTGAGCGTCAGCCTGGATGATGAAGATGCGGGCGTTGTCCTGCTCAGTTGGGCGCCTCCCACACGAGACGACGGCGGCGATGAACTGACGGGGCTTTCCCACTATCGGGTCTTCCGATCTAAAGAGACGGCGAGTTCATTCGTGGAGATGGCGCAGGTCCCCGGCGTGCAGACCACGTTCCGGGACACAACGGTGGAGCCGCTGACCCTGTATTATTACACCGTAAACGCAGTCGACTTTAAGAAAAACGGCGGACCGCGTTCCACGCCCCTGTCCGTCAGCACGCCCGGTCTCGCCACCCCGACGCGGGTTACGGCGATTGCCGGCAAGGCCAAAATTACACTGGCGTGGGCGCCGAACCCGGAGCCGCAACTGAGCGGGTACGAAGTGTTGCGCTACAGCGACCCGCTTCGGCCGGACGTTGTCTCCACGTTCAACACCCCGTGGCCAGCCTACGTGGACACGCCTCTTGTCGGGGGCAAGACCTATGCGTATCGCGTGCGTGCATTGGGCTCGGGCGGGCTCAACAGCAGGCTGTCGGATTTCGTTTTGGCAACCGTGTTGGACGACGACCTGGCGCCCGCGCCGCCTGAATTCCTGTACGCGAAATTGTCCGGTAATACGGATATCGAGTTGAGTTGGCGCGCTTCCAGAACCGATGAGGACGGCTCGGAGCAGACAGGCTTGCATCAATACAGAATTTACAGGTCGGAAGGATCAGGTTCGGCCGGCTATGAGTGGATTGCGACAGTCGACTCGACCACGCTGAGTTATTTGGACGAGGGCCTTGAGACATCCACAATGTACAATTACCAGGTGCGCGCGATCGATGCCAGTGGAAACGAGAGCCAGGCCTCCATAACCGTTTCGTTGCAGACCGGACCTGACAGCAGGATTGCCAGGCCGACCAATGTCGCTGCGGTCGTGCGTAATCTTCCGGACGAAGGGACCGTCGTGATCGTCACTTGGAAGGCGCCTCAAGGCATCACGCGTTTCCGGGTGAGCCGGCAGCGGGTGGGTGATCGTTCGAGCAGCGCTTTCGAGACCGTGTCATACAAGCTCCGAGACACCAAGTATATAGACTCCAACGTAGAATCCGGCAATACGTACGTCTATCGCGTCGTTTCGGTGAGAGGAATCGACATCAGCCATCCGTCCGATCCGGTGGTTGTTTCGGTGCCGTAGGGTTCTCGGCAAACAGAAAAAACTCGTAAACAGCAGAGCGCTGTCCCGATTGCGCTCTGCTGTTTTTTTTCGAATATAGGTACCAATGAGGCCAGGTTCCGCGCCTGTTGTCCCGTCCCGGAAACACCCTGGCGAATTCCGGCCGTTTGACGCCTGGCGCACGACGGCCTGAGGGGCACTTGTCCTGTTTCGCTTGACAGGCGCTGGCGAACGACTGTGCTCATATCTTGAGATGTATATGTACTGGTTCCTGTAAAGACGGTACTTGCGATATTTCATTCCCCTGATCGTTTCCCCGGCACGCGTCCTGCATAGCCAACAGGAGTTCGTCGGTGGTGTTCGGGTTACGAAACGGAGGATGGTCTATGCAGCGCGTGCTTCTGGTGGACGGCGACAGTCGATTCCGGAAGGAAATGAAGGACCGTTTGGCGCGGCGCGGGGTGAATGTCGCGTGTGCGGGAACCGCTCGTGAGGGCTTGAGAATCTACAGGCGCGGCCGCCCCGCATGGGTGTTTGCCGAGGCCGAACTCCCGGACGGGGGCGGTTTTCCGGTACTTGAAGAGGCGCGCCACCATACGCCGGTCGTTATGGTGAGCGAGGGATTTTCTCCTGACAAGGTCTATACGGCAATCTCGGGTGGCGCCTTTGACTGTCTTTCCAAGCCCGTGGACGATCCCACCCTGGACGGATTGCTGTACCGTCTGCGCAGAGAGCGGGATCTGCCCCGGGAAGATACCGGCCCGGTCGAACCCGTCCCGGACGTCAGTGGCGAGATGGTTGTGGGACGTTCCCAGAAAATGGTTGAGGCGTTAAAGACAGTTGCCGCGGTCGCCGGTACTTCGGCCACGGTACTGGTTTGCGGTGAAAGTGGAACCGGAAAGGAACTGATGGCCAGGGAAATCCATCGTGCGTCACGAAGACCCGGGGCGTTCGTGGCCGTCAACTGTGTGGCCGTCATGGAGACCCTCACCGAGAGTGAGTTGTTCGGGCACGAGCGAGGCGCCTTCACGGGTGCGGCCGGGCGGCGCGCCGGATGTTTCGAGCAGGCCGGCCACGGCACGCTTTTTCTGGATGAAATCGGCGACGCGCTTCCAAGTTTTCAGGCCAAGCTGCTTCGTGTGCTGGACCAGGTTGAATTCCGTCGTGTGGGCGGCCAGGAATCGATCCGACCGGATGTACGGGTTGTGGCGGCCACGAATGCCGATCTGGAGAGTCAGGTTGCGAATGGGTCATTCAGAGCGGATCTCTATTACAGGCTGAGCGAGGTAACCGTCCAATTGCCGCCGCTGCGCGAACGCCTTGCGGACATACCCTTGCTTGTGCGGCGCACGCTTGGCGAGATCCGGCACCGTACCGGCCGGAGCCTGGGGGGCATTTCACAGGAGGCCATGCACCGGCTGATGGTCCATCCGTGGCCGGGCAACGTCAGGGAACTGCAGAATGTCCTGGTGAGGGCGGCGCTTCATTGCCGGGAGAGTACGGTCCAGCGTAGCCACCTGAAGGGCCTGATCTCGGATGATTCGCCGGATTCCGATGAATCGCTGACCCTCGCGGACGTGGAACGCCGGCACATTGAGCAGGTTCTGAATGCGACGGGCTGGAACCGGGGCATGGCTTGCGAGATCCTGGGTGTATCGCGTCCGACGCTCCGAAGGAAGATCAGGGACTATGGACTGCTCGGAGGATGACGGCGACGATCCGCACGAATACACGGATGACGGTCCGCTGGTCCGAACCCGCCCCGGCGCTTGACTTCCGACAGGCTGGAGTGCATGATAGGACCGTTTCAACGCGTTGGTTCGGCGTGCGACTGCCCGGGTGCTCCGTTCGCCGGCTCGAGTGTCCTTTCCAGGTAACAGGTTGCCTGAATTCGGGAAAGGACAACACAGGAGGATGGATGGGATTTCTGGTCGACCTCATATGTACCCGCTGTGGCCGATGCCACGAAAAGAGTAAACTCTGGAATCTGAGCGCTTGCTGCGAGGCGCCGCTCTTCGCCCGGTACGATCTGGAAAAAGCGTCGAAGTCCGTCGACAGAGCGGACTTGCCGGGCCGCGAGACGACCATGTGGCGGTACGAGGAAGTCCTCCCCGTCGAACGGGCGGCGTGCCGGACAAGCCTGGGTGAGGGATTCACGCCGTTGCTCAGGGTGGGCGCGCTGGGGACGCGGGTTGGCGTGCCGGACCTCTACGTCAAGGATGAGGGTGTCAATCCAACGGGATCGTTCAAGGCGCGCGGGCTGTCGGCGGCGATTTCCAGGGCGGTGGAATTGGGGGCGGCGGCCGTGGCCATTCCGTCGGCGGGGAATGCCGGGGGGGCAACGGCGGCCTACGCGGCGCGGGCGGGGATGGCAGCACATATCTTCATGCCGAAGGATACCCCGGCGGCAAACATCGTGGAGTGCCGGCGGCTGGGTGCGCACCTGACGCTCGTGGACGGTCTGATTACGGATTGCGGGAAGATGGTGGCCGAGCGAAAGGCCGCTGCGGGCTGGTTCGACGTCGCCACACTCAAGGAGCCGTACCGGGTCGAAGGAAAAAAAACGATGGGATACGAACTCGCCGAGCAGTTGGGCTGGGAGTTGCCGGACGTCGTGATGTACCCGACGGGAGGCGGCACGGGCCTGATCGGGATGTGGAAGGCGTGGGACGAAATGGAAGCAATGGGGTGGATCGGCACCGCGCGTCCCCGGATGGTGGCCGTACAGGCGGAGGGCTGTGCGCCGATTGTCCGGGCATATGAAACGGGCGCCGAGTCAGCCGAGTTCTGGGAGGACGCGGAAACCATTGCGTCGGGCCTCCGGGTTCCTGGCGCCGTGGGCGACTTTCTTATGCTGAGAGCCATCCGGGAAAGCCGTGGCACGGCGATCGCCGTTACCGACGACGCGTTGCTGGCATGCGTCGATGAAATGGCCTCGTCGACGGGCATTTTCCCGGCGCCTGAAGGCGCGGCGACCCTTGCAGGGCTGAAACAGCTCGTGAGGGACGGGTGGATTGCTTCTGAGGACCGGGTGGTGCTGTTCAATACCGGGACCGGGCTGAAATATATCGAGGCCATGAGCTCGGCAGACCACGCCGACGTCCAATGATCCGTTTTGCCGGGGTGCAGGCGCTATCCGGCGGGGTTTCTCGTCACGGAGCCTTGCGGCAGGTTCAGGATCGGCGTCTCCATTCGTGAGTCTGCGTACGGAAGACCGTCGACCGGAAATCCGGAGCCGGGAACCGCACTCCATGGCGATTTTTCATAGCGGCGGCGGCCGTGAATTGCTACAGGAAGACGCAACGAACGACCAGCCCGCCGGAGGGAGGCAGTTGGTGCGTGAAAGGAGGTGCCCGGCCGATGAAGAGGCGCGAGATCGGGAAATTCCAGAGCTTCGTACTTGAAGAAAAGGATACGGTCGTGGTGATGGGTAACCTGAAAGTCCACGCCGATTTCCTCACCGGACACGGTTTCAGCCGTCACCCGGAGACGGGCGAGTATGTAGGTACTGGCGCCAATCTCTACGCAATGGCCCCAGACGATTTTTACGATCGATTCAGCGCGCGAACCGGCGCGGATCCGGAGCTGACCGCGCAGGCTCACGACGGCGAGAATTTCTACCAGGTCGACGGACTGCCGCTGGCCGCGGTCAATGCCGAAGGCGAACCGTGCATAGAAGGAATCACCGCCGTGGACTTCGAGACCCGGGTCTTCATCGAACAGGGTGTGGCGAACTTCAGGGTTGGTTAGGAAACGTACATCGGTCAGGGACGTGATTTGCGTTCAGGTATTCCATTGTATGCGCCGCCGCCCGGTAGCCGCTCTCCACGGCGCTTTCAACCGTGGCCGGGAGGCCGGTGTCGGTCCAGTCTCCCGCGATGTAGAGTCCGGGTGCGGCCGTACGATTCGGTGGGGGAGAATGATCCAATGGAAGCGCGAACGTTGCCTGTCGTTCCCGGACAACCAGATGGTGCTCCAATGGTATGTTTCTGGTTTCGGGCAGGAACCGGTGCAGGTCATCCAGCGCAATCTCGACGAGCCTTTCGTCAGGCTGGTCAACCAGGCTGCCTGCGGCGCTGGCAACCAGGGTGACGTGCCCGCTTGATGCCTTGTCGCGACCGTTGTAAAGCATCGGTTTGTTGAATATCCAGTCCATACGGCCGGCGAGGAGGCCAACAAACGGCCTGTTGAGTACGGGCGCCGCGAACCAGAGGTTGACCGAAAGGATCGGAGAGGGATAATAGGCGTTCAGACGGATTTTGAGATTTTCAAACCCTTCCGGCAACAGGCGGGACAATGCGGGCGGCGTGACCGCGCAGATGGCGGCATCGGCCGTCACAGCCGGGCCCGATTTCAACCGGATCCATATTTTGCCGTCTTCGACAACACGCAGCTCCGTGGCCGCCTCGCCGACGTGGCATACACCTCCGTGCCGGTGGATGAAACGCCTTGCAGCGTCGGTGTACATCGCGCCGAGACCCACGCCGGGATAGCCCATCAGGGTTGAGTCGGAGCGTCCGAGAAACGCGAGCTTAAGTACGGAAGTCAGGTGCCTGGCAGGGGCGTCATCGGGATGTTGATTCAGCGCGGAGATGCAGAGCGGGTCCCAGAACGCTTGCCGGATTGCTGGAGATTGCCTGCATTCCTCCAGCCAGTCGTTCACCGTGACACCCGATTGCAACGGCGTTGCAAGGGCCGCCCTGACGCGTCGCAGCCGAAAGACGTCCCCCATGTTGACCGGTCTGTAGCGCATGAAGCCGGCCAGCAGATTGAGGGGAGGCGGCAGCAAACGGGGAAACTCAAGGGCGGCAGGTCCCAGGCCGGGGTGCAGGAAATCCAGGCGGAACTTTTCCTGAAACTGCAGACGGTCATCTGCGCCGATGGTTTCCAGGAACTCCCTGGTCCGGAGATAACACTTCATGAAAAGGTGCTGGCCGTTGTCTACGGTATCGCCCGTCCTTCGGTCGGTAAATGAATACGCCCGCCCGCCCAGGTGTTTCCTGCGCTCATACAGGTTGACGACGCACGCGCCCCGTTCTGCAAGGCGAACGCCCGCGGCGAGACCCGCAAAACCGCCGCCGATAATGATCACGCGACTCACGGCGACTTCTCCCGCATTCCGATGCGGTTGCGAAGGCAGAATTCAAGCGCGATGCCCAGCTTTTTCAGATTGTTTACGTGAATCGGATGTTGGTACACGTTGTAATTGACGGCTTCAATGCGGCTGAGAAGACGGCTGTAGATGCAACCCATGATTTCGGCAGGAAAAAGGCTCTTGCGATCTTCTCTTGGCAGGCATTGCGCCGCTTTCCTGTAGTAGCTCCAGGCCCGGCTGCACTGGAATTGCATCAGTTTCCGGAACCGGGTTGTGGTGATTCCGTCGAAGAGGTCTTTTTCGGTGTAGTTGAAACGTTTCAAGTCTTCCAGCGGAAGATAGATGCGGTCTCTCAATGCGTCGGTCCTGACGTCGCGCAGGATGTTCGTAAGTTGCAGTGCAATCCCCAGATTGACGGCGTATTCCCGGGATGCCCGCCTGGTATAGCCGAAGATTTCGATGCATATCAGGCCGACAATCGAGGCGACGCGGTAACAATATTCGTACAGGTCTCCGAAGGTCTGATAGCGATTCTTGACAAGGTCCATTTCCACGCCGTCAATCAGCTTGAGAAAGTGTTCTTTCGGAATCTTGAAACGCTTCAGGGATTTGTACAGGTTGGCGGTAATCGGGTGCCGGGGTCTGCCGTCGAAACAGGCGTGGGTTTCGGCCCGCCATTTTGCGAGGTTCCGGGCAGCGGCTTCCCCCGATGCCGCATCGTCTACCAGGTCGTCGGTATACCGGCTGAAGGCGTACGTGGCGAAGATGGCGTCTCGCTTGGATCGGGGCAGAAAAACGAACGCGTAATAGAAGTTGCTCCGCGCGTTGCGTACGAGCGCCGTCGTGTAGGATTTGATATTCATTGGGATCGGAGACGGGATTCACCGCACACACGCGGGTTCCAGAAGAGGGCGCGGAAGAACAGGCCGGGAATATCCCGTTTCTTGATCTTCGGACGACAATCGAAAACGTTGTATTCGTCTGTCCGGATCTTGTCGAGGATTCGCAATCCGCCCAGCCAGGTCAGACGGAGTTCGTATTTGAGCCGGCCGGAGACCAGGTCCGGCAGTTCGGCGCCCCTTAGAAAGAGTACCCTGGTACGTTCGATTTCGCAGGCCAATAGTGCCCTGAATCCGTCGGTGGGACAACCTCTTGCCAGATCGTCTTCTGTAACGCCGAAACGGTCCATATCGTCCTGAGGCAGGTAGATGCGACCGCGCGAAAAGTCAATTGCGACGTCCTGCCAGAAGTTGGCCAGCTGAAGAGCCGTACATATCAGATCTGAAAGAAACCCGCGGCGCGCGTCCGTGTATGAAAACAGGTGCAGAATGAGGCGCCCCACCGGGGCCGCGGAGTACCGGCAGTAGGACAGCAAATGGTTGAACGTCCTATGCCGTTGCGTAACCACGTCCATCTTGAATGCATGGAGCAGATCGTGCAGATGCCGGCGGGGTATATGCTGTGATCTGATCGTCTCTCCGAGGGCGGTCAGTATGGGGCCCTCCGGCGCAACCGTGCAGGACGCCAGTTTCGCATCCCATTCATCCAGCCGCCGCGTGCGTTCTCCCGGAGCCAGGCCGGGTTCGTCGGCCAGGTCGTCGGCAGTACGCGCAAAAGCATAAACGCTGTACACGTGGGGCCGCACCCTGGCGGGAATCAGACGTGAACCCACCGGGAAGTTCTCGTAGTGGCTGCGTGTTAGGGCTTCGCAACAGGCGAACGCGTCATCGAGTGACGTGGCCGCGGGTGCCGGGGATGACGCGGCGGCCGGATCTGCAAAGGTTCCCATACGTATAAGATAATTGATAATTTTCGAATTCGCCAGAAATAGGCGCCGGTGTGAAGGAAACCGGATTCGAGTACATATTTCGGCACAAGGCGGTATACGGATGGCAAAGCAGAAGCGGACACCGTCGCGACCCCGAGTCATTCCACCGGCGCAAGGTGGAGACCGGAATCACCAGGTTCATGTCTATTACGGTTACGGCAAGGGCAAGACGACCTGTTGTGTCGGGCTGGCAATCCGTGCGGTGGGGGCAGGCATGAAGGTGGTCCTGGTGCAGTTCGACAAGGGGTACGATGGAGAGACAGAGCACTACTCCGAACGGCACGTCCTCAGGCAACTCGACGGGGTCGCGTTGCACCCGACCGGATGTGAACGCATGATGCCGGATGGGACGTTTCGATTCGGCGCGGAGCCTCAGGACATTGAGGAAGCGCGGCGCGGACTCGAAACCGCCCGGCTGCTGGTGCGCGAAGGCACTCAGGATCTGCTGATTCTGGACGAAATCCTCGCAGCGGCCGCCTACGGGCTGCTGCGGCGGGAGGACGTGATGGAGCTTCTGGATCTGTACGACAAGGACCGTCGGTGCGAACTGGTGCTTTCAGGCCACAAGGTCTGGGACGCGCTTGTGGAACGCGTCGATCTGATGACGGAGATGCGAAAGGTCAAGCACTATTATGCCAGGGGGGTACCGGCACGGAAGGGGATCGAGTTCTGACTGCACGGAGTGTGCGCATTGAGGCGGCCTTCGCCGCGCTTTCCTGCACGTGTGCGATGGTGGCAGCGAGGCCCGTCTGATTGAGCGGGATTCCTGCCGTCGGCAAACGGTCTGTTACTTGCAGAGTTCGGCAGGTATGGGAAAAGTGTTTGTTTCGGCCTGTTCGCGCGTTTATCTTGTGCTTCGTTACGGGTCACGCGACGTTCTTACGACCAACAAAACAGGCCCCCGGATCCTTTTTCCAGAGGTCTGTTTCTGACTGAACTCAGATCTACTCAGTTTCCGTCGGGCACTCGAACTTCAGCACCTTCAAATCGGGAAAAATGACGGCGGTCGAAGGTATAGACGACCTTCAGGTCTTGCGACAGCAACCATGTTGCGTTGTATGCGTCGCCGAAGTCCACGTTTTTGTCGACATAGGCAGAAATGGCCCGGGAAATGATTTTTCGATCTCCAACTTCCAATCCTGGCGTATTGATAATGGCCCTGACCATCGCCTGGATTTCGACACGGGTGAGTTTGTAGTACGACTCCAGGGTCCACACGATCTCGGCGATTACAAGAATGCCGGTTACGAGCGCAATCTCTCCTGCGCCTGCCCGGCGCAGGAGAGACTCTACCGCATCGGCCTGCTCCGCGACGTCATTGGTCAGATAACGCAGGAATACGTTTGTATCAACAAAAACGCGTTCAGGAAGTGCCATCTGCTCCCCTGCGTGACCGGGTTCTCCGAACATGCTCGCGAACGGCGTCGAAGTCCTGGCGGCCGGAAACCCGGACGCTTCCCCGCAGGTCCAGCAAGGTCCGGTTCAGCGGTTGAACCGAGAACTCGTGGCGTCTTCGAACGAAGACAATGTGGTCGCCCTCCTCAACGTCAAGCGCTTTGCGAACCTCCCGGGGCAAGGTCATCTGCCCACGACGTCCCACTTTTGCAATCGGCATGGCAATCTCATCATTTAATGGGCGAATCTGTAAATGACTGTCATATTCAATTATACCTGATAAAAAATAAAATGCAAGTAATTTCCATGAATTGGAAATGGCCCCGTGGGCAGTATCTATAGTTCAGGTCGGTACTCGATTTCGACCGTCGGTTCGTGCCCACCGTTCCTAAGATAATTCTTGAGCGTCCGGTTCGGCCAATCAGGCGAGATCACACCTCGCGGTGCTCCGGTCGGGTTACGGCGGTTCGCGCGTGGGTACCGTAACGCGGAGCCTGACAGCGGTTTGGCCGGATCCGTCATGGGGAAAGGAGGGCGTGCAATTTGTATAACGAACATATCTTTGGAGGGCTGGACGGCCGCCAGCGGTCGCGGAAACCCAGGGATCTGGGGTTGACGATGGTGGTGGACTGGGGTTTCGGGTCGGGGGCGCAGTCTGATCTGATAGAGACCGCGGCCCCTTTTTTTGATTTCGCGAAGGTGGCCGTCGGGATTTCGAGGCTGTTGAGCGACGATGTGCTCAATGCGAAGATCAAGAACTATCTGGATCATAAAATAGAACCGTTTCCGGGTGGGCAGTACCTGGAATATGCCCAGGTGCAGGGCGCGGCCGACCTGTATTTTCCCGCCGTGGCGGAAGCAGGCTATCGATGGGTCGAGGTGTCGGACAATCTGGCGGCCGTGACACACGAATGGAAGTTGAAGATGATCCGGCAGGCGGTCGAATTACATGGGCTGACGGTATTGGGCGAGGTGGGGCAGAAGGAGGGATTGGATGCGGGCATCCCGATGGCCGACGACGTGAAGGCGTGCCTCGACGCGGGGTCCCGTATCGTTCTGCTGGAGGCGGCCGAACTGGTCCACGAGGATGCCGGCACGGCGCGGCAGGTCGAACAGGCCGTGGAGGCAGCTGGTCCGGCCCGGGTCATGTTTGAATTGCCGGGCCCGTGGATAGCGGGTGTGCATCCGCACGACGTCCACCGGATGCGACGGACCCTTGTAGACCGGTACGGGCCGGAGGTGAATCTGGGCAACGTGCTGCCGGACGATCTGATGACGCTGGAAGCCTATCGCCGGGGGCTGGGCGTCAATGCCGGAAGCCCGTCGGAGGAGGGGTGAGCGATGAGACTCGCAGACAACAACGCCTGCATTGAGATCGACGACGAGTTTCCCTGCGGCAGCGCGGGAGAGATGCGTATCACGAGCGCGAGTCGTTATGAAATCGGCTACCGGCCCGAGGAGATTCCACAGTGGTTTCAGGACCTTCTGGATGAGCTGTTCGACGGGGCCGGTGTACCGAAGGAATACATGGCCCACGTGCGCGTGCGCAATTCGGGCGATGCCGGCAGGCGGGTGAAACTCCGGTTTCTGCTCAGTCGAAAGGGATCCAATTATATGTATCCGCCCTGGTGGGTGTGGCGGCAGGATACGGGCTGGTCCTGGTTGCCGCCGGAAGATGCGGACTATCACGAGCACGAATTTATGGACGCTCAGATTGAGGTCCGCCCGGGCGAAGTCGTTCGCGTGGCCTCGGCGCCTTACGAAACGCCTGATCAGGTACTCGAGAAGGCACGGCAGCTCGCGGAGAGCTCAGACGTCTGGACCTGCCGTGAGATCGGGACATCGGCGCAGGGGCGTCCCCTTCCGGTCCTGGAGTCGCCGCCGCGCGAGCTGAAACTCCTGGTGGATGCGACCATGCAGTCCTGCGAGCCGGTTTCGTGGGGTATCATGCACGTCGCCCACTGGCTGACCATCCCCACGGCGCGAGCGCAGCGGCTTCTGGAAAACGTGCAGTTCTGCCTCATGCCGATGTTGAATCCGGATGGCGTATTCGTGGGCCACAGCGTGACAAATGCGGTCGGGGAAGTGCCCAAGTTCGGAATCAACAACCTCGTTGAAGGCAGGGGCGCCGCCAGGGAAACCGAGGCGCTCTGGAATTATCTGCTGGCCACCCGGCCGGATGCCTCGATCGAAGTGCATGCCCACTTCACCCGGGATGGGTTCACCCGGAGTATAGGAATGCACGACAAGGACGCCATGCCTCGACGTCTGCGTGAAAAAGGCGCCGTCGTCGAGGCGGCGATCATGGAAAATTACCACGTTCACCCGCTTGAGAACCGGCGTGTACTGATTGATCCGCGAGAGCCGGAGCACAACGTCTATGGCGACCGGTACGTGAGTGAACATGCGGGAACGGTCCGGACATTTCTTCAGGCCGTCCCGGACAGCATCGAGTCCCATTGCGCCGACGTGAGAGAAATGACGGAAACCATTGCGAACGCTCTGATTTCGTGGAAGGCGCAGCACGCAAAAGCGGCCGGCGGGGTTGCGCGACCTGGTGAACCGGGCAAGGGCCCGTAAACCCCAATCAAGAGAAACAGCAACCCGGCGACGTGAGGAAAACTCCTGAAACGGTGCGTAACGGTCGTCAAAAAGGACATTTATTCAGTTCGCGTCCAGTGACCTGGTGTATCCTGGTCATCCGAAGTCAAATCGCCTTTATCTACTTGCATATACTCGGTTTTACTTCCCCGAACAATTACGTATCCAAGGTTAAGAGGAGAGGACGATGAAAATTGGCGTGACGCAGATTATTCTGGGTCGGTATTCGCTGGACGAAACACTGGAGCTGTGCGGGTCCGCCGGTTATGAGGCGCTGGAACTGGTCTTCAGCGATGGCGGCGATCCTGACGTGAACATGAGCGACGATGAGATCCGGAAGGTGCGCGGAAGATGCGATGCCGCCGGTGTGGAAATCGGCAGTTCCATTGCGCAATATGCGGATCGAGGGAACTTCCTCAGCCTGAATTCGAACGACCGCGGGCAGGGCGTCATGTGTCTCGCGCGGTCCATAGAAATAGCACACGTTCTGGGCATCGACGCGGTGCTGCTGCACCCCGGTCAGCTTACGTCCGAAGGAACCTACGAACAGGCCTGGGACCTGATGCTGGGCGCCATCAGGGATCTGACGCCGCTGGCCGAGGAGAAGGGCGTGTCCGTGGGTATCGAGAACGTCTGGAACAAGTTTCTGTTGAGCCCGCGGGAGATGGCCGCGTTTGTGGATGCCGTCGGGAGCCCCCGGGTGGGAACCTATGTCGACACGGCGAACATGATGGCCTACGGCTTTCCGGAACACTGGATTCGAGGTCTGGGGAGTCGCATAATACGGGTGCATTTCAAGGATTTCAGTCGCAGCGAACACCGATTCGTGGATCTCATGGACGGCGATACCGATTGGCCCGCGGTAATGGCCGAGCTGCGCGCGGTCGGATATGGCTCTCCGGTCATACACGAGGTATCGGGAAGTCGTGAAGCGCAGGTCGAGACGGCCAGGCGTATGAGGAAGATCGTGGCGATGTAATTGCGATGACGTGTGAT
>LXNJ01001306.1_pt1 | contig 15066 bp, 10 predicted proteins | sample 809081 | NCBI WGS metagenome assembly LXNJ01 (sample SAMN04870510, study PRJNA318959) | sponge metagenome | biome: sponge; feature: marine sponge reef; material: water | host: Petrosia ficiformis | place: Greece: Milos, Mediterranean Sea | collected 2013-05-29 | depth 5-7 m
GAGCTCTTCGACCCCGAGGTGTTCAGCCCCCAGGCGGTCGACATGGTGCTGGGGAAGATGAGGTGGTGAGGAAACGATCTCCCCTGCATGAGCACGAGAGCGATAGATAGGTCATCGTGACTCCCGAGCAATTCCTCGAACGCCTGGCGGCCGTCAGGATTGACAGAAGCCATGGTGGGCGGGCACCCCACAAGCCGCTGATGCTGCTGTTGGCGCTCGGGTGAACCGATGGCTGCCCTTCCAACCGGAGCCGGGTTCCCCTATTCTATAGCATGCCGAACGTAACCCGAATTGAGTCCGAAATCTCGACGTTGTTGAACGAAGCCTCGACTCTGCGGGTGGGGCTGGATGAATCGCGGGGGCACGGGCCCGCACGAGAGGTCTACCTCGACTACAACGGCTCGGCGCCTCTCGATCCGCGAGTCGCTGATGTCATGATCCCGGTTCTCATTGAACGGTCAGGGAACGCGTCGTCGACTCACGTTTTTGGACGACGACAGGCGACGCTCGTTGACGACGCACGCGTGCAGGTCGCGGCCCTGGTCGGCGGCTCTCCAAACGGCGTCGTCTTCACCGCTAGCGCCACCGAAGCCAACAATCTCGTTCTACAGGGGGCATTGGAGGGCGCGCCGACGGGCCGACACCGGATCCTGGTGTCGGCAGGCGAGCACGCGTCGGTATCACGCACCGCGAGGTGGCTTGCAGACAGGGGCCTAGTTCGCCTGGACATCGTTCCGGTCACCACAGGCGGTTTCGTCGATCTAGCCCAGCTTGAGTCACTTCTTGGACCAGATGTCCTGTTGGTCTCGGTGATCGCAGCCAACGCCGAGACTGGGGTGATAAACCCGCTCAGCGAGATCGCCGAAATCGTTCGCGGCACCCGAGCCCTGCTCCACTCGGACGCCACCCAGTTCGTGGGACGGTTGCCGCTGGCGATGGAGGAGTCGGGTGTCGACCTGGTTTCGCTGAGCGGACACAAGATCTGTGGTCCCGGTGGAGTGGGAGCACTGGTGGGCCACCGACGGGCTCTTAGCAGGCTGCGTCCGCAGATGTACGGCGGGGGCCACGAAAAGGGCCTACGATCCGGTTCGCTGAATGTCGCAGGGATTGTTGGACTGGGCGCCGCAGCACAACTTGCCTTTGAGGAGCGCGCATCGGAATCCCGAAGGGTGGGACGACTCCGTGATCGTTTCACCCAAGCCCTGAAGGCGAGATTGCCTCGTATCAGCGAAATCGGAGATGTGAGTTGCCGACTCCCCAACACGGGCAATCTCCGCTTCCACGGTGCCGACGCGGACGCAGTAGTGGTCAACATGCATCCGGTCGCCGCATCAACCGGCAGCGCGTGCAGCTCGGGGTCGATCGAGCCGTCGGACGTCTTATTGGCGATGGGCCTGTCTCGAGAGGCAGCATTCGAGTGCGTCAGATTCAGCTTCGGACGCTTCACGACCCAAGAGGACATCGACCTGGCTTTGGACCGAACCGTTGAGGCCGTCGCGCGCGTTCGTGGTCTGTCAGGGAACGATTAGATGAGGTTGGTCGATGCTGCGGTCCCCATGTTCGCCCGACACGAGACCTTCCACCCCCGCTACGGTTGGTTCCGGAAGGCATACGCCCAAGTGGCCGCGGACCCACGCGCCTTCTTCGGGGACGACGCTCCGGTTCGCATCGGGGTGGGAAAGAACATGGTTCGGGCGATTCGCTTCTGGGGGCTGGCTGCCAAACTGATTGCGGAGGATCCTCACTCTCCCACCCCAAGGTCCCCCGAGTTGATGACAACGCCCTTTGGTGACGCGCTGTTCGGTAAGAGTGGATGGGACCAATACATGGAAGACCCCGGCACCCTCTGGCTACTCCACTGGTTGCTGCTGGCTCCACCATGTCACGTGCCTATCTGGTGGCTCGCCTTCAACGAATTCCACGCGGTGGAGTTCACAGAGGACGACCTGCAAGCGGCAGTCGACACGCAGCTCGACTTTGCCGCGGAGTGGCGAAAGCCTCATCTCTCGTCAATCAAGAAAGATGTTGGTGCGTTGCTGCGCACATACGCGCCCCGCGAGCGGAAGGGCCGAGTGCCGATCGACGACATTCTCGACTGCCCGCTCCGCGAACTGAATCTGATCAGCCGTTCTCCAGATCTCGGGCGATACCGCTTTACCGTGGGAACAAAGGTCACCTTGCCGTCGGCTATCTTGACCTACTCGCTCCTGGATTACCTCCGCCTCATGGACGTAGGCGGAACCATGATCACCGTCAGTCAACTCGCCTTGGCGCCAGGCTCGCCCGGCAGAGCATTCAAACTCAGTGAGTCCGAGATGCTTGCCGCAATTGAGAGCACTGTAGAACAGAGTCCCGGACTAGACCTCGTGGCCGCGACCGGCGGCATCCAACTCGCCTGGTCTGACGATCTAGAAGGGCTAGGCAGGCAAACCCTCGACGAATACTACAGGTTGCTAGGCTCTGGCGGGCCTGAACACAGGCAACCCGACCAGCTAGCCCTGGCCGGCGTCGGAGACCGCTAAGATGCCGACACTTGCTGAACACGTACAGATTCTGCCGCGATTCGCAAGGTCTGCCAACCTCGAGCGCGATACGGGGCGTTCCCAGCCCCTCGAAGGGTACGTCGTCACGGCCCGGGCGCTCGAAGCCGTCGAACGGATTCTCACAGTTGCCGCAACCCAACAGGCAGGAGGGGCTTGGTCGCTTACCGGCCCGTACGGCTCTGGCAAGTCGTCACTAGCCCTTCTACTGGACGCGCTACTCGGGCCCGACGGGACAACGCGGGACGCAGCGGTTGGGCTTGTGGAAGCGGCGGACCCCGACATGGCAGACTCGGTGTGGATAGCTCACGACAATCACGGAACCCAGGAAACCGGCTTCCATCGGGGCCTCGTTACCGCAGCCCGTGAACCACTGAATCTCACCGTCCTTAGGGGTCTTCATGGTGCCGTATTGGCAAAATTTGGCAAGATCCCCCCCAGTCGCCGCTTCCCGGCCGCTGGAGCGCTCAGGGCGGCGCTGAGCGACGCCGCTAGTCAGGATCCCCGCCGTACCGGCCCCTCGCCAGCCGCCCTGATAGAGGTAGCGAAATGCTTGGCCAGCGAGAGGCCCCTCTTTTTGGTGATCGACGAGTTTGGAAAGAATCTCGAAGCGATCGCCGACAGTAGCGACGGGGATCCCTACCTGCTTCAGCAACTCGCCGAAGCGGGGCAAGGCTCAGGCCTCCCCATCTTTCTGATGACGCTGCAGCACCTTTCGTTTGAGGACTATCTGGCGCAGACCGAGGGGCCGCAACGCCGCGAGTGGGCAAAGGTGCAGGGGCGTTTCGAATCCATAGCCTACGTTGAATCCGCGAGCCAGACCCGGGCGTTTATCGGGACCGTGTTCCAGGCAGACGGTGGGATCCGCGATCGCATCAACGACTGGGCCGAGCGGCAAACCGCTACGATGCGTTCCTTGGGAATCTCGGAAATGAGCGACCCGGATGTGATAGCGTCGTGCTACCCACTCCATCCCTTGGCGGCGACGGTCCTACCGGAGCTGTGCAACCGATATGGGCAGCATGAACGAACCCTTTTCTCGTTCCTGACGAGCGCCGACCCAGCGAGCGCAGCCTCCTACCTGGGCGCGACGATGCTACCATCTGAGGGCGAGCTTCCGTCTTTGGGGCTTGCCGGCATCTACGACTATTTCGTAGCCAGCGGAACAATGGCGGGCGTTCCTTTCGACCAAGGCCGCTGGACGGAGATTGCGACGCGCCTACGTGACGCTCCCAACCTTACCGGAGCTCAAAGGCGTCTGGCCAAAGCCATCGCAATTCTGAATCTCGTTTCAACGACCGGTGTGATTCGCGCGTCTAAGCGGCTCCTCGCCGAGGCAGGATCCCACGCCGATGATCTCCTCCGGGATCTGGAAGTTGCCGGTGTCGTCACCTACCGAGATTTCTCCGACGAGTACCGTATCTGGCAGGGCACCGACGTCGACATCCATCGGCTCCTGTCAGTTGCACGGAGGGAGACGCACGGACGCTCGCTTGCCGCGGTACTGTCGGAGACCGAAGATCCCAAACCGGTGGTGGCTGCGAGGCACAGCGCGGAACACGACGTGCTGAGGGTTTTCGTCCAGCGGTATGTCGATGGCGGGGAGCTGGTCGAGCCGCTCGATCCGTTTTCGGACTACGACGGCGAGGCTCTCTTGGTGGTCGGTTCGGGCGGGTTGCCGCGTCTGGCCAAATCGTCCAAGTCAGCCAAACCCGTGGTGGCCGCCGTGCCAGAGGACGTGGCTGGATTGGATGAGGCCGCACGCGAACTAGCTGCTGTGAAGTCCGTATTGGGGGATCCGGCCGTCGAAGAAGACTGGGTGGCACGCCAAGAAGTCAGCGAGAGGCTCGCTCAAGCTCAAGCACACCTAGATCGTGCAATCGTGGCGGCGTTTGGGACCGGCCGTTGCCGATGGAAGTTGTTGGCCCACCCCGAGGATCGCGACCTGGAGGCCGGGCGCGGAAGCGCGGCCATTTCCAACGCTTGTGACATCGCTTACGAGTCCACCCCGTCGGTGGGTAACGAGATCCTCAACCGCACGGCCGTGACTTCACAGGGAGCCAAGGCACGCCGCATACTGCTGGAAGGCATGATTGAGAGGGCGAACACGGAGCAATTGGGTCTCGAGGGCAATGGACCAGAGGTCGCGATGTACCGGGCCTTCCTTGCAAGAGCCGGACTTCACGGGTCCGAACCGGAGGGGTCCCGCTGGGTCTTTCGTCCACCCACGGACGAGAAGCTCCAAGAGGCTTGGAAGCTGGCCGAGGGCGAGTTCGAGCGAGCCACCCACCGCCGAGTCAATCTCCGGGACATCTACGCTAGCCTGCTCTCCCCACCGGTGGGAATGAAGCGCGGGGTCATCCCGGTGTTCGTGACAGCGGCGCTGTTGGTGCGAAGCGATGACATCGCTGTTTACGAGCACGGAACGTTCGTTCCCGTGCTGACGCCAGCACTCTCCGAGCGGATGGTCCGGAACCCGGGACACTTCGAAGTCAAGCACTTCGCCAATACGACCGGAGCCCGCCTCCAGGTGATAGAGGCCATCGCTGAACGAATGGGTGTGAGGCCGAGGCTCGGCCAGGTCCGGGTCGCCAACGTCCTCGGCGTTGTCGGTCAGCTAGTTGCTCAGGCACAGCGCATGGACAACTTCACACGAAGAACGGACAGCTTGGCTGACGCGACGGTCAGAGCCAGGGAGGCCCTCTTCACCGCTGTGGAGCCCGACGAACTCCTGTTTCAGAGTCTGCCGCACGCGCTTGGAATGCCCGAGGTCCCTGCTTCTGCGAACGACTACCCGGCGGCCAGCACTTACGCGACCGGGCTCGTAGGCGCGGTGAACGAACTCGCCGGCTGTGCGGACGAACTGCTTGAGCAGCTCTACAAAGATCTCCTGGACGCGAGCGGTGAGACGTCCCGTCAAGCGATCACGGGCTTCGCCAGGTCGCTCGAGGACGAAGTTCTCGATCCTGAAGTTCGAGCCTTCGTTCTCACCCTCGCCAACGACACCGTGGATAGTGATGCCGAATGGGTAGACACGATCGCAACGGTGGTTGCAGGAAAAGCACCATCTGAGTGGATCGATCGGGATCGTGCCCATTTCCGTCATGTGCTGGGTCGCCGGGTGGAGTCGTTTCTGCGGCTAGTCGCCCTCCACACCGATCACGGGGCTGATGGTGGGGGCCCCTTCAAGCCCTTCCGTTTGACGCTTACGCGTCCGGACGGAAAAGAACACGTTGCGCTGGTCGGGGTCGATGACAGGGATCAGCAAATGGTCATCGATGTCCTTGACAGGGCCATGGGCCAGCTAGTAGGTACAGTGGGGTCGGAGAAGAGAGGGCTCTCGGCGCTGATTGCGGTCATCGCAGAACGGCTTCTCCCCTCCGAGGATGTGGCGGATGACGACACCGGGGTCCATCTAACCACAAACACTGTGCGGAATGCCTGACGACGCCACTCGGCACATCTGCGGAATCTCTGGAGGCAAGGACTCCAGCGCCCTCGCAGTGTACCTTCGGGATACCGTGCCCGAGATGGAGTACTTCTTCTGTGATACCGGGGCGGAGCTCCCAGAGACGTACGAGTACTTGACCCGCCTCCAAGTCATTCTGGGTAAGCAGATCACCCGGCTCAACGCGACTCGGGGGTTCAACCACTGGTTCGAGGTATTCCGCGGGACTCTACCGTCCCCGCAGATGCGGTGGTGCACCAAGAACATGAAAATCAAGCCGATCGAGGAGTGGATCGGCGACGCCCCTGCGATCTCCTACGTCGCCATCAGAGCCGATGAGTCGAACCGGAAAGGGTACATCTCGACCAAGTCGAACATCCAGTCACGGTTCCCCTTCATTGAGGACGGCGTCGACCGCGACGGCGTGATGCGGCTTCTCGAGGACGCTGGAATCGGGCTACCGAAGTACTACGAATGGAGGACGCGGTCGGGCTGCTATTTCTGCTTCTACCAGCGCAAAGCGGAATGGATCGGCCTCGCCGAACATCATCCGGAACTGTTCGAGCGGGCTGTGGCGATTGAGCAGAAGGTGCTTCAAGATGCTGGGGTCGCTGGTGATGCCGACTTCCGGGACCGGGCTATGCGTGGCAGGCAGTACACATGGTCGGGTGGTGAGACTCTCACGGAACTTCGGTCTCGAAAAGGCGAAATCCTCACCCGACATGGGGACGCGATGCGGGCAGCAGCAAAGAAGCGGCAACATTTGCCACTTGTGGAAGTCTTGGGGGATGCTCTGGACGACGAGGACGATACGGCACCCTGTGCGGTGTGTGCTTTGTGAGCCAGCCACTCCCTAAGGATTCCTCTTCCGAGGCCGGGCCTGGAATAGCTCCATGGGGCAGCCCACCCACACCTCTGCTGCCACGCTGGTACCGAGATAACCTGCCCAACGTACGGGTCTCTGCCAAGATCCGCGAAGAGAATCCGGCTGTCACTACGATAGCAGACCTCGAGCAGTTCTGGGACGGCAGATCGTCACCTATCGGCGATCCCGCCATGCGCTCGCTGCTGTACATTGCAAGCACCTATCCTCCGCCCGCGGAGCTGGTTGTCATACCTGCCGAGATCGACCGGATTGAGCTGTTGGACCTTCCACTCCGTATTCGAACGGCGAACACCCTGATCCAAAGTGGGCTTCTCCGAGATTCCGGCCCTCTGTCCGTGCAGGATTTACTGGCCATCCGCGGCTTCGGAATGGCCTCACTATTGGACCTGATGTGCGTCGCCGAAGCTGTGCCACTGGTTCGGTCGGACGTCTCAGTCCCCCTAACCGCTACGGGAACGCCGGATGTTGGCGGCAGAGGTACGGCGTGGAGCGAACTCACAGATGTCCTGGAACTTCTCCTCGCCGCAGCCAACGAGTTCCACGGAGCGGTCACAGTTGGCGACGCATTGGAGCACGATCTAGTCGAACTAGTTGCGGACTTGGGTATCGCGGAGGCGATAGATTCCCACGAGATCAATGACCTGACCGACGTTCGGATCGTGGCTGGCGTGATTGATGCAATCCGTGACCTGCGGGCAACGATGCCCGAGCGCAAGCTAGCGATTGTTGAGCAGTATCTCTACTCGGAAACACGGACGACCCTCGGGGAGTTAGGACAGACCTTCGGCGTCACGCGGGAACGCATTAGACAAATCAAGAACAGGATCGTGGCAGAGATAGACGACCTTGTTGGCCCAGAGATTGCGATCATAGCAGCCATCCTTACTCGGAAGGCTGGCCCCGTGGTGCGGGACGACGACCTCCGTCAACTCCTAGACGCCCTTTTCGAGGATGAGTCTGTCCATGACGCGGCAGTCGATCTCACGCGCCGAATCGTCGAGGCCGCCTTAGAGTACGACTCTGTAAGAGGCGTATGTGCCAACCGCGAAGCCAGAGAGGTTTTGGACGGATTCCGCAAGCACTCGGCGGCGCTTTCGGATGACGTGGGACTCATTGACGAGGAGGCCCTGCGGGCATCCCTTCCCGATGAGGAATGGCGTCGACTCTTCGAACTAGTGATCGAACGATCTGGCCTCGTGCGTATCGGCGATCGATTGGCGCTACGCTCCACCCAAAAGGCGCGCGCAAAGGGGGCGATTCTCACAATCGGGCGACCGGCCACACTTGATGAGATCGTGGCGGAGTCGGGCCTCCCACGAATTAATCTAGGTGGGCTGCTTTCGGGTATCGCGGGGATTGCGCGGGCGAGCAAGACGAAATGGGGGATTGAGGATTGGATCGAGGATGAGTACGAGGGGATTGTTGCGGAAATAAAGCAGCGGATCAAAGAAGACGGTGGCTTCACGACCTTGGACCGGCTGGTTACTGAGTTGCCGGAGATGTTCGAGGTAAAGGAGGCCAGCGTACGGGCCCTGGTGGCAACCCCACAATTCCTCCTGCGGGATGGCATTGTGAGCTTGGCCGAGGAATCGGAGGTGGCGCTGCGAGATATCGATGACGTAGCTGATGGCGTGACAGCGGAGGGATGGCCGTATTGGAGTTTCCGGGTTCACGAGAGATACTTCGACGGGTATAGTCTCGCTGGGGTCCCGCCGGAGATTGCTCGCGCGCTAGGATGCCCAAAGAACGGAAGCATTAGGGCGGTTGTTTCTCGACCTACAGGCTGTAGACGGATCTCAGTCAATTGGCATTTGACGTCCCTGTCGGGGGCAAGTGTGGGCTTTATCTCGACATCGCTTAGCCGCCTAGGAGTCGCGGAAGGTGATCAAGTGCGCTTGGTCGTGGTGAAACCCCGCGTCGTCGAGTTTCGGTTGTTCGATCCGGAACCCGGTAGAAGGGAACGGCGGAGGAGTGATGGTGCGGCACTGACGGCAGGGGCAGGCGACACGAGAACGGCCGCTCTGCTGGAACGATTGAAACGTCGGCGGCAGGTGCTGTGACGTGTTCAACCGAGACACCGTGATCCCAGGATTGTATCGGCTTCCCGAGGACCCCGTTGGCCCGAGAGTCCTCATCCCGAGCTTTGTTTCCGCGACAGCGGTGCGAGGAGCATTCGGGTGGTTCTCAGCGGGCTGGATCGCGCGACTTGCTCCGGGTTTGGCGGAGTACATCGATCGGCGCGGCACGTCACCGATCGACTTCACCGTGGCCCCAGTCCTATTCCCGGCAGAGCGCGAAGCCGCAGAGCAGGCAGTATCCCTGACTCCGGATGAGGCGAGCCGCAAGGTTGTCGATGTGTTCCACCAAGGCAGGGTCAACGTGTCCGCCCTCGCCCAACATGCTTTGGATTGCCTTGCTTGGATGATTGCCACGGAAACACTGCGCCTCCGGATCGCAATACCGAGGGCCAACTCAAACTATCATCCCAAGGTATGGTTCTTCGATGACGGGACTGATCAAGTGCTTGCTCGGGGGTCGGGCAACGCTACGGCCCGCGGGATCACCAGCGGCGTGGAGCACTTCGACGTTGACGTGACATGGATTGGACACAGCCGGCAGCGCGTTCGCGACGGTATGGCGATGCTTGACGACTGGTCTCAAGGAAAGAGCCAAGGCATAGAGCGCGTCGTCGACTTAGCTCAAGCTCTAAAGGAGGATATCATCCAGACCGCCCCGGAATCCCCACCTAGTCCGGCTGATTACGTCCAAGCGGCGGCGGCCGACGACGATCCCGGATGGGCGGTTGACGTAGCCGCACGACTAACCGCTCGCTTTGGCCGAAAGGTGACCCGAAAACGCCCGCGCTTGGCGATTCCCGATGGCCTCGTGTGGAAGGCAGGCCCATACCACCATCAAGGCGAGGCCGTCGCGGCTTGGGAGTCCGAACCCAATCCTGAACGCGGCACGATCTCGATGGCCACCGGCGCCGGAAAGACCATCACTGCCTTGATCTGCGCTACTCGCCTCCAAAACCGTCTACAGAGGCAGCCGCTCCTTGTGGTAATATCGGCCCCATCGATCCCACTGATTCAGCAGTGGCACAGCGAGGTAGGAAAGTTCGGCGTCCAAGCTGTCGTGCCGACACTTGAGACCAATACGAACATGGCGCTCACCAACCTGTTCCGCAGATTACGTGGCGGTGGCACTCACGTCGTGATCGTCACCAACCACATGGTTTCCTCCCCTAGCTTCCAGGCAACGGTAGCACAGAAGACCCCCTCAACAGACACTCTCTTCATCGGCGATGAAGTGCACACACTGGGTGCCGCAAAGTTCGTGGCGAACAAACCCGGCTTCTTTGCCCGTCGACTCGGTCTTTCGGCCACACCTGAACGTCAATACGACCCTGACGGGACGGAGGCGATCTTTGCCTATTTTGGTGACCCTGTCTACGAGTTTGGCCTCGGTCGGGCAATCGGTTTCTGTCTCACTCCGTACAACTATTGTGTACACGCCGCAACTCTCGACGACGATGAAGTCGCGCGGTTCGAACGTCTTAGTCAGCGGATCAAAGTGGCCATGGCCATTGCGGCCAATGACCAGGATGACCAGGACCACGACTCACTCAAGCGCTTGAGGATCCAGCGGCGCAGGGTCATCGAGACAGCTCGAACCAAGATCTCGCTGCTCCGTAGGGTTCTTGAAGAGCGGGATCCGCGTTCGTTGGACGGTGCCTTGATATATGCGACGGCCAAGGATCCCGAGCAGTTTGAGAGAATAGGCTCGCTTCTAACCGATCTCAATATACGATGGGCTCCTGTAACGCAGGAGACCACCGCACGACCCAAGCTGCTCGCTAGCCGTCTAACGGCCTTCTCTGAGGGCGGCTACCAGGTGTTGTTAGCCAAGAAGGTCCTCGACGAGGGTGTAGACATTCCGCGAATCCGCGAGGCCTTCATTGTCGCTTCGTCCACAGTAGAGCGAGAATGGATCCAGCGCAGAGGTCGAGTCCTCCGACGCCACCGCGATAAACCATATGCGCTCGTCCACGATTTTCTTGCGCTACCACCGGCATTACTAGTCGCCCACGATACTACAAACGTTCAGAAGATCCTTCGCACGGAATTCAATCGAGCTTATACGTTCGCGAAATATGCACGCAATGCGACTGGCGAGAAAGCGGTGTTCGCTGACCTGGAGCGAATTAGATTGGCATACCAGTCCGATGGCAAAACGTCACTGCTCCTTCAACGTAGCGGTGATTTCTTTATCTCTCCTGGTACTCCGAGAGGGCCCACATGGTAAACAACTACGACCGAATATACAAAGAACTCCAAAGCGAAGCCCGGCGAATCAGTGAAGACTTGGATATCGATCCTGAAGCCCTCGCGACCCTGGCTCTCGAGATCGTGGATCTTGAGGATCGGCATCGAGTTTCTCACGTCCACGCCATCAACAAGCAAATCCGAGCCCTGATCGAAGACACGGCGATTGCGCAAAGAAGGGAGGATTCGGATCGTGATTAGATTGCGTCGGATCGACATTCGCAACTTTGTTTGTTTCGACCATATCGTCGTCGAGCCGTCGGTTGACTCAGAGAAGCGGCTCACAGTCATTAGGGCCGAGAACGGTTCCGGGAAGACTACTTTCCTTCGGGCGATTCGGTGGGGGATGTATGGTGAGCAGGGGTTGCCTGGTGCGAACACGAAGACGTTTTCGATTCACCCGGCGGACTGGCGGCCAGACCATGAGGGGATCGACACAAAGGTGGAGATTGAATTCGAGACCGATGGATCGACTCGAGTTCATGCTGGGACGACCGGTCCCACCACGATCTACAGTCTCAAGAGGCGGGTGACTACTATTCCCAATCCCGCCAAGCGGGATGACCTCCCGGATTACCGACGTGTTCGGGAGACGGAATCGCTTATGAAAAGGGGGCCGGACGGCAATTGGACACCAATACCGCACCCGAGGAGGGTGATTGAGGAGTTGCTTCCCTGGGATCTCCGGGATTTTTTTGTCATGGACGCTGACAAGGCGGCCGATTTCGTCGGCGGCAGCGAGAACAAGGCAATCGCACGTCGAGACGTGATCGCCAAAACCACGAAGGCTGTCCAGAGCCTGCTGGGTATTGGTGTCTTTATGGATGCCACCGCACGAGTCGAACGCATAGAGCGTGAGTTCGGCGCGGAAGCAACGAAGGCTATCGGAGATAGCGACCTTGATGCCCTTCAGAAAGAGTTGGAGGAATACAGACAGCAGGAGACGAGCGTACAGCGAGATTTGGCCGACCAGCGCCGACAACGGCGGGAGTTAGCAGACGCTTTGCGACGAGCGCAGGACAATCTTGAAACGGAAGTAAAGGGCGTGGGCGCCGCCGAGCAACTTTCCGAGCGTCTTCAGCAGACCCGACAGCGGAGGAAGCAAACCTCAGCGAGTTACGGGAGAACTAAGCTACGGCTTAGTGGGCAATTGGAGTCGACTAATCTCCTTGCAACATTGTCCGGACGGTTGGTCAGGAAAGCACATGCGGCGTTGAAGCCCCTGCATGATTCTGGAGCGATTCCTCTCAGGCATCTACAGTTCGTTCGCGCCCTCTTAGACGAGGGCACCTGCGTGTGTGGCCAGCAACTGTCGATCAACGGTGTGCATCGGCAGCATCTTGAGGAGCGTGTTGCCACGACTGCCGATCAGGAGCGCCGTGCCGAGTACCTTGGGAGATTGTACGATTCGGCACATGCTTTGGTGCGCACGGGCCAGGCTGCGGAGTGGCTGAGCCGCACGGAACAACTAGCGCAGGACGCCGTGTCGCTCAGCGACGAGTTGTCGGAGTTGGCACGGGAACAGGGCGAGATCGAAGCCGATTTGGACCTGATCGATGAAGACAGGATACAGATGTTGCGTGACGAGATCGACGCTCTGGAGACCCAACTGAATACAGTCAAGCACAGGATCGCTGACAATGAGACGACGTTGCCGAACGTTGTGCAGCACATACGATCCCTGACCAAGAGCATTAATCATCGAACCAAAAAGGAGCGAGTCGCACGCGACAAAAAGGCATCCGAGACACTTGCAAGCGCGGTCGCAGAGATTCTCAGGCGTGCCTACAGAAGCATAGAGAGCGAACAAGTGGAGGAACTTTCCCAGCGCATGAATCTGCTGTTCGGACAAATGGCGGCTAACGTGTCCGATGAGGACGTGCTCAACGCGGAGGCAAATAAAGCTACCCTCCGGATGATTGCCGAAGTTGGGGTGCGGCCCGTTAATGACGCTGCAGGAGAATACGAAATTTGTGCATTCAACGGGCGAGGTCGTCTGATGCCGCCCATTGAGATCAACGGTGCCTCAAGAAGGGTGCTCGCGCTGTCTTTCGTGCTAGCACTTTGTAGGGAATCTCGCACCTTTGCTCCGCTGGTCGCGGACTCTCTGCTCAATTTCATGTCCGGGGCAGTGCGGCGGAATACTTTGCTAGTTACCTCCGAGAACTCTAGTCAACCTATTCTCCTGCTGACGGGTTCAGACCTTGAAGGACAACACGAGGCTAATATTACGACCCGCTATGGTGGAGCGACGTATACGCTGACTGGCCAGTGGGATGTTGTTGGCGAAGGCGGTGGCGGAGACGTGGTGAACTACACGGTCAGGCGGCAAGTAGCGGTGGTATGCGAATGTGGGCCGAGGGAGTTCTGCAATGTTTGCGAGCGACTTGGACAACGTGAGTCACCGGGTTGGAGTAGGCGCGAAAACGGAGATCGTGGATGAACTATTTCAAGGCGCAGTTGACCAGTCGAGCACATTCTCTGTTCCTCCCTGCCAAATGGAAGGACGACATACAACGCTACATCCGTCAACACCAGCAGGGAGCGAGCAGAGACCCGGAGGTGGCACCCTTCGGACGCCAACTGGATTTCTGGACGCTCGCGTTTGCAACGGCGGTTGCGCGGGGCGTCGCTCCCCTTGAGTCTCCACCCAGCCAGTGGGGCCGTAAGTTCGTCGATACTCAGAAGGTCGAGATGTCCGACGAGCTTTGCGAGTTGCTCGCCGTCGTGGCTTTAGGTACTCTGGGTCCCAATGACCAAGGCGTTGAGGATCCTGCCCGGATCATTGAACTTGCTAACCAGTATGCTGGCGCCGGTTGTGAAGAACTACTCCTCCGGCTCCGCGACCCGGATTTGCGCCTAAGTACGCTCGAAAAGGCGATCGCCTTCTCGAAGGAATTGGCGCAACCCAGACCCAAGACAGATTGAACCCTGGTTACGTCGTAGATCAAGGGCGCGCGGCGAGCTCACGCGGGCCGCTTTGCCCGGCTGTACGGAATACCGGACTCGACCGAGGAGATCCACGCAGCCGAACCGACGCACGTTCGCGGCAAGCCCGTTCCTCGGCGAGGGCCACCGGAAGGTGAAGGCGCGGCTTGCGGCCAAGGGGATCCGGGTCGGCAAGAACCGAGTGCTGAGGCTGACGCGGGTGACCGGGCTGCTGGCGCCGGTGCGGTGGGGCCATCCCGGGGACCGGAGCCACAGCGGTCGGATCCGGACCGAGAGGCCGGACGAGCTCTGGGGCACGGACCCGTCGCGGTTCTGGATGAAGGCAGAAGGCTGGTGCTGGTTCTTCGCGGCCGTCGACCACTGCACCTCGGACATCGTCGGCTGGCACGTTGCGAAGAAGGGCGACCGCTGGGCGGCGCTGGTGCCGGTCCGCCAGGGGGGTGCGGGCCCACATGGGCGGCTTCGGCAAGGCGATCGCCCTGGGCCTCGGTCTGCGGCACGAATGGGGCTCGCAGTACCGGGCAAAGCAGTTCCGGGCCGAGATCAAATGGCTCGGCATCCGCTCCACGCCCGCCTACGTGGGCGAGCCCCGGGCCCGCGAGAAGCTCAGCCGGAGGGCGGCATGATGTTTGAGCCGTCCACTTGTCCAGAAAACCGTATGTGGACGCCCCCGGGTGGGCAAGCGAGGACTCTGAGACGAGTTGGTGGCAGTCTGGTCAGGTACTGTCGTATGTTCGGCCTCTTGATGCAGCCCTTATTGGCCGCGGGCCCGTATGGTGTTCGTGAGATCAGATCCAAATCGGAACCACGGGCTTCTGAGCCCTCGGTTTTCTACTGGTTTTTCTGATCCCGTCTCGCTGACTGTTTGCCCTTACCCCGTTCTTGCGTCCTGCTGCCACCTCTCCCGGGCAGCTCCTT
>LXNJ01001307.1_pt1 | contig 15065 bp, 19 predicted proteins | sample 809081 | NCBI WGS metagenome assembly LXNJ01 (sample SAMN04870510, study PRJNA318959) | sponge metagenome | biome: sponge; feature: marine sponge reef; material: water | host: Petrosia ficiformis | place: Greece: Milos, Mediterranean Sea | collected 2013-05-29 | depth 5-7 m
GCAAAGCGCCGGGATCTCGTCGTGTGTCGTGGTCGCCGCCATGCCGGTAATCGCGGCGGCCGCGTAGGTGCGCCAGGCGTTGTCCATTGCGATTCCCCGTCCGTCGCGTACAATGCGCCCCGCTGTGCTCGTAGTGCAGTGACGAAGCGACATATCGTAGTATTCGGTGCCCCGGAGGGAAGAGTCGCCTTCCGGGGCATTCGTGCGTCCAGGCCGTCAACTACCGATAGGACGCATTATGTAAGCTTTGCGGGGCGCCCCCAGAATCCACGAAACCCGCGCCGCTACTGGCCTTGAGGGCTGCGCAACAGACCCCGCTGGCCAGTACGGCGCGAGCCCCCCATCGACAGGGGCGTTTTCGGGGTATCCGTGCCGAAACGGTGGGAGGATATCTACCGTTCCGGCCCCAAATCAGCCCGCCGGTGGGGAGATTTTCAGGGCCTGCCTAAGGCTCAGGGCCTGGCTCGGTTGCCAAACCCCAGGCCGCTACACAGCCCGCACCACCTGCAGCACAGCGTATCGCTTCACGGCTCCCCTCCCTCAAAAGTCAGTGCTCTCGGTCATGACGCTTTCCATCCGTTCCTCCCCCGGTCGTTACGTAACAGGCCATCCGAACGGCCCCCAATCCTGCCCTTGAGTGACCATTTCAGCAGCAATCCGCTCAAGCCGAACAGGCACAGCGTGTTGGATGCGAGCCGCAGGGGAGGGAGTCTTGATTCCTGCGGCCTACGCGCACCGGACGGCGACAGAGTCGGGGCGTCCGTCCGGCGCACGATATCGTGCATCATAAGCCTCCGCGCCAAGTTTATCCTCCGTTTTGCCGCAGGCGTCGAGACTCCCCTGGGGTCCCAGGGTATCTGCACCGGCTTGAGTAACCATGTTGTCAACTCGGGGGAAGTACCAAAAACTCGGGGGCAACGGCAGCGAGTTGCTCGTCTTTGCCTGCCTCGTCGCGGGTCTTCAGTCCTGGATACCACTGCTCGAACTTCTCTCTGAGCGTGCCGTCGAGGGCGCGCGTCCGGGCCTGTAGCAGCCTGCCTCATTGCAAGGTTTGTATCCACAATTACGTTAGGCTGCGGAATTCCGATCGCACGACTTCATCGTGCCGCCTTGATGATCCTGCAAGCTGTTGCCCTCCCACTGCCCAGCTGTTTCGCGGCCTGACCCAGCGTCATCAATCTGACCTCGACATCGGATCGAGTAGCGGGCGGCCGGGCGCCTGATGCTTGACTCATCAGGTAAAATACTTTCTAGATATTATCTCAATAAATCAGCCTTGTTTTGATCACGTGTGATGGAGTGTGATTCGAATGAATATCTTGAACGTCGAACGGGATCTCGAAGAAAGCCTGGCTAACCTGGCAACCACAGCCTTGCCAGTGGCGTTGGAGGGGCTGCGACATTTGCCCGTGGGCGACCGTCATCCCCAAGTAAGCATTCGCTACCAGCGCAACAATCGAAAGGTCCGGGCAGACGCGGACGCCAGTTACTTCGATCCGGAGAGTTGTGAGGTGGTGATCAGATTCGAGGCCGCTATGGACGACGGCCGACACGAAAGCAGCGCACCTGGTTTCGGCGGACCCACTGACGCGTTCGATATTGAGGTCGCGATGGACCAACTCCTGATTGAACTTGAGAAAGTGGAGAGCACACGCCCGTTCGTCGGCCTGACATGGTTCCGCGACCACATCCTTCCTGAGTGCGACCACGATTGGTTGCACGACTCGAGAACAAGACAGCTTTTGCTGCGCCATGCGACGGATCGGTGCCTTGTCTTGACCAGCCAGGTGCCGAATCCGAGCCAGCCAGCCCACCCGGTTACTGCCATACGGGTCAATCGGAGGCATCCTCGCTTCCACACCGGCGATCCCGGACACGTCAATGATTTCACGCCGGTTCGTATAAGGGGCGGCTTGATCTCCGATACGGTCGTCGGCGCCAGGCGCTGATCAGGCCGATGGCAAGCGTATATCTGGACACGAGCGCGCTAATCAAGCGCTACATCGAGGAAGAGGGGACGGCGCGGGTCATTGCCCTGACAAAGGATAGCGGCTCTGGCCAGATCATTATCCTGGACGTCGCCTTGCTGGAGTCTCGGTCGGCAGTCCGCCGCCGAGAGCGCGAAGGCGATATTTCGGATTCTGACGCCGGTCGGATTCTCAAGCAAATCGAAGAAGACGCGTCATGGTCTTTCCTGTTGCAGCCTTCGACCTCAGCGGTGATGGAGGAGGCCGCCCGGTTGATCGACCGGCATCCGCTCAGGACCTATGATGCCCTTCAGCTCGCTGGATGTCTGGTGGCCCGTCGTGGTGTGGCAGAGCCTCTGGCGTTCGTCTGCGCAGACGAGCGGCTTTGCGAAGTGGCAAGCCTTGAAGGGCTGACGGTTCTGAATCCGATGTTACCAGAGGCTGACGACTCCGCCCGCTGAAGCTGACGGCTTCTTTACTTGCACCACCTCCAGCCTGCTTTACACCGGCGTACCGCGAGGCAAGCGGCTGGTCGTGTGCTGGTAGGTCAGAGAAAGGCAGTAGCCATCGCGGTGCGTAACGTGATGCCTGATCCGGGGGCGCGGCAGCCCTCGGCGGGACAACAACACCTTTCCGAAGTTCGCCTCAACGGCAGCGGCACGACGCCACTCAGGCGGCACAAACGCATCGCTCTCCTTCTTCGCCACCATGGCACGCTCGCCGCAGACTACGCACTCCAGGCGCTCCACCCGGAAAACCCGGCCATCCAGGCCGTTGTGAACCATTTCGCACGCGACGTTGAACTCTCACTTCGTGCCTGCTTCGCGGCAGCTCAATGTCTTCCGTTTCTTCGCAAGAATCCCCTCAGAACTGGAAAGTGCCAAAAAGTCGGGGGCAATCAGGCAGCGAGTTGCTCAGCCTCGCCCACCGCGCCGTCATTCTTCAATCCCGGATACCATTGCTCGAACTTCTTCCTGAGCGTGCCATCGAGGGCGCGTGTTCGCGTCTGCAGCATGAGATGCGCGCCGAGCCTTGACCAGCGCATCTGCTGACGCTTGCCAAAGCGTTTGCCGACAACCGTGTTGATAGCACTTTCCACAAACCCGGTGGAAACACGTTCGCCGTATCGGTGCCGCTCGGCATAGTTGGGAATCATCCATGCGTTGTTGCAGATGTAGACCTCGAACTCGTCGGCGGCTTTATACAGTGCCTTGATACTCGGGTAGTTAGTCTCGATGCATTCCAGGCTCATGACCAACTCCCGGATCACGCGATGGCCGTCACGGAGGTTGCCATTCCATAGATAGCCTTTGATCTGACGGAGTAAACGGTCTGTGGCCTGTCCTTCCTCCGGATTGTGATGGGTCAGCCCCTTGACGTACTGGCGCATGACGGTGATACGCATGGTGATGTGGAACCAGTCGAGCAGGTGTTCTGACGCAGGGGCCATGTACAGCGCCATATTTCTCACCGTATCGCCGCCGTCGGTCAGGAAGGTAACGGGCTGGTTGTCCTGCCACCCCTGTTCCTTCAGGACCTCGTGCAGGCGCCGTTTGGGCTTGGTGTCGTGGGTGTGAACAAGGCCGAGGTAGCGGTTTGGCCGATCGGCAGGCATGGACTTGGCGACCATCACCTCGAAATGCGGCTGCTTCTTTTCCTGCGAGCGCACGTAGCCGCCATCGATACCGACCGTGATCGGCCCTTCCGGTATCGGCATGGCTGCACGGTCCCGCGGACATGTTTCGATGAAAAAGACCTGTTCCTCGGCCAGTTCGTCTTCCATACGCCTGGCGGCCTTGTGAAGATGGTTGCGCACGGTCTCGGCGTTCAGGCTCTCACCTATGGGCAGGACATCCTTGAGAAGGCGGGTCGAGACCCCGAACGACACCAGGGAGGCCCAGCGGGTTTCCAGCCACAGGAGTTCTGGGGCTGTGTGGTTCGGAAGCAACTCGGTCAGAGGGCTGAAGGTCTTGGGACGACGGCCCTTGCAGCGACAGTGGTAATACCGAGGGCTGTTGACGGGGATATCACCAAAGACGGTTCGGTAGCGGATGGCGTGAGCCCCCTTTTTGCGAAGCCGGCGCCTGCAACCTTGGCACACGGACTTGGAGGCACAGAACGCCTCGGCCTGAGCCTCGACGATCTGGTGTTGCAGGGACTTCAGCAGCGCCTTTCCCTCTTCGATTGACAGGCCGGTGTCTTCGTGCCGATCATGTCTCTTGTCGAGCGCGATGATTTCGCTCTCTTCTGTCTCGCCGTCCGGGGTTGTCACACGCAGGGTGATCTCGAATCTCATGGCTGCCCTCCCGGGAAGACGGGTTTTCCAGATTAACAAGAGAGAAAAACCCAAGGGGTCGTCGCTGACGTTTTCGGCCCTGATATGCCGCCCGCCTGTCCTCTTTTGACCCGATCTTTGTTTCTCGACCGTCAAAGAGAAAAAACATGACTGGCTACATCGAACGCGCCGCCAACCAGGTCGCCGACATCCTGATGCGCGAGGGACTCGATTACACCCAAACCAAGGCCGTCTTCAAGCAGGCCCGCGCCAAGGCTGGCCTCAGCGCTCCAAAGGAACAGCGCGGCTCTCCGGCGCGTCTGACCCTGGAGGAAGAACTGCGCTTCATTGACCAAGCCTACGCTCAGAGCGGCCAGGTCGGGCTGATGATGCAGGCCCTCCTGGAGACCGGTACGCGGGTGTCGGAGTTCGTGGCGTTGCGCGTCGAAGACGTGAGCCTGGCCGAGCGAGCCGTTGTCATCGAGGACGGCAAAGGCGGCAAACGCCGAGAAGTACCGATGCGCCCCGAACTGGCACGTCTTTTGGCCCTGCACGTCGGCAGCCGCAGGTCCGGCCCGCTGTTCGTCAGCCGACAACGACGGACAGATGGACGTCCTCCAGCCTTTACCCGTCAGCGTATCGGTCAGATTGTGCGCCAGATGGCCCACGGCGCCGGCATCTCCAAGCGTATCTATCCCCACCTGCTACGGCATACCATGGCCACTCGCTTGCTGGCCATCGGCATGGACATCACCGACGTGCAGAAGTTTCTCGGGCATGAGGACATCGCAACTACCCGTATCTACGCCGAGACCAGTGTCGCCATGCTGCGGCGCAAGTTCGACCGGGTCACCGAGGAGGCAGGCAAGAACCTGGTCCAGCGCATCTCCAGGGACCAGGGCGAGGTTGTCGGCGCCTTCGCGGCCGACTTGCTGGTAGAACCGAGGCGCCTCTCTACATGAGCTGCTGGTGCATCATCTGCAGGTGACGGTTGGCACGGAACGCCTCGTTCACAGGTCGCCGGTAGAATGTCGTCTGCAGAAACGGCTCCCGTTGAGCCATGCGCTCAAGGGCATCCTCCAAGTCCTCCCGATCGTCTTCGCCCAGGCTCCCGGCGCTTCGGCCTTCCAAGAAACCGGCGAGAAAGCCAACGATCAGATCCATATCCGACCAGGTGTCCAAGCCCATCGCTTCGTCCCGGCATTCCAGATATCCTGGGGGACCGCCGCAGTCCTCGGGCGGACAGGCCCCGGAGCCGCCGATGCAGACGGGGTAGGTCTTCTTCGGATCCCGCTCCAGGAACTTCTCGAGACGGACCTCGTGCTCCCAGTAGTCACCCATGTCGTAGGGGTAAGCGAAACGCTGGCGCTCGCGAAACCGGAACGTCGAAAAGGGCAGGTCAGGGTTTTCGGAATCGAGCTCGAAGGCGCCGTAGTGCACGGCGTAGATGTCGAAATAGTAGAGGTGGATACCCTTCCAGCCCATGCTCACCTGCAGGATGCCATGCAACTCGCGCAGCGACACGGATTCAGGCACCAGCACCCGTCGCCAGATCATGGGGCTTAACCCCAGCAGGCGGACCTTCAGTTGAACGATACGGGTGGATTCGTCCAGACAAGCCATGTGGACCTTATGCCATCACCTGCTCAGTTCTGCAATTGCCCCCGACTTTTTGGCACTCTCGTAGCCGGTTCGGGCGCCAGATGGGGTTCTACTCTCGCATGCCGCCGAACACCCCCACGATGCGGCCTCGCTCGAACACGCCGCCCACCTCGCCATGCCCAGCACCGAAGAACTGCCCCGTAAGGGTGTCGCCCCTCTCGGCGTCGTAGCCGAAGCGCCCGTTCTCAACCGTCAGACCTTCCCACGTCATGTCGGGCCGCCGAATCGCCAGCCGGCTCAGCACGTTGGTAAACGACACGGCAGCCGTCATGCCGGTGCCGTCCAGCTCAACCACCACGGCCGCGTCACCCGAAATGACGTCGCCCCGGTCGGGCCAGTCACCTAAGTCCACGCCCCTCATGAAACCGTTCCACGTCGCGGTCACCTCAGCGCCGAGGTCCGGACTGGTGCCGGGGGCGTATCCGACGGCATAGCCCTGAACGACGGTCAGGCCGTGGTTTTCGGTATCGAGGTAGTCGTTCGACTGGATGGCGAAGAAGCTGTCTTCCATCCAGCCGCCGTAGACCCAGACACGCACATCGTCCAGCCGCACGTTTTCGTGGCCCAGATGGATGCCGCGCCGCGTGCCGAGGATCTCCAGTTGAACGTCTTCCAGCGTGAAGTCTTCGGTGCACTCAAGCCCCTGGCATACGGCCGCCGGCCGGAATTCGTACAGGTCGTCGGCACCGTGCTCGTAACCCAGGACGGCGCTGTGAACCGCGGTATTGCCGCGCTCCAGAATGTCGTAGTACAGGGCGCGGGCAGCTTCGTCGGTGATCGTCGGTGGCGGCTGCACCGTGCGCAGCTCGGTTCTTTCAACGCAGCCCAGGGTAAACAGGATGATCGGAACGGCAAGAATGTATCGGTGCATGATGTGCCTCTCGCATGTGGGCCGGTGTTCGTTATCAATGTCCTGCACTCGTCAGCCATCTGCGCAGCCAATTTACGGTCAGGACCGCCACGAGACCGAGCGCGGCGAGACCGAGGCGCAGGGCGAAGCGGCGGGACGTGACGTAATCCAGATCCTCGTAGAACCGCGCGGTGAAGCGGCCGGGGTTGAGCGACGAACGGCGATAGAACTCGGCAATATCGTTGTCGGTCAGGCGGCGGTTGGGCATGACAAGGGTCCCTGGGGGTGAATGGGTACTGCCTTTTATTCGGCGTCGGGGCCAATGCCGGCTTTTTCTTCGAGCCGTGTGACGCGTCCCTCAAAGATGCGCAGCGCCTCGAATATCTGGTCGAAGCGTTGATCGACTCGATCGAACCGGCGGTTGTTCTCCGCTCGCATCTGGTTTATCTCGCCCTGCATGGCGTCGAAGCGTCGATTCACCTCCGCCTGTGCCTCGTCGAACCGGCGGTTGCTCTCCGTTCGTGTCTGGTTCATCTCTCCCTGCAACATGTCAAACCGGCGACTGGTTTCGGCCTGCAGGCTGTCGATACGAGTGTTGACCTGGTTGAACATGGTCACCATCCCCACGAACATGCCTATCAACAGCACGTAGTTACCGACTGTTTTCCAGTCCATGCGGTCCTCCTGGCAGTTGGGCTATGTAGCCTGGCGCAATTCTGCCTTGCCACGGTGCCATCTACAAAACGATGAGCCACACGACCAACGTAACCACAGCACCAGCCACAACACTGGCGACAAAGCCGATCAGCATGTGGTAGCCAAGCAGCCCCGGCACGCACCTCGACGGACTCTTTCTATCCCATCCTGTACCTTTCTCTGTCGCCTTGTCCACGTGGATCCACCGGCACGTTACCTTGGCAGCGGATGGTTCGCCCGGTTTCGTCCGAAGCCACGTGAGGCGACAGCGGCGTTGCAAGATCGTCTCGTCCTCGAACAGCCAATGCCGCGTAGACCTCAGGGAGGGACATCACGCGCATGTCCTGTTCCGTACGAGTTCGAATCAGAGGCTCGGCCAGGATGTTGAACACGTGACGAATTCCTCAGCTTTCCACCAGTTGTTAGGCCATCTCTATCAACAGCCCTTCGCTGCCCCCGAAGCTTCCACGTCAGGTCCGGACGGTGGGCATTCTCGATCAGACCCCCACACGGCATCATTGGCCGGCAGGTCCATGAGCTTCTCGTGCAGTTTCGGAAGCGCGTGCAGGACGAGGCTCGCCAAGTCGTTGCGCGTCATGTGCACATCGAGACACACGACCGGCCGGATACCGATGGCGTTGGCCAGCGCGGCTTGCCCATCGTGGATGCCGCTACGTAGGCCTGAAACTCCGTGATGGGCAACGCGTACAGATCGCGTCCAGTTGGAACCGGCGGCGTAGGATGTCGATCGCCCAGTATTGCCAAGGGAACGATCAGCGCAAGTAACCAGTCATGCCGGCAGGAGTTTTCTCGGATTGGTCAAGGCCGCCTCCGTGATATCAGGCCCTCATCGACCACCTCCGCCGAACGTCGCGCTTTCGGCACTCATCATACCGGTAAACCGGGTTGCGGTGGATTCGTCTTCAAACTGCCCGTGCAGCGTGGCGCCGAGCAGGCGCGGACTACCCGCACTGTCCGAAAGGTTGGAAAATCGCCCCTGCCAGTACCCGTAGCCAGCAGCGTGGCCGCCCAAGGGAACAACTGTCAAGTCGCCCGCGAAGGTGCCCTTGGTGTGCGGCGATTCGAGAAAGCCCACGCGGTGGAGCCAGAACAGATAGTCCTCGGTGACGGCTCCGCCGCGTTCAATGTCGCCGCTGTCCAGGTCATGAGCGGCGCGCGTAAAGCGAATGCCCTGTTGGCAGCCGACGCACCCCTCAATGTCGCCGCGGGAAAAATTGGCCACTAGCTTGGCGTCGGCAACAAACTCACCAACGAGTTGGTCCGGACTCGGAATGTCGCACGGAAAGGCGGTGCAATGGACCCTGGTTTGAGTTTGGTAAAGCCCGGCCGCTTCACCGTAATAGATGGCCTGGCCTCTGAGCGGCAAGGACATGCTGTCTGGGAGAGGCCCTCGCAGTTCCGGCCCATCAACGAACGCGCCGGCTTCCAGTTCGTTCCGACCAAACGCTTCGCGAACCCACCAACCTCCCGCCAGATAGTCGCTGTTGTCGCGGTCGTTCCAGCGCACGGAGACGGTGGCGAGCGGTCCGTTGTCGAAAAGCGTCCAGGCACGCTGCGAATATCCCGTAACGCGCGACGCGGCGGCCATGCCATCCACTTCATCCAGCACCGAGTTCAGTACCACGGGATATCCTCCGGCATAAATGGGGAGGTACACCCTGATGTCGTGGCCGTCGAACTCCGCATGCCCACTCGTCGATACGTAAGGCACGAAATCGGTTGTCGCCCTGAGTTGGGCTTCCTGGGTCGCTATTTTTTCATCAGCCTGCCCGCGTGCGGTATCGGCCTCCATAATGGCCTCTTCGACCTGCTGGCGTTCTTCCGCAAGCGCGTCTTCTTCGATTACCGTGTCGTCCTGCACCATAGTCGACACGGTCGACCCCTCCGCGTCGACGTCGTCCTCACCCATCATCTGAGCCTGCTGGGCTGCCGTCTCAGAACTCAAAGGAACTGAATCACCGCCACACCCGACCACTGCCAACATCAACAGCATCAAGATTGTCAGTCTTATCCATGCCATGTCGTCTCTCCCCAGCCATCACAAGCGGCGGTCAAGACCCTCGTTGATGGGTTTCACAACGGTGACTACTGCCGTGGCAAAATAACCTCCAATACGACCGGGTCAGGTATGTTGTTGCCGTTTACGCTCGGTGCGGCTCTTTGGAACGTAGCCTTGTCGAAAGACGGAGCAAACGCGTTATCCGATCGGGAGTATGGCTGGATCTGCCTTGACCTCGACGATGCTGCGGAAGGCTCCGTACTGAACTGTTGGGTGCCTGATGCTTGAAGTCGTGCTGGGGAAAACCCGACGCACGGAATTTTAGGAAGGGCGGCTGGAGACGTGGCCGAAGGCGGAAATGTGAACCCGCCTCGCAATCGAAAGGGCGAGACCGGAAACCCTCCGCCTAAAGGTGCGCGCGCCAGCGCCCTGCCCGACACCAACAAGCGCAGGGTAGCAAGGCATGGCAAGCATAATCACTGGCATGTCAGAGTTGCCGCCGATTCGCTGACATCAACGCTGCCCCCGCCTCGAACCCGTCAGTCGTTGATTCGCTCCAGGCCGACCGTCAGTCGCGTGCCGGTCGCTTTGGCATAGCGACGCAGCGTGGCGAATGACGGTGACACTTGTCCACCCTCCAGCCGCGCGATCGCCGACTGCGTCGTGCCAAGCCGTCGCGCGACCTCTGCCTGCGTAAGCTTCGCTGCCGCCCGAACACGGACCAGCGCTTCGACCAGCGCGTACTCCTCGTCCACCCGCGCGTATTCCTCCCGGAACTCCGGATCCTCCATGAAGCGCTTCTTCAGCTCTTTCAACTTCGTCATCCCGTCACCTGCCTCATGCGTTCCCTTCGTCGAGAGCGCTCGCCCAAAGCGCGACACATTGACCTTCTGGCTACTCGAGGTCGGCTCCGCCGCCGCGGTGGCGCGCTGATCGACTTCCTCAAGAGTCTGGCCGCCATGGGCGGCCTGCTGATGGTTGAGCTGAGGGAAGGCGACACACGAACTCTTTCTGCCCACTCCACTCCTCTCCCTCTCTCGCCTTGTCCACGTCGATCCACCGGCACATCACCTTGGCAGCGGGCGGTTCACCCGGTTTTGTCCGGAACCACGTGAGGCGACAGCGGCATTGCAGGGTCGTCTCGTCCTCGAACAGCACGACTGTTTCGGGCGGATGCGATACACCGTGGTACTCGCAATCGGGCGCCCGAAACGCCCAGTAGCCCGCCTCGCAGGGGGGCTCGGCGCCACACGAATGCAGAGGAACAAAGGTGCGGGGCGACGGCAGCGGCCGGTCGTCAGGAGGATCGGACCAGGCCGCTGCCAAGCCGAACGACAGCGTGATGAAAAAGGCCCACAGGACGGCGGCTCGCCGGGTCATGAACCTGTCGCGGCCGCGTAGCCAGGCGTTTTCCACCAAAACCTCCGCGCCTTGTTCCGATGCGACGTATTCCGTCAACTTTGCCTCCTCCTGCAGAAGCACTCCGTACTCGCGCCGCTACTGGCCGTTCGACACCCATGCACGAAACCGCCGGCCAGCACGGCGCGAGCACCCCACCGAGACCGGCGCGAAGGCCGTATTGCCGCCAGCCCGGTGGGACAAAGGGCGCCGAATGGAGGAGGAAAGCGCCCTTCGGTAGGGGGGACGGAGCAGGTGAGGACTCGCGTCTCACGGGACGGGCTCGCCGGCCACCGCCTCGATGCATCCGGCAGGGGCGTCCATCATGCGCACCAGGCGCATCTCGCAAACCAGCACGCCCTCGACTTCCTGCGACGAGAATTCGTACGTGACGGTCAGCGCCACAATGTCCTCGGACAGGGCTGTGCCCTTGGCTTCCCACTCGGTCTGGAAATCGAGCAGGTCGTCGCGGTCGCGAAAGCCCACCTGGTCACCCGAAACGGTGCCGTAGATCCGGTGGCCGCTGTCGGTCTCGGTAATGGCCAGGTCGTTGTCATCCTGCTGCAGCCTGAGCGGATCGGCGTCCACGAAGAGCCCCTCTCCACGTCTTCCAGTTCCTCATCGGTAAAGTGATTCACGAAGTCGATCCCCGAGCCGCGCAACTCAGCAGCGGGCGACACGTTGGCCTCGCAAAACGGCTGCTCTCTGACCTCCCAGCAGCCCGTGGTACGCCGAGCCGTGCAGAGAGAGTGATGCTCGATGCCGGAAAACCAACCTGAAGAAAACGGGACAGGCAACGCAGAAGATTAAACAATCGAAACTACCCGGCTCGCTGGCCGATTGCCCCCCAATTTCTTGTGCCTCCCTCATTGGAAACGGCATGCTGCAGTGGGCCGTCAGAAGCGAGGAACAGGTCCGCCAGGAGATGGACCGCGTTTACTATCCCAGGCGCGGCAGAAGGGCTGACCGGCCGGAGTTGAAACGACGGCCTGAGACCGAACGAAAGGGAACGAGACGGTGATGCAACGATGGTGCCTTCAGGCCCGGGTAATCGGTCTCGATGTCTTCCAGTAGCTCTTGATCTGGCGCCGGCTCGAGGTATTCGGGAATGCATCAGGCCGCCTCGCCGACGGTCACACTGACATGTTTGCCCAACCGGCTCAGTGCGCGGTCGATTGTTGCCGCTTTGGTGGCATGGTCTGGATTCAGCATGCGTCGTACCTCGCTCTCGGCAATATCAAGATCGCGGGCAAGACGACGTTGTGACATGTTGGCCTTACGGAACGCTTCGTAAAGGGCCGCCTTCAACGCGATCGGTACAGGCGGGACAACGAGGGGCCGCAGCCTAGTCACACGCGATGGCTTGGGCAGGTCTTCGCCCTCCCGCATCGTTGCTGCAATCAGTTCCCGCAGCAGATCCCTGGCTTCAACCAGCGCTTCGTCCAGGGTGGCGCCGTCTGTCGCCCCCCACCCAAAATCAGGGAATGTGACAACGTAACGGCCATCCTCATCGCGTTCAAACTTGACTGGATAGTTGTAGGTGTCTGACATGGGGTTCGGCTCTCCATCTTAGGGACGATTCCGACGTTTCACCGACTAAAGATCATCCTTGTCGATTTCGAGGTCAGTGAGCATCTTGGCAAGCAGTCCCTTGCCCACCTCCTTTTTTCGGTCCTTGATGGTCGTCTTGCGGTCGCCCGCATAGAGCGTCCCGTGTGAACCAGAACCTTCCGACGCCACGAAGCGAACCTCCAGATCCCGGCCTTTCGCCCATTTGCGAACTCTCGCGATGAACTGCCGACCGTTCATGCCACTATCGTGTCAGACAGCACCGGCGACAGTCAAGGATAGTTGCGTGCAATTTTGATCGCAACAGAGCCTTCCCCGTTATCAGCTCGTGTAAACATGAATCTGTCTCGGCCGCGTAGCCAGGCGTTTTCCACCAAGACCTCCGCGCCTTGTTCCGATGCGACACACTGCGTCAACTTCGCCACCGCCTCTGGAAGCGCTCCGAGACCCGCGCCGCTACTGGCCGTCCGGCACCCATGCGCAAAACCGCCGACCAGCACGGCGCAGGCGTCCCACCGGAGCCGGCGCGAAGGCCGAATCGCCCGCCAACCCGGTGGGACAAAGGGCGCCGAATGGAGGAGGAAAGCGCCCTTCGGTAGAGGGGGAGCCGGTCAGGACTCGCGTCTCACGGGACGGACTCGCCGGCCACCGCCTCGATGCACCCGGCGGGAGCATCAATCATGCGAACCAGGCGCATCTCGCAAACCAGCACGCCCTCGACCTCCTCTGACGAGAATTCATACGTGACGGTCAGCGCCACAATGTCCCCGGACAGGGCCGTGCCCCGGGCTTCCCACTCCGTCTCGAAACCGAGCAGGTCTTCGCGGTCGCGGAAGCGCACCTAGTCCCCCGAAACCATGCCGTAGAACCGGTGGCCGCCATCGGTCTCGGTAATGGCCAGATCATTGTCATCCTACTGCAGCCTGAGTGGATCGGCGGCCACGAAGCCCCTCTCCACTTCTCCCAGCACCTCTTCGGTAAAGGGGTCCACGGTCGATATCCGAATCCTGCAGCTCGGCAGCGGGCAACACGTCGGCCTCGCAAAACGGCTGTTCCCTGACCTCTCAGTAGCCCGTCAGGGGTCGGTTGCGGCGAGAGACTCCCCGTCTCCGCCGCCGTCGCAGCCGGTCAATGCCAGCAGCAGGACGCATAGCAGCATACCGCATCGCTTCATTTCTCCCCCCTTCAAAAGTTCGCCTCCACGGCGGCGTCCCGCCTCCACGCCGGCGGCACAAAGGCGCTCCCCTGCTCCTTTGCCACCATCACGCGCTCGCCGCACCTGGCGCACGCCAGGCGTTGTACCCGGAACACCTTGCCGTCCGGGCTGTTGTAGACCTGGCCGTGCTGGGTGTTGAACTCGCATCTGCCGCCGGCTTCGCGGCAACTCAGGCGTTTCCGTCTCCACATGCAAGAACCTCCCCTCAGAACTGCCGCACGAAGCGCAGCTCGGCGCGGTTGCGGTCATAGTCCTGCGCCTGCGCGTTCGTGAGGCGAACGTCGTGGATGAGTACCAGTTGCGGACTGAAGCCGTACAGGGTGAAAGCGCGATTCAGCACCGACAGGCTGAACGAACGGATGCGGTCGCGCCGTGGCCTCCCGTCAAGCGTCAGGTGCGGCTGCCCGGCGCCGTTGTAGTACGTGCGCCGCGCCTGAACGCTGGTGCCGAGGGTGAAGCCCAGCGGCAGCGCCAGGGACGTCCCCACCCGTACCCAGCGCGACAGGGTACGCCAGTGCTCCAGGGCCGCGTCTTCGCGCGTGTACCCTGCGGTGAACTGGACGCGCAGCACTGGCGCCGGCGTCCAGGCAAGCGTTGCGGTGAAGTCCACCGCCGGGCCGTCGAGAAAGTCGCGGCTTGGGAAGTTCCGCTCGCGGTACGCCGCGGTGCCCCGTCCCCACACGGTTGGCCCCAACCGCCGGTCGAGTTCCAGCCGTGCGCCGAATTCATCCGAATACGGGATGCTGCCAAGCCACTGGCGACTCGCCGTGGCCAGCAGGCTCAATTCGGTAATCGGACTCGCCAGCCAGCGCGGCCCGACGTGCGCCGCAACGAAGTGCTGGTCGAAGTCGCCGCCGGGATATTCCCGCACCGCCACATCGGAACCGACGCGCAGACGCAGACGCTCGCTCAAGGGGTGCTGGTACTCACCACCGCCCCACACCGACAGCCCGAAGCCCGACTCGGCGCCGACGTCGCCCTCGCGGGTGAACGGCAGGCGCCCGAACACCGTGTCGATGTAGATGATCTCGCTCTCGGAGGCGGCGTTGAGATTCGAGTCCGGGGCGACGGCCATGCCGAAGTAACCCGTGAGACGCTTGCGGCTCTGCATGACGGCCAGGAACTGCCGGATGTTCGCGGCTACGGGCCGAGGTACCCCGCCGGCCAGCACCGCCTCGAAATGCCGCCGCGCCAAGCCGTCTTGTCCGTTGAGAAAGAACACACGGGCCAGTTCGAGCCGCACGCGCACTAGGTCCGGGCGGTTCACCAAAACGGCGCGGAACGCTTCGATCGCGCGGTCGTAATCCCCCGCCTCCGCCGCCTCCATCCCGAGAGTAAAGAGTTGGGCCGTGCGTCCTTCGACCGTGGCGCCCTGCTCTTCCTGGGCCGTGGCCATCGTTGTCAACACAAGG
>LXNJ01001308.1_pt1 | contig 15065 bp, 9 predicted proteins | sample 809081 | NCBI WGS metagenome assembly LXNJ01 (sample SAMN04870510, study PRJNA318959) | sponge metagenome | biome: sponge; feature: marine sponge reef; material: water | host: Petrosia ficiformis | place: Greece: Milos, Mediterranean Sea | collected 2013-05-29 | depth 5-7 m
CGGGACTAAAGAGCGTGTCCGCAACGTTTTCTATAAACATATCGTCCCTACGGGACTAAGGAAAATACCGAATTTATTTTTTAATCTTCATTTAGTTTGCGTCTCATAAGGCACAAACTGAAAGTTTGTGCTACAACTTCTATTGTCCATTATCTTTCCAAGACAAGTTTAGCAAAGTGTCCCAATAATTTCAAAGTTCACTATAAATAGCCCTGCCACTATAAAACTTTTCTGTTGTCATTTTTTTAGAGATATGGTATTGTAAAAGATAAGATTTTGACCACACTAAAGAGGACAACTTGTTGAGTATGCTAAAAAAGCTGATTGGTATCCTTTTTATTTTGAGTTTGTTCCCCATTTTTGCTATAGCCAACCCGCCAAAGGCACGTAGTCACCTTCCCTCAAACTCCGTTGCGATGAGTGATGATGCGTTAGCCACTTTTTTTAATCCCGCAGGGTTAGGCACTAATCGCGCCCTGAATTTATACTACTTACGAACATACCACAGCGATTGGCCTGGTGATGATGCACTCTATATCTCGGCACCAAGTGGTGGATTCAGCATGGAATTCGTAAACGCTGCAAATGATATTGACTTTGCGCGTTACAGTTTGTCTGCAGGACACCATTTCGGTAACGCGCTGTACTGGGGAACAAGTTATAGTTGGATCAACTCAGACAATAGGTTTTATGACCGATTCAAATCGCTTTCTGTGGGTTTAATGTATCGGCGCCGCTATATCTCAATAGGCGCAATCGGACGCGACCTTAATCGTCCGAAATTGTTTAATCAAAAATTGGGACGAACCTACGATGTTGGTGTTGCGCTCCGTCCAGGAACATGGCGCACCACTTTTTCTGTAGATATGCGCAAAACACAAGATGTGGATGAAATTGTCCTCAGTTACGCTGTTGAAATCCGCCCAATTCGGGAACTCATGCTACGTGGAACTTATAACAGTGATAGCAGTTTTGACATCCGTTTTGGTATTAACGTTGGAAATTTCGGTATCGGCACAGCGAATTATTTTGATGAAAATAGAAAAACAAACGCTGGGATTGGTTACTTCAACTTTTCAACAGCCGCTATAACCAAACCGATTCCCCGTAAACGTATTTTCCTTGACTTAGGAATGCACCAACTTGATAGAACACTCCGCATCGCTAAATGGGACGAAGATGTGGCTGGCGTTTTAATTCGAATTAATGGGGGCAGATATGGAATAGGGCAATTCCAAGAGATAAGTGATGCTATCCTGGAATTTAAGGGATCGGGCAAAGTTGTTATCTGCTATATCACTAATTGCTCAACAGGAGATTACATCGTAGCCTCAGCGTGTGATGTTATCCTGATGCATCCAAGTGCTGAGGTGCGCCTTATCGGATTACGGTCAGAACGTAGTTTTTACAAAGGTGCTTTGGACAAACTCGGTATTCAAGCACATTTTGAACATATTGGCGAATATAAATCTGCATCGGAACCGTTCACTCGAAGCGATATGTCTGAACCACATCGCGAGAACCAAAATGCGCTCCTTGATGACCTATATGATCAACTCACTAAAATTATTGCTACAGCAAGAGGATGGTCATCTGAACACGTTAAACAACTAATTGATCACGGACCCTATACTGCTATTGGCGCACTCAGATCCAAAATTGTTGACGAACTTGTTTATGAGGATAGACTGAAGGACAGAGCAAGTAAACTTACGGCAAGTGATGTTACCCTTGTTAAGATCAATGATTATCTAAAAAGTGGTTTGTATCCTCACGATTGGACTGTTGCAAAACCCAAAATTGCGGTTATTGAAGCAAAAGGGTTGATGTTAACCGGAGAAAGTTTTGCCGATCCTTTTACTGGGACGACGGTAATGGGAGCAGGTACGATAGCGCGTGCAATCAAGTATACGCGCGAAGACGCATCAATTAAAGCAGTTGTCCTGCGAATTGATAGTGGAGGCGGGTTAGTTATCGCTGCGGATATTATCTGGAATGAACTCATGTGGCTCACGCAGGTAAAACCAGTTGTTGTCTCTATGGCAGACATCGCCGCTTCTGGTGGATATTATATTGCTGCACCTGCGGATGTTATTGTCGCCGAACCAGGAACAATAACTGGTTCGATCGGTGTCATCGGTGGAAAGTATAGTTTCAAAGGATTGTATGAAAAACTCGGTATCAAGAAAGAAATTATGACTCGCGGGGCACATGCAGACTTTTATAGTGATTATAGCGATTACTCTCCAGACGAACAGAAGATCGTTCAGAAGCAAATCAACGAAATTTATGAAGATTTTATCTCTAAAGTCGCACAGGGAAGAGCGCAATTAACGAGAGAAGATGTGGATAAAGTTGCCCGCGGCCGTGTATGGACAGGAAGGCAAGCGAAAGAGAAAGGATTGGTTGATGAACTCGGTGGATTGAGCAAGGCACTTTCAATTGCGCAGAAACGTGCAGGTTTGGAAAAAAAGACTGTAGAGATAGTTCGATTTCCTAAACTACCTTGGATAGCACAATTATTCGGAAATATTCGACTCATATCCACAAAACAGAGGGTCCTATCACAAGGTATGTCCCAACCTTATGTGCGTCAATTACTTGGGCAAACGACCAGTTTAAAATTGATCAATATCATTAAGAAGCATCGCATCTTTCTATTGATGCCTTATCAAATTAACGTGGGTTCATAAAATTGAACTCTATTATAATTTTGCAAGATGAGCCAAATGACGGATTCAAGGAAAGTATTCGATGACACAAGTCAATGAATTTGCTATTGCCAGACAGAGAATGGTCCGCAACCAAATTGAAAATCGTGATATTCAGAATCCTGATATACTGGCTGCAATGTGTAAAATTCAGAGGCATCTTTTTGTAACACCTGAATTTCATAAATGGGCTTATCACGATAGACCCCTTCCAATAGATAAGGGGCAAACGATTTCGCAACCCTATATGGTTGCATTGATGACAGCATTATTAAAATTAACCCCTCATTCAAAAGTACTAGAAATCGGAACAGGGTGTGGGTATCAAACCGCTGTGTTGGCAGAAGTTGCCGAAGAGGTTTATTCCGTTGAAATTCTTCCTGAACTCGCTAAAAGTGCAGAAGCACGACTAAAAGCACTTAATTATCAAAATATACATCTAAAACAAGCGAACGGTTATTTCGGTTGGATTGAGCATGCGCCGTATGATGGCGTGGTCGTAACTGCTGCCCCTAAAAATATACCGCACCGACTTACACAGCAACTCGTTGAAGGTGGACGAATGGTTATCCCTGTTGGTTCAGATACGCAGGAACTTTTCGTAATTCAGAAATGTAACGGAAAAGTTGAAACCACGAGGATCATTGGTGTCAGTTTTGTTCCAATGACAGGCACACCGTAGGAGAAAAAATGACAAAAATTAGATTGAGATGTTATTACATACTGTTTATATTTTTATTATTCACACCCTCTGTTTATGCTGCTTTTGATGACATTGGTGTTGGCGCTCGTCCTCTCGGTCTCGGCGGGGCTTTTGTTGCTCTCGCTGATGATAGCAACGCTGCTAACTACAACGCTGGTGGTTTAGCCTATATTAAGGAAATTCAGATTGGCGCCACCCATGCACAAAGATTCAGCGGACTCATCACCTATAACACAATTAGTGGTATTCTTCCCCTCGGCAGAGTCGGAACTTTCGGCGCAAATATCGGTATTTTGGCGGAAGATTCACAGATTTATCAAGAACAAACGTTGCGCTTCTCTTACGGGAATACGCTTTTCAAGCAATTAGGGTTAGGAATCAACCTAAAACTATTTGGGACAACTTTTGATGAGGCAAACGAATTCGTTGCTGAGAATCCGTATTTTGCCAATACCTCAAGTTCAGCCTTATCGTTTGATCTGGGTGTAATTGTTAAGCCATTCAATAGCTTGAGTATCGGTGTATCGGTGGAAAATATACTTCCTGCAGATATAAGCATATCCGAAAATCAGACAGACTCGGTACCACAAAATATACGTGCAGGCTTGGCATACAATCTTGCATCTATCGCTGAGATGAGTGCACAGGGTGAAGCAATCAGCAACATATTGAAAGCAGCTTTGGGAACTATTGAAGTTGCAGCTCGAAACGGTGAGATTTCTACGCGAGCAGGCGTAGAAATCTGGTTGAACAAAGCTATCGGTATCCGAGGTGGTTACGGAATGAATAGCGGAGGGAATTCTGCTACGACCCTGAATCTCGGTGGTAGTGCTAAGATACCGATTAGCAGCACGGCACTTCAACTTGACTATGGATTTCAGTTCCTGACTGGAGACCTTCAAGACAACACAACACAACGATTCTCCGTAAATATATTATTCTAAGATGGGAAGTACTTCATGAAAAACGTAATCCTCTTTATAACCTTTATCATTAGCCTCCTTTTCAGTCTACATAGTTACAGTGCAGTGACATCACATGGTGAAATTAACGTTGCGGGTGAAACGAAAGGTATTGTCCCTGCCAGTTCAACAGTACCATTGGTTGTGACACTTATTATTGACAGGTCTCTGGCAGTAGCTGGAGAAGAAGACATTAAGACTATTGAAATAATAATGCCTACAGGGTTTGTGCCTCAATTATCTGATTTTGATAGTATCTTACGAGATGGAAAAAAACTAAATGCGAAAGCAGTAATCTCTGGAAATGCGCTGCGTGTGGAACTGGCGCAAACGATCGTGGATATTCAGAATTCAATATATGAAATTTCATTTGACTGCAGAACGTCAAATAATTTTGGTGAAGTAGTATTCAAAGTAAGACTCCGCAATAATCAAGATGCTCCAATTGGCGAATTTATTAAAGAAGGACAAGCAGATGGCAAATTAAATAACGACAAGTTCAGATTACAAGTAATCCCAAATGTGCCGCCTGCCCCTGTTACGGGCTTTACTGCCGAGGCTGACAAAACCGGTGAAAATGATGTAACACTCCGTTGGCAAAAATCGACGGATCCGGATGTCAATGGATACCTTATCTATCGGGATAAGGATTCCCAAATCAATGTACAAAAACGTGAATCAACGACATTCCGCGATGTTAATGTTTTTCCCGGAACTCATACATACGAAATAACCGCCTATAAAACACTTTTTTTACAATCAGAACGTTCACCGATACAGACTGTAGAGGTATCAGAAGACACTGCTGCACCAGAACCACCGAACATGCTCCGCGTTGTTACCTCAAGCGAGGGTATAGAAGTATCGTGGAAGCCGAGTATTAGTCGCGACACAACAAGGTATAAAATTTTGTTTGGTTCCTCAGAGGTTGAAACTTTGGAACTTCTTCCTGATGGTGAAATTTTTACCGAAGATGTGGCACATGACTCTTCCGATTTTAAATTTGTAGATAGAAGACCTTTATCAGTGGGTAGTTTTATTTATGCCGTAGTCGCGATTGACGAGGTTAACAACGAATCTGCCCCTGCAAAGAAAAGGCTTCGGATATTCGATAAACCTTATCCCAATCCGTTTACACCTCTTTCGGATGATCCAGATTTTAATTCCATTGTTTTTCCAGCACGTGCAGTTGAAGATGTTGAGGGAGAATTCAGTGTGCTGCTCTTTAACCTAAACGGCGTGCTTGTTAAAACCTTGACTGCACAACTTGGCGAAACAGAACTGAAATGGGACGGTAAAGATGAAGGCGGTGAAATTGTTGAAAGCGGTATTTATATCTATCAATTACAGGTTGGCGATAGTTTCAAAACGGGAACAATCATTGTTGCGAAATAGAACCGCATCTATGCGGTATTGTTCAAATGAGTTTTGAAATAGATTTTAGAAATATTTGACTTAATATTAGATACACAGTTATACTATAGAATTAGAATCTTCTCAGAAGAATTTTAAATATAAAGGAGTTATCATGAACAGATTAAAGTCATTTCTACACTTACCAAGAATAATCAAACTGACGATCATTTGCACTTTAGCAATTGCCTTACCGGTCATGGCTGAATGGGTTGTAATACAAGAAAAAGATCTAGACGGTCGTGATTATATGGCTATTGCATTTACAGGAGAAAATACTGGATGGGTCGTAGGTTCAGCACTGCTTGATGATTTAGATAACCCTGGCTTCATTGGATATACGATGAATGGTGGGAAAACGTGGCAAAAATCGGATATTAAACTCAGAGCAGATCTAACTGGAATCTTTTTCTTAGATGCTAATCATGGTTGGGCAGTCGGAGCAAACGGATTAATTGCCGGTACTACTAATGGCAGAGACTGGGAACGCCAAATTTGTAAGGTAGACAAAGTTCTTGAGGTGAACACCGCACTTAAAGGTGTCTATTTCATAAATAAAGATGTTGGGTACGCTGTGGGTCAGAACGATACTATTGTTGCAACAAAAAATGGCGGAAAAATGTGGGAAGCACTACAAGGCGGAAAAATGGCAGCAAACGTAGGCGACGATGAGGCAAGTATGTTTAATGCAGTTCAGTTTCTCGACGAAAATACTGGATGGATAGCTGGAGTCCGCGTTTTTCCTGCCACAAAGTCACAAAAAAGCGTTATTCAGAAAACTACTGATGGAGCCTTGACGTGGCAAATGCAAGAAACAGGGACAGAGGATATTCTTGAAGATATATTTTTTCTTGATGCTTCAGTAGGTTGGGCAGTTGGGGAGAACGGTGTTATCCTCCACACAACCAACGGCGGCAAAAAATGGCAAATACAGAAAAGTGGTACCACAGAGATTCTCCGAAGTGTTCGATTTGTAGATAAATATACTGGATGGGCAGTAGGAGGAGATTTCGGAGTCGGTGTCATTCTCACTACCAACAGTGGTGGTAAAAAATGGGAAATTGAAGAATCAAATCAGAAAATGGTCAGTGTATCCGTACTTGATAAAAAGAATGCTTGGTTGGCAGCGGAACGCGGTTTAATCTTAAAGACAGAATAGGTTGGAATAATAATTAAGTAGCCTATATCTGGACAGTAGATGCTTGCAGACTGATATACCATTATATTAGCGCATGGAATGACGTGAAAAAATAAAGGAACGTGAGTTCAATAATAAAATTCCATAAATACTGTAGGTTGGGTAGAACTGAATCCAGAATAAAATCCGATACAAAAGAGTGATTCATTCTCCATTTAAGGCTGAAAGGACAGAAAAGTGGTGAAACCCAACTCTTTTATCTCTTATACTTACAATCGAAATCAATATCGAACTCACGTTAAAGGAGGAAAATTTTGGGAAGTTCTACATTCGCCAAGCGGATGAGCCGCTTGGGAACAGAATCTGCGTTTGAGGTGTTAGCTAAAGCCAAAAGCTTAGAAGCACAAGGTAAAGATATTATTCATTTAGAAATAGGTCAGCCAGACTTTTCAACGCCGATGAATGTGTGTGAAGCTGCATTCAAGGCAATGAAAGACGGACATACCGGTTACTGCCCATCAGCAGGGATACCCGAATTCCGAGAGGTTATCGCACAACATATTTCTGAAACACGCGGTATAGATATCCATCCGGATGAAGTGACTGTTACCCCAGGCGCGAAACCGATTATCTTTTTCACAATTTTAGCATTAATTGATGAAGGAGATGAGGTAATTTATCCAGAACCTGGCTTCCCTGTTTATGAATCCGTTGTTGATTTTATCGGTGGCAAAGCGGTACCGCTTCCGCTTCGTGAAGAGGTCGACTTTCGCTTTCTTATTGAGGATTTGGTTGGTTCGATAACTGAACGCACAAAATTGCTAATACTCAATTCGCCGCAGAATCCCACAGGTGGAACCCTCACAACAGAAGACATTGCTGCAATTGCGGAACTCGCGCGAAAACATAATTTTTATATCCTGACAGACGAAGTCTATTCACGCCTCCTTTACGAAGGCACCCATCAAAGTATCCTGAGTCTCCCCGGTATGAAAGAGCAGACTATTCTGATTGATGGACATTCTAAAACGTACGCTATGACCGGTTGGCGGCTTGGATATGGTATCGCACCACGCCCAATTGCAGACAAAATCACTCAGTTGACGATCAATTCAAATTCCTGCACTGCAACCTTCACACAAATTGCTGGAATAGAAGCACTAACAGGGCCTCAAACATTTGTTACCCAAATGGTTACGGAATTTAGAAAACGACGCGATGCAATTGTAGAGGGTTTAAATGCTATTGACGGTGTGAGTTGTATCAAACCGCTCGGTTCGTTCTACGTTTTCCCGAATGTCACACAACTTCCTCTTTCCTGCGAAGCTCTCGCTGATTATTTAATGGATGAAGCAGGGGTTGCCCTACTACCGGGCACAGCTTTTGGAAAATACGGGGATGGGTATCTGCGACTTTCGTATGCGAATTCGTTGGAAAATATTGAAGAGGCACTACACCGAATAAAAACCGGAATTGGAAAGTTATAGAATAAAGTTGGGAAATTCTCGTATGTCTCGTAAAGTTAGCGCGCGTATCCCTGCCAGCACAACTAATCTGGGTCCCGGGTTTGATGTGTTAGGACTCGCCTTAAAACTCTATAGCACAGTGACTTTAGAAACCACTGGAAGCAGTTCTGAAGTTGTTGTAAGTGGAGTTGACGTTGATAAGATACCAAGCACTCCTGAACATATCGCATTCCAAGCTGTCCAGTCTGTTTTCCAACGGAGCGGCGTGCAGCAGCCCAAAGGGCTAAAATTGAGCATCGCTAACGGAATTCCGGCGATTCGTGGGTTAGGTGGAAGCGGAACAGCGATCCTTGGCGGTTTACTCACAGCAAATGTTCTGTGTGGTAATCCGTTCTCATATTCAGAACTACTCAATTTTGCAACAGCCATGGAGGGACACCCCGATAATGTTGCTGCTTCTTTGTATGGTGGCATGGTCATTTCGGTGCAAGAAGGGGAACACATTCATACAATTCAGTTAGAATGTGATCCGACTCTTCATGTCGTACTCGCAATTCCAGAATTTACATTGTCAACACAGAAAGCACGGAACATTCTACCGAAAACTGTTGATTTTGCTGATGCTATCTACAATATTAGCAGAAGTTCCTTATTAGTCGCTTGCATTGCTACCGGAAAATTGGAGATGCTGTCGGTTGCAATGAAAGATAAACTACATCAACCTTACCGCAGCACGCTAATTCCAGGCTTTGATGATGTTGTTGACGCCGCGACAGACGCTGGAGCAGTAAGTATTGCATTGAGTGGTGCGGGACCAACCATCGCTGCATACTGTTTGAATAACATGGACGCAGTTGGGAATCGGATGCGAGATGTTTTTAAACGACATAATATTCCATGCAAAATCCAGGTGATCGGTGCGGACCTGGAAGGCGCAAAAGTCTGGAGTAACGGGGACGAAAGTCCAAAATAAACCACAGTAACTTTGTAAGAATGTGAAACGTTAGGAAAAACAATGTCTAATTTTTATGCAGAAAGTATCGCATTTCTGTTAAACCAATTTAGTACCGATCTGGAATACGGCTTAAGCCACGCGGCAGTAGAAAAATTAAAGACACATTATGGTAATAATGTGCCGAATTCCAAGATAGATGCTTCGCAAATCGGATCCTTTTTTGAGCAGGTCCTTAACTGGAGATTACTGCTTTTAGTACTTGCCATAACAGTTTTTGTATTTTCCACTGATGTGCCGAGAATTGCCCTTATCGGAGGGGTTTTGATTCTTTCTTTCTGTTGGGCGACTATAGTTTCAATAAGTTTTCGACGTAGACACAAGCAACGTACAGCACAATTCAGCATTACCGTTGCGGTTATGCGTCAAGGTACGCAAGAAAAATGTTCCCCCTCCGATATTGTACCAGGGGACCTGCTTCTTCTTAAACCCGGCGATTATATCCCTGCCGATGCCCGAATAGTGCAATCAGACGGGTTAAAAGTTAACGAATCTGTGCTATTCGGGAGTAGTGGTTCAGCTGCAAAAACTTTTAAGGAGATAAAGGAGACTGGACTCCCTCCGGAAAAACAGACAAACATGGTTTTTGGAGGGACATACGTTGATACTGGAACAGGTCAGGCGATCGTGGTCAGAATAGGTGATGAGTTAGAAATGCACCAGAATCGTGGAAATGCACGTTCTTTGCCGCACGAGACGACTGTCGCAGAAAATCAAATAAAATTTTTCATAGATATTCTAAAAGTCATAGGTCTGGTTGTCGGTGGAATAGCAGTTGCTATTTTCTGGTGGCAAAAATCACAACAGAGTGATCCAACAAATTGGATAGAATTCCTTCAATTCGGTTTAATTTTTGCAATTGCCGCAACCCCTCATGACTTAGTGTTGCTACTACACTCCATCTTTGATCAGAAAACCTCTGGTGTGCTTAAGAAAGGCATGGCACTCCGAAATAGGCATTTCCTTGAGAAATTGAATCGTCTCACAGCTTTTTGTACTGATGAAAAAGGCATCGCAAGCACAAAATCTCTCACTATTTCCAGTATTTTTGTTGATCAACAAATGGTAAACCGTTCTGTATGGGAAAATTGGTTAAAATCACTCAAATCCCAGTCACCTGAAGAAAAAAGCAAGCGAATAAATGATATTCCACCAAGATTTCAAATTCCTCAAGGTGCTCCTGGACTCGTGCTGACTGCAGGGTTGGGAACTTCCGGCGAACGGTATTATGATAGGACGGGAGTTGATCATGCACATCAACTTGTTATACAAGACACTATGGAACGACTCGGGTATAAGCTGGCAGATCTTAAATCTAATATGCATCTTGTCTCTGAATATCCATGGACACCGAACTTCGGATATGAACTTCATGTGTTTGAATCAGAGGAAAACGAGTATCTGAACATTATATTTGGCGATGCCCGTAATGTGCTTGAGGCGTGTAATTCCATTCTTGTAAATGGAGAGGTATCTGAATTCTACTATGAACAGTATGAGATGTGTAGTGAAATTCTCAATTACATGCAAAACCCCAGGGATACTGTTTATGGTGTAGCATCATTACATTCCGAGGTGCCGCTAACACCACAAGAAGTTCAGGGAATGTCAACTTTTTTAGGATTCATTAGTTTTTCTGTCACTGATAACGACGAGACAAAAGAAGTTATAAAATCATTTATGGATATAGGCTTAAAGGTCATTCTAATGAGTGAAAGTGACGAACAAAAAACAACCGATTTAGCCAAAGAGTTGGGTCTCGTCCATACTCGTAATGCAGTCGGAACAAGAGAAGAACTGATGCAGCTATCCACACAAGAGTTCGACAAAGAAGTTCCAAATTGGAATGCCTATTCGCAACCGACACAAGAACAACGTAGGAATATTGTGCTCAGTTTGAAACGACACAATCATTCTGTTGGTTATTTGGCACAAAATGCTAACGATCAACGCGCGATGATCACGGCTGACCTCGCACTGGCAGATACAAGGTACGCTTCACATTTTGCCCAAGAACATGCCGACTGCCTGATAATTGAAAAAGGCTTCAAGGCAGTTAAGGACTGCTTGCTATATGCGCGAGAAGCGTATCACAATCTTTCTGGTTCGCTTCGGTGGTGTCTATCATGCACACTGGCACAATTTTTTACTGTCGTTTTTGGATTAATTCTGCATGCCGGGTTCAAGTTTGAGATGCCGCTAACACTTACGCAGGTGGTCTGGGTTCAATTTTTAACAACGCTGCTTCCAGCAATTGGATTAGGTTATGAACAGATAACCGTTGATGAAAAGCGACATCACCCCGGCAGAGCAACGATGCTCCTTCCGAAAACCGCTGTGATTGATATTGTTTGCCGAAGTCTTGTTATTAGTTTAATGACAATTATCCATTTTTTGGTGCTAACAGTTACTGGAACAGAATCTAATCTTATAGAGGCACGCACAGCAGCCTGTACTACATTGATTTTTGCACAGGTGGCTGTATACTTCCAATGCACGCGATATCCATGGGAATCTCTTTTTAAAAGGATGTTCACTAACGTCCGTCTATTTGTAATTTTTCTAATCGTTATCGGGCTTCATGCATCAGCGATGTACATTGCCCCCATGCAGAATATTTTGGAAATCGTACCGCTTCAGCAGGAATGGATAGTAACGTCTTTGTGTAGTCTGATTTTGCTACTGTTACCATTAAATTTAGCGATAAATCCACGCAAAGATAGAACTTAAACCCAAAATCCGTAGGTCGGTATACCTCCAATAATACCTATAATTGTCCAAATACTTCCTACCGTAAACTCACCAAGGATAAGTCCTAAAAAGAACGGCGCTACCTTTCTGTATCTCACAGGTCCACCATATTTGAGAATGATCAGTTTAATTAACCAGCTCATAAAAAGACAACCCCATGTAACATGCATGCCCCAACTGGTAGAAATAGCAAAGCCGGCAGGATGAAACGGCCACCACACAAAACGCATTCGAAATAGCATTAGCACTGCTGTCAGTAGAAACCCAATACCTGTAAACAGACTTTCTGGGATAAGCGTGTCAGTAGGAGATTGAAGCCAGCCTGTTAGACGGCGGTAAGGTTCTATACCAAATGCACTCAAAGATGGCCAATACGCCCGTACTTCCATTCCTAATCGATAACCTCGGTCGATTAAAGCCCAAAAACCTGCCAACGACCCTAACACAGCGGCTAACATTAAGGCAAAGATAATCCGTTTCATTGTCATATTTGTCCGCTCTATAATTTTAAAACCTTCTAACTGATGTGGCATCGGATGGCTTCGATATGCACGATTGATAAACCAAAACATTGAAAACATGATGAGATTATCTCTACCCAACCTGCGTGTGCCTACGACCCGCGTTAAAATTTGGTCAGGACCAGAATAGTGCAGATCATGCACGGGAGTTCCCAACTCAGCACGCATGCGCGTGATTGCAATAGAAATCATATAATAGATAGCAAAAAACGCGAGCATAACGCCTATATTGGCACCGCCATAGTAGCAAAAAATAACTAAGAAAACCATTACCGCGATGAGTCCGATAACGGCAGCTCTGTAAGAAATCGCTTCATTTTCATCTTCTTGTGATTTGTTTCGGCTGAAAAGTGCTCGTCCTACCTGAAGTAGATGTCTGCGACTTGCCCATATAGCTAAAACGCACAAGGCAAGGTAACCGCCAGATGCTTGCTCGTTCGTGTAAGGAAAACGTGGAAGGTTTCGAAATCCAAATGCGGCACCCGCAACACGCATTAACCGCCAATACCAAAAGAAAAACCAACAGGAAAAAGAGAGGTCAAGTGGGATGAAGAACCCAAGTCCAATTGCAAATGGATAGAGTGAAAACGGTATTCTACCCATCGCGTTCCAAGGGCTTTCTGTGAAAACTTGGTAACTCCGAATACGGGTGCGTAGTTCGGGTAGAAATGGGTATAGAAAACTTATACCGTTCCATAATGCCAAGCCCCCAGCAACACAAAAACCGAGCCACATTAACTTATTCTGAAAAAGACGATTTTGAGGGGTTTCCGTAAGGTTGAGAGGAAGATGTATAATCGGATAACTTAGTTTTTCATACTCAATCCACTGTTTTCGGATAATAATATTGATGCAAAGCATGCCGAAAATCAATACACTAATAAAGACTGTCCACCACAATACGGGTGTTGCCCAACCAAGCAAGGATTCAAATGTATAAAGTGGTAGATCACCTTCATAATAACCTTGTAGCAATTGGCTATTGCTAACCGTGAGCCAGTCTGGAAGGAAAGGTAGAAACAGTTGTTGCCATTCATTTTCAGGCGTTGCAAAGCGGAAGGCATGACCAAGCATCGGCACCAAAATTTCAAGCATATCATGCCCAGTAATTCCTGATGCGATGGAAAGCATCAGGTAAACAACGACCAACTCGCTTTGGACCAAAGCAATTCGTGGAAGAAACCGCTGCAGTAACTGGTTGAGACCGATAACTACAAATAAACTAAAAATAACATTGAAAAAGAGAGAAATCGTAACAGGGTGTCCCGAATAACGGATGACCTCCATTTCAATAACCCAATAGCAATTTATCGGAATTAGAATAACAGCAATTAGGATGGATTTAAGCGTAACCCCGTGAGCAGGAATGTTTGAGGACGACGGGGGTGGGGCTTTTTGAATTTCCATTTAGTCTTGAATCAGCTCACGGGTATTATTTTTATGTAGTCTACCGCAATGCGCGTGGGTTGTCAACGGCTATTTTATTCCTACCGTGAGATATTTAGGATATGCATTACGAATATTTCATACATGTTTCCCGAATTCCCTTACATGTTACCATGCATGTTCGTTCTAACTGTAAGTTACTGTGGCTTATAAGTTACATGTAGCTACACGGGGTGATAGATTTAAGCTTAGTTAGTATAAGATTTTATTTTGGTAGATTTCAGAATTAATTGAGGGATGTGCATAAATAATTCCCATGTTAAAGTATGTGTTTAAAGGTAGTCCGCACACGCCGTGGGTTTCCGTCCACAAGTTCAAAGAGGCGCAGCATGCCACACGCGCATGCTGCGTTGATTTGGCAATGAATTGCGCGACTACAAACGGCATTTCTATAAATCAAGCGGCACCTGGCGTCTGTCCCTGTCTGTGTTGATCCGCCAAATATTTATGCACACTCCTCAATTAATTAGACATTATTGATCTGTGCATCAACGCAGCATGCGCTTTTGGCATGCTGCGGGAGTGATCTCCGATTCCCGACTATCAAAGCGGTTAGTCGCGATTCGGAGATCACTCCTACAGAATTAGTATCTCATTAATTATACTATAGTTTGGACAATTTTAGCTGTTTTCGTGAGGTTGGGTTAGACAGAAACATCTTAGAAATAGATATAGTTTTCATATTGGACACCTGTCGCCCCGCTGGGGCTGAAGCGGGTTGTTTACAGCGTTTCTATACACCTGTCGCCCCGCTGGGGCTGCCCAAAAGTATTTTTGGACGAGTTCTTTCAGCCAGCAAAATCGCAGAAAATATAAATACTATAAGATGACACCTTAGCCCCAGGGGCGACAGGTGTATAGAAGAAGGTAATTGCCGCTGTCTAAAGCCCCCGCGGGGCGACAGGTGTCCAATATTTTGCTTTGGACACCTAACAGTTTCTC
>LXNJ01001309.1_pt1 | contig 15058 bp, 12 predicted proteins | sample 809081 | NCBI WGS metagenome assembly LXNJ01 (sample SAMN04870510, study PRJNA318959) | sponge metagenome | biome: sponge; feature: marine sponge reef; material: water | host: Petrosia ficiformis | place: Greece: Milos, Mediterranean Sea | collected 2013-05-29 | depth 5-7 m
ACAAGGATTTCCAGCTAATTCTTATGCTTTCTTTTCTAAATCGGGGTTAGAAACCCCTCCTACAAGAGCATTCGCGATATAGGTAGCAACTTGGGTTATCATAGTCAGAATAGTGAACACTTATTTTAAAGAAAATTATGTCTAAAACCATCGGAATTTTAAGCCCTGGCGATATGGGACACACCGTCGGAGATGTCCTTCGTCAAAATGGTTTACGCGTTATCAGCTGTCTTGAAGGGAGAAGCCAACGCACTCGTGACCTTGCACAAAAAGTAGGGATTGTGGATGTGCAGACGTATCCTGAATTTGTCAACGAAGCGGACCTAATTCTATCAATTATGGTGCCGGCACAAGCGATGAACGCCGCTGAGTTAGTCGCCGAAATACTACAACAGACTGAGACAAACTTAACGTATGTAGATTGTAATGCTATCGCACCACAGACAGTTCGCAAATTAGGAGAGGTTATTACATCAGCAGGAGGAATTTTTGTTGATGCATCCATCATCGGACCGCCACCGCGAAGACCGGGGGCAACCCGCTTCTACGCTTCGGGACCGAACCTTGATGCTTTCTCTGAGTTGAGTCATTACGGATTAGATGTACGGACGCTCGGAGACGAGATCGGACTCGCTTCGGCGATTAAAATGTGCTACGCTTCTTTGACAAAAGGATTAACTGCACTTTGCACCGAATTGCTCACAGCAGCAGAGGCGTTAGGCGTATCAGATGCACTTACAGAAGAATTTAAATTGAGTCAGGCAGCACTTTATGAACGGATGGAAAGAGGATTACCCAGCATGCCGCCGAAAGCGAGACGCTGGATTGGCGAAATGGAAGAAATATCAGATACTTTTGCACATGTCGGGTTAACACCAAATATTTTGGCAGGTGCAGCAGATATGTACCGGCTTGTTAGTGAGACACACCTTGCAGACCTATCACCAGAGGCACGGGACCAGTTTCCTACGCTGGCAGAATTGATTGCAGTCTTGGCAGAACAAATAGAGAAAAAATAGTTTCGTGAATAGAAGGACATAGCGCTATTTATTTTCTTCTCCTTCAGTATCTTCCTCTACTCTAAACGGTTCTGTCATCCACGATTCAAACGCGGCAGCATCCTCAAAAAATGAACGCATCAAGGCAAATTCAGTTGGCGTTGCTATTGCACATCGCAAATAACCTTCTTGTGTTCCGTAATTCAGCAAACGCCTACGCCATGCGTGGTGAAACACTTCGTTTTCCTCAATTATAAAAGTAGAAATAATTCCCATCTTTACAATTTTAGTGGGTAATTCAGCAGTTCCAGAACCTTGATTCATTAAAGGGTCCACCAAATGCTTTTGTAGAATTTCTTTAAACTCCTTTCCATTATTTGCGGCATCTTTCCCTGTTTTGCTCCAATCACGTATTATGTAATAATAATCTATCCAGATTTCCTGTTCTGCTGGTTCTACTTCTGTTCCCAAAAAATTCTTAAGTCTATCCAGCACAACGTTTTTATGCGCGAATGTAGGCATTGCGGCGACATAAGCCAGAAAATCCGTATAGTCTTCCGCTTCTTGCCTTTTCATGTAAGTTAGGTAAGGTTCAGTGGACAATATAACTTCTAAATCCGCTGCACTTTGAGGTTCGGAAGTTTCTCCGCCATCTTCAAGCAGTTGGGACAGAAGTTTTTCTTGTTCCGCACTTAGCGGTTCGTTTGCAAATTGTCTTAACGCGCGCTTATACTCAGCATGTTGTGCACCGATCTGTTGCATCTCTTGAAACATATCAACAAAAATAGGGACCACAAAAACTAAAACACCTACCAGAAGCAGCACTCCTATACCGACAAGAATTAGACAAGTTGGTTTTTTCATTTGATACCCCTTACGAGTTTTTATTTTATCGTAGCATTTTTCAAAACAGATTGCAATCTTTATTGTAGACTTTTGGAAACATTCAGTACCCACATTGATTCAAATAAATCAGCGTCACGATCAATGACCATGACGCTGAAAATTGAATTCTGAATTACTAAAGGATAATGTGAGTTCAATAAATGAATAATATTGTGTAACAGAAGGAGAACTCTATTATAGTGAAACCCATAATTATTTGGTGTAGCCACATAGACTGTGGCACATCTCAGATAAGGTTTCACTCTTAGAGACGCTGTTTGTAGTCGTGCCATTCATTGCGCCTCTTCAAATCCTCTATTGCCTTGTTATGTTCATAAAATCTATCCTTCCTTTTAGTGAAAGGATTTTACCTTTGTCTCCTTGTGTTCCGCCATCACTCTATGGAAATAAAATCCGTGATTTCACCGGTAACAATGTAATCGTCAAGTATGAGTTCCTCCTCAATGTCTTTAAATGAACCGTTAGATTCCAGCGTCACCGTGATTGTTCCCGGTGCTGGTATTCTGTCTTGTCGTTCCTTGATAAGTTCGTCAAGCGTTTGCGGAGGTCCATTATCTTCTATGTCACTATCGAGATCAAAATCAAAATCAAAATCAAAAATAAGGTCAAACATGTCGACGGTTTGGGCTTCTACTTTAAGTGTTACACTTCCCGTTTCAAAATCGGATGGGATATTAAGCGATATGTCTTTTTCAATCATTCGTTTATCTTCGGCAACACTCCAATGCGGTAATAGCACGACCGTAAACGTTACCTGCGTTCCCGTGCGAATGTTATTTGGCACTTTTACATCTATTATTTCTGTCGACGCAAGCTGTGGTCTGTCCGTTATCTCAACAGAAACCGACTTCAAGGTAGCCTTCCCCGCAGCATTTTTCAGCGGGTCTGTGAATTCGCCCACAGCATAATCGAGATTATCATACGTATCAAAAAATGGGTCTGGCGAAACATTCCGCCACCTTTGCGTATAAGTTTCTTTGGTTTCCTCGAACGATAGCACCACTTTCCCATCTGATGTGCCATGCGTATACTCACGCCTGAGCGCGTCTGCTGTCCACGCTACAACAGGCGCAATCGCCCATTCTTGACCATAAGCCACCTTAGATGTCGTCTTAATCGGTTTATCGCTATTAACAGGGTGATAAGACACCGTGACCGGTATCATGTCTGGTGCCTCTCCAATTTCACCGACAACCGCGGCACTCAAATCCTTCGTGAGCGTGCCAATCGGCTCGCCATACGCAATCGAAGATTTATAGGGTTGTTGTAAGTTCGAGACAATGCCAGCGGTCGTCGCCCGATACACCGGCAGCGAAATGGATCCATCATATTGAAACGAATGCCCGAACGCCACAAACCTGCCATCGTCATACACTTGCGTCACCGTGCCGTAAGCAATAGCATTAACAACATCACCTGTCGCGATAGCAACACCTATCATGTCGCCAGCCTCTAAACCACCCGACGCAGCAGGTGCGTTCGCAGGTGCGCCACCGACATTCGCAACGAAATCAATCGCATCAAATCGCGATGAATTCAGACGTTTGCTAACGTCTTCAACCCGACGCTGATTTATGCCGCTAACGACCAACGGTGTTTTGATTGGCGCCCATCGCGTGTGCGCACTCGGTGCCCCAGGCGCATCCATGAACTCGCCAAATGGACGATGATCTCGCGCTTCTTCCATCGCATCAATGGCGGTTGCCCAGAAACGATACGGCGGTGCAGCGTAATAGTTGCCATACGCTAACGCCCCCATGACACGACCCGGCGGCCCCACGGGACTTCCCGACATACCCGCAGCAATGCCACCTCGTTGTTCTAATAATGGGTCAATCAACTCAAACTCATAGATTGGAAACCCATAATTGAAATCGCGTATACCCATATACTTCACCTTGATTGACACTTTGTCTGTCTCATCAAGAACAGTTATAAGCTGAAGTTCGCTGTTCACTTCTAACTCACGTACTTCCGCTTCATACATACTTGTCAGATTCACTTCGGATAATATCGGTAACGCATAATTATCCTGATCGGCATCCACAACTTCCACAACTTCTTCTGGCATGGGTTCCTCTTCTTCATCGGAGCCACAACTCAATTGAAAAAACATGACAAGAATAACACCAGCTAAAAACAGAAAATGTTTCACTTAAAAATTCTCCTATTTGAATTGAAATTGTTATTTAACGTAAGTTCGATAATAGAAATAGTATTGTATAACAGAAAAAGAACCTTTTGGTATAATGAAATATTAATTTGAACTCCCGTTAAAGGGTGCTACCACACCAGCGTAAGTCCAACAACCTATTGCATCTGCCCTAATTCCAAAAATACTCCGAACATTTGGATAAGCTGCTTGAAGTCCCCAAGGGCAAGAAATATGTTCGAATCAATTCCGTTATCCTGCACTTTTGCAGAAAAACCGAAGCTATAATTATCTGGAAGATTTGCAAACGTGACCGCAAACATCTGTATTGATGATGCACTATTCGGCTCCACCTTTGCTAACAAAGGTACGAAATTTTTTACTGCGATAATTGGGGAAACCGCCAAGAAAATGTTGTTGTCTGTTCCCAAACTTTCAACAAGATTTTGAAAACTTGGATTGGCAGAAAACTTCTCCACCATTCCTGCTTGCCTATCCAGTGCCATTTTAATAGATTCTGCACTGGTGCCTGTTGTCCAAAAAAGTTTGCCCTCTGAAAACGCGTAATACCAGTGCCATTCTGAGGGAATCAGCTCAGAGGCTTCAGGATACTTTTCTTGACCAGCTATTTTGAAATTGGGAAAAATGTAACTTTTAATCTCAACACCGTTGTACATTAATGGTTTACCAGCATAAGTATCATGATAGTGATGGAGTTTTTCCAGAAACAGACCATTCATTAAGTCTTTTGTGCTTTGTTCATCTTTTAATTCATAGATAAACAGAAAATCAGGTATAATGAAGTTCTCAAAATTCACAGAGACACTCCATTGGTCCGCCAGTGATTCATAAAAGCCTTCTACCTCTTGGAAAAGAGGATGCAAATGTTTCTGTTGTTCTGGTGGATCTTTAGGCAAAACATCAAACCAAAAAGTGCTGATCTCAACTAATAGGTCTGGGGTGCCTTGAAAACTGCAGTTCAGTATGTAACTATTTGGCAGTTTGTCAAGGTTAGTTAAATCAGTAGAAGCCATTTTGAACCTATCCAAGAATTTGCTGTCGTTTCTGAACTTGAAAAACGGTTTGAGGTGGATATCCATATCCTGTACCTGTAGGGAGGCACTGACAAACTGCAACTGTTCAATTAATTTTGCCCACCCGCTAAGTGCATTTCCAAGGAGTGATGATGTTCCCATAGATAACGGATCATTTTCACCTTCAAGATTCTCTGTCATTGATTCCAGTTCCTCTTCCAGTGAACCATCAAGCTTGGTAGTGATAGTTTCAACGTCAAAGAGAACTCCCAACTGATCGATGCCTTTCAAAATATCGGTTATGAATATGTTGTAATCAGGGTTATGTGTGATCGCTTGTATCGTTCCGTTCTGAGTGTCAATGACGTTTTTACAGCCCTCCGAGTGTACTGAAAAGACGAGGATATTCTCCAATATAGCAAAATTTCCGCCACCTTCGTCAGAACTCCAGTAAGTCACACCTTTATATTCCATGGGAGCACTTCCTTCAGCTTCAGCAGCGATTACCTGTTTTATTGGATCAGGGTCTGTTAGATGCACAACCGCTGAAACCTGCATCGGCGTCAAACTGGTGAAAAATACTGCAAAATCTTTGTTTAAATCAAGTCCAATCTCTTCCAAGTCCGCAAAACTTTGAAAGCCTAATCCAAAAGCATTTGCCAGAATTTTCGCGAGCAACTCTGCTTGCCCCAATTGCGGCAGCATTTCTGATGCCATTACATTAATCCTATGATTTAATTCGTTTAAGCTGGGACAGTAAATAAGTCCTAAGGAATTTTTTGGAATTAAATGGAGAACACTATCTTTAGGAACATTGAGCGGCATTGCATCAGATTTTTGTACAGATACGTCTTTGGGAGCACGTTCAGATTCTGCTACAGCATCTACCAAAAAAACGGTGAATAATATTGTGCCTAAGAATGCTAACGTGATGACTAAGGGAAAACATCTTTTTTTCATTTTAATTTCTCCTTATGAATGAATAGCATGGCGTATTCACTCTGGATTTTGGTGTTGATTTTGGATTGATTTCTATTACATAACCTATAAAGCAACGAAGGCATCAACAATTGCGAGACACAACGCTATATAGGAATAGTGTCTACCATAGAGACGACTCTCCATTTTCTCAAAACTTCGGTTCAAATCCATGGGCACGAAGCTTCTCTAAATGCCTTTTCGCTCCTGCTTCTGAAGCAAAGTTCTGTATCTGTTGTTTAAAAAGTTCAAGGACTTCATCTATTGTTTCCTCTGAATATCCTTTTGATTGCCCATTTACCCTTAATGATTCAAAAAAATTAGGTGGCATTTCTTCAAGTACTTTACCACTTCGGATATTTTCAAAATATGCTTGCTGTTCTTCAGCAGAAAGAGAGTTTAAATGATTTGCAATTTCTTTATTTCGTATTTCTGACTGCTTCTTGACTTCATCTATCCCAGCTTTAATTTCATTTAACTTGTTATCGATAGTCTCCAAATACTTTCTTTTCTTATCCATTTCCTCGGCACTTAAGTCTTTATGATTATGACCATTAGAATCATCCGGATGATGTGTGTGCTGATTTAATACTTCTGACACAGAGTCTGGTAATGTGTTTACTGACCCCTCACTTTCTACAAGTGTATCAGTAGTGTCATCATCATCTTCTTCTTGAGATATTTTCTGCCCTTGAGATGTTTCTACAGACGCTGCGTCTGACGTGTTTTCCATTGTTGTTTGGGATTCAGTGTTGTACAGCACGATAGGATCCCTTATGAGTTTAGGACGGACAGTGGTGAAATACCATGTTGACCACCCTATTATGACAATAAGAAACAGAAATCCTAAACTGAGAAAAAAGCGTTTCCATGTAAACATCATGTCCCTCTTTGGTTTTGAGACAACACTGTATGGTGAAAAATCAATGCTTGCCTCATGTTCAATTATAGTAGATTTACAATTACGGTACACTTTGACTGCGTGCCTATAAGTTCATGTCTACTTATTTTACATATTACTATAAGTGCTTCTTAGGGTTTTGTTTCAGGCGGCACTGGTGGCGTAGGAGCTTTCGTTCCCGGTTCAGATAACCATGCCTCTATTTTGGCAGGCGTTCCAAACTGTTTCAGTAACCAATTGGCTGCATCTTTGTCGTTTTCAAGCAGATGCAGCATACCCGCATTAGTGCCGTGAAGCGATAGAGTCTCCCTAATAGCAGCTATTCGTGCAGGAGGTAGCGATGGAGATGCCCCTTCAGCGGGCAACGCCTTCGCCTCTCTATTTTTGTTCAAGAGCGTAGATAGAACATCAACAAGCTCACGCTGTGATTTCGCGTCTTGGGGAGTTTCTGTAGGTATTTTAGATTCTTGTGTGCCTACTTTGGTAAGAGAGTTTGTAAAATTGGACATGTCTTCAGGGACAGTATACTCAACACCTTCCATCTGTCCTGCAGCAATGATTTCCCCTTTCATCCACTCTATTTGCTGACCAATTTTGCCTTGAAATTGTCCCATCGTCCACGCAGTATATTCCTGGTCTGTCGCGAGTTCCATCACGGTAGCCATCATTACTGTTTCAAAGTCACCGGGTGTTGAAGCAACTAATTCGTGAATTCGTTGTGCCATTTGCTGTTCATAATCCGCAGGTTCACCTTCAGGAAATTGCCTTCGGAAAACATCCATTGAGATTTTAGAGAAATCCACCGTTCCTCCGAATGCAGGACCGAGAATATCATAAAGTTCCTGCATATCCATATCTGGCATTTTGTCGCCAGGTCCTAAGCCCTCAGAGTTTTCTGAAAACCAATTTTTTGCTGCTTGTTGAGCTTCCTCAAATTTGGCTAATTCTTCTGGACTCATGGATGATTTTAGTTTGTCCAAGAGCTTCTGCGCGTTTTCAGCATTTTCAAAACCTTTAAAGTTTTCAAAGTCCTCCGAATTGAGGATTTCTTTGGCTTTCTCTATATCCATACCGAATATGGACTTTTCTGATCCGGACGTTTGAGATGTTGTTTCAGCAGCAATCGCTACATCTTCGGTTTCAGACACTTCAGTCGGTTCGGTAATTTCCTGAACCGATTCCGTTTTGATTACCGACTCGGTTTGCGGTTCTGATGATAGTAAAAACGCTACTCCAACGATCAAGATAAAGCATATACCCATTACAATGGGAAACAAACGATTTTTCATGAGAAATCTCCTTTTTCAGTAAATAGTGTGAAATTACCTATTTTGCTTTTCAATGGGGATATGGAACAAACCGCGATTTTCGGTAGCAATATAAAACCGCCTGTTATGGATAACAAGCTTGAGAACCTGATCCGGAATTGCTTGCGAGATGAGTTCCCATTCTCCAAGATCATCTAATTGGTATATTCCCGTATCGCAAGCACCATAAAGCTTTGTTCCATCAACAGCAAGACTGTCCATGACAACATTTGCTCCTGCACTATCAATTATCACCTGCCACTGTCTTCCGGTTTGTGACGTTAGGACACCTTTGTCAGTTGCGACATAGACTGTTGCATCTGCAAAGACTATCTCTTCAAAATCCTCAAATACAAGGGGAAGGTCGGATGTAATGTCTTTCCAATTTTTTCCACCATCAAATGACTGGAATAGATGACCATCATTTTTTCCAACATAGACAGTTTGACCAGAAACAGCCAAACCGATTCCTTTGTAGGAAGCAAGTTCGCCTGTATCTAATCCTGTGTCTACCCATTTTAAGTCTTTAGGATTCCATTTGACAAGATGCTCATTAAATTCCACGTAAAATGTTTCGCCGCTAACAGCCAATCCACCGATTCTTAGAACACCAAACATATCCAACATATCCAAAATCTTGAGTGCATTATCTATTGACGTTTCAGCTTTTTCAATAAGACTATCAGAGGTGTTAGTAGTTTCAACGTCTCCATTTTTTTGACCTAACTCGCTGGATAAGAGATTTGACTCAATGGCGGGTATTCCATGAATTGGAACGAAGGCGTCGCCGCTGTCAGATAAACGATAAAGACGGGTGTTACTCACTAAAACACCGAAAACCCCGTAAAGTGAGTTTTCCGAAACCGTTAACATCGGTTGGAAGAATAAAGTTTCTTTCTCAGAACCGACGCGTACGTTTGACCATGTATCACCACCGTCAGTAGATTGGACAATCTCTCTATAAGTGTGCGCGTAGAGTCGGTTTTTGAACGCTACGAAGTTATCAAATTTGCTGCCTACTATTCCTTTCATAAAAGGATGCCATGATTCACCAGCATCAATAGAACGTTCAAGTCTGTAAAAACTTTCCTTATAAAACGTATCCTCATTCACTGCCACAGCAAGGGAATCAAGGATTGCATCCGAACCCAAAGTTCTATCCAACTCTATCCATGTTTCTCCTCTATCTCTGGAACGGTAGGTATTCCGTCCCATCGCTAAAACCGTCTTGCCAGCAGCCAAAATTTTGACTCCGGATGGGAAGATCTCAATAAAAGTCTTATTTCTGGGTGTTATTTTTATCCATGAATCTCCTAAATCTTCTGAGCGGAATATCTCCCAACTATTAGAATTCTCTTTACGCATCAATTCTCTTACCAACTTTGTTTTTAATTCGGATGTAGTCAGTTCTGAATCGCCAGGTTTCATTCCGACATAGAGCGTGTTTTCAGATACAGCCAACGATTTGATTGTTCTGAATTTCCCCACCGATAACTGTTCCCAGGTATCTGTCTTGAGACGGTAGATACCTCGGTTTGTTCCGACGAATACTGTGTTTCCGATGACAGCCGCTGCAGTGACTTCCCTATCTTTCAATTCATCGTTAAATAATGCCCAATGTTTGCCAGCATCGGTGGATCTGAAAATTTCATCGTCCATTACAAGATAAAATGCTTCGTCAGTTGTCAAAAATTCAATAACAGATCCTGTTGGACGAGGTCCAACAGAATCCCAAGTTACGCCACCATCGTTTGAAGCAAAGGTTTGATCAGTAGAGACGATATAAAGGGTGCCCTCATGTTCTGCCATTGGCATTTCAAAGTAAGTTTCTGTTGGTACAGTGTTGTTGATTAGTACCCAACCGCTCTCATCTTCTGTCATTTTGTAGATACCTGTAGGCGACACAGCGTAGAGTGATTCTTCGGATGTTAGAAAAATTTCATGTACATTTCCACCTTGCGGACCTCTTGCCTGAGTCCACTGATGTGTTGTGGCAGAAAGCTTGGGTGAATCTTCTTGGTTATTTGCTGCTAAAACATCGTCAGATACTTGTTGACCCGCTCCATTGTTCTTATTTGCCAGAACAGTATTCCCTATCCGGCGCCGTGTATCAGGTTCTGGCTGGATATTGAGGATAATAGAAGTATCAACGATTTCAATAGCAGTTTCTGATTGTGCCTCTAAACTGTAAGGTTTCTGAAAATGGTTGAGGAGTTGATTGCTGGCACCCAATAGTAAGATAAAGATAACAGCGGCTGATCCTAAAGCTGCCCACGGCACCAGAGGTCGTCCACTTGAAGCTGGTGTCGGTGTAATGTGCGTAATCTGTTCCATGATGTTTTCGGTTAAGTTGGCAGGTAATTGGATGCTGCCAAGCGTTTCCCGAATCATCGATTCTTCTTTCTGCAAACGTTTGCGTGCGCGTCGCAACCGACTCCTAATCGTATTCACGGATACACCCATAAATTTACTTATCGCTTCAGATGTCATTTCACCGAGATAGTGTAGCGTTACGACTGTGCGTTCGCTCTCCGGTAATTTTTCAAGAAGATTTTTAACAAGTTCACGACGGTGTTCCGCTGCAGCCTTCTCACGTTCTTCGGCTACAAAACGTTCATAAGCAGTTTTCTCTAAGGTCTTTGTTTTGGTGGCTTCTAATGATTGCATAGTTGGTTTCTTCCTTCTGTGCCAGTCTGTACACAGGTTCCTGGCGATTACATAAAGCCATCCGGCAAATTGATTCGGGTTCTTTAAAGTGGCAAGTTTCTTATATGCCTGCAGGAAGGTATCTTGGGTGATTTCTTCGGCTACCTGAAAATCACCTATTTGTCGCCAAGCAAGCGCATGAACACTCTTTTGGTATTTTTGGACTAAATCACTGAAAGCTGAATCGTCACCCGACAAGATGTTGCGAATCAGTTCAACATCGTCTTTTTCCATCGGAGTCCTCCACAAAAGATTGGTTTGTGATTATTAGTGACGTAATTCTTTAGTAAAAAAGGTGCATAATTTGAAAAAAAATGTAAAATTCTGGATTTTATAGTAAATTATGTAAATAAGTTCACATATATTCTGTAGGAGCGCTCTCCGAATCGCGACGAAACCACTGTTAGTCGGGAATCGGAGTTCCCTCGGACAGCTCAGATGTCCAGTTAATTGTAGAATCCACTATAATTCAAATTTATTCTGCAGTATGCCACAAAATACGAGATTATAGCGTTTCCATTCCGTTCAATCGAACTTTCTAACCAATGCTCTTAATCAACAAAAATTTACCCTTGACACAGGTTAAAGAAACATATATATTAAACCACATGATGAAACTCTTATCCATAAATGTTTCAAAGCCGAAACCTATTGAATATGGTGGTAAAACTATTCAAACGGGGATTTTTAAAGAGCCGGTATCGGGTACGGTGATGCTAAGAAAAAAAAACATTGACGGTGATGGTCAAGGCGACCTAAAGGTGCATGGCGGCACCTATAAAGCGATCTACGGCTATCCGATTGAACATTATTCTCACTGGCAGCAGGAATTAAACAGAGATGATTTGTCGCATGGGCAATTCGGTGAAAATCTGACTGTTGAAGGCATGCTGGAGGAAGAGGTCCATATCGGGGATGTCTTTCAAATAGGCACAACAGTCCAACTACAAATTACACAACCGCGTGTCCCTTGTTTCAAATTAGCATATAAAATGGGATTACCAGAATTCCCAAAGCAATTTTTGGAGAGTCGACGCGTTGGTTTTTATTTTAGAGTGCTTGCAGAAGGTGAGATTACCGCTGGTGATGCAATTTCACGTATTGAGATCGCATCGGAACAGATGAGTGTCACAGAGATTCTTAACCTACGTTATTTTGAGACAAATAACCACGAAAAGATGGCAAAAGCGAGGAAACTATCTGCCCTCTCACCGAGTTGGAAAAAGGACTTTATCCGTATCTTACAAACGAAAAACCTGATTTAGAAAAATGAATATATTCAAAGCAAATACTAAAAAGGAAACAAGTGAAGCAGCGGCAAACGCTGCAAGTACAAAACTGCGAGAAGCGATTACTATCAATGGACATGCTCGTTTTATCGTTGCAACGGGGGCATCACAATTCGATTTTCTCAATACATTGACTGCTGACACTGCAATTGATTGGACGAAGACGACGATGTTTCATCTGGATGAGTACATCGGAATTTCAGATTCGCATCCCGCCAGTTTCCGCAAATATCTACAGGAGCGGTTAGTGGATATAGTGCAACCAGCAACAGTGCATTTTCTAAACGGTGAAACAGACAATCCGCAATCTGAATGTGACAGGCTCAATGAGATTATTTCACAACACCAAATTGATGTGGCATTTGTCGGTATCGGTGAAAATGGACATCTTGCGTTTAACGATCCACCCGCTGACTTTGAGACAGAATATCCTTATATTGTCGTTGAATTAGATGAGGCGTGTCGTCTTCAGCAGGTCGGCGAAGGATGGTTCAATGGGTTAGATGATGTGCCGACTCATGCGATCTCAATGTCTATTTGCGAAATAATGAAGGCGAAAACGATAATTTGCACAGTGCCAGATGAACGAAAAGCGGAGGCGGTGCAGAATTGCTTACAAGGTGAAATAACACCGATGCACCCCGCCTCTATTTTGCAAAAACATCCGGATTGCACAGTATATCTGGATTCAGGTTCAGCATCTCTGATTTGATGATGGATATTTGTTGATTTGTGGAAATGGAGAGTGTTAATGAAAGATAAAGTCAAGGTTGGAATCATTGGTGTTGGCGGAACGATCAGCAGTACAACAGTGATTCTCAACGGGGAACCAAATGTCCAACTCGTCGCCTTAGCAGATATGGACGTTAATCGTAGAAAAAGAGTCTTGGGTGATATCAAAGGTGTTCGCGTTTTCGACGATTATCGGCAGATGTTTGATGCATGCGATTTAGATGCTGTCTGCATTGGACTTCCGACATGGATGCACGCTTCTGTTTCACAGGAAGCGATAGAGCGTGGGATGCATGTACTCTGCGAAAAACCACCGTCAAATGATGCAGCAGAACTGATACCGGTCACACACCTTGCTGCAAGCAAGGGCTTAACCTATATGTTTGTTCGTCAATCGCGTTTTACGTCCCGGTTAATGGAAGGTCACAGGCTTGTGCAAGCGGGGGAACTTGGTGATGTATATTATGCTGAAACTCGGTGGATACGGACACGATGGTGTTCCGCACGCGGGTGGCGGCATGATAAAGCAAAGGGCGGAGGCGTCCTACTTGATCTCGGTATCCACGCGATTGACAATGTCTGGTTTATGATGGGTTGTCCGCGTCCGACAGAAGTTATGGCAGGGTTATACTGTACATTTTCTCACCTCGCTCCTCCTGAGCAGACCTACACTGCAGATGATGCCGCGTGTGGGTTTGTCCGATTTGGGAACGGATGTACCTTACATTTTGCTGTTGCATTTTCACTGAATACGACGAACCGACACACGCCAGCAGCCGATAACGACCTCGTCAAAAGTGAGATTCAGGAGTTTCACCTTTACGGTACAAAGGCAGGACTTGAAAATGGGAAATTACTAGTAGGGACTCCTGATGGTGTTAAGGTCAAACCGATGAAACCAACACCACAAAAAGCTGATGAGATAACACTTCAGGCGAGAGAGTTCATACGAGCAATCAGAGAAGAGGATGAGTCGCTCAATTCAGGTTCGCAAGCAGTGATGCTCATGCAGATGCTTGATGCTGCGATGAAATCCAGTGAGATTGGCAGTGCCGTTGCGATTCAGCCAATTGCATAAGTTCAAAAAGGAGAATGGCGATGACTATACAGCACGATCAAAATGGACTCACAGCACAACAAAAACAACAATTTTATGACGATGGATTTTTGCATGTCCGAAATTTACTGCCTAATGAGGCACTTCAACCTTTGAGAGATGAATTAGATAAAAAGGTTGATGAGGGCACGCAGGCAGCAGTAAAAGCGGGTATCCTTGATCCATCAAATACGTATGATGATGAACCATTTGAGACGCGATTAGGTTTGGTATCCAGTGCCTGTTCCGATCCGAATTGGATTTGGCGGAACAATTTCAGCAATCAGAAAATACGTACCGCTGGCATGTTTACGCTTAGAACAGCACCAGAATTGCTTGATGTTGTTGGTTCACTTATTAGTCAGGAAATTTTTGCCCATCCGCAGTTTAACTATCGTGCGAAACTGCCAAATCAGGATATAACTGTTATTCCGTGGCACCAAGATTTAGCGTATCTTATCCCTGAAGAAGCAGGAGAAACGTTGGTTGTGAACGTCTGGCTTCCGTTGGTTAGAGCATACAAAGAGAACGGATGTATGCAAGTTATCCGAGGTTCACATCGCTTCAATCTAATTAACCATAACTATCAAGATCCGACACCGGGTCATACAGGCGGTAAAGGTATTAGTGAAGCGGAATTACCACCCGGCGACATCGTTACTGCTGAACTTGATGTCGGTGACATTTTACTAACAAGTGAGCGGGTGGTCCACCGCGGGCTACCGAACCGTGGGAAGACGGTCAGATGGAGTGTTGATACGCGCTATAGCCAAATTGGTTTGCCCACTGGGCGTGCAAATGTGCCAGGGTTTGTTGCTCGGAGTCAGAAAAATCCTGAGAGCGTTGCCAAATCTCATCATGACTGGAATCGGCAATTTGTATAGGTCTGCTCGCAACAGAATAGCTGCACAAAATAATATTAGAGCGTATCTCATAAATCATTTGTAGGGCGGGGTCCC
>LXNJ01001310.1_pt1 | contig 15055 bp, 13 predicted proteins | sample 809081 | NCBI WGS metagenome assembly LXNJ01 (sample SAMN04870510, study PRJNA318959) | sponge metagenome | biome: sponge; feature: marine sponge reef; material: water | host: Petrosia ficiformis | place: Greece: Milos, Mediterranean Sea | collected 2013-05-29 | depth 5-7 m
CTCCCGATGATGTTGGCGAGCCCGGTGCTCTGGAAACCGGCCGCGAGGGCAAACCCTCCTCCGAAGAGGAGGACGATGTTCCAGGGCAGGCGCGGAATCACCTCCGCGCCCATGACGCGGTTCGCAGTCCCGAAACGGTATGCCCGGCGAAACGGCTTCTGCCACTTCGGGAACGCGTCCGGAGCCTCGATGCTCGCGCTCCGCGGCGCCCGGTTCCGGGTCGGGATGAAGAAGAGCAACGACGCCATCGCGATCGCCACGGTGCCGTCGTCGATCATCCCGGCGTAGGGAAGCAGGTTCGACCAGCCGGGCACGGTGGCGAAACCGAGCTCCAGGTCGCGCCTGAAGACCCAGAGCAGCGCGGTCATGGCAAAGACTGTCGCCACGGAGCGCTCCTCGAAGGCGATCGGGCCCAGCCCGGCGCGTTCCCGCTCGAGGACATCCCGCTCGATCCGCACCTCCGGCGATGGGCGATAGAGGACCTTGGTGAGCAGCAGCCAGGCCACCATGAGCATCGTGACCCCGATCGGGAGACCCATCACGATCCAGGTGCCGAAGTCGATGGGAGGCGCTTCGGGGAAGATGATCTGGAAGATGCGCTGGAAGGACAGGTTGGGAGGGGTTCCGACCAGGGTGGTCAGCCCGCCCATCGAACAGCCGTAGGCGATGCCGAGCATGAGGGCGATGGTGAACGTGCGCGAGTGCCGGGCGCCGGCGGTCTCCTCGACCTGCAGCACCATCGCGAGCCCGATCGGCACCATCATCACCGCGGTGGCGGTGTTGGAGATCCACATCGAGAGGAAGGCGGCCGCCACCATGAAGCCCAGAATGATGCGCGGAGGCCCGCCCCCCACCGCGTGGATGATGCCGAGGGCGATGCGCTTGTGGAGATTCCACCTCTCCATCGTCAGCGCGATCATGAACCCTCCCAGGAAGAGGACGATCGTGCTGTTGAAGTAGACCGGCGCGACATCGTTCCCGGACATGATGCCGAGCAGGGGGAAGAGCACCAGAGGAAGAATGGCGGTCGCGAAGAGCGGAAGCGCGGTGCTCACCCACCAGATCGCCATCAGGCTCGCGACGGCGGCGAGGCGGCTCGCGGGCAGGTTTGCCGGGTCTATCGGAAAGGCGAGCAGCAGGAGAAAGCAGCCCAGGCCGAGCCAGAAGCCGATGGCGCGTCCCCGGGGGCTGGCCTGTCCGTGTTCGGCCATGAAGGTTGTCCGCCTGCGGGCCTAACCCGCGGACGGTTCCAGGCGGGCGACCATGCCGGGCCGGTCGAACACCAGGTATATCAGGCCGTCCGGGCCCTGGCGCACGTCGCGGATTCGGCCCATGCGCCGGACCAGCGTCTCTTCGTCCGTGACCGTGCGCCCGTCCAGGGTGAGGCGAGCCAGCTGCTGGCCGGCCAGCCCCCCCACGAACATCGAGCCGCGCCACTCCGGGAAGCGATCGCCGGTGTAGACCATCAGCCCCGATGTGGCGATGGAGGGCACCCAGTAGTGCACGGGCGGCTCCATTCCGTCGCGGTGACTGCCTACGTGGATCCTCGATCCGCTTCCGTAGTTCACCCCGTATCCGACCACCGGCCAGCCGTAGTTGCGGCCCGGCAGGATCAGGTTGATCTCGTCTCCCCCCTGCGGTCCGTGTTCGTTCAGCCAGAGGTCCCCGGTCTCCGGGTGGAAGGCCATGCCCTGGGCGTTGCGGTGACCGTAGCTGTAGATGTCCTCGAGCACGCCGTCCTGCCCGACGAACGGATTGTCCGCCGGGATGCGCCCGTCGTCGTGCAGGCGCACCACCACGCCGTGGTGGGTGGAGAGGTCCTGCGCCGGATGCGCCGACAGCTCGGCGAGCCCGCCCCGGGGCGAGACCTGCCGGTCGCCGGCGGTAATGTAGAGGTAGTTGTCGGCATCGAAGGCCAGGCGGGAACCGAAGTGGTCGCGGCCCCGGGACTGCGCGACCCAGATCTCCTCGACCCCGGTGAGCCCGTCGTCCTCGAAGCGGCCTCGGACGACCACGGTGCTGGCGCCGCCGTCCTCGTGCTGTGCCGCGAAGCCCAGGTAGAGCAGGCGGTTGCTCTCGAAGTCGGGGTGCACCGCCACGTCCAGCAGGCCGCCCTGACCGCGTGCCCGCACGTCCGGCACACCTTCGACGGGGTCGCGCAGAAGCGTTCCGTCACGGACGATGCGCAGCCGGCCCGGCCGCTCGGTCACCAGCATGTCGCCGTTGGGGAGCCAGGCCACCGCCCAGGGGTTGCTCAGGTCGTCGACCACGGTCACCACCTGGTGGGCGACCTGCTCGGGGCTGCCCCCCGCAACCGGTCCGGGTCCCGGCGTCTGGCCGTCCGGCGTGGAGGCGGCGGAGGGGCTGCAGGCCCAGGAGAGCAGGATCGCCGGCAGGGAGCCGACGACCCTGATGAAGCCCGGCGCCACCGCGCGGCGGCGGATCCCGTTCGCACCCGGTCTCGCGGCCGAAGATGAGAGGGAGCAGCCGCGACCACGCAGACCCGCCACGTCAGCGCACCTCGACGTACTGTGCCAGCCGCTCGAGCTCCTCGTCGTCCACGTACTTCCCGATCTCGCGCCGGAACTCGGCCATCGACGTGTAGGGACGATACTCCTCGAATTCGTGCAGCATGCGGTCCCCGACTCCGGGAATGAGGAGGATCTCCTCGGCGGAGGCGGAATTGAGGTCGATTGGCACCCAGAGCGCGCCGTACACCGCGTCGAGACCATCCTCCATCACGTGCATCGAGACCACCGCATGCAGGTCGGCCACGCGCTCGAACGGCCGGGCCGCCATGATGGCGTCCGCGGCGGCCTGTCCCGCGATCGAAACCAGCTGCTCGGCAGTGGCGTCGTTGGCGTTGAGGAGGCCGGGATCCGCGGCCGGCATCTCGGCTGGCGCATCCATCTCCATCTCCATGGGTTCTTCGGCGGCCTGCTCCGAACCGCACGCCGCAACGGCGAGAGCCGAGACCCCAAGCCCCGCAACCATCCAGATTCCATTCCAGTTTCTCATCCTTCATCACTCCTGCCGGGGGAGGTTCGTCAAGCGGAAACGGGCCCCCGAATCCCGCTGCAATTCAGCGGCCTGCCGATTCGTTTCCCGACCTTCGAGCCGGATGCCGCCAACATATCAACATACCCAGAAGGCCCAGTTGGAACATGGCCCCGGGAGCCAGCGCGGGGATGGCCCCGGTCAGTGTCTCCTGAATCAATGGCCACCCCGCATTATCCGGATGCAGCTCCAACTCGAATTCGACGTTTGCCTTCAGATGGAGGAAGAGCCCGACGCCGCCCGCGGCGACATGGGCGGCCATCAGCCAACTGAACACTCGAAGGGATACCGGGCCGGGTCGCCCGGCGATCCACGCGCTGGCGATCAGTCCGGCCGAAATCAACGCCAGCGGCGTCCACTGCCAGGCGTCCTCGTAGTGCCCCAGCAGCCAGAGTTCGAGGAGGACACCCGCCTCTCCGAAGACCAGCAGCCAGAGCGCCAGTCGGCGCCAGCCGAGACGTGACGCAACAGCGACCGACAGGCTCCGGGCGTCGTTCATGCCAAGGCTCCATCCCGCAGGGTCAAGAGCCCGTAGCCGCCGAACCCCGCGCCAGCAGGAGCGCGGAGGAGCCGGCCATCTCGCGATAGTAGCCTACAAAGCGCCGGGTCTCGGGGGCGTCGTAGGCGGCGAGGTTCTCGGCCCATCTGTAGCCGATGGGCTGGAACCAGAGTTCGGCTTCCAGGGTGAAGGGGCCGGCGGCCGGGTCAACCTCCACGGAGTAGCGCACGCGGTCGCTTCCGGCGGTGAAGTCGGCATCGGCCGCTGCGGGACCCGCCGGCTGCACCCGTGGGTCGGCGCTCGCCGCGTCGAAGCCGTCGGGGAGGATGCGGTTGTCCTTCACCCACCGCTCCGCCGACATGAGGCCGGTGGTGACATCGCCGTCGCCGTCGACCATGACGGCCTGGTAGATCTGGACCTGGTCGGGCGAGTCGATGGTCGTGTAGTGCGGCTCGTAGCGGGAGCCGTCGGCATCGTGGTCGTCGCCGGTCACGCGGCCTTCGGGGGTGAGGGCTCCCGACTCGAAGACGAGCCGCGCGGCCGCGTCGGTGACCGTGACGCGCAGCCACGCCCGCCGCGACGGATAGGCGGTGGGGAACTTGTGGCCAGCCAGGTTGCGCACCGTGACCAGGGCTTCCAGGCGATCGCCGTTCATGACGGGATGGCCGACCTCGACCGTGGCGGTTGCGTCGCGCAGGTGGTCGGCTGTGCGCTCGGCGGCCAGCTCCAGCTCCTGCGGGAGCGCGACCACGCCCAGTTCGTCGCGGTAGCGGTTGAGCATGCGCAGCATGAAGAAGTTGCCGCCGCGGAAGACGTGTCGTGACACCTCGGGACGCGCGCGGCCCAGCACCCGGGTGACGGGGACCTCCGCGGCCACCTCGGGCATGTGGCAGTCCTGGCAGCTGTGCGCATTTGCCGCGCCGTCCGCGTAGCTGCTCGCCTGCCATTCCAGATAGGGCGCCTGCTCGGGGAAAGGCGGTCCCTGCGCTCCGTCCGCGCCCACGGAGTGCGTGAACACGGTGTGGCAGGAGGCGCACAACCCGGAGGAGGTCACGTGCGGCCCCTCGTCCGGGCGGAAGCCGGTGGCCGAGTGCATGATCCCGACCCCCCCCTGGTCGGGTACGAAGGGGCCGAAGACCGCGCGCCCCTCCTCCGGCGTCTCGGCGGCGATTTGGAAGCGGGCCGTGAAGGTGCCCTCGCTGCCCAGGCCGTCGGGCTGGATCTGGTGGCACAGCGAGCAGGACACGCCGTCGGCCGCGAGGTCGGCGTAGGGTCCCTCGGCGCTTCCGATGGGCAGATTGGCGAAGACTTCCCCGGAGCGGCCTTCCTGCATCACGGCGACGGTCGCCATCGGCATGTGACAGCGCGAGCACTCGCCTTCGATTTCGGCGGCCGCCTCGGGATGGTCCATGATCTCCCGGCGCACCGCGGCCTGGAAATACGGGTCGCGGGCCGCGTTCGCCATCATGGAGGCGCGCCAGTCGAAGCCGATCGAGACATCGGAGCCCTCCGGGGTCGCGACGTCCTTGTGGCATGCGATGCAGCGATCGGAGGTGCGAAACAGATCGTCGGCGTCGGCGGGCAGAGCGGCCGTCAACGCGGGCCGCTCATCCGGCCCCTGCAGCCGCGGCGCGTCCCGACCCCCATCTCGCGACGGCGACGCCCTCGAGTCGTGGGCGCCGGTCAGCACGAACCCCATAGCCAGCAGTCCCACAACCACGATTCCGGTATGCTGCATCGTCACCACCCCTCGAAGAAGCCGCCGTCGAACCAGTCAAGCAGGACATAGGCGAGCAGGCGCATCGGGCGCTCCGCCCCGGGCGCTTCGCCGACCGGGATGAGCACCCCCACGTTGGCGAGCACGTGCTGACGCGTGTTCAGCGACACCTGAAGCTGAGGCACAACGTCGACAAGCGTTTCGGCCCCGGAGTCGAAGCCCCGTTTGGCCTGGACCTCGATCATCGGCGACCAGGCGCGTCCCCAGGGGCCCTCGGTTCGGGTCGCACCCAGCACAAGGCGTCCGAAGCCCTCCGTTTGGCCATCCTCGTAGAGGGGCACCTCGGCCCCCGCCTGACCCTGCAGAAAGGCGTCGCCGGGAAGAATCTGGCCGAACGAGACGAACGGTTCGAGCGCGCTGCCCGGAGCGCCCAGACCCGCGCCGGCTTCCCCTGTGGGAAGGATGACCTCCCCGCCTACCGAGAAGATGGTGCCTGCGTCGATGCTGTGGAACAAGGCGTGCTTGAGTCCCACAACCACATCTCCGAGCCCGTGACTCCAGGGCCCACCATGCCCGGGATCGTCATCGGCGTCATGGTCGGAATGTCCCGCATCGTGGTCCATCTCGGGTCCGGCCGCCCCCCGCCGCCATCCGTACGGGATCACCACCTCCACCTGGCTGCGGGGCCCGAAGCGGTACTCGTAGACGAACGCGCTCGTCAAGGCGTTCCCGTCCTGGAAGTCGCCATCGCCCTCCACGACCCATTCGTCCTCGGGATATGCCTTCTCGGTGAGGAGCGGACGCGGCAGGTTCAGCTCGCCCCGCGGCCAGTTGGCGTCGGTGCACAGGGTGCGGATGTAGCTCATCACACGCCCGAGCTGCTCCTCGGTGAGCGCCCCCCGGAAGGCGGGCATCATCTCGCTGAAGCCGCGCACGGGCCCACCCTCGTGCGCCACCGCAATCCAGTCGGCGTCGGGCTCGCGGGCGGCGAAGTCGCAGTCGGTAAAGTCGGGCAGCTCTTCCTCGAAGGCGACCAGCGACCGATCCAGCCCGGTCCCGTCGAGGCCGTGGCAGTTGGCGCACGAAGCCGCGTAGATGTCCCGGCCGAGGGCATCGGCCAGCTCGGCGCCGAGTCCCGGAGTCACCAGCTGCGCTCCGGCGGGGACGGCCAGCATGCCGGTGAGGAGAGTGGCAGCAGCGGCCGGAGACATTCCGGCCCGGCGATACGGTCGGTGCATGTCCGGTTCCCCGATGTAGTTCGCGGAAGAGGGAACAGCTCTCGTTGGCCAAAGGTAGGGCGAGCGGACAGGACGTGCACAGGCAGTCATCCCTGACTGCTGGACTCTCCTGACAGCATCCTGACACTTCGCGCATCCAAAGCGCTAGAATCCTCTCAGACCCGGAGCCGCGTCAACTTTCGCCGAGGTCGGCCTCGACGGCCTGGGTTCACCGCCGCAGCCGAGTTCCTCACGCAGCCGCCATGTCCACTTCTCGCGTCGTCGTCGCAGGTGGAGGCCTCATCGGCCTCTGCTCGGCCTGGTATCTGGCGCGTCGAGGGGTGGATGTCGTCGTTCTCGAGCGTGCCGGGATCGGCGCCGGCGCCTCGCGGGGCAACGCCGGGATCGTGGCGGCCGGGCATCCTCCGGTCAACCGGCCGGGCAAGGTCCGGCAGGCGCTGCCGCACATCTTCGATCCGCGCAGTCCGTTGTACGTGCGGCCGCGGCCCGATCTGGGCGTCTGGCGGTGGCTGGCCGGCTTCGCGCGTCACTGTACGCGCCGGCACGAACGGCACTGCCTGGAGACGCTGGCGCCGGTGGGGCTGGATACGCTCGCCTGCTTCGATGCCATCGTGGGCGGCGAAGGCATCGAGTGCGCCTACCGGCGGGGGCGCTATCTGGAGGTCTGCGTGGGCCGGAAGGCGATGGCGAAGGCGCGTGGAGACGCCGCGCTGATGCGGGCACACGGCTACCATCCCGACGTTGTCGACGGCGGCCAGGCGCGGGAGCTGGAGCCGGCGCTCGGTCCCCGGGTGGCCGGCGGAGTCGTCTTTCCCGAAACCCGGATCCTCGACCCCTACCTCTTCCTCCTCGGTCTGGCGGAGGCCGCGCGCCGAAGGGGCGTCTCCATCCGGGAGGGCGTGGCGGTGGAGCGCCTCACGGTCGCGGGTGGGGCTGTGCGGGGCGTCGAGACCGCCGATGGCGAGAGGGTGGCGGCCGACGCGGTCGTGCTGGCCACCGGTCCCTTCAGCCTCGCGCTCGCCGAACAGGCCGGATGCCGCCTCCCCATTCAACCGGGGAAGGGGTATCACCGCGAGGTGGCGGTGGGCCCCGGCGGCGCACCCGCCATGCGCGTCGCCTGCACCAACCGCGAGACGGGCATCATCTGTACGCCGCTCGAAGGACGGGTGCGCTTCGTGGGGACGATGGAGTTCACGGGCTACGACCTGGAGCTGAACCGCATCCGGCTCGAACAGCTCACGCTGAAGCCCCGCGCCTGGCTGCCGGCCCTCGGTGACGCTCCACCGGTCTCGGAGTGGTGCGGTCTGCGGCCGATGTCACCCGACGGGCTGCCCTTCGTCGGTCCGCTGGGCGACATGGCCGGACTCTCGGTAGCAGTGGGTCACGGAAACCTCGGGCTCACCCTGTCGGCGGTTACGGGTGATATGGTCGCCAACCACGTCATGGGTACCGGGGATCGCCGGCTCGCGCCCTTTTCCCCTGCACGTTTTCGGCGGTAGCATGTTCTCATGTCGATAGAGTCCAATCTTCGCCTCGTCTTCTCGCTGGGACGCGGCCTGACCCGCGGGCTCCCGGATGCGGATCCGGGCCTCGATCCGATCCAGCTCTTCGGTCAGTGGTTCGATGCCGCGCGCAAGGCCGGCATTCTGCTGCCCGAGGCGATGACGCTGGCCACCGCGTCCGCCGATGCCGCTCCCAGCGCCCGCATGGTGCTTCTCAAGAGCTTCGGCGAGGACGGGTTCGAGTTCTACACCAACCTGGGCAGCCGCAAGGCCGATGAGTTGACCACCAACCCCCAGGCGGCGCTCTGCTTTCACTGGGGCGTCCTCCAGCGTCAGGTGCGCGTCGAGGGCAGGGTGGAGCAGCTGAGTCCCGAGGTTGCGGCCGCCTACTTCCGCACCCGACCCCGGGGGAGCCAGGTCGGCGCGTGGGCGTCGCGTCAGAGCCAGCCGCTGGAGGAGCGCGAAATGCTGGCGCGGCGGGTGCGCGAGATCGAGAAGAGGTTCGAGGGACGGGAGGTGCCCCTGCCCGATTTCTGGGGCGGGTTCCGGCTGGACCCGCAGCGCATCGAGTTCTGGCAGGGGCGGTCGGATCGGCTCCATGATCGGCTCGTCTTCCGGAGAAAGGGGGACGGGTGGGACAGCCGGCGCCTCTACCCCTGACCCGGCGATGCGGGTTACGGCGGTGATCGCTGACCGTCCACGCGCCGGAGCCGGCTTCTTCAAGGGCCACGGCCTGGGCAACGACTATCTCGTCTTCCCATTGGGGGACGGATGGGCCGCGGCGCCCGGGGCGGTACAAGCGGTGTGCGATCGGCAGCGCGGCGTGGGCGCGGACGGCATCGTCCTGCACTCGCCTCCCGGGGAGCGTCCCTGGCGACTGCGGATGTTCAACCCGGACGGCTCCGAGTTCGAACGGAGCGGCAACGGACTGCGCGTCTTCGCGGCGTGCGCGGCGTCGCGGGGCTGGATCGGAGACGAGTCCTTCGCGGTGGAGGTCGGCGGCGATAGCGTCCGCATGCGCGTGGAAGAACGCCTGGCCGGCGGCATCTACGACATCTCCGTCGAGATGGGACGGGCGTCGCTGGACCCGGCCGATGCGGGGCTCGCCGCCGAGTGGGAGAGGAGGCCGCTCACGCACCCGGCCGGGGGAACGCTCGACTGCACCCTGGTGAGCGTCGGCAATCCCCACTGCGTGGTGTTCACGGACGACCTGTCCGAAACAGCCCTCTCTTGCCTGGGTCCGTTCCTGACGGCCCACGAAGCTTTCCCGGCGGGCGTGAACGTGCAGCTGGCCCGGCCGATCTCGCGCGGCTGCATCGAGATCGCCATATGGGAGCGGGGTGTCGGGCGCACCCAGGCCTCGGGGACCAGCTCGTGCGCGGCGGCGGTCGCGGCGGCGAGCCGCGGCGTGGTGGACCGGGGCGACGTGGAAGTGCGCATGGAGGGCGGCACGCTGGAGGTGCGCGTCTCCCGGGAACTGGAGGTCATGCTGCGGGGCCCGGTGCAGGAGGTGGCGACAGGGCGGCTGTCGGCGGGATTCCTGGACGCGCTGCGATCCGCGTCGTCGCACCGGGGTACGAGCAAGTGATCGGGCACGGGTTCCCGTTCATCGGAAAACAGGACATAATGACCGCAGTTACCTTTTCGGCGTCACAGACCCCAAGGGAGAAGCCGCCGTGCTGAGATTCGCGGAAGAGATCCTGCTGCTGTTGCTCGACGACGAGAACGGCACGTTCGCGCACGTCCCCAGCTGGTCGCTCAACTACGCGCTCGGGGGCGGGGTGCTGATGGACCTGGCGCTCGAGAACCGGATCGACACCGATCTTGAGAAGCTCTACCTGGTCGACGCGACGCCGCTCGGCGACAGCCTGCTGGATCCGATGCTGGAGGAGATCGCACAGGCCGAGGATGCCCACGGTGCGCGCTACTGGGTGGAACACGCCGCGGGCCGCGCCGCCGAAATCCGCGAAACCGCGCTCGAGCGCCTGGTCTCGAAGGGCATCCTGGCGCGCCAGGAGGAACGCTTCCTGTGGGTCTTCCGCTCGCGGCGCTATCCGGTCGTGGACGGAAAGGCGGAACGCGAGGTGAAGCTGCGCATCATGGAGGTGCTGTTCAGCGACATGATCCCCGACCCCCGGGACATCGTCATCATCGCGCTCGCGGACGCCTGCGGGATCTTCAAGTGGCTGCTGTCCAAACGCGAGCTGAAGAACGTCCAGTCCCGGATCAGCGACGTGCGCCGGATGGAGTTGATCGGGCGCACCGTCGCCGAGGCGATCTGGGACATCGAACTGATCGTGCGCACGCAGAGCGTGCCGATGCAGGGGTAGCTAAAGCACCGCGGCGAGCTTCCGCGCTACCGCCCGGTGCGCGGTCGCGATTTCCTCCTGCCCGCGGTGGCGCCCGTCCAGCACCACCCAGGCTCCGCCCACCATGACGTCGCGCACGGGCGTGTCCTCGCCGCTGAAGATCCAGGCGTCGAGCAGTTGGTCCTCGTCTCTTCCCACGAGAGCGGGATGGCCGGTGTCGAGGGCGATCACATCGGCCCGGAATCCGGGTCGGATCGCGCCCAGCCGCCGTCCGCTCACCTGCGCGCCGCCCGCCCAGGCGCCCTCCAGCAGGGCCCGCCCCGTGGAGTGGGCCTCGCGGCCTCCGGCGACGTTGCGCTCGTGCATCGTGAGCCGCTGCGAGTACTCGAGCATCCGCAGATCGGCGGCAGGGCTGACGCTGACGTGGGAGTCGCTCCCCACCCCCCAGCGGCCTCCGGCGACCAGGTAGCTCGCGAGCGGGAAAACCCCGTCGCCCAGGTTGGCCTCGGTGGTCGGGCAGAGCCCCGCGACCGCGCCCGAGGCGGCCAGAGCGCGGGTCTCCTCCCCGGTCATGTGGGTGGCGTGCACCGCGCACCAGCGCCCGTCCACCGGGGCGTGGTCCAGCAGCCACTCCACCGGGGAGGCCCCGCTCCAGGACAGGCACGCCCGCACCTCGGTGACCTGCTCGGCGAGGTGGATGTGGATGGGCGCCGCGGGATCGGTCGCGCCCAGGGCGTCGACGGCGTCGGCCAGGTCCCCGGGGGGCACCGCGCGCAGCGAATGGAGCGCCAGGCCGACGCTTCGGTCGCCGTTCCCCGCGACCGTCCGGTCGAGCGCTGCGGCGTCGCCCAGGATCTCGTCGACCGTCGCAACGAACCGGCGCTGCTCCTCGAGCGGCGCATCCGCCCCGAAGTCCGCGACCCGGTAGAGCGCCGGCAGGAGCGTGAGCCCGATCCCGGTGGCCGTTGCGGCCTCGTGGAGGCGCAGCGCCATCTCGTGCGGCACGGCGTAGGGCCGCCCGCGCGGGTCGTTGCGCAGGTAGTGGAACTCGGCCACGGCGGTGTACCCGTGGCGCAACATCTCGGCATACAGCTGGGAGGCGACGACGTGCACATCATCCGGCGAAAGACGCGCGAGAAAGGCGTACATCTGATCGCGCCAGCTCCGGAACCCGTATTCGGCCGTGCTGCCGCACTCGGTGAGGCCCGCCATCGCACGCTGAAATGCGTGGGAGTGCACGTTGGGGACTCCCGGGACGACCGCGCCGGCGACGCGTCGTGCTCCTTCCGGGTGTCCGCCGGGAAGTATCTCGCCGAAATCGCCGCCGCCGGTCAACTTGACGCGGACGTCGCGCGCCCAGCCGTCGGGAAGCAGCGCCAGATCGAAATGGAGGTCGGGCATGGCCGGGGACGGTACGCCCGTACGGGAGCGCCGTCAATGCGCCGGGTCGAGTGGACATCCGCGTCGCGGCCCATCTGTCACCACCGCAACTCCGCAACGTCGAGGGCCGTCGGCGGCAGTTTGCGGAGGCGCCATGGGGGCAGGGTGACCGCACGCTACCTCGAACAAGCGTCTTGAAGCTACGTTGGCAGTCGTGCGGTCCGGGACTCGGGCCACGGTCATGGAGTCTGCCCAAATGGCAGACAGACACGGGGGAAGGTGAGAAAAGTCTGCCAAAATGGCAGACGGGAGGATGATCTGAACAGGGAGACCGGCGGGCCGGACCTGCTGATCCGCAACGTCCACGTCGCCACCATGGCGGACACGGGCGAGGCGTACGGGGTGGTGCGCGATGGCCTGGTGGCGGTCGCCGGGGGGCGGATCACCTGGGTCGGGGCTGCGCGCGCGGTCCCCCGCGAGGTGGCCGCCGGCGCCGGGCACACCCTGGACGGAGAAGGCGGCTGGCTCACTCCCGGGCTCATCGACTGCCACACCCACCTCGTCTTCGCCGGCACGCGCGCCGGTGAGTTCGAGATGCGCTTGCGGGGCATGACCTACGAGGAGATCGCGCGGGCTGGGGGCGGTATCCGTTCAACCGTGGCCGCGACCCGGACGGCGACGGAAGGGCGGCTATGCGATGCATCCGAGTGGAGAATGAAAGCTCTTGCCGCGCATGGCGTTACCACGGTTGAGATCAAGTCCGGCTACGGCCTCGATGTCGACACCGAACTGAGGATGCTGCGGGTCGCCCGCACCCTGGGCGAACGCCTCGCCGTGCGCGTATCGCGTACCCTCCTCGCCGCGCACGCGCTCCCGCCCGAATACCAGGACCGGCGCGAGGCGTACCTCGACCTGGTGTGCGGGACGGTGATCCCGCGCGCCGCCGCCGAGGACCTCGTCCACGCCGTGGACGCGTTCTGCGAGGGTATCGCCTTCACCCCCGCGGAGTGTGCGCGCGTCTTCGATGCAGCGGTAGCCCATCGACTGCCGGTTCGCCTCCACGCCGATCAGCTCTCGCCATTCGGCGGGGCCGAACTCGCCGCCCGCTACCGTGCCCGCTCTGCCGACCACCTGGAGTACGCGACGGACGCCGGCTGCCGTGCGCTGGCTGCGGCGGGGACCACCGCGGTCCTCCTTCCGGGGGCGTATTACACCCTGGGCGAGTCGCACCGGCCACCCGTGGATGCCCTGCGGCGTCACGGCGTGCGCATCGCAATCGCGACCGACCTCAACCCCGGTTCGTCCCCCGTCACCTCCCCTCTGCTCGCGATGAACATGGCCTGCGTCCTTTTCGGCCTGACCCCCGAGGAGGCGCTCGCGGGGATGACGCGTCACGCGGCGCCGGTGCTGGGCCTGGAGGGGGAGGTCGGCGTAGTATCGCCGGGCGCGTGCGCGGATCTGGCGCTCTGGGATGTGGACCATCCCTCGGAGTTGAGCTACTGGATCGGCGCCAACCCCTGCCGGGCCGTGGTTCGCGGCGGGGAGGTGCACGATCATCCCGGGACGCGCTGATTCCTCAGGACGCGAAAGAATGGCAGACGCGATGGAACTGGAAGCGATTGAGGCCGCGAAGGCGAGGCCGGATTCGTCCTTGACTCTCTCGGACGAGGAGCGCGGGATCCTGGAGGGCGCGTCCGGGCCCGCGCCCCAACTGGCGATGCGCATCGTGGTGCGGATGGCGCGCATCCTCGGGGCGCGGGAGTTGGTGCCCGTGGCTTCCGCGCACATCGACGGCTGCCTCTACCACGGCGACGGGGGCGTCGAGTTCGCCGAAAGGCTCGTTTCGCTTGGAGGCAAGGTGGGCGTCCCCACCACGCTGAACGTAGGGGCGCTCGACCTGCTCCATCCGCGCCGCGTGCGCTCCGCCGGCCATCGCCGGGAGATGGCGTTGCGACAAATGCGGGCCTACGAGGCCCTGGGCTGCCGTCCGACCTGGACCTGCGCGCCCTACCAGGCTGGACACCGGCCCGAGCGCGGCCGGGACGTCGCCTGGGGCGAGAGCAACGCCGTGGTCTTCGCCAACTCGGTGCTCGGCGCCCGCACCAACCGCTACGGCGACTTCATGGACATCTGCTGCGCGCTGGCGGGCCGCGCGCCCCGCACCGGCCTCCACCTGGATGAGAACCGGCGAGCCACGGTGGTGGTGGACACCGGCGTGATCAATCCGGCGCTCAGGGAGCGCGACGTGTTCTACCCGGTGCTGGGCACCTGGCTCGGCGCCACCGTCGACGAGCGGGTCGCGGTCGTGACCGGACTCCCCGAGACCGTGACCGAGGACCAGCTGAAGGCGATGGGGGCGGCGTCGGCGTCTTCCGGCGCGGTCGGGCTCTTCCACGTCGAGGGCGTCACCCCGGAGGCCCCGGACCTCGCGACGGCGCTCGCCGGCCGGGCGCCCGAGGCCGTCCTCACGCCCGGCGCACGCGAACTCCGGCGGGTGCGGGACGCGCTCAGCACCACCGGCACACTTGAAATCGACGCGGTCGCGCTCGGCAGCCCGCACTTCTCCCGGGACGAGTTCTCCCTTCTCGAGGCGCTGCTTCCGCGGGAGCCCTTCAGGATTCCTTTCTACGTCTGCACGGGAAGGGCGGAATACCAGCGGCTGCAGCAGAACGGACATCTGCGTCGATTCGAGGAGGCCGGGGTCGAGATCGTGGCCGATACCTGCGTCGTGGTCGCGCCCATCCTGCCCGCACGCGGGAGCGTGCTCATGACCAACTCCGGGAAGTTCGCGCACTACACCCCCGCCACCACCGGCTACGACGTGGTCTACGGAAGCCTGGAGGACTGCGTGCGCTCGGCCTCGGCCGGACGCGTCACCCGCGACGAGGGCCTGTGGAGCTGAGCGGCGTCCCCGTGCATCCCGGGGAGGGCAGGGGGCGCCTGCTGGTGCTCGAGCGTCCCCTCAGCTTCTGGGGAGGCGTGGACCCCGAGACGGGCCGCGTGTCCGATCCCCGGCATCCGCAATTCGGCGAATCCGTGCGCGGCCGCATCCTGGTCATGGAGCGCGCGATCGGCTCCAGCTCCTCCAGCGCCATCATGCTCGAGCTGCTGCGCAACGACATCGCTCCCTCGGCCATCGTCCTCGGCTCTACCGACGCCATCCTGGTACTGGGGGTCCTGGTCGCCGAGGAACTGGGCTACCCGAGCATCCCGCTGGTCGATGTGGGTGCGGAGGGGTTCGAGCGGATCCGGGTCGGCAACGGAGGGCACGGGCACGTGCGCGCGGGGGCCGGGAGCGCGGCTGTGCAGGTGGGTGTGCCCCAGGGGTAAGGAGACACATGATGGCTGAACGT
>LXNJ01001311.1_pt1 | contig 15052 bp, 4 predicted proteins | sample 809081 | NCBI WGS metagenome assembly LXNJ01 (sample SAMN04870510, study PRJNA318959) | sponge metagenome | biome: sponge; feature: marine sponge reef; material: water | host: Petrosia ficiformis | place: Greece: Milos, Mediterranean Sea | collected 2013-05-29 | depth 5-7 m
CCACCCGCCGCTGGGACGAGACCGCCAGCCGGGCCCTCGGCTGGGACACGCCGTCGGGCCGCTCGTCGTCCGGTCGTTACTTCGGCGCGGGTGGACGGGCGTTCGGGCACACGGGGTTCACCGGCACCAGCATATGGATCGACCCCGATCTTGATGTTTACGTGGTGCTCCTGACCAACCGGGTGAACCCGACCAGGGAAAACACGGGCCACGTTCCGCTGCGCCGGGCGGTGCACGACGCGGTCGCGGAGGCCATTCGAGACATGCCGGTCCCGGTCCGCGGCGAGCAGCCTTCAGAGCCACCCCTGCAGCGGCATCTGAAGCACCTTATCCGTTGACGCCCCTCGACACCACCCTGGCACTCGCCTACATGGCGGGGGCCGTTTCCGTCGGTGCGTGGCTGGGCAGGGGAGCGCGCACGGCCGGCGATTATTTCCTGGGCGGGCGCGACATCCCGTGGCCCGTTGCCATGATGTCAATCGTGGCCACCGAGACAAGCACGCTGACCTTCCTCTCCATACCGGGGGTGGCCTACGCCGGGGGAATCGGATTCCTCCAGATCACCTTCGGCTATCTGGCGGGCCGAATCGCGGTGGCGGCCTGGCTGTTGCCGGCGTACTCCGAGGGGCGTCTGGAAACCGCCTACGCTCTATTGGAGACGCACTTCGGGATCCCCACCCGGCGGACTGCCTCGGTCGTGTTCATGGTGACGAGGCTGCTGGCGGACTCGGTGCGTTTGTTCGCCACCGCCATTCCGCTGGCGCTGATCACCGGCTGGTCGATCGGGTTGTCGGTGGCCGCAATCGGAGCGGCCACGTTCGTGTACACCTGCTTCGGCGGTCTGCGCTCCGTGGTCTGGGTCGATTCCGCCCAGTTACTCCTCTATATATCGGGTGGAATCACTGCGCTTGTGGTGATCGCCGCCGGCGTGCCCGGCGGGCTGCCCTCGATCGTGTCGGGTGCGTCGGAGGCGGGCAAGCTGGCGCTCTTTGATTTCTCGCTTGACTTCGGCAGGCCGTACACGATCTGGGCCGGTCTCGTCGGGGGCGCTTGCCTGTCGATGGCATCGCACGGCACCGATCAGCTGATGGTGCAGCGTCTGCTGTCGTGCAGGGGGCTGGGGGAAGCACGGCGGGCGCTGGTCGGCAGCGGCCTGGCGGTCATCGCCCAGTTCGCACTGTTCCTGCTGGTCGGGGCGGCCCTTTGGGTGCACTTCGGCGCCACCGAGTTCGAGAGCTCCGACGAGATCTTCGCGCGTTTCATTGTTCAGGACATGCCCAGCGGGCTCAGGGGGTTGTTGGTGGCGGGGGTGTTGGCGGCGGCCATGTCCACGTTGTCGAGCTCCATCAATTCGCTCTCATCCGCGGCGGTCTACGACCTGGGGATAATGTCCCGTCTCCGGGCAGGCGGCCGGGGATTGTTGGCCGGCAGGCTCATGTCGGTTGCCTGGACCATCATGCTCATCCTGGCGACCATCGCGTTCATTCCCCTCAGCAGGGGATCAGCGGCGGTGGAGGTGGCCCTCAGCATCACCTCGCTGGTTTACGGGGGGCTGCTCGGCGTATTTGGGCTGGCCCTGATTGACCGGCGGGCCGGCCGCGGGCCGGGCGGCGGCAGGGCAGCGCGGACCGGGATGCTGGTGGGGATCGGCGCAACGGGGCTGGTCTGGTCGTTGGCTCCCGAGGAAGTGGCCTGGACCTGGCTGGTGGTGATCGGGGCGGCGACGACCCTCGCGGTGGCGGGCGGTGTTCGAGCCCTCGGCGGTGACCGGGCGGGAGGGCGCGTTGACTGAGGCGGTGACCGAAGGGCCTTTGACCGGGATCGTGGTCCGGGGCGCCCGTGAACACAATCTGAAAGACGTCAACGTGGTTATCCCGCGCGGGAAGATGACGGTTATCACGGGTCTTTCAGGTTCGGGCAAGTCGTCTCTGGCGCTTGACACGATCTACGCCGAAGGGCGGCGGCGGTATGTGGAATCGCTCTCCGCCTACGCCCGGCAGTTCCTGGGCGTGCTTGAGAAGCCCGATGTAGACCGGATCGACGGCCTCTCGCCCGCGATTGCCATCGAACAACGGAACGCCGGTTCCAATCCGCGTTCCACGGTCGGCACCGTTACCGAGATATACGACTACCTCCGATTGCTCTGGGCGCGGGCCGGTGTGCCGCACTGCACGGGATGCGGCCAGCCCGTTCGTGCCCAGTCTCCCTCCGAAATCGCTGCCCAGGTGTTGTCCTGGCCGGAGGGGGAGAGGATCGAAATCCTGGCACCGCTCGTCCGCGGACGGAAAGGCGAGTTCCGCGATCTGTTTGGCCGGGCGTTGAAGGAAGGGTATATCCGTGCCCGAGTCGACGGGGAGCTCGTGGAGCTGTCCGACCCCCCGACTCTGGCGCGCAACCGAAATCACGACATCTCGGTCATCGTCGACCGGCTGGTGGTGAGGGCGCGCGACCGGGAACGTCTGGCCGATTCGACAAGCGCGGCCCTCCGGATGGCATCGGGGATTGTCGAGATCGCGCGAGAGGGTGCCCGGCAGAGCGAATTCTTTTCGGAACGCTATGCCTGCCCGGATTGCGGAGGGGCCATCCCCGAGCTGGAGCCGCGGCAGATGTCGTTCAACTCGCCCTACGGGGCCTGCCCCGAGTGCGAAGGCCTGGGCACCGAACGCGTTCCGAGGGAGGAACTGGTTATTGGCTGGGACGGGTTCTCCGTTCTGGAAGGCGTGTTGTTGCCCTATGGCCAGGTTCGGGGGGCACGACGCCGGGCCCCCCTCGCCCGGGTTGCCGACAAGCTTCGGTTCAGCCTGGAGCAGCCTTGGGCGGAACTCGGCCCCGACCAACGAGAAGCCGTGTTGTACGGCGACAGCGACGCCAGGTGGGAGGGTCTGATGGCATGGACCCTCAGGCGGTACAACGAGTCATCCAGCCCGTCGGTGCGGGCGCAGCTGGAACCGTGCATGGCGGTGGCCGAATGCAGGTCCTGTCATGGTGCCCGCCTCCGGCCGTCCAGCCGCGCCGTCACCTTTGAGTCAATGAGCTTGCCCGACACGGTCGCTCTCCCCGTGAGCGAACTTCTCCCCCGGACCGAAGCCTGGCTGGCTCAAAGCGAGAACGGCGGGGGCCCCCGCGCGGCCGTCAGAACGCCGATCCTGCGGGAGGTGTCCTCGCGACTGCGGTTTCTGACCGAGGTCGGGCTCGGTTACCTGACGCTCGACCGCGCCGCGCAGACCCTCTCGGGCGGCGAGGCGCAGCGCATCAGGCTCGCCACCCAGATCGGCAGCCGGCTCGTGGGGGTCCTCTATGTACTGGACGAACCCAGCATCGGCCTTCATCCCAGAGACAACTACAAACTTCTCAACACGCTCGAAGCCCTGCGCGACCTGGGCAACACCGTGGTGCTGGTTGAACACGACGAGCAGACGATCCGCCGGGCCGACTACGTGGTGGACATGGGCCCCGGCGCGGGCCGGGATGGTGGCACCGTCACCGCTGCCGGTCAGGTGGACGAGATCGCACAGGCCGCCGACTCCCTGACGGGAGCCTACCTGCGCGGAGACCGCCAGATCGAAACCCCCCGCCCCTCCGCCCGGCGCGCCCCGAACCCGGACCACATGCTCCGGGTCCGCGGCGCGCGCGGCCACAACCTCCGGAACATCGACGCGGAATTCCCGCTCGGGTTGTTCATCTGCGTCACCGGGGTGTCCGGGTCCGGGAAGTCAACTCTGGTGGACGACACGCTTTACCGGGCACTTGCCCGCACCTTGCACCGGGCCCGCGGACTCCCGGGGTCGCACGACGGCGTTGACGGGCTGGAGCACCTGGACAAGGTAATTCGGGTGGACCAGACCCCTATTGGGCGCACGCCGCGCTCCAATCCCGCCACCTACACCGGCCTCTTCACGGCAGTGCGGGACATGTTTTCACGGCTGCCCGAATCGCAGATCCGCGGATACGCCCCCGGCCGGTTCAGCTTCAACCTGCGTGGCGGACGCTGCGAGCCCTGCCGGGGAGACGGGTCGGTGAAGATCGAAATGCACTTTCTGCCCGATGTCTACGCGCGCTGCGACGTCTGCCGCGGACGCCGCTACAACCGGGAAACCCTGGAGGTGCTGTACAGGGGCAGGAGCATCGCCGACGTGCTGGAGATGACCGTGAGCGAAGCTCTGGAGTTCTTCGGCGCGGTCCCCTCAATTGCCAGACGGCTGAGGACGCTGGATGAAGTCGGCCTCGGTTACGTGCGGCTGGGGCAGCCGGCCACCACCCTGTCAGGCGGTGAAGCGCAGCGGGTCAAACTCTCGTCCGAGCTTGCCCGCACTGGTGGCGCTCGCACGGCGTATATCCTTGACGAGCCAACGACAGGTCTCCACTTCGAAGACGTCCGCCTCCTGCTCGGCGTTCTGCGGCGTCTCACCGCCAAGGGCGGCACGGTGATCGTTATCGAACACAACCTGGACGTGATGAAGACGGCCGATTGGATCGTCGATCTGGGCCCGGAAGGCGGCGACAGGGGAGGGCGCATCATCGCCGCGGGTCCCCCCGAGGCCGTGGCCCGCTCTTCCGAGAGTCGCACCGGGCACTGCCTGGCCCCGGTCCTCGCAGGCAACGAGCCCGCCCTGGCCTGACCCGGCGGGGGGGGGTCAGACCGGAATGAAATGTCCTCTTTCGGACAATGTTCGGTCAACGACCCAACGGGGTCTCAGCCGTGCGCAGCGCCCGCCGCCGATCGCCATCGACCGGCACTACTGTGCGCCGCGATGTGGCGCCTCTCGATCGGCCATTATGCACTTGATCCTGTAGTCATGAACAATCCCCCGCCCCCGATTCGTTTTCAATCGAATCCAGCCACTCCTGAAAAGCCGCGTCGGTGGGCGCGCAGAGACCGGTGCTGTGCCAGTAGAACGAGCGGAGAGGTATCCCGGTCAGTTCGTTGGGAAGCGGACCGGTCAGCCCGCTATTGCGGCGGAGGTAGAGCCGCGTCAGGCTCTCCAGATTCCCGAGTTCGGCCGGTATCGAGCCCGTGAGGTCGTTGCTGTCGAGCTCCAGGGACGTCAGGCTCTCCAGATTCCCGAGTTCGGCCGGTATCGAGCCCGTGAGGTCGTTGCCGTAGAGGCTCAGCCACGTCAGGCTGTCCAGATTCCCGAGTTCGGCCGGTATCGAGCCCGTGAGGTCGTTGCCGGCGAGATAGAGCTGCCTCAGGTTCTCCAGATCCCCGAGTTCGGCCGGGATTGAGCCCGTGAGCTCGTTTCCGCCGAGCCAGAGCCAACTCAGGTTCTCCAGATTCCCGAGTTCGGCCGGTATCGAGCCCGTGAGCTCGTTGACGTGGAGTACGAAATACTCCAGGTTCTCCAGATTCCCGAGTTCGGCCGGGATTGAGCCCGTGAGGTCGTTGCGTTGGAGATAGAGCGACCTCAGGCTTTCCAGATTCCCGAGTTCGGCCGGGATCGAGCCCGTGAGGCCGTTGCCGCGGAGGTCCAGGGACGTGAGGTTCTCCAGATTCCCGAGTTCGGCCGGTATCGAACCCGTGAGGCCGTTGCGGTGGAGACCGAGCGACCTCAGGCTCTCCAGATTCCCGAGTTCGGCCGGGATCGGGCCCGTGAGGTCGTTGCTGTTGAGGCTCAGGGACGTCAGGCTCTCCAGATTCCCGAGTTCGGCCGGGATCGGGCCCGTGAGGTCGTGGCCGCTGAGTCTGAGCCACCTCACGCTCTCCAGATTCCCGAGTTCGGCCGGGATCGGGCCCGTGAGGTCGTTGCCGCGGAGGTCAAGCCCGGTGACGTTTCCCAGAGTATCCGCGGATACTCCGTACCAGTCGTCGAGCGCCACGTCCGTCAGCCAGTTGGTGCTGTAAGGCCAACTCTCCCCGCCGGTATCCCGGTATAACAAATGCAACACCCAGCGGTCCCCGCAGTTCAACCCCAGTTTGCCTGAAATCGAATCCAGCCACTGCTGGAAGGTCGCGTCGGTGGGCGCACAGAGACCGGTGTCGTACCAGTGGAACGTGTTCAGGGGCGCCCCGGTCAGGTCGTTGGGAAGCCGACCTCTCAGTCCGCTATTGCCGTGAAGCCGGAGATCCTTCAGGCTCTCCAGATCCCCGAGTTCGGCCGGTATCGGGCCCGTGAGGTCGTTGCCGTTGAGATAGAGCACCCTCAGCCTGTCCAGATCCCCGAGTTCAGCCGGTATCGAGCCCGTGAGGTCGTTGCTGTAGAGGTAGAGCCGCGTCAGGCTCTCCAAATTCCCGAGTTCGGCCGGTATCAAGCCCGTGAGGTCGTTGCCGTTGAGATAGAGCCACCTCAGGTTCTCCAGATTCTCGAGTTCAGCCGGAATCGGGCCCGTGAGGCCGTTGTCGTTGAGGTAGAGCCGCGTCAGGCTCTCCAAATTCCCGAGTTCGGCCGGTATCGAGCCCGTGAGGCCGATGCGGGAAAGATCGAGCACCCTCAGGTTCTCCAGATCCGCGAGTCCAGCCGGAATCGGGCCCGTCAGCCGGTTGCCGTGGAGATCGAGAGACCACAGGCTCTCCAGATCCCCGAGTTCAGCCGGGATCGAGCCCCTGAGGCCGATGCGGGAAAGATCGAGCAACCGCAGGGTCTCCAGATTCTCGAGTTCGGCCGGGACCGGGCCCGTCAGCCGGTTGCCGTGGAGATCGAGCCCCTCGAGGCTCCGCAGATCCCCGAGTTCGGCCGGGATCGAGCCCACCAGCCCGTTGTCGCCCAGGTTCAGCCCGACGACGTTTCCCTGATCGTCCGCGGTTACACCGTACCAGTCGTCGAGCGGTTCGTCCGTCAACCAGTTGGTGTTGTCGTCCCAATTATCCCCGCCCGTTTTCGAGTAGACGGAATCCAACGCCTCGCGCTGTCCGATCGGCCGATCATTGTCTCTGGCATCCTCAGCAACCACGGCCCCGGCCGGAACCACCAGGTCCCCGGCCGGATCCACCGGGTCGCGGCACCCGCTGCCGACCGCCAGGGCCACCAGCGCAACGACTGACAGCTTGAGGTGCTTGGGGCTGGTCATGTTGTTTTCCTTGAGTTGAGTTTAAACTCGGCATCCTGCGCTGCGGTGATGGGAGTGCAGCGGAGGGCACCCTGACGGTGCGACGCCATCATAGCGCAAGCCGGCCCCCACTTGCAACTGACTGCTGTGGACGGGCGCTACGCGTCCGGGGGGGCCGCTCTTCCGCACCTTCTCGATCCGGCTCCCTCCGCGGCGGGGCATTCTATGTGCTCCCGACAGGGGGGTTGCTTGACTTTCCCTAATGCCCCATTTTTACGCCGGATTCCCTTTTTGAAGGGGTACGGTGGTGAACCGGCGCGGCCGGAGCCACCGGTACTGACAACCTCCGTGAGGAGAAATGAAGACCATGCAAAAGGTTACCAAGCGCTTGTTTTCGCTCATGGGCGCGGCGGCAGTTCTCGCGGCGTGCGGCGACACCATTGAGGTGACACAGCCGGGCGAGCAGGAGGTGGAGGTGGTGGTGCAGACCGACACTACTATCATCGTTCTGCCCCCGCCCCAGGTGGACACGACCATCATCGTCATTCCACCTCCCATCATTGACACGACGATCGTTATCGTAGAGCCGCCGCCGACGGTGGCCGCGTCGATCACGATCACCGCGCTCCGCCACTATGCAGGGCCGAACGCCGGTGAGACGGTTGACCCGACAAACGTGTCAGGGAACATCGAGGTTGTCCTGACCCTTGACGAAGGTAATTCGGGGGTTGCTGCGACCGGGTGGAGCCTGACCATGAACGGCAACGACCTCGGGTGTAACGACCTCTCCGCCGACCCTGGCGAGGGGGACGTGCTCGGCGCGGCCCGCGAGGCCTCCTGCCTGCTCGACACCGACAAGGTGACCGGGGCATGCTCGGCCGGCGGGATCATGGGGATCTATTTCCCCAACGGCACGCACACCCTGGGTGCTGTCCTCCGTCTGGACGACGACACCTCGGTTGAAGCGCCGAACAGCACCGACATCATGCTCAACAACCAGAACTATCTTGCGTCGTTCCAAACGACGCCGGGTGCCGGTGCAACCAATGCCGACGGCGAGACCTACTTCGGTGGTCCCTCCGAGAACACCACGTTCTCCGCTTGTGCGGTTCAGTTCGGTGGTCCGGCACCGTCTTCCATCGTGCTCGCGATTGAGCAAGACGAGACCGTAACGGTTGCCGTGGCTGCCGCTGGCGGCCTGAACGCCACGGTTGATCCTGACGAAAGCTCCGGTATGGGTTCGGCCACGTTCACGTTGGTCGGCGTAATGGACCCGAACGGCAACGATCTCGATTACGACATTTCGGAAGAGCCCTACACGGCCATGTGGGACTTTGTCGGCCCCTCGCTTACCGGTGAAGCAGCGATCAAGCTGATGCGCGACGGAGAGATGTTCGACATCGCGATCGGCGACTACTTCGGAGCCGGCGCCGGCGATTTCGCTCTCGAGGGCGACTTCACCGACGACGGCGCCGGTGTGGCCGACGGAACCAGCGCGGTGTTCAACGCGATGACCTGCGACGAAACCACGTCGATGGAGGGCGTTTCGTCTCCGTCCGATTTCGACGATGGCTGCTACACGGTCAACCTGATGGGAATCGCCGACGCGCTTGGCAACACCAGCGATCTTGACGGTGGCGCCCAGACCGCTGAGTTCAACGTTGACAAGACCGGTCCCACGGTGATGGTTGTCGATCCGGCGGAGAACCCCGTTTTGAACTCCAACCCCGCCTACACCCACTACCTCGCGCTTACGGCATCCGATGACGGCGCTGGTCTGGACGCGGTCACGTTCATGCTGAACAGCGAAGCGGGCGACCCCGCGGACCTCACGGTGGACGGTGGCAACGTCAGCCTGAAACTGGGCGGCGACGAGGGCGAGAACATGGTTGAGGTAACGGCCACCGACAAGGCCGTGCCGACGGGCAACATTGGCTCCGCGTCGTTCGACTACACCTTCGACGGAGAGGCGCCGGCCATCAGTGACGCTGAAATAGATAATAAACCCTTGAATGGCGTTTGGAGTCCCTCAGCAAACAGTAATTCGGTGTCAGTCGAGTTTTCGGGCGCAGTGTCCGACCCCAACCTGGCTTCGGCCGTGTTAGGGTGGACCGTAGGTTCGTTTGACGAAGATGAGCCCGAAACCGACCCCGAACCCATATGTAAACCCGCTAACGAGGTGGAGGTGGGGGAGTTCGCCGGCAGCATGGACTTGGCGATATCGGTTGAGGAAGCTGGCTTGGAAGCTGGCTTGCCGGATGATTTCAACCTGCAGGGTCCCCAGGACGATCCCGACGCCCAATCCAAGCTCTTCAAGTACTGCTTCTACATCATCGCTGAAGATGGCGCGGGGATGTTGGACGGTTCGGCGGCACCCAACACGACCGCCGGGTATATCGACAATGTGATGGTGGACTGGTCCGATGGTAACGTAGTCCTCGAGTTGACACTGGACCAGGGCACTGACGGAACGCCCGTCACCGGTAACCTGGAAATTACCGCGGAAATTGATGGCACCATTACCGCCGACTCCGTGAGAGACTTCAAGTTCACCCTTAACGGGCAGGACATTGATTGTGCCTCGACGCAGGCTGCCTTGGCGTGGGAGAAAACGTACACCTGCGTGTTGAACACCGCGGCTTACGAGGCGGTCGACGGACAAGTGTTTGCCGGCCTCTACGAGAATGGCGAGCACCAAATCGGAGGTAGGGCGATTTTCGACGGGAGTACTGTGGATGCGACACCGGTCACAGTGACCCTCGGCAACCCGAACGTGGTCGAGCTCAATGATCCCGAGGGCACCTCTGTGGATGTTGAAGGGGTGATGTGGTACGGGGCGGCTACCATTGAAGCCAAGACCATCACCTACTCCGGTGCGGTTCCGAATCTGACCCTGACCGGTGACCAGGCCGGCGTGGTCATCACCGAGATGTCAACGGGCATGTGGTCGGTCTCCGGCAGCACCGAAGACACGGTCGCCGCCTACGAGGGTGCGGTCAACATTGAGTTGGCTGCGGCCGACGAGGAGGGCACGGCGCTGGAGGACTACGGCGTCATGGACACCCTCAACTTCGATTTCATGGCTCCAACGGAGCCGGCAGTTACTTCGGCGATCGGGTTGCCTGACCCCGATCCCGATGTCTTCCTGCCCCTCCCCTTGTGGTTGAGCTCCGGGAACAACGGTGGTCCGTTCATAGTTATCAGACCCTACACCGACAATGGCAGCGGTGTGGCAGGCCTCACGTTTGCCTACGGCGACGGCTGCGGGTCGGTCACAGACCCGGCTGAGTGGGTCCCGGTAGGCGTGGTCACCCCGGAGAACCCGATTCCCGAGGGTGGGGTTGACCCCAGCGGTCTGGATACCGAGAACTGCTACCAGATGGCCGTTTTGGCCACGGATATGGTCGGAAACAGCACCATGTACAACTACCACACGGGAGGGTTCGGTGTTGACCTGACCGCGCCGGTGCTCACTGTGGATTCGACGCAGGCGACCGATCTCACGGGCGACAGCGCGTTGAACCCGCACCTCGCGTCGCTGCAGTTCGAGTTGACGCTCACGGATCCCGAGCTTACAACGAACGAGGCCGGTGCCGGATTCGGAGCCAGCCCGGCAACGACGTCTCTCATCGGTGGTAGTGTTGACGAACTTCCCACCACGTTTGCCGATTCGACCGTCACGGTTGACGCGCTCAGCGACTCCACCTCTGCGGGGATGCGCACCGCCACCGTGATGGCATACGATGAGGCCGGCAACGCCAGCAACCCGGTTGTTATCACTTACGAATGGGGCGAAGGCATTGTCACGGTTGTGCTTGTCGAGGACTACAGCGCGGGCACCCACTCAAACAACATAACCGCCACGGTCACCGATGGTGATGTCAACGGTTCCGCGGAGTTAGTCAGCGCTACTTGGTCCATCGACGGCCAATCGCTTGAAAGGTGCAGGGATGTGAGGAGTCCCACGGCTTGGACAGCCGTCTCATCGTGCAGGTTCGACCTCGGCGACGTGTTTGACCCCATCGCGGGGGAGGGTCTGCCCGTCGCACTGATCCCGAGCAACACGATTGCTGGAGAGCTGGCCACCCAGGTCGGCTGGCACATGTGCGACGGGAGCCAGACGCTGTCGCCGATGTACGCAGTGGGAGACCACACTATCTCGGTTACCGCTACGCTCTCCAACGGTCGGGTTGTCACCGCTGAGGAAACCGTGACATTCCCGCCGCTCGCGAACAACAGTTTCGTGTGGGCGCACAACGGTGTCGATGGCTTGGTTGTTAATGACGTGCCGTGGTACACGGGTGCCGTCCAATTCGGGCTGTGCCCTGTGGACTTCGGCTCGGCGGGTCAGAACTTCTCCCTTGAATCATTTGATTTGGATCTTCTCGTGAGTGGTGATACCCTGCCCACGACGGTCGCAGAGAACACCACGACCATCATCGCCGACTCAGCGGTGACCCAGGCGATTGAGGGCATCAGCAAGATTCAGATCAACTACACCACTCCGTCGGACTCTTCCTACTCGATTGAAGGTGAGGTGATTTATTCACCTGTTCCTGGTATCGGACCTGCTGGCGACACAGCAATTGTGGGGTGGGATTACAAGGCCCCCACGGTGGACGACCGGTGGATACCCGCCGTGGATACCGACGCCGACGATGTCGTTGACATGGCCCTTGTTGCGCTAGCCTCTGATGATGCGTTGTTGTGGTTTGCAGGTACCGAGCGCAACCGAATGGGTGCACTGGATGTGGCCAGGCTGGGTACCAGAGCCGATCGCTCACTTGATAACACCGTCGCGCCGATTTTTGAGGACTCCACCGGAGTGACTATTGAGATGACCGCGTGGAGCAGCGACTACGATTCGACTCTCGGAGCCTGCCCGGATCCGGCGTCGGATCCGTCGCCGTACGCGTCGCTCGGTACCATCATTAATCTCAGGGACCTCCTGACCGAGGTCGGGGTTGGGACCAAGTGCTTCGCTCTGCAGACTAAAGCTGCGGACGGGCTCGGAAACGAGACCACCCCCACTTGGGCCGGATCAGATGAGCTCACAAGTGTCGGGGCCGTTCGTATTCGCGTCGACGTGAACCAGCCTGTCTGGGACGACAACCCGGCCCGGATAGACGCGGACACAACGAGCACGGACACGACCGGCTACGTCTGGCCCGGCACGCCCGTAATCGATATGTCCGACACGCTCCTCGAGTTGAATAATTCCGAGTATAATGAACCTTACCTCATGTTCTGGGAGTCCAACGACAACGAGGCGGGCTTCGGGGACGGCTTCACGCCGGGAGTTGATATGGAGGCCGGTTATTACGCCGCCGACGGAACCGCCACGGTGGCCGATAGCGGGACTTGGACGGATTCGGGCGAAATCGCTGACAATTTCCAGATCGCCGGCGACAGCACCGTGAGGCTTGCTCACTTCAACTTCAACCCGCTGTACATCGGTACCGGTACCGTCGACAGCACCGGCGTGTCAACTCCAGCGGGTGTGGACAGCGGAGTTGACACGGTAGCCAACGCGGCTGGACAGCAGACCATCTGGATGCGTGCTGCCGACCTCGCCGGCAACTGGTCCGACACGGTTTCCGTCTCGTACATCCTGGATGCCGGGCCGCCGATTGTTGCCGATGTCACCACCACTCCGACTCCGTCGGACACCGTCTTCATTCTTGATGGACGCACCAGATTCACCGTTGACCTCGGCGGGACAGTGTCGGATCCGAACCTCTCCGAGGTCAGGCTCTACCTGCTTGAATTCAATGGGACGGACGACACCTTGACCATTGACTGCGCAGAGGCGCCTTCCCATGCCAACAACGTCGATTACACAGGCTGGCCGGTCGATGAGGCAGACGGAGACGGGTCCATCTACGGAGGCTCGTGGGCCTACAACGTCGATGTCCCGGTGGATAGCGACGGTGTTGCCGTCCTGCCCGAGCGGGTTACCATCATCGAACCTCCTGGCTTCCCGAACCAAGAAGGTCGGATGGGTTACTGCTTCTTCGTGCTGGCCGACGACGGTGCCACTGCCCTGCCGGAGTTCAAGCCAATCAACCGCGGCGGTCAGGGCGGCCTCACGGAGAAGTTCTGGATTGACTGGGAGCCGAACAACAACCATTGAACCTCGGCAGGCGCGGTTAGCGTGCCTCTGAGCCGTGAGCTGTAGGATGTCTGGAAGGGCCCTCGCTTTTGAGCGGGGGCTCTTCTTTTTTGTGCAGTGGCCGCGGCCGCGAGGGACTGCAAACCATCTACAGGCGCCGTGAGCAATTTGGACCGGGACCGGATTCTTGCAGTTCTGGCGGAAGACGGAAAACGACTGCTGTCCGACCCGGCGTTTCCACGGCATCCGGCTGCCGCGTTCGAGATGCAGGGCGAGATGATCCGCCCAAGTCACCCGAGCCCGGTTGCGTTGTCGATCGGCGGGTCCGTGTCGGGGTTTGTCTTGAACGACCGTGCCGACTTCGGAGGCGGCAGGGCCGCACCCCCCGTGGATTTCCAGGCCGGTTCCGCATGGCTGAAGTTGGTGTGGACCGGGGAGGCCGAAGTGGAGGCTGCGGGAGACTTGCTGGGCCGGTTACCCGCCCGGCTCCGCCCTGAGGTGGCCGACGGTGCCGCGACCCGGAGCGCGGCTCTTGGCTTGGAGGACGGCCGGCGGCACCCTCCCGCCACTGAACTCGGGGATGCGGCCGTCGGGCAGCTCGAATCGCTTCGCTGGGCGGTGCTGCCCGACGCGATACGCGCCCTGCGGCCCGGTGACTGGGTGGCGGTACGTAAGAGCGGCCGGCTGGGTGGGCGAATAAGTGTGCGGTGGGGTGACCTGCTGACCGTCGGTTTGGGGCGACTGGCCGACTTGGTAGCTGGTGGAGAGACGTTGAACGTGGAGGTGCGGGCCACGCTGAGCGCCGGCTTCAGCGTTCGACTGAACGACGAATACCGGCTGGCATTCGCCCGTTCCTCGGAAGGCCGCGCGGATGCTGCGCCCGCGGTGCTGGTGTCGGCTCGGAAGAGTTTTCGGCGGAAGCGAACGGAGCGCATCGGAGCCGGTGTGCGTTTCCGGTTTGCCGCCGGGGATCCGCTGGGCGGCGTGCTGCGTCCGGTTGTGGAAGCCGTGTTCGAAGCACCCTGGGGGGTAGTCGATGAAATTCTCGCCGCTGCGGGGTTGGCCGACCTTACTCCCCTGCAGCGCAGGTACTTGCGGAAGATAATCCAGAGGTTGGGGATCGATCCGGTCTTGCTGGACCGCGCGGAGGCCGGATTTGATGCGATCCGGGCTCGCATGGCGGAGGTTCGGGCGGAGATTGAGCGGCGGCTGGCCCAGGTGGCGCTGGACGCGGCCCGCCTGGCCTTCACTTTCGACTACAGCATGGTCCACCGGGGTGAGACCCTGTTTGGGGCCGAACTGGACCTGGACGCGCTGGACGGCCGGGAGGGCGCCGAGGCCACCGGGTTTGACCGGCTGCACGGGCAGTTGATGGAGGGCGACCTGACCGGTGTGCTTTCGCTGCCGCGCGCGGCCGGCGGCGTCCGGGTGACCGAGTTCCTGGGCCGCCGTGGGTGGGACCGCACCAAAACATGGGGTCTGGGGCTGGGGGTGGGGAAACGCTTTTCCGCAGGCGGAAAAAGCAAGGTCGGGCTGAGCGAGGAGATTGAAGAGGACCACCTGACGGGCCGAACCAGGTTCAGTTTCCGGGGAATGCGGTCCTATGCGGGGAATTGGGGCGGCGACGAACTTGAGTGGCGAACCACCCTGGGAGTTCGCAGTTCAACCCGGCAAGGAGCCCCGGACGGGCCGGAGGGCTGGATTCACTATCTTCATTTCATGGTTCGGCGTACTGAAACGCACGTCAGTCTGGCGGACGCCGGCCGGGTTGTGGATCTGGCCGTCGCGTGGGGCGTCATTCCCAGGCGATTGGCTCGGGCCTGGCCCCGGCGAATGACCGGGAGACTGGCCGGCGAGCGCGACGTGGACATTTCGCTGCACCTGCGTCTCTCCAACCGACCGTTTGGTGCTCTGATCCGCAAGTTGGGAGGCGTGTCGGATGCGGCGGTGGGCGAA
>LXNJ01001312.1_pt1 | contig 15048 bp, 8 predicted proteins | sample 809081 | NCBI WGS metagenome assembly LXNJ01 (sample SAMN04870510, study PRJNA318959) | sponge metagenome | biome: sponge; feature: marine sponge reef; material: water | host: Petrosia ficiformis | place: Greece: Milos, Mediterranean Sea | collected 2013-05-29 | depth 5-7 m
TGACCATTTGCGAGACGGGCAGCAGAAACAGAAACATCACGTAAATGGCAAGCAGTTCGCCACGGCTCAGGGCAAACCGTTTCCGCAGCGCCGCGATCAGCGGATTGGCGAACAGTACCAGAAAGAACAGCAGCACCAGCGCGCCGCGGTCGATGAAATACGCGTTCAGCCATCGGCCCTGGATCACCATGCGGTTGTAGGGCAGCACCAGTCCCAGAAACGCGCACAGGACAAGGCCGATCAGAAGGGCCCGGGGGGTCAGGCCGTCCCGCCCATCCCCATCGAGCGCGCGGAAACCGGGTTCGCGGTTCATTCGGGGTCCAGTCCCTTCACTGCGTGAACGCGTCACTCCCACTCCGCCACGATGGGGATGACGCCGTCGGCATGGGTGATCCGGAGACGATATCGGACGGAATCCGAATCGATCGACGCATCGGTCAAATGTGATTCGTCGGTCAGACCGTTGAAAATCCGTGAAAGCCGCTTTCCCGCGGGAATCCGGAACCGGATCGACACGGCCGCCTCCGCGCCGAGGTAAGACGCGACGATGGCGATGGCGTATCGAGGCCCCACCTGGGGCAAGAACTGAAACGTATTGATCCCCCGCCGGTCCCAGGGCCGAAGCCGCTGATAGGCCGTTTCCGGGGGGAAATCCTCCACCTCGATCCACGCAGGACAACGCGCGAGGAACCTGACCACGTTCCCGATCATCCGGCGGGTATGGTTGGGTAACTTTACCAGGGGCTCATATCCGGGTTCGCGGTGATGGAGTACGGGATCGCCCGCCAGATAGACGAATCTGCCCTCGCCCACACGGCTGGATACCAGCCCGGGCAAGCCCGTGTCACGCCCTTCGGCATCCACAAGGGTCGCCCACACATCCCCATCGACGTGCCCGACCTCGTACGGATTCTCCACAACCGCCGGAGCCGTGATATTCTCCCGCACGGGACAGGCGTCCGTGAACGCGAGACTGAACTGGCCCGCAAGCCTGTCGCCGTTGCACATCACCCCCCATTGTGAAGGCAATTCCTTGTCGACGGGACCTCCCTCCTCGTCGTACAGGCCCAGGTCCGCGATCGCCAGAATCCGTCCGCCCTCTTTCAGATAGGCCGTGAGCCGGTCCCGCTGTTGCAGCGAGAGACAGCAGACGTGAGGCATTACCAACGGTCCGTTCCGACTGAGGTTTGTCTCGTCCAGACGGCTGTCCCAGACGAACGCATAGGGCAGCCCCTCGTCCCGCAACATCCGCGCGAACGGATGGATCGCCAGGACGTCGTAGTCCACGTCGTGATACCGCCACACTTCGCTCTGGATGGAATGGAACAGGCTGCATGCAATTTCGGGTTCCGTTTCCTCAAGATAGCGGTCCAGGCGGAGCGTCTCCATATAACCCGCGTACTGGGCGGGAGACGTCCTCAACGTCTCATAACACCACGGGCTCACGTACTCCGTGCCCACCGCATACGGCAGGATGCCGATCCACTGCCCGTCCTTGCGCGTCATTTCCAGCGAGGTGCCCGGACAGAACGCCTGTACCGCCAGTCGTAGCGGCTTCCCCTGCAGCGCGCCCACGAAGATAGAGGCCATGTCGAGTACAATTGGGAAACGCGGCGTAAAAATATGAGTTCCGCGGGTGACGCCGTGGTATATCCCCGTATTCATCGAATCCAGAACCCGGCTCATCGCCCCCAGGTCCACGGCGGAAGCCCACGGCCGGATCCCCATCAGTTCGGTACACGCCGTGGCCATCCCCACCCCCAGGTCCGGGCGCACCTCACGCACCGCGTCGCGGAACTCCGCGTGCACCGCCGTCCATTGCTCAAAGCGCCATTTGATCCAGTTCCTCCAGAGCGGATCCTTCCAATCGATCGCAGTCGGCGGTTCCTCGCCGAAGCGGCCTGCGAAGCGCTCGCGGCAGGAATCGCAATAACACGCCATCTCGCCGTACGCGCCGAGGAAGCCCTCGTCGTTCAGGTAGACGAACCGAAGCGCGGGAATCCCGGCCAACGCGCACAGCTCCTCCTTATACTGACGCTTATTGGCCTCATTGAAGGGACAGAGCCAGTTTACGTTCCTGATGCGTCCTTCCACCGAGGTCAACGGCGCGGGGGCCTGTGGTGATGCGGTCTCCCCGCTTCTGTCGCCGGATCCGTCGTCCCGAAGCACCATCCTCCGTTCCGGATGCGCCATCACCACCTGCTCGTGATATTTCATATACCCGGTATTCACGAGCACGCCCATCCCCTCTTTTTCGGCCAGCCTGCCCACTTCCATCGCCGTGGCGAGACGAAGTCCCCCGATATCGAGCCCGGATTCCACCTTGTTCACGAAAAAGTAAAGGTCGGTGAAGCCCAATTTACCGGCTTCGGGAACGATTTCAGCAGGCTCCCAATCTGCCGGGATGTGCAGATGGGCGAGACGTCGGATTTTACGCATCCTGATTACTCCTATCCGGGACTTCCACACGCGAAGGTTGGACCCTGGAACGAAGTTTCGAACGCCGGCGAGGGAGACAGGTTACAATTCAACCGGCGTACTCGACCTCGGTGTAGCTGTCTTTCTTCAGTGGATACGGATGTACGCGCATCTTCCGATCCCTGGAAGTCAGGAAGATGGCATGCGAGGTCATCCAGTTCGCAATGTTCGCGCCCGGCATCTGCAGGATGCGGCCCGGAGCGTGTACGTCGAACGAGAAGTCGATCAGGTCGTCCAACGTGCGCATCTGCACGAACGTCTCCCGGTGGTATTCCAGGTAATGTACGCGATTCTGCGAGTTGTAATAATATGGGCTCGTCCAGAATTCCGGCAGTCTGTCCCGGGCCGGGCGCTGCAAATCCGGGTGCTGCCAGTGGTTCACCTCCAGCACCATGTCGTCTTCGGGTTCGCGAAAGGCGATATTTTCCGACTCCAGTTCGAAACCGAGGATGTTCCCCCGAGCGTCCACGGCCGTTCCGGTAAGCCCTTTCAGGCCTGAAATCCGGTACTCCGTAAGAAAACGCCTGACGTCATCGCAGTCCTTGCAATGCTGAGGCACAAGCCCCGTGATCTGAAAGAGGTTGACGTGTTCCGGATTGTCGGGCCAATGGAATTTCGGCGCTCCCGACGCCCAGCCCGTCAGCAGGCCGGCGTCGTTGACCGACGTATGAACGACACAGAAGTGATGCCCGCCCAGGCCCACGTATCCGTGCGGCCTGCAATCCGGAAACGCGGCGGCGAATCGATCCTTGAGGAAGTAACTCGTCCCGGCTGCATCGGAAGGATCGTACGTCCGCAAAAGGGCCGGTCCGTCTTCCCGAAGCAGGATTCCGAAGGCGGAACACGACTCTTCCTCGCGACCCGTGTTAACGATGTGCAGATAGTAGGTCTGGTCGAAATTCTCGATGCCTGCCGCCGCGCCGTAGGCTTCCATACGTTCGATGAAATCCGGAAACTCGCTCCGCATGAACGCCATGTTCTTCCGGAAGTAAGGATGATTGAAATCGTGAGGCCACGTCAGCCATTCCTCGAGGCGCGTGCGCACAAAGTCCGGGTCGAGCGAACCGTGCGCCCTGCCCATCTCGGCAGGGCTTCCCCGGAACTCGTGGAATGTCACCGGTCCTTCTCGTAGCAATACCACGGGGTCGCCCATTGGAATCTCCTCATATACCGCCGTCAAGCGCCGTCGCCGTCGCCATCAATCGGCGTGCCGGACGGACGGAAGCGAACCCGTAAAAGAAAAGGCAGCCCGCAAAGGCTGCCGTCCGTACGGCGTGAGTCCGACGAAAATCTGTGACCAACTCATGAACGCGAGCGTACTCGGAATCGATTCGCAAGCCGCGCTCATCCGCGTATAAATGTACCTCTCGGAACTTGAACCAACCTGACCAGCCGATTTCAAAAGAATCAGTAGCCGGAATTGCACGGCGACGCGCTTAATCCCACCTGAACGTCTTGCAGAACCGGGAAGGCAATATTGCGCGGCGAACGGCAATTGTCAAGCCCAATTCCCGATCGCCGGGGGTCGGGACGTAGAACATACTGACGGTCTGTGGCAAGAGCGTGACCGCGGTCTCGAGTGAATCGCGAACTCACTCGTCACTGGCGACGGAACGCCCCGCCGCCTCGCCACTGGACGTTCCGTCGATCCAGGCGGATATCTCGACGTCGGAAGTCGTCACGCTCATCAGAGACCAGCGACGAAGGCCAGGGAGGCGGCGTTAACGCAGGGCCCAAAAAAAACCCGTCTGAAAACCCCGAAAGCCTCGTGCTAAAGGCTCTTCAGGTGTTTCCAGGCGGGTTCTCTCAGACGATCGCCTTCTACCCGACCGTTCGGGCTACTTGAGGTAGAGCGGTCGCTGCGTCTGCATACCGCCAGGATAGCTCAGGCTTGCGATATACACGCCCGTGGACAGCAAGGCGCCCATTTCGTCGCGCGCATCCCATTTGACCTGGTAGCTTCCCGCGGCCCGGGACTCGTCCACCAGGGTCCGTACGGGCTGGCCCAGCACGTTGTAGATCACCAGCTTCACGGGACCAGGGCTCGACAGGTGGTAGGTGATCAGCGTGGCGCTGTTGAACGGGTTGGGCGAATTGGGCGCCAGACCGCTGGCTTCCGGCACGGCCTCCGCTCCAAACGCCGGCTTGGCAGCAACGACCGGCTCCGCCGCAGCCAGCGATATGACCCTTACGACCCTCGCACCGCCGCCCAGCGTCAGTTCCAGGGCCTGGCGGCGGCCTTTGTTCAAAGGTATGCTGCTCCACCGGCCCACGACCTCGCCGTCGGCGTTGGTGGCGCGGGCACGATAGTAACCACTCGCCCCATCCGCGCTGGAGATGGTCAGCGAAAGAAGGCCGGCAGCATAGGTGACAGCGCTCCACGCGTAGTCGGACCCACGCCCGGCGATGGCGCGGGAAAATTCGACGTCCAACCCCTCGACGGCGTCACCCAGCACCGTGGCCTCCACGACCGGACCTGGGCCCGTCGCGACTTCGGCTGCGCGCCCGTAGAACCCCGAACCGACGATGAAATTTATGGGGAGCGCAGTACTGTCTTCTCTCTCGCGTTCACCGGTAAACTGACGGGCATAACCTGCTTTGGGAACATCGGCGTTGTCGGTATCGTCCGTAGGATCGTCGAAGTAATATAGCACGAAGCCGCCTTCCGGGCTACCCTTCGCCGCCTCGATCACCTGCGACAGAATGAACTCCCCTGTCACGGCGTCGGTGACGGTGGGTATCAAAGGTCGATACTCGTATCTGTCCGGGAAGGCTGCATGAAACGTGATGACGTTGCTGACAATATCCAGGATGTAAAGGTAAACGGATCCGTGCCTCCAGGGGCCGTTCGGGTCCTTCAGGGCCACCCTGGCCTTCGAGGTCGCGGACAGGTCGCGCCCTTCTGCTGATCGTGAAAGGCCTCTCCTGCTTGCGTAACCAAGGCTTTCAGACTCTCCCTGTCCACCACCTCACGTGCAGTCACGGAGGGAATTCCATATTCGATTTCTTCGTCGACCAGGTGAGATTCGTTGAGGTCGAATCCGGCAAGCAACACGATAGGGAGTCTGAAATTCCAAGAAAAATAAACGGCAGCATAACCCGAAACCCCCGGGATGCCGGGCAGGTTGAACTCGCCGCCGTCCCTGCCTGCAGCCTCAATGAAAGCAGCCGTTATCGCAGCAGGATCATCCTGCAAACCAGCCACGTTGATTTCCAACGCTCGAAGAATTGCTCCATAAATCAGGCGATTGAGCAACCTGCCCGAGAGTGCCATATTTTTCGCGTGAATAAACACCCTGCCATCAGGCGTCAATTGCACAAGATAGGTAGAACCGGAGTGCAGATTGCTCCCGTCATGCCTCATGACACAGCCGACGTATAACTGCAGTTCACGAGAACCCGCCCCTACACTGAATCGGTTTCTCGCTTACAGTCCGAATTCTCTCAGGGTCGCGGTGCCGTCTTCCACCTGTTGCGCCGTCACCAGGGGATCCTCAGGGGGCGTCACGCCGGGAGGCAGCGGGCAGATGTCTTCCGCCTGGGCCAGGGCGGGACGGGCGTTGGCAAAGACGGCGGCCAGTACGAGCAGACCGGCCAAGGGAATCAGGCATGCCGGACTGGACAGTTTTCGAGCGTTCATCATGACAGTTTTCCCTCTCCTATAGTCAAGCTCACCAGCGCGACTACGGCTGGTTGTCCGCGCTCTGGGAAATGAGGCTTTCGCCACGGACCGAATTTGAAAGCACGCAAATTAAATGAAATCCGCCCGTCATGCAGATAAAAAAATGGCCGATAATTACATTTGGTCATTGCGTACACTTCGGACGGTGCTTTCGCTAACCTGTTGAATACACGTTACTAACCGTGGATCGTAAGAAAGAGGATGACCCCGCGCCTTGAGAGGCTACGTCGGATCGCTACCGTCGCCGGTCGTCCATCTGTGGAGGCGCATGATCAGTTGGCGCGAACTGCGAATTCTCGACATGGTCGCACGTCCGCATCCGCCTTCAACGTATGGAAAAGTGTAGCAAATTGCGACTGTTGGGTCAAAGCAAGGGATCGGTTGATGCCGGTCTCCAAAGCCTGACCCAGAGCCTGTCCAACGGGTGCTCGCACTGGCCTGGCGTGGACCTGGAAAGAAAAAACACCCCGGCGATGCCGGGGTGTTTTTATCGAAAATACGAGGCGTAAGCCGATCAGACTCCCGTCAGAACGACCCGCTCAGGCTGAAACGAAGCGGCGGTTCGAAGTCGTTTCCGTCGCTGTACGCGAAATCCACTCGGACAACCTTGCCATCGACGGGCTTGACCTTCAATCCCAGACCGACACTGAACACCTCCGTATCGTATCCGGGTTTGACGCCGCCTCGCAGCGCGAACGCGTTCTGCAGCCAGAGTTCGCCGCCAATGCGATACCGCGGCTCGGAGTAATCCGTTGCGTAGTGACTTTCTCCCGTAAGCGTCAGATAGGAATCATCGCTGCCCTTGACGCCGAATACTTCCACCGCGAAACCGAAATCGAACGCAACCGGCATCTGGTAGTTGAGTTCCCTCGACTCGATGTCTTTACCCAGGTTCTTGAACGCCATCCCGAGCCGGAGGCTTCTGAAACCCGTATCGAACGTGGTGCCGAAATTGAAGTCCACGCCGGTCAACCTGTCCAGGTCGATGGTTTCCTGCGTCCACCTCACCTGAAATCCGAACGAGAGCTTATCGGTCAACTTCGTCGCGTAGGAAGCGCCAACGCTGAAATCACCGATTTCCAGCATCCTGCCGGTCCCGATCGGCTGGTAAATCGTCGTCTCCTCCACGTCCGGAACCGAAAACGCCATCATGGAAAGGCCTACCACACCGCGGGACGTATTGTAGGCCATCGCGCCCGAATAGAATCGTGTATCCACGAGCCATCGGGTGTACCCAAGGGTATATTCCCGCGCTTCCACGTTGGTGAGTCCGGCCGGGTTTACGAAGATCGTGCTGATGTCGTCGGCGATGGCCGTAAATGCCCCGCCCATGCCGGCGACACGCGCCCCGTGGTCCACCTTGTGTACGGAGAATACGGCCTGACCGAGCCGTTTCTGCGTGTCGCAGTGGGCAACCTCGGGAAACAGCATCGCGTAACCCGAACACGCCACAATTCCAATCCACAAGATCCGTTTCATAGGTTTGTTCCTTCTCCGTTTCGGTTGAGCGGTTCGAAGCGCAGGTGAATCTGGAACCCCTGTCTCGTTAATTCGGCCGTCTCACTTGCTGATAACGAAAATACCCCGTTGCGTCTTTCCGGACGTGCCATCCACCAGCGATTCCACCACGTAGAAGTATACGCCCGCCGAAGCCGAACCGACGTTGTCGATGGTTGTCTGACTCCAGGTGGTCTCGCCGCGACCCTGGTCGTCGTGATTCACCTCGGCGATCAGGTCCCCGGCCACGGTGTATATCCGGATCTGGCACTTCCTCGGGATATTCAGAAACCGGATCTGACCCTTGTTCTCGTAGGCGTGGGCACCGTCATCCCGGTATGGATTGGGGGTCACGATCACCTTCCGGTCCAACTGGTCGGACTGCGCCGTGGACGGGACAAAGGGCGTAGAGACCTTGACGCCGTTTACCCACTGCTCCGGCGAACTGTTTCCGCTTTCCAGGGAGGGGATGGCGATACCCGTTCCGTTCCAGTCGTTGTGCGCCTCGCTGAAGGTGCGGACACTGTAGTCATACAGAAATCCCGCGATCGATTTCTTGTCGACGAATTCGTACTTGCCGCCGCTGTAGAAGATGTCTGACTTCAACGGGATTTCCACCATCAGTTCCCAGTCGTCTCGCTTGAAGAGAGACCGGTAGACCCGGTATCCCAGCACGTCGTTGGCCTCCACACCCGTGTAGTCGGGGTTCGCCGCGCCGTCGGCTGTGTCGTCCCAGACCAGAGATATGAAGCCTTCCGTCGTCACGCCCACGTCCACCTTCACGTCGGGCGGCGCGTCGGGGAGGTCGTAGTTCCACTGAAAAGCCTCCTTGGCTTTGTTGACGTGCTTGACCAGGTTGTTGAACGCCTTGTCCGTACGCATCTCGTCCTGCATGCCCTGCTTCGCCCATCCCCAGATATTCTCTTCCACGGGCGCGGCCGCCGCCAGGACGAAGACGAATTTCGCCTTGTCGCCGGGCGCCAGGTCGTAGGGACCGTACGCGATCGACCCGTGCCAGGCTCCGACCACGGGTGGATTGTCCCTGATATCGGATTCGGCGCCCACCAGCATGTCGTAGATTTCCTGGTAAGAATGATTTTCCTGGTCCGGCTCGTCGAAATCGCCGCGGTTCCGGTATTCCCACCATCTCACCGTGTGGGGCTGGTCTTCGATCCTGGGGGCGACGTAGCTCTTATCGCCCTTCGTGTCGTAGGAAAAGGCGCCCGGATCGTTCGACGTAGACGGCAGGTACGCGATGGGCGCGAAGCCTGAGTACTGAAATGCCGTCAACTCCCCCGGTGTCCGGACCTGCGACGGCCGCCCCGCGTAACCAGGGTTTGCCGCGGACGGGTTGTAGGGCTTGCCGATGTCGTCTCCCGGCACCAGTGGGTTGTCCCCGTCATAAGCATACCACATTTTCATGCCCATGCCCGCGGCGGGTCCGTCGTAGTTTGCCGCCTCGGTGAACTTGAACCAGTCGTCATTGTCGGTCGGTTTGGTGTTTCGGTACCAGGCATCGTAGTTCATCCATCCGTGTCCCGCCTGCGAGATGAAGAAGCGGACCGAAAAAGCGAAAAAGGTATCATTCAACTGCAGCCCGGCGCCTCCGTTCACGTCCGCCGCGCCGTCCCCGTCGGAGTCTCCGGTATTCTCGAACTCGTACTCCATAATCTGGAAATCGTCGTAGTCGGGGTAGCTCCAGGTATATACCTTTTTGGTGACCGTGATCCCCCGTTTCGTGGTCCAGCGCATGATGAGAAGGCTCTCGGGGAAGTTGTCTTTATCGGAATCCATATAATGGCCGTACCGGTAGTTGTGTATTTCCGTGACGTACCTGCTTTCCACCGGTGACTCGCCCGGCCACCAATTGGCCATCGCGGGACCTACGGGCGAATAGTTCGGGTACCCGATATTCGCCTCCGGACCCATGGACGCATTGTAGGACATCATCCTGATGTCGTCCGTAATGGCGCGGGGCTTCGATATCGACACGTAGTACTCGCCCTCCGGGTCGTCCGGCGCCCGGGTTGCTATGTACGTGCTGAAGCCGGGCATCGTGGCCGTGGACTCGAACAATGCCGCGTAGGCCGGATGGAGGGAACCCCAGCTCCGCTCTCCCCAGTAGTCCTGGAATTCCGTGGAATACTGCCGGGTCCACACGCCGGGATATTGCATGCCCATCTGGCGGTAATAGCTCAACCAGGCGTCCGGATCTTCGGAAACGCCCTGAGTCCCGTAGTTCCAGAACATGTCCCACACCTTCGCGCGGGTCTGGAACCTGTGGTTTTCCTGTGCCGGCGCGGAGTCCGGCAAGCATATCATCAGCGCAAGAAGCACTGCCATCGCCTCGATCTTCGGAATCTTGATCATCTCCCAGGTCTCCTTCGTGTCAGCATCGATTGTACCCGCATCCGGTCTGACCGGGCCGTTTCGAAAAGGACCTCGTCGCGCGCGTTGACCCTACGGCCAATGCGACGACGCCATCTTAGAACCGCATGCGAATACCCACGTGGGTTATCCGGGGTTCGCCAACATATCGGCTGCGGTCCTGGAAATCGCCATAGTTGAGATAGTTCGCGTCGTTCGGCCGGGGACTCTGCAGCCCCCACCACATATAGTCGGTTCCCGACGCCAACGCGTCCTGCTGGTTGAACAGATTGAAGACCTCCAGGAAGACGTCGGCGCTTGCCCTGCCCAATTCGAAGCGTTTCTGCACGTTCAGGTCCATAACCGTGCGCAATGGACCTCGTGCGGTCTGACGCGTACCCTCGAGGACCAGATAGGTGAACTGGGACCCGGTATAGATCCGGTAGATCAGGTTGGCATTGACGCCCCCCAGAAGCGTGCTTCCTCCAATCTTAGGACCCATGCCGAAATCCTGCGGCGTGGACAGGAACATCTGGAGACTTCCCTGGCTCCGGCGACCCACGTCCACGCCGGGATTGGCCCTGTGTCCATGCACGATCCAGAGGCCGCGTGCCCCCTCGGCCGCGGCATCAGACAGCCAGTTCTCTTCCCAGGTGGGCACGATCGCGTCCTTGTTTGTCGACATGTCGTAGACGTAACCACCGGCTACAAGCCGGTCCGCCTGTGCGGCTCTTATGGCCTCGTTGGCGCCGTGACCGATGATCCGGATCTGTTCATCAGTAAGGGTTACGGGACGCTCCGAGCCGCCCGCGACCTCCCACTCGAAGAAATAGTTGCCGCTTGCGATGTAGTTTGAATCCGGTATCACGGTTGCGCCGTTGCTGACGGCGCCACCGCCGCCGAGACTGTAGTCGCTCCAGGCCAGGTTGAGGGCCGCGCGGAACGAGAAGTAATGGCTGAATCCCTTCCTGAGGCTGAACTCCAGACCCCGCGTGTCTTCGAGGCGGATGTTTGACAGGGTGCTGGAGAGTCGCTGGCGGAGGCGAACCCCCGCGCCGCGCAGCTCCGGATAGAGGAATACGTCCCAACCTCCGGTCTCCTGGAAGGAGGCGCTCTTGTAGAACGTCGCCAGCGCGAGCGTATAGTCGGATACGATATTCCAGTCTGCGCCCAGTTCGAAGCTGATCGTCCGCGCCGTATTGTCCCATATCGGTCTCGAGATGGACGTGGGCGCCGGACGGTAGTGGCTGGTGTATTCGCTGAAACCGATGCCCGGAATCCCGTCTCCCGAACCGAACCACTGGTCGTGGAACATCTGGTAGAAACTCGGCAACTGGTAGAAATGCCCGTAGAAGAAATGGAGGCTCGATCTGTACGTGATCGGGTGCGAGATCCCCAACCGCGGACTCCAGTTCACAATGGGCTTCATGGGGTACCTGGGCGCCGTGAGATATCGCGACATCGTCGTGTACTGGAACGCCCGCAGCGCCCCCATTATCGGAACGTCGGCGCCCCAGAAGCGGTCGTAGCGGATTCCGGCGTTTACGATGAATCCCTCGAATTCCATCTTGTCCTGGATATAGGCCGCGAACTGCTTCGGCGTTATCGGCTGTCCCGGTTCCGGATTTCCGATATACAGGATTTGTTTACGCGCGTCGCCCGGCGTGTTGCCTTCGCGAACGAAATGATTGCTGTAGCCGGTAAAATCAATCCCGATCTTGGAAAAGTGTGTTTTCGTAAGCTGGCTGGACAGGTCGAACTTGAGCGCGCTCCGGGTCTGTTGGCCGAACGTATACGCGCGCACGCTTCCCCTGCCCGTGTAGAACCAGCCGTCCGAGTCGGTCCCGACGTCGGCCGTCGTATTTGAAACGCCGCTGGTATCCTGTCTGCTCTGGTAACGAGAAAGCCTCAGTTCGTAGAAGGTCCTCGGGCTGATCGTGTGTGTGATCACGCCGTAAAGGACGCTCTCAGTGTTGACTGTCTCCCCCGCGGGCGACCCTTCGGGCAGGAAAATGTCGCGGCCCGGTCCCCTGAGGACGTTGCTGACGGAAGGCGTCGTTCCGCCCAGCGCGCCGTTGTTGAAGGACTTCCAACGGTCGTAAATCCAGCCGATCTGCATCTTGACGTTGTCGTGCGCCCTGACGGTTAACTTCGCCGTATTCCGGGAATTGAACGGCCGTACTGACCACGCACCCGGGAATCCGGCGGCATCACGCCGGCTCCTCGAACTTACGAAAAAGGACGTTTCCGGGAGGAGCGGTCCGGCGAGATAGGCGTCGAAATAGTGCCCCCGTTGGTCCGTGTAGTTCGTGCGCTGGTGCACGAGCGCGCCGGTCTCCGGATCCACTTCCGACGTCCACGCGGGATCGTTCCATCGCATGTGTCCGCGGTGTTCGGGCGCATCGTAGACGTTGGCGCCCCAGTGCTTCTTGCCGCCGGGGGTCAGCCGATACTCGGCCTCGCCATGGTAGTTGGATCCGCCGTCCCGCGTGACCATCTGAATCACCCCGGCCTGCGCGTTTCCGTACTCGGCGTTCATGCCGCCGGTGATTACGGAAACCTCCTGCAGCGCTTTCACGTTAGCGCCCCACCACTGGCTGCCACTGGACGTGGGACCCGCGCGTCCGTCCTGGTTCTGCAGACGGACGCCGTCGACGTAAATCAGGTTATCTTCCACCTGACCCCCGCGGATCACGCCGCTGCCATCCACCGCCACACCCGCTTCCAACGCGACGAACTCAGAGGCGTCTCTAAGGATCGGCGTCCGCGCGATATCCTGAGCTGTGACCACGTAGCGGCTTTCCGTCTTGTCGGGCTCTACCGGGGGCGCTTCCGCAACCACGACCATTTCTTCCAACTCCAGCTCCGTCTCACGAAGCTGAAAATCAACGAAATTGGTGAAGTCGGACCGGACCTGGATCCGTTCCTGCGTCACCGAGTGGTAGCCGACCATGGAAGCCGTCATCCTGTAAACTCCAGGATCGACGGAGATGATTACGTAGAACCCCTCGACATCGGTGGAAGCGCCAAGCCGCGATCCTTCGATGACCACGCTCGCGCCCGGCAGCACCTCACCGTTTTCGTCAGTTACTTTTCCGACGATTTTCCCCGTTGTGCCGGCGATCGCCGCGCCTGCAAACGCGAGTACCGCGACGAGCGAAATCGTGGCGGTAAATCCGGCCGTTAATCTGTTCATACCTGTATCCTCCATCCGCAATTACGGTTCAGACTGAAAAAAACTGGTTCCAAAGTGAAAATCCCGGGCACTTCCGCCTGAATCATTCTTGCGGTTCGAGCGAATTCAAGAAATATCTAATACCTTGGATTAATTTCTTCAACTTCGCGGCATTTTGCCGATTTGTCAAGACTTTTTTCAGTCGTTTCGGAACCGCTGCGATAGAAATGGCATGCCGAGAAAACGGGTGTGGAGGTTGTGCGGACATTCCTGCCAACCCGCCTTTGTACGCCATTCGTGGTTCTCGGGTCAGAACGCCGGGCGCAGGTTTGAAGCCTGGCCCTGCGGCCGGGCATCGTGACCGCCCAGCAGCGCGACGGCGCCGTCCACCAGTGCTTCACCACCACCCGGACCCACCGGGGTGAACGCGGTCTCATAGCCACCCTGTTCGAAAGCCTCCCTGTCGGCGATATAGCTGACGGCGCCGAACTCGTTCGCGAGCGCAGCGATCAGCAGCCGACGAGTACCGGACCTCTCCCTGATTGCCTTGCCAAGCGACACGAACGGTTCTCCCGGGAGCCCGAGAAAGACGCCTTCGCCGATCCCCAGCGTCTGTACTTCAGTGAGGTGGTGGGACTCGGGCGCATCTCGCTGCCAGTCGGCCAGAATGACGTCATCCACGTGTCGGTACCCCGCCTTCAGCGGAAGCGCCACTTCCTTCCGGCGGGCCCAGAGCTCCGGGGTCCCGTCCCAGCGAACGATCCCGCGGACGGCCGCCATCGCCCCGGCCGCCACCCGACCGCCCAGACGCGCCAGTTCGCGGTCGAATCCGCGCTCCCTTCTTGAGAGACGCTCTTCGGGGTCCTCGCCGGGTCGGGTTCTCCAGACCCCCTCGATATCGACGTTCCAAATCGGCGTCACGTCGCCCTCGGGGCCGGATGTATAGAGAATGACCGGCGTTTCAGATCCGTCGCGCGACCACGCCTCCGCTACGCGATCGGACGCCGCGCCCGCGATCTCGGCGGAAATACCCGTTCCGCAGAATATCCAGGGATGGGTACCGTAATTCATCACCGCCGCCAGCGGCGCCCCCGTCCCCTGCTCTCTCACGCCGAACACCCGAACAAGCGGATCGATACTCGTGCGCGAAACCACCCGGACCCCCTCAACGGGGTGCCGCCTCGGGTCTCCCCAACTCCCGTCGGACATCAGCACGCGCCTCGAACTGGCAACGCCGTCTACCCCGGCCTCCCCGAAACCCACCGAAGCCGGTCGCAGCGTACCGTACGCCTCCTCCACCGCCGCTGCCGCCTGCGCGACAAACCGCGCCTTCCACGCCAGGTCCGTTTCGCCCACCCAACTGGCAGACGACGATACCGAGGTAACCTGGCCCATGGCGGCCGGCGCCGATCCGTCACCGCGTATCGTGAGCCGGGCCATGTCTTCCGGGCTGTACGCGGTGGCAACCGGGCAGAAAGCAGGTCCCGAATGGGTGTGCGTCGCACAGACCATGATCGCGTCGGGACTCAGTCCGGTCCGCTCGGCCGCGCCGCAACGGATCTGCTCCGTGGCAACCGCGTCCACGCCCGACAGGTCGACGGCAACAAGGGCCCATGATCGACTTCCATTTCGCAGAACCAGCGCCCTGGCGTAGAGATCGTCGCGCACGTAACGCGACCTGATGTCCCCGGAAGCCCGCGGGTTCCACCCGGACATGGACACGCCCACCGGCGGTGTGATCACCCGTTGGGCCGCACCCGCGTATAGATTCTGACGATCCATACCTGAAACTCCCGCCGGTTTGAAAAAGCTGAATGCTTTCAACTCTCAGCTATCGGCGCTCTCATCG
>LXNJ01001313.1_pt1 | contig 15040 bp, 13 predicted proteins | sample 809081 | NCBI WGS metagenome assembly LXNJ01 (sample SAMN04870510, study PRJNA318959) | sponge metagenome | biome: sponge; feature: marine sponge reef; material: water | host: Petrosia ficiformis | place: Greece: Milos, Mediterranean Sea | collected 2013-05-29 | depth 5-7 m
TCAAAACCCAAGTCAAACGACTGAAACTGCCATGTTCGACATTTCGTTTGCCGAACTATTTCTGATGAGCGTGATCGCGCTCCTCATCCTCGGTCCGCAGCGGCTGCCAGAGGTGTTACGAACGTTGGGACTGTGGATGGGTCGCATGAGGCGTGTCTATAACAACGTCCGTCAGGAAATCGACCGTGAAGTCGGTATGGATGACATCAGACGTCAACTGCATAACGAGCAAATCACGGCAGAACTCAAACACGTCGAGGCCGAAGCAAAAGCACTGAAGCGAGAAATCTCAAGCACTGTTTCAGACGCCGCTCGCGAGGCAGAAACCGAGATCAAAGCCAACCCGTCGCCCGAACCCCCGAGCGATGAGAAGCCTGCACGTGAGTGACCCTCTCTACCCCGACGACAAACCACCAGACCAAGAAAGCGAACACGACGCAGCGGTTGATGACGACGAACAGCCGCTCTTAAGTCACCTGGTCGAGTTGCGAAAGCGCATTCTGCGCGCTCTGCTAGCTATTGCACTCGCCTTCATTCCATTGATGTTATTCGCCAACGATATCTATCGCTGGATCGCCTCACCTTTGATGGCACATTTACCCGAAGGTGCGACAATGATCGCTACCGAAGTCGCCTCGCCGTTTCTCACTCCCTTCAAAATGGCCGCTTATGGCGCTTTGTTCTTGGGCATGCCATTCGTCTTACATCAGATCTGGGCATTTGTCGCACCAGGGCTTTACCTTCGCGAGAAGAAGTTTGCAATCCCGCTGCTCGTTTCCAGCGTGGTGCTCTTCTATCTCGGCATGGTGTTCGCCTATTTCATCGTATTTCCGCTGGTTTTCCAGTTCTTCGCCGCAACGATACCGGACGACATCACTTGGATGACTGACATCAACGCATACCTGAGCTTCGTGATCAAAATCATCACGGCTTTTGGTATCGTATTCGAAATTCCAATCGCGACGATGCTCATCGTTCTAGCTGGCTTAAGTACACCTAAGAGCATCGCACGAAAGCGACCTTACGTCATCGTCGGATGCTTTTTTGTCGGCATGATGCTGACGCCACCCGACATCATTTCACAGGTACTTCTTGCGATTCCTGCTTGGATTCTCTTTGAGCTTGGAATCTTGATGTCGAAGCTTGTCTTCAAGCCCGATGAAGAAGAAGAGTGACCGGTCCGTCGTTCACGAGCGAGACCTGCATATTCGCACCAAATTGACCTGTCGCAACGATCGACACGTGTTGTCGAAGAACTTCGACATAGTGATTAACGAGTAGCTCGGCATCAGGCGGGTCAGCTGCATTCCAGAAACTTGGGCGATTGCCCTTTTTCAAATCTGCGACAAGCGTGAACTGCGAGACGACTAAGACTGAACCTTCAACGTCAACCACGGTTCGGTCCATTGGTTTACGATCGCTTGGAAATGCACGTATCGACGCGGTTTTAACCGCGAGTCGAGAAGCGTGATCATCCGAATCTCCCCGTTCCACGCCAAGAAACACCACCAATCCATGATCGATTGCGGCGATTTCAGCACCTTCAACAGAAACTGAAGCTCTGGTGACGCGTTGAAGGAGCGCTTTCACAACTCCCTCCTAAAATTCCGCGCATGCCTGCGCGTTCTCGACAACCAAGCGCTATCGCCCTCATCTCTGGTGGGTTGGATTCCATGTTGGCTGCTAAAGTAGTTCAGTCTCAAGGTGTATACGTCGAAGGCGTGAATTTCTTTACAGGATTTTGCGTAGAAGGCCACACTCAGGCTGTTAAGCGATCGAAGAAACAAAAAGCCAAACGTCATTCAGCACTTTGGTGTGCAGAACAAATCGGTATTCCGATACAAATCGTCGACATTTCCGAAGATTACCAGGATATTGTTATACAACCGCGATATGGCTACGGACGGCTGTTGAATCCTTGTTTAGACTGCAAGATTTTCATGGTGAATCGCGCGCTTGACCTGAAGAGCAATCGTGGCGAGCCATTCGATTTCGTCATTACCGGGGAGGTCATTGGACAACGTCCTAAGTCGCAGCGAAAAGAAACGATGGGGATTATTGCGAAGGACTCTGGAGCACATGATCGTCTGTTAAGACCTTTATGCGCGAAGAATCTGCCGCCCTCGCTACCAGAACGTGAAGGCTGGGTGGATCGCGAAAAACTCCACGGATTCTCTGGTCGAAGCCGCAAACCGCAGTTCGCGCTCGCCAACGAACTCGGCATTACGGAATGGAGTCAGCCAGCAGGCGGTTGTTGTTTTCTCACCGACGAAAGCTATACCAAGAAACTGCAGGATCTCTGGGATTCACGCGGTAGCAAGGAATATGACCTCGAGGACGTCATCTTGTTGAAGATCGGCCGACACATCCGTCCCGCACCGCACTATAAACTGATCATAGGTCGGGAGGAAGGCGAAAACCAATACCTTCGCGGATTCCGACACAAATTTGCGCATATGTCCACGGTCTCTCACGTTGGACCACTCTGTTTGATCGATGGTGAGCTTTCGGCGGAAGAACGTGTGCTCGCATCCCGTATTCTGGCTCGTTACAGCCGCGGTCGGACGGAACCCGAAGTAACCGTTTGCATCACTGAACAGTCAGGTGTCTCCGAAGAAGTGGTTGTGGAACCCATACAGCCTCACATGGTTCCTGCCGAGTGGTCATTGGCTAGCTAATGAGCGATTCGATGCTCATCGACACGAAAGGCATGTTGTGTCCGTTACCGGTGATTCGACTTCAAGAATTCGCACGTCAGGTTGAGACTGAAACTGAAGTAATCGTTATTGCCACGGACCCTGGAGTACTCGAGGATATCCCGATCTGGTGTCGAGTGAACGGTCATGAACACATTAAGTCAGAACAACTCAACCACGAATTTCACGTCACGATAAAAGCCTTGCCACAGGCCGAATTAGCGACGGAACGAGGCCCTAGCTAGCACTCGTCAGAAACGCGCAGTCTCATCGCGAGCTCTGTTTACGATAAGGTTCTGTACACGTCAGTGGCGCGAATTCGTGTCTTCTCGTTGTTCATGTGATTTAGGCTACGTCTGAAATTAATCGATTCAATCCTAGGTCTAAAATGCCGCGCTCAAGACGAGGAACGATCATGCCGGCAACCAAAGAATCAATATCGCGAGCTGTTTCACCCAAAGACGGCCCCGTCGCTGTAACGGGCTCGAGCGGTTACATCGGCTCATGGATCGTTGAAGATTTACTTGACCAAGGCTATGAAACCCGCGCTTGCGTTCGAGACAAGAGTAACTCCGCTAAAGTCGATCACCTACTTGAGTTGGCGGAGGATCCTGCATACCGAGGACAGCTTGAACTTTTCGAAGGCGATTTAAGTAAGGAAGGTAGCTACGACGACGCGTTTCGTGACTGCAGCGCTGTTATTCACGCAGGCGCAGCAGTCGGTTACAACCGCGAAACACCGCAGGAGGTGTACGACGGATGCTTCACTGAAGTGACTCATGTTCTCGAGAGTGCCATCAACGGCGGTGCGCTGCGAAGATTCGTTTTTACGAGTTCATTCGCAGCAGTGGGTCACCCTCGACCGCAAGGCTACGTGTTCACTGAAAAAGACTGGTGCGGCGACAACCTCGAAGGATACCGAGGTCGATGGACGGAGGAACAGATTCCAAAGAACCGTGATATCGCCTACGCGATGGCGAAGGCGAATACAGAGCGCATGATCTACAAACGAGCCGCGGATCTCGGAACATTCGATGCGATGGCTATTCTGCCTCTGCACGTGATTGGGCCATTGATGTGCGCAAATCACGACCAAGGGTGGAGTTGGCAAAACTGCATGCGCTACATGATGCAAGGCAAGCCGTACAAAAAGTCTGCCGGTGGTCGTATGCTCTGGAATTGCGTCGATGTGCGAGACACCGCCCGAGCGCATCGGCTGGCGGCCGAAAGCACCATTGCATCGAATGGTTCTCGATACATTCTGTCGGCGGCGGATAGAAGCGGCGAACTAACTACATGGGAGTTGCAACAGCTTCTCTACGATCTTTATCCTAACGTTGACCTCATTGGCGGTGAAGAAATGGATGGCGATGAACCAGCCCAACCTACCTACGACTCGCCGCGTTCCTACTGCTTACTCGCCAAGCAGGAACTAGGGTTAGATTCCTACTTTATCGAGGAAACTGTGCGCGATACGATCGACTCTTATTACGCATTAGGTATTCTCGAAACTTAGTCAAATTCTTATGTAAGACCTTCGTCTTGTAAACACCCACACTCGCGATCTCGTAAAGCGACGGCTACCCACGCATAGAGAACACGCTGTTGCTCATATATTGTGCAAGTATGTGCACTATTATTGTGCAATTCGAAATAATTGCAGCCTGAATCACCTGTGATTCATGGCACGAATATTGCATAAAACCAATGACCTCGTTATAGCTGCGCCATGCCAGTCCATAAAGACATTCTTGACGCGATCAAAGTCGCGATTGTCGTTGTGGACGCAAAGTTCGCGATCTTATACATGAATGACACCGCAGAGGACTTTTGTTGCGGCAGTCTAGAGCACTTTCGTGGTGAAAAAATCGGTGCCTTGTTTGAAGGTCGTGAAGTAACAGAAACTGCCTTGCAACGGTGCTTCGATGCCTACGAGACCTACACGTTGCGCCAAGTTCGGCTCAAAATCTCGGCCACCAACCAACAAACCGTTGTAAATATCGCCGTATCCCCAATCTCGGGTCAGCGACTTGTATTTGAAATCGAGCCATTCGATCGCATCTTGTTTTTGAATAAAGAAGACCAGATGCGAAATGCACAGCTTGCAAGTCGGCAACTGGTGCGAGGTATGGCACATGAAATCAAGAATCCGCTCGGTAGCATTCGAGGCGCTGCGCAGCTTTTACGTAGAGGACTCGCGACTGGCGAACAATCTGAATACACAGATTTGATCATCGGCGAAGTCGATCGACTAAAGACATTAGTGGATCGGATGTTAGGTCCTAATCACACGCCTTGTTTCGAAGTCGTCAACATCCATGAAGTCATCGAGAAGGTACTCCGCGTCGTTGAAAGTGACCTCGACGTCAACTGGCAGCTCGAACGTGACTATGACCCGAGTATGCCTGGCGTGCTTGGCGATTTCGACCAGCTGACACAAGCGTTGCTGAACATCATTCAGAATGCAAAGGACGCCACCCAAAACGAAGCAACACCCCGCTTAGTGATTCGTACAGGTATCGAGCACCAGTTCACTATCGGTACGACGCGACACCCAACAGTTGCCCGAGTACAGATCGAAGATAACGGCATTGGTGTTCCTCCCGATCTCCAAGATCAGATCTTCTTTCCCCTCGTGACCGGAAAACCAAGCGGGACAGGTCTAGGGTTAGCGATTACGCACACAATCATTGGCATGCACCATGGATTGATTGTGTGCAACAGTGAACAAGGACTGACCTCATTCGTAATCTATCTTCCGCTTGCGATCAACGGTGAAGGGAACTCAGACGCACCATGAGTAAGGATTCCGTCTGGATCGTAGATGACGACAAGAGCATCCGGTTTGTACTCGAAAGGGCGCTAGCAAATTTTGGAATGACTGCTCGGACTTTCGAAAACGTTGAAAGCGTGCTGTCGGAACTAAACCACGACCAACCAGCGGTGATTCTCACAGATGTCCGCATGCCAGGATTAGACGGATATGAACTCCTAAGACAGGTTAAGGCTGACCACCCGAGTATTCCGATCGTCGTTATGACCGCATACTCGGATCTGGAAAGTACCGTGACATCGTTCAGTGAAGGCGCATTTGAATATCTCTCAAAACCCTTCGATATAGACGAAGTTCACAACACTCTGCGACGAGCACTTTCGCAAAGTCGAACGGATGCACCCGTTGATGACAAGCCTCCGGCAATCACGGATGCAATCATTGGACAAGCACCGGCCATGCAAGAAGCCTATCGTGCTATCGCGAGGCTATCGCAATCAAGCGCAACGGTATTGATCACGGGAGAGACCGGTACCGGCAAAGAGCTTGTCGCCAATGCTCTGCATACGCATAGTCCTCGCGCCGACGCACCGTTCGTCGCGTTGAATATGGCGGCGCTCCCCAATGACCTGATCGAAGCCGAGTTGTTTGGGTTCGAAAAAGGCGCCTTCACTGGTGCCAATACCCGTCGAATCGGTCTTTTCGAACAAGCACATTCAGGCACCTTATTTCTCGATGAAATCGCGGATATGCCGCTCACCGCACAAACAAGATTGTTGCGCGTCCTTTCGGACGGTAGTTTCTTTCGCATTGGCGGTCGCGAATCAATTACAGTAGATGTTCGAATCATCGCCGCGACGCATGGGGACATGGAGCACCTCGTCAGTGAGGGTCAGTTTCGAGAGGATCTCTACCACCGGCTCAACGTAATTCGCATACATGTACCTCCCCTACGCGATCGCAAGTCTGATATTGTTGCGTTGACTGGGAAATTCATGCGCGAAGCGGCAGAGACACTTGGGGTTGAAACCAAGACCTTATCTGACGAGGCGCTTTCGTATCTTGAGTCACTGGATTGGCCAGGGAATGTAAGGCAGCTGGAGAATACGTGCCACTGGCTCACTGTGATGGCGCCGGGTCGCGAGGTGGTCTTATCGGACCTACCTCCTGAATTACATGCTGGAGTCCAGCCCGATCAGATTTCGAGTGACTGGTCACGCTCATTGAGAGCATACATTCAAGAGCATCTTGACAGCGGTGGCAAACACTTGCTAGACGCTACTCAACCCGTGTTCGAACGAACTCTTATCGACATGGCGTTGGCGCATACGTCGGGGCACAAACAGGAAGCGGCAAAACTCATAGGCTACGCGCGTAATACACTTTCGCAGAAGATCAACAAATACAAGATTACGTGAGTGAGGATTCGGCTGAATTCAGCAAGAAGATTCTGAATATCGTTCTCTATCAGCCTGAAATTCCGCCTAATACTGGTAATACGATCCGATTGGCCGCAAATACGGGCGCGTCACTGACTCTCGTAGAACCACTTGGCTTCGAGATGGACGATCGTAAATTACGTCGTGCCGGACTGGACTACGATGAATGGGTCAGTGTTCGCATATGTAGTACGTTGGCAGATGCGTTAGCGCCTTTCGACCCACGACGTGTTTTCGCCTTCTCTACGAAGGCGACACGTTCATTTGCCGAGGTCGCATATCAGCCATATGACGTTTTGATGTTTGGTCCCGAGACCAGAGGCTTACCTGACTCTATGCGCAAGCGATTCAAGAACAACCTTGTACGTATCCCAATGTTGCCAAACAGTCGAAGTATGAATATGGCGAATTCCGTTGCAGTCGCGCTCTACGAAGCGTGGCGACAAATCCGATTTGAAGGCGGCAGATGAACGCCGATTAGTTCATGACCTCGTCGGAGCTTATGTTCGCGCTTACAGCAGATTGCGTATTTTTTAAATTCATCTGCCGCAGCCCTTCCTCAAATATCTTCTCAAAATTGAAATGACCCAACATCAGCGGCGGTAATGACATACGCACGGCCAGATTGTCGACTGCTTCGCGCACGTATGGAAACAGTGCATTGGTCGCTTCAACCGCAAGAATCCGTTGCACATCCTCTTGTTGCGTTTCCGCCTGAACCCGCACCAACGCGGCTTGCTCCAGGGTCATCTCTAACGCCAATTTGTCCAAGTTTTTACAGGTCATCGTCAGCTTGAGTGCGACTTCGTAACGATGATCGCTTACTTTACGAAAATCCCCTTGAATATTCATGTCGGCGTTCGGTTGCCACTTCATGTCAAATAGTTCTGGAGTTTCATGTAACGACACGTTGACGTCACGTAGATAAATGCGCTCGAAGCGCCATGCTAGGTTAATCTTTATCGTCGCATCCGCCATGGCTCAAAAAACTAGCCGCGACCTTTGATTAGTGGCATGTTTTCAGCTTGCCAAGCACTGAGTCCGCCCCGTAGACGCGAGACATTGCGAAAACCTGCTTTCTTGAGCATCGTTCCCATTGAACCAGCATGTTGACCCATCTTGCAGACTATCACAACCGGTCTTTCTTTGAACTTTTCAAGTTCTTTCATTCGGGTCTGCAATGAGGAATGTGGGATGTTGATTGAATCCGTGATATGACCAGCCGAGTACTCGCCTGTATCTCTTACATCAAGGACGACAGCCTTTTCCAGATTGACCAAATTCACCAATTGCTGCGACGAAATAGACTGACCACTTCGCTTCATTTCATTAATAAGAAACGCAACTAAAAGCGCGGCAAATGTTGTCGATAGCAACCAGTGATTTGCAATGAATTCAACGAATTGGTCCATGTAAAAGAGCGAATCTAGATCAGTTTAAAATCGGAAAAATTATAGGATTGCGCTTTCCGTCTAATTAGACTTCGGCGCTGACTTTTACACTACATACTCTATGAAACCAACCACCTTACTCGTCATTCTGGATGGTTGGGGTCATCGAGTTGAAACGGCTTTTAACGCGATCCACCACGCAAATACGCCAACATGGGATCGTTTGTGGCGTGAGTATCCGCACGCATTGCTTGAATGTAGTGGGAAGCATGTCGGCCTTCCCGATGGACAAATGGGTAATTCGGAAGTCGGGCATATCACGATCGGGTCTGGCCGCATCATCCAACAAGATCTCAATCGGATCGATCAAAGCATAGCTGACGGCTCATTCGCTCGGATTCCTGCGATCCAGTCACTCTTAAGTTCAACAGGAGTGGGGACACTGCACGTATTCGGGTTGCTTTCGCCTGGGGGCGTCCATAGCCATGAAGACCACATCTTTTCGATGGTCGATTTAGCACTCAAGGCTAACCGACACGTTGTACTTCACGCCTTCCTGGACGGACGAGACACGCCTCCGCAGAGTGCAGAGTCTTCGATACAACGCGCAGTGCAGTTACAGCGTACTACAAGTCGTTTCAAACTTGCGTCGATCAGTGGAAGGTACTACGCAATGGATCGGGACGAGCGATGGGAACGAACCAAGGCTGCGTACGACCTCTACGTCAACGGGGTCTCCCTTTATCGAGCTCCTAACGGCTTACAAGCGTTGAACGAAGCATATGATCGAGGCGAGACGGACGAGTTTGTCGTTCCGACTCAAATCGGCTCGGGTCGCATCGTTCAAGATGGTGACGATGTGATATTTATGAACTTTCGAGCCGACAGAGTTCGCCAAATCGCTCGTGCATTCATCGATGATCTCGATGATCGCACATTTGCACGTGGAACTCGACCGTACATGAATCGTTTCGTGTGCTTAGCGCCGTACGCTGACGATATCACACACGGCAGCAGTCACGTTTCACACGTACATGTTGCGTTTGAACCTGAGGAGCTATCAGATACGTTTGCAGCGGTTATCGCAAAGGCAGATAAGACACAACTCCGAATCGCCGAAACTGAAAAATATGCTCACGTTACGTATTTTTTCTCCGGTGGATCTGAAACGCGAACTAAGGGAGAGAGCCGCCGTTTTATCCCCTCACCTAAAGTTGCGACCTACGACCTGAAACCTGAAATGAGTGCTCAGGAAGTAACGCAGGAAGTCGTATCAGCGATTAGGGAATCACAATTTGACGTCATCATCTGCAACTTCGCGAACGCGGACATGGTTGGTCACACCGGTGATTTCTCTGCGGCAATTCGAGCAGTCGAGTGCATCGATTCGTGTTTGGATCAGATCGTAAAAGCAACGCTCGATACGCATTCAAACTTCGTCATCACGGCGGACCATGGCAACGTTGAAGAGATGGTGAGCGAAGCAAGTGAGCAGCCGCACACGGCGCATACGATTGGCGTGGTGCCGTTTGTGCATGTGGGTCGCGACGCGCAGAACCTCAAACCTACAGGCGGCTTAAGGGATGTTGCTCCCACGATGCTCGCGCTTATGGGTATCGAGCAACCAGCCGCGATGACAGGGCAATCGCTGCTTCGATAGCCGTGCTCCATAAACGTCGAGTTCTTATCGCAATCGGTGCGTTCGCCGTGTGCCACCTACCACTGTGCTTCGCAATCGCACAACAGTCTTCGGAGCCTGCGGACGAATTCGAACAGATCAAGAAAGAGATTTCTACCAAACAATCTCTACGTGCGAGCAAGGAACGCGAACGAGCCGAGCTGCGCCGCGACATCGAAATAGTAGAAACGGAGCGTAATCGACTACAGGCGCTCCGTAGTTCATTGGAACGTAATTTGTATGAGTCCGAGCAAGACCTCACCGCGAACGCGCTCAAGGTTAACGAGTACACCAATCTCCGTGATCAAAAGACGACAGAGCTAGTCTGGAGCACGGTGACCTCCCAACGGTTAAAAGCGCGTAATCCACTGACCATGCTGATCGTACAAAGCGATCCCCTCAAAGTAGATCGGCTATACAACTACCACCGGTACTTCGTAAAGCAGCTGGAGACCCAAATCGACGAACTGGAACAACACTTGCAAACGCTCGAAGGATTAATCGTCGAGGCGACAAATGCACGCGCCAAATTCGACGCTTCGGAACGAGACTACACCGCCAACACGGTTGCCCTACAAGATCGGAGCGTTCAACTCGCAACACTCAACAGTCAGCTAAAAACCGAAATTGAAGCGCTAGACAAGGACTTAGACCAGTTAATCCGCGAGCGTGAACGACTTAGTCAATTAATTGCGAGTCGCACGAGCGCCTCATCACACACGGGTCCTGCACCGACGCCATCGTCACGCGGTGGAATGCCTAACTGGCCCGTGGTTGGCGATGTACGTCAGCGATTTGGTGCGTTACGCGCGGACGGACGAATCCGGGCTGAAGGTATCGTGATCGGCGCGGTCGAAGGTACACCGATCACCGCGATCGCCGGAGGGACCGTTCTATTCGCGGAATGGTTCGAAGGCTACGGAAACACCATGATCATCGATCACGGTGATGAAGTGATCGCTATATACGCCCATTGTGATACGTTGATAAAACAAGCGACTGAGCCAGTCGAAGCCGGGGAAACTATCGCAACCGTAGGTCTAGGAGGCAGTGAGGACGCTGCTGGTCTCTATTTCGAGATCCGAGTACGCAACGAACCGACCGATCCGTTGCGCTGGTTAGGTAATCCGTGAAGGGCGTTACAGCTGCCACTTCGCATTGAGCAATACGGAAGTACCAACGTGTTGTTCGATCACACTCACATCGCCTTGCGTGACCTCAACGGTAGATCCCAGAATATTTCTCACCCGAAGTTTGAAGGAAAGACTGTCGGTTGGGTAATACGCGTAGACAAAGTCGAGCGACTCGAAAGGTTGCTCGTATCCATCCGGCTGGCCACTTATGCCAGCAAAGAAGACACGCTCGCTAAATGCGTTGTACACAATCGACCCTGAATGCTTGAGGTCTAATGCGTCAAATCCCAACTGTAGATTGAATACCCATGGTGACTGTTGGGTCATCGACCGACGATCATTCGTAATGTCACCAACACCTTGTGCGACGGGTATATATATCTCAGAGTCGCTCAGCGTTGCATTCCCCGCGAAATACAGCGTTTCCGTCCACTCGCCCCAGTTCGACAGGAAGTCAAGTGTTTTCCGCCACTCTACTTCTACGCCATATACCTCAGCACTATTGGCATTTACGAAATTGAAGCGTATGTTGTCTTCGGTAGCTCCACCCTGCACTGTTTCAATGGGATTAACGACATCTTTAAAGAAAACTGAGATTGAAAACAAATCGCTATTGAACCAAAACCATTCGCCTCGCAAATCCAAGTTTGTCAGATCGCTAACAACTAGATTCGGATTTCCTCGAACACGAGCTTCCGTGAGAGGATCGATATAGGTTGACGCCGACATTTCTCGAATATCCGGTCGAGCGACGGTCTGCGAAACACCTGCACGAAACTGAAACTCATCGGACCAGAAGCCCGGTCGGATATACGTAAGTGCTACGCTCGGATACACGTCCTCGGTCCGCAAATTCGCATAACCGTCTACGTCAATACGCCTTGAGTCGTACTGTAGATAGTCAACCGGGAGTACCGACTGCTCGAACAGCTCGGCTCGAATACCGCCAGAAATACGCCACATTTCGTCAAGTAGCACGTCGACCTTGCCGTATCCCGCTTCAACAACCTGGTCCGCGACATAACTTTCTGAACCAAATGCACCGATACCAACAATAAGTTCCATCCCGTAATTGGGATTCATGATGTTTGCATCTGAGAATACCTCCGACGGCGCATTCGAACTTATAGCGTTGAAGCCAGGAATTGATGAACCTAACCCAAACGAAGTCTGTCGGTAATTACGCGACTTATAGAGATAGTCGTAGCCACCCGATAGCTCGACGCTCATGTTGTCGCGGAAGAACGGAAACGTTACGTCCCATCCGTAGGTTTCGATCTCATCATTCAGGTCCGAGTACCGGAATTCCGCGGAAGTGGCCGTTGTCCGAACCGAAAAGTTGATTGCCTCACCATTTGGACCTGACAATCTTTCCTGACCGCTAATCGACACTTCATGCGGCAGTGCTGTTTCTGCAGTTGCAAGCGTGTAGTACCAAGAAACGTTTGCGTCCCTCGTAAACTCCATGAAATCAGGGAGCACATCCAACGTTTCGTCGCCAAATGTGTGCTTACCATTGAACTGGTGCATCAACATTTCGCGTTGCTCATATCGCATGCCAAGAATGCGTCCTTGCACGGGACTCGAGTCATCGGAGCAGTCGTTAAATTGACCTTGCGAGCAAGTTTTGGTGCTTGTCGCATCGTCCTCGGTATTACGCAGTAGCATATGAATTGATCCGAGTTCGTGATCGTCCGTAAAGCGAATACCGAAGTTCATTGAACTTGTGATGTTGACTTCATGTGTCGTACGCAATGACTCCGCGAAGTCTGTTGACGGGTTTGAGACACGTCGTACAATCCGTTCGCGATTACGCACGTCGTTGGAGTATGACCCGAGTGCGAGAACCCCAACATCGAACCGGTCGGTGATGTGGTGACGATATCCCGCTAACAATTCACCTTCCAAGTCCGGCGCGGTCTGTTCCATCGTAAAGTCAACATTGCGATTGAGCATGGTTGCCAGCTGCCGGTTTTCTTGCTTTGCGCTTTCGATCCCGTGAGTTGATCGATCTGATCGCAGGATCGTAACGGGGGATAACGAGCCTCGGTAGGTATCGATCGCTTGGAAGATCGCCGGTGAGAGAGCGCGCGTACCGTCGTCCACTCCGAAAGCATCGTCTCCTCCGCCAGCGTAGCTAAGGCCATCGCCACCTTCGGAATTAGTTCCCGTCTTAAGCTCAACATGGAACAAACCAGCTTCTGGAACCCGTTTGGTACGAATATCCACATTACCGCCGCCAAAAGACGCACTCAACTCAGGTGAGTATCCCTTCTGAACTTTCATAGAATCGATGATGTCAGCGGGGAAAATGTCTAGCGGAATTACGTTACGTGTGATGTCGGGTGAAGGCACCGATGAACCGTTAACTTGGGCACTTGAATAACGTTCACCTAACCCACGAACGTAAACAAACTTGCCTTGGGCGAGCGTCAATCCTGGCATCCGCCGTAATAGCGCGGCGGCATCGCTATCGCCTACGCGCGCTATGAATTCCGAATCGACGAAGTCGGCTTGGACGTCGAGAAGGATCCTCTCAGACTCAACGTCCGTCTCCGATTCAATGTTCTGACCAACGACACTCAACTCCTCAATTTGGTGTTGTGCGGCTGTCGGGCTTTGCGATTCAGATTCAGCCTGCTCTGCTTGCTCTTGAGCGTTCACAGCTGCGAACGCAACGAGCACAGCTGTTGCCGACCACCGCAAAAAAAAGCCGGTCTTCATCAATTCTTGAAGTTGTCTCATTTTGTTCCGTTAGGTCAAGTGAGGAAGTTACTGATCAGAGAAACCACGGACCACAGGACTCTGTTGCCCGTGCTCGAAGACAAATCGTCCAACCTTGGGTCCAGTCATTAGCGCGGGTAACCGCACCGATGTGGCTAGCACCATTTACCGGCGTGACCGTGAACGAATTCCCGTCGGCGTCAATAAACTCGGTCGCGGTATAGAAACCAGTGAGGATCTGAATATCGGAATCAACGGTCGTGTCGCCACCATCGCCCTGAATCGCCACGTTATTAGTTCCCGAAGCAAACCACTCGGCGACGCTGGTACCGTTCGATAATGAGTCCTTGCCGACCTCGTCACACGCGATGATGGTGCTGTTAATGGTGGTCGCGCCGTTCTCAGCGTGTGTTCGAGTCTCAGAGTCATCTAGCTCAAGACATTCGTTACCGTTTGCGCCTTCTTCATTCGCGTAAAGGTCAACGACGATGCTGTTGTTGATCGTTGACATGACGCCGCGCCGAAGCAATACACCCTCGGAGTCGCCATGGGTGCCAAGTCCACCACCTTCCGCACTATCAGAGCCTGACGTGATACAGGTCATGTTGTTGATCGTGCCGTTCGTATTGGGTTGCGCGTCGAACACGCTACCCTGGTTGTCGGCTTCGATACATCGATTGCCGTTATCACGATGGTGAATGATCAGAGCGTTGGTGACGGTACCTACCCATCCATCCGCGTAGTCGATGGAATCATCATTGACATAGAGTGCAATCAGGTTGGTGACAGAAACCGCACCGCCGAAAAACTCGACACCGTCGTCATACGTCGAGTAGACCTGAATGTTTTCGATCGTCGTACCGCTGCCAACGGCATTAAGGGTCAAGCCATTTAGCTCGTCGCCTGGTGCTGCTTCAGAGCCAGAATGCTTCATAACGACGTATCGAAGCGTTCCTGAATTGTCAGCGTTGTCGTCACCGCCGTAGTGACTTGGCTTGCCTTCCGATTGGATATGGCAGGTGTTGTTCGCGCGTTGGTCGTCGCTGCACTTATTTGTAATCCCTTTCCCATTGATGACAACACCGCCCCACAACTGAACATCGTCAAACGCCGCGGTGCCAGAAACCGCGTCTTCATATCCAGTCAAGGTAATAGGCGAGGTCGAGGTGCCATTCGCTTGAATCGTTGATCCACGCGTGACTAGCA
>LXNJ01001314.1_pt1 | contig 15036 bp, 6 predicted proteins | sample 809081 | NCBI WGS metagenome assembly LXNJ01 (sample SAMN04870510, study PRJNA318959) | sponge metagenome | biome: sponge; feature: marine sponge reef; material: water | host: Petrosia ficiformis | place: Greece: Milos, Mediterranean Sea | collected 2013-05-29 | depth 5-7 m
GAGGTCCGCGATGGCGCGGTGGTAGTTGTTCCGGGTCGACCAGCGGTCGAGCACGGTCTGGCCGTGCGGCTCCCCGTAGACGTAGATGAACACCGGGTATTGGCGGGCAGGATCGAAGTCGCGCGGCTTGATCATCCACGCGTCCATCACCACGCCGTCCCCGATATCCAGCTGCAGAAACTCCGTGGGGTGGGAGATCGTGGCCTCGGCCCTGCGCCGGAGCTCGGCGTTGTCCTCCAGGACTCGAACGACACGGTGGTCCGGAAGGCTGACCAGCGCGGTTACCGGGGGGGTGTCGAAGGCTGAATGCGTGTGAAACGCCCACCGGAGGTCGGGGGAGAAGTCGTAGAAGTGGGTTCCGGGCTGGTCTTCGGGGGTGACTCGCTCGGGCGCTTCGGCGCCGTCCAGCCGGACGCGATAGAGGTAGCGCTGGGTGGCGTCGTCGGGCGAGGCGAAGAAATAGAACCAGCCCTCCGCCTCGTCGACCTCCCGCTCATCGACCGGCCCCCGCTCCATGACGTCGCTGGGCCCCGGGGTCAGGAGTCGTTCCTCCCGCCCCCCGCGCGAGTACACGAATGCGTGCCGCCACCCGTCCTTCTCGGTCAGGAAGAGGAAGGAGTCGCCCCCCTGAATCCACTCCAGACCGGCGTTCAGGCGATAGCTGGCGATCACCCACGCCGGGTCGGACTCGTGGTAGATCCGGTCCACCGCACCCGTGGTCACATTGGCGACGAAGAAGGTCCGTTCGTCCCGAAACCGGCTGAACTGCTCCACCAGCAACTCTTCCGAGTTCCCGGCCCAGCTCACCTGTCCGAGATAGAAGCCCTCGTTAGGGGACGGGATGGAAACCCAGCGGACTTCCCTGCCCCGGGCGTCGACCACGCCCACCCGGAGCTTGGCGATGGTCTCGCCCACCCTCGCAAATCGGACCTGCCGGAGCTCGGGATACGAGGGATCGGAGGGAACGAGCATGGACCTCATCCGCACCCCGGAGGCGTCGGACTGGACGAAGGCGATGCGGGTTCCGTCGGGACTCCACGCGGCGCGGCCGTTGGAGACCGATTCGGCGGTGGTCCAGGTCAGGCGGGTGGTCCGGTCGGCAGCCGGGTCATGGACGTGCAGGTCGCCGTTGCGGCTGAAGAGGATGCGGCCGCCGTCCGGGGAGATGGTGTTTCCGCCTCCGCCATCGACCTTCTTGAGCGTTGATGAGGCGGCCTCGAACATCCAGAAGCCTTCGTCCGCTGTGTTGAGGAGCGTCCAGCTGCCGTCCGGGGCGAATTGGTAGCCGGAGATGTTGACTGGCTCCGAGGTTCCGGACGGCGTGAGGTCGGTGAGCGAGGCGAGGACGGTCCGGTCGCCAGTGGCGGCGTCGTACCGGATCAGTTCGCGCGCCGATGCCTCCGAAGGGGCTTCCAGTGTCGTGTATCCGGATCCGTCGGGCAGCCACGTTGCCTGGAAGGACCGGGCGTCGAAGTCTCGCGCGTCGAAGATCGACCGGAGGCGGGCTTCGGTCTCGGCGGGGACCTGGGCGTAGGCCGGGGCTGGGGGGAAGGTGGGGACGGCGAGGACGCCGAACAGGCAGAGACTCCGTACAATCCGTCTTGCGGTCATTTCGTCCTCCGTCGGTCACGTCGGAGATGCTAACTCGCCGATGACCATGACACTAGCTGACACCCCGATTCAGTTTGTCCTCTGGGCCGCCGACGTGGCGCTGCCGGCGCCCGCAGCACTCACTGCGCGAACCTCCACGGTGTAGTCGGTGTCGGTTGTCAGCCCCGAGATCACATGAGACCTGGCGTCTCCACCGCCACTGACGGTCGCCCAGCTCGCGTCGCCGATGTCGCCGCTCGCCGTGGTTGCGAAGCGAACCTCATAGCCGGTTATGGCCGACGTTCCCTCGCTGGCCGGAGGCGTCCAGTTCACGGTGAAGCGGTCGGTGCCCACTGCGCTGAAGCTGATGCCCTGCGGCACGTCCGGGACGGTATCGTTGTCGATGATCGTGACGTCGGACATTCCCGGGGCCCGCGCCGCAGCCGCCATCGCTTCCGTCTCGGCCACGTTCGCCTGCAGCGTGATGACCGGGTCCGGGTCGTCGGTAACGTTGTCGACTGCGGTGAGCGTCACCGACTTCGCCAGATCGCCGGGTGCGAACGTCAGCGTCGCCGGAGCGATCGTGGCCTTGTCGCTGGCATCGGTCCCCTCCAGAACCGAGAGGTCGATTCTCGTGGGCGAGACGGCCAGCGTCGTGAGCGCAATGGTCACCTGGGTCGAGTTGTCCGCACCGCTCTCGTCCACGGAGGATGCCGTGGGCGTTACGGTGACGTCGGGCCAGGGCGCGCCATTCACACTCGCGGAATCGCCCTCGAAGTTCGCTGTCACGGCCTGCACCCAAACCGTCACGTAGTGCCCGTTCGTCAACCCGGTAATCTCCACGCTCCTGGCCGTCGCACCGCCGCCCGCGGTTATCCACACCCCGTCGGACAGCCGGTACCGGTAGTTCGCAATGACTTCGCTCCCCTCGGATGCCGGCGCCCGCCAGCGTACGACCACCTCCTGGTCGCGGGGCGATTCGATCTCCACGTTCTGCGGCGCGCTCGGTACGTCTTCGGCGCGTTCCACCGTGACCGTATAGGTGTTCACGAAGTTGCCGTTCAGCGATGTGACCTTCACGAGGATCGTATTGGCCCCGACGACGAGATCGACGGCATGGCCACCCGCCGTGTAGGCGGCGCCGTCGATCATGATCCGGCCGTCGTCGCCATGGCTGGCCACCGCCGTCACTCTGATGCTGCTGACGGCGTGCGCGACGGAGGCTGCGTAGCTCAGGGTGGCAGGATCGAATGCCGGATCGAGGGTGCCATCGCTGAGGCTCAGTGAACGCAGCGTGGCGTCGTCCGCATCGAACGTATTCACCGCAATGCTCTGCGTTGCGCTGAGCCCTCCCGGATCCGACGCGGTCACTGTGACCGTGGCCGTTCCCGCCGCGACCGCCGTCACGGTCGCCACAGCACCAGACACGGACACCGTGGCCACGGCCCGGTCATCGGACGCCGCCGCGTAGGTCAACGCGTCCCCGTCCGGATCCGTGAAGTACTGCGCCAGGTTGACGTCGACCGACGTGCCGATCTCGACCGTCGCCGCCGGAATGCTCCCGACCGTCTCGGGCGCCCGGTTCGCCACGGTCACGTCAAATGTCTGCGTCGCGCTCGCGCCACCCGGATCCGTTGCCGTTGCCGTCACCGCGACCGCACCCGGCACCACCGCCGTCACGGTCACAACCGAGCCCAGCACGCTCACCGTAGCCACGGCCGGATCCGACGACTGCGCGGTGTACGTGAGCGCGTCCCCGTCCGCATCCGTGAAGTACTGCGACAGATTCACCGTGGCCGTACCTCCGACCGCGATGCTCTGGGCGGGGATCGTGCCCTGCGGCTGGGGTGCGCGGTTTCCTTGCATGACTTCAATGCTGACCGTCTGCGTCGCGGTCAACCCGTCCGGATCCGTCGCCGTCACCGTGGCCGTGGCCGTCCCCACCGCAATCCCCGTCACGGTCGCCACCGCGCCCGACACGCCTACCGTCGCCAGAGTCGGATCCGAGGACTGTGCCGTGTAGGTCAGCGCGTCCCCATCCGGATCCGTGAAGTACGGCGAGAGGTCGACGGTGGCCGTCCCACCTACTGTCACGCTTTGGGCCGGGATCGTGCCCTGCGGCTGCGGCGCGCGGTTACTCGGCGTGACCTCGACCGCCACGGTCTGGGTCGCGGTCAGCCCATCCGGATCCGTGGCCGTCACCGTGATCGCCGCAACTCCCGTGGCGAGCGCGCGAATCGTCAGCGCATCCTCCGCCACCGTGACTTCGGCCACTTGCGGGTCCGTAATCACTGCTGTGTACGTCAACGAATCTCCGTCCGGATCCGCGAAGTACGGTCGCAACGTCACCGTCTCGGTTCGGCCTTCCGTCACCGTTTGTGCCGGGATCGAGCCCACTGCCGCGGGAGCCCGGTTTGGAACCGTCACCTCGAAACTCTGCGTCGCACTCGCACCGCCCGGATCCGTCGCTGTAGTCATGACCATGGCAGTCCCCGAGGAAACCGCCGTCACGATCGCCACCGCGTTCTCCACGCTCACCGTAGCCACGGCCGCGTCCGACGACTGGCCCATGTACGCCAGCGCGTCGCCATCGGGGTCCGTGAAGTACTCCGACAGGTCGACTTCCACCGACTCACCGGCGTGCACCGTCGCCTCCGGAATGCTGCCGACCGCCTGGGGAGCGCGGTTGGGCACCGTCACCTCAAAGCTCTGGGTCGCGCTTGCGCCGCCCGGATCCGTCGCCGTCACGGTGACCGTGGACATCCCCTTCGCAACCGCCGTCACGGTGACCGCGCTGCCCGACGCCGAGGCCGTTGCGACCTCCGGGTTCGACGACGACGCACTGTAACTCAGCGCCTCCCCGTCCGGATCCGTGAACGCGCCCGAAACGTTCACCGAGCCCTGCTCACCCACCTCCACCGTCAGCGCATCGATCGTCCCCACCGCGCGCGGAGCCCGGTTCGGGACCATCACGCTGACCGATGCCGTCGCCGTCAGCCCTCCCGGATCCGACGCCGTTATGGTGACCGTCGTGCTCCCGGGAGCAACCGCCGTAATGGTCACCGTCGTGCCGGAAACCGTCGCCGTGGCGACCGCCGGATTCGACGAACTCGCCGAATACGATAGCGCGTCGCCGTTCTCGTCGGTGAAACACACGCTGACCGTCGTGGACTGGCCCGCGTTGACCGTCTGCTGGGGGATCGGTCCGCAGGACATCGGAGCCAGGGGGTTCTCGCAGGCGGTAATCGCAAGGGCGGCCAACAGGCTTGCCAGCGGCATGAAGCGGTAGACCGGGCGTGTGAAGCGACCGGAAAACAAGCGGATGGAATTGCGAGAAAACGATGTCATCGGGCGTCTTGCCTTTCCGTACCAGAGTATTGCTTTAAAGGTGTATTCGGACGTGTCGGAAGTCGAGGGATTCAGGCCCGGATTGCATGCGCCGTCTCTACGCGAGTTCTCGTGGGTGTCTGGCCGACAACGGTGCACACTAAACAAAGGTGTTTAGTATTGAATAGAGAACGACGGCTCTTCAGCCCGAGGTCTCGACCGTGAAATCGCGTCCGACCTCTCGAAGGACGGCTGGCCAGGGACCTTCCCAAGGCACCCGGACGCCGCAGCGTGACGCCGCAGCCGTCCCGAGAAAGCGCGATTGGATCACAAGCGGCACGATGTGGCGTGAAGCGATGTCGGGCTGAAAAGCCCAAATTCACACGAGTCGCCTCGGTGGTCTCGCCGAATGCCGCAGCCGTCAGCGCTCCGAGATCCGCAGCCGTGACGCTGATGGTGGTGCTGCCGGGAGCAACCACCGTTGTGGTTGACATCGTCCCCGAATATCGTTGCCGTGACAACCGCCGGGTGTCAGGTGCTTACCGTACTTGTACACTCGGCGAAGATCTCCGGCGCTCGCTCGATGAAGCGCCGCTTCCACAGCGCCACCGAGTTCGGGTGCACCCGGTACGCCTTGGCGATCTAGCCCGGGCATTTTTGTCGCGCGCCAGAACCTCCAGCACCACCTGTGCCTTCAGCTTGGGCGTGTACCTTCGTCTCGCCATGTCCACTTCCTTCGCTGCCAGGTCCTACCCTGAGCAGCCTCGCTCCCGGAGGTCAACTCCACAACAGTGGGGTGTTCAAGATTCGGGGGCCATATCCTTCACCCACCCAGATGAAGGGCTCGGTAAGTTGTAGAGCTGGTGGAGAGAGAAAAAGGAGTCGCCCCCGCCCGGGAAATCGGGCGGGGGCGGGTTGGCCTTGCTGCTTGGCCATCGGACCTGCTAGCTCAGCACTGGCCTACCTGTCCCCCCTCGGCTGACTGAACGTGATCCGGTAGCTGCGTGTATTCAACGATCTACCCGAGTCCGCTGCACCCTCACCCGTATCGGTCAGGGTAATCGTCACCGAAATGGTCTGCGCCACAGCATCGGCAATATCGAAATTGATCGTATGAGTAGTAGCAGTAGTGCCGTCCCAGGAGACCTGCACGCCACCTTCGGCCAATGCCTCGGCTGAGAGTGTCAAGCTTGACGTGTGCTTGTGGATGCTCACGTTGCTGAGAATGACGTTGGCGCTTGAGGATCCCGGAACAGCCGCAATGAAGTCCGACTGCAATCCTTCCGTCGTCCCAAAGCCTGACATCGCCGTAAGATCCGCCCTATTGAGTACCTGGTCGTCCGGAGAGGTTGCACCAGAGGCGTCGATCGCCAGCGCCTTCAGGCGCGTGTCGCGGTCGCGATGGATGCTGAATGCACCACCAGAGGGATCTAGCTCACTGCTCGTGTTATACCCGTTCGCCGAGGTCACGAGAATCTTCAATTCGTTGGTAGCAGGCGACACCCCCCAGGAACTCGCCGTTCCGCTGGTGAAGTACTTCTGTCCCACCTTCAGTCGTGCACCATTGCTTGTGGTGGCGTTTGTCAGCGTCAAACTCACCGCTTCAACGTCGAACGGGACGAAGCCATTGCTAGCCAACGTCGTACTTCCGTTTTTGACCACGGCAGCCGGCGCATCAATCCCCGCACTGGCTCGGTGATTCACGATGTGGAAGGTTCCCAAGACGCTGCTGGCACGGTAACCATCGGTCACGGTAGCAACTTGGTTGATATAGTATTCGTCGGCTCCCAGTGCCGCCGCGGTTGAAGAAGTCGCATGGTTACCGTCACTGTTCGAATTCGCAAACCCCGGAGGCAAGTCCGGGACGACCTCATAGTAGCCTTCCAGAAGGCCGTCTTTGAACCAATCGCCATCGTCTTCGACGGATACCCGTATACGATCCGCCCCTGGCAGGAGGCTGCCGCACTGATAGAAGCTGGCATCCTGTCCGGTGTTGAGGACTACCGGGTTAGCAGGGTCGGCTTGGGTCGGCGGCGTCAGACACCGTCGCAATTCGATCTCCGTGTCTTGATGGGCCTCTTCCGTGCTCGGATCGAAGGCCTTGCCGATCACGATCGCGCTCTCGAACAGCAGCGCGAAATCGGCAGCATTCGTCGTGGCGGCACTCGCCCCGGTATTGTGGTCCCATTTCGGATACACATGGTCGCTGGCCGGGAATTCGTCGTCATACACCGCCGCCCTGACAACGGCTTGGTCGAACATGTTGTCGTCGCGCTTGGCTATCAGGCCGCCGCGTCCCCGAACCACTCGGTATGCCCCACTCTCGGCGACACCTTGGACCACATATACCGTGTCGGACCGTAGGCCACGGAACTCGTAGTAGCCTTCCCCGTTGGTTTCTGCGGTCATCGCCTCGCCATCTTCGCCCATTACGGGACCAAGCATCTTACGTTTTCCTGCGTTCGGCGCCTTTGCCGCGGCGGACGCGTAGTGGAGGTTGAGGGTCACGCCCGACCGCGTTTCGCGGCGGGACAGGCCACCGGAGCCATCACGGTCGTTGCCCACGAAACCCTGGATCGCGTACCTGAGTTGCGTCGCGCTCAGGTCCTTTGCGAGGCTATACGTGGCCGCTCCGGTGTCGTTGACACGGCCGCTCGTGCCTTCGTCGTGCACGATGTTGACGACCTCGCTCTTTTTCGTCCGCCATTTCCCATCAACACCCACCAGGATCACCTGGTACGACCCGTCCGCCACGCCGGGGAAGCTGAACGGACTCGGCCCGGCCAGATTGTAGTCGACCGTGGTATCATCTTCGAAATCGGAAGCGTAGTCGTCGTTGCTGCGAACGGGCTCGAGTTCTACGACAACGTCCTCGTCGTCCTCTTGGAGGCCGGCGACCCTACCCTTGATCTCACCGTCCTGCCACTTGTAGGCGAACGTCGAACAGAATTCGGCGGGATCGTCGCTCGTTTGCCGCTGAAGCGGACAGAGCCAGACATCGGGACGTGCGCCGCTCATGTCGCCGAATGCGCCCACTATGACGCCGTCCGGGTAGTCATCGAGCTGGTCGCCGTGCGCGTCGATCTCTCTCGTCGAGCGGTCGTCGGGGACGATCGTCATGCCGCTCGGGGCACTGGCCACAACCGTGATCGAGGCCTTGGCATCCACGTACCTGAATGACACGGTGCCACCCGTGAACGCCTTCTCTGCCTTGGCGTCGTCCGTCTCGGGATCATTGTCGTGATCGTATACGTACTGCTGCAGACGACCCCGGTCGTCCGATGTCATCAAGCGAACCTTGATCTCGCCCTTTGCGTGCCCGGTCGGCCGTCCATCGCCACTCCCGAGACCGATGTAGTCCGTGTATCCGGTCCGGTCGTCCAGTTCGCGGTGCAGGCCCAGGGTGATGGACTGTGTCGTGTACGTGATACGGATTGGGCCGAGGTCGGTCATTTCGTCGCCTTCGCCCGGCGGAAGATCGAGCCCCGTGTGCGTATGCATCAGCGCGCCGCTCGCCTCCCACTTCTCACCCATGTCGGGCTGCTTGCTGGTGCGCTTGCCATCCTCAGCCACGGCAACCGGAGTTACACGGACATAGAACATCGCGGGCAGCATCGTCGGGTCGACCGCCGTCGCGAAGCTTGCCTTACCGCGAGTCGCCGTCGTCGTGTCCGACGTGATGGGCTCGGCGTCGTCGCCCTCTCCCACCATGATCGTCGTGAACGCCGCGTCATCGCCCTCGCAGACCACTTCGTCCGCGTCATCCGTCTTCGCCATCGGCATGCAGTACTGGACTTGCCAGCCGCCCAGGCCCTCGTCGCCATCGCGCGCCATCTCGTTGCTCTTCACCCAGAAGTCGAACGCGGCCGCGACGTTGACCAACGTAGCGACTTCCTTGTCGGCGTCCGCCGTCGAGAGCCGGTCCGTCGACTCGTAGACGATCTCGACGAACTCGTTGCCGCTTACCATGAGCGCATCGTGGCCGGTCTCCATCACCTTCACGAAGACGATATTGTCGTTGCCCGCCGGGCCCGTGTTGGCATCTCGGTCGAAATTGAACGTGGCCATGCCCATGTCGTCGGTCGTCTGCTCATCCAGCGGATCGCCGGTCATGTCGGCCCGGGCAAACAGCGCCAGCTTCACGCCAGGAACGGCAAGGCCGCGCACAGCGTCATCCCCCACGCCGGCCCCCATGCGTGCGCCCGTGGTCAACGTCTGCTTCATGATCTCGAACGGGAAATCGGCCGTGGCGCTGCCGCCCGCCTCGACCGTCTTGACCATCGACCCGCCGACGAATGCGACGCCGGCCGCGGCGAGTCCCGCCGCCACGTCTTCGTCGTTGACCGGCAACTCAAGCTGGTACGTCCCGGCCATCAGGCTCTCACCCGTGGAGAAGCTGCCGTCGGCCTGAATGTCAATGGGCACAACGGTGTTCAGATCCGGGCCACGCAGCGTCACCTTCGCGCTCGCGAGCAGGCCGCCCACCGCCATCTTCGCCGGGTCATCGTCGGCCAGCGACACCAGCCAGGGTCCCAGCGCTTCGGTGATCGTGGGCTCGCCGTCGTTGCGCATCTTGTCGTCCATCACTTCGTCGATGAACAGCACGCCCGAGATCTGAGCGGTCCGCGTGTGCGTCCCCTCGAAGTTCTCGATCGCGGATTGGTCGTCCGCCAGCACGACATTCCGCGACAGGTTGGCGTCGTCGAAGGTGTACGCCACCTCGTTCGGGTTGGCGATCGTCAGCACGTACGTGCCCGCCGCCAGCCCGGCGAAGGAGTACTGTCCGCCGTTGGCCGTCATGGCCGTCGCCTCGGCCGCGCCGGCCAGCGTGACCGTCACGTCGTCAAGGCCCATGCCTTCAACGCTCACCCGGCCCGCGATGCCAGCCGTCCGCAGCAGCGTGCCTTCGAACGGCACATTGGCGGTCTCGCCCGTCGCGATCGTCGCGGTCTTCGACGTCGTCTCGAACTCGTAATCCTCCGGGTCCGGGTTGATGATCCCGACCTGGTAGGTGCCGCTCTTCAGCATCGAGAACGCGTACTGGCCGGCGGCGTTGGTGATCTCGGTGCGATCTACGTCGTCGCCCTTCAGCGTGACCGTCACGCCCTCAAGGCCTTCGCCGTCCACGCTCACCTGGCCTTGGACCCCCGCCGTGCGGACGTACGTGCCGTCGAACGTCACGACCTTCGTCTCGCCCACGCCGACCGTCGCTGCGCCGGATGTGCTCGAGAAGCTGACCTCGCCGGCTTCGAAGCCCGAGATCTCGACCGAGTATGTCCCGGCGCGCAGCCCATCGAACTTGTATCCGCCGCTGTCGTCGGTCGTCATCTCGGCGTCTGCCATGCCCGAAAGCCTGACAGTAACGCCCCCGAGCCCCATGTTCTCAACCGTTACCGTCCCCACCTCGCAAAGAAACCCGTTTTCAGCGTCCGGAGACGCTCTGGACGGGGTTCGAGTCGGCGCGGCGTGCGACGAGCCTCACACGACCGGTACGCCGGGTTCAGAAAGTGCGATTACGTATTGTCAAGCGGCGCCAGACGGGCGGCCGCTTCGCGAACGATCCTCGAGTCCGTCGAGGCGTTCCAGGAAGAAGCGCTTTCGCCACTTGCTCACCACCGGGCGAGCCAGATTGAGGCGCTCACCGATCTCCTTGTTCTCGAGTCCCTCGGCGGCAAGCAGCACGATCCTGGCGCGCACCACGTCGCGATACGATAACGTATGGCGGCGGGATCTGGATTTGAGGACACGATGTTCCTCGGGGGTCAGGACGATGACATACGGGCTGGATCTGGGCATCCTAGTTGACGCGGGTCGCCTCGATCTTCTCGCCGGCCTGGTCGATCGTCAGACCGGTCACGTTCCCGGATTCGTCGGTGTGGAAGGTCAGGTACACCGGCACGACCGCCACCTTGAAGCGATTCATCGATGTCGCGTACAGCTCGTAGGAACTGCCTTCGAGCTCCACGGCGAGCTCCTCGCCCGCAAGGACGAATCGAAGCCTTTCATCTGGATCTTCCGGCACTACATACGTGCCCACGTACGACTCCAGCACGCTGACCGGCACGTCCACGGTCTCGGGGAAGTCGGAGAGGTCGACACCGTATTCCGTCAGCTTCTCGCGGGCCGGACCGTTCCTCGGGTCGACCCGAAGTGCGCGCCGATAGTGCTCGATCGCCAGGTCCCGGTGGCCCATCAGGGCGTGCGCTTCGGCCAGCCCGTTGTGCGCCGGCGCCAGGTTGGGGTCCATCTCGACCACGCGTGAGAAGATCGCTTCGGCGTCGGCAGCGTCTCCGTCTTCAAGCGCCCTGCCCCCGATCCGGCCGAGGACGCCCGTTGACGGTGTTCTTTCGTATCCGAACCTCACCGATGCGCGTGCGAAGTGCCGGTCGACGGCCTCCAGGCCCCCCGCCACGTAGAGGCCGACCGGATCGTGCAGATTCCAACCGTCGAAGATCTTCTCGAACCCGTAGTAGGTCGATCTGTGCGGCACGGAACCGTGGCTTTCCTCTTCCATGAGCTTGAAATCCCACCGGAAGCCCTCCGGGGCCTTCGCCTCGAGAACGCCCGCAAACTTGAGCGCGCCACCGAGCATCGCGCCGCCCTCGTTCCCCATGGTCATGTAGAAGTCGCCGACCAGGTCGCCAAGGTGGTCAAAAGCGGAATCGGCCTGCGCTACCAGACGCTGTTCGTCCCACCAGAGACTCGGACTGATCGAGATGTACGCGTCGAACACGTCCGGCCGATGCACCAGAGCGTGATTCGCGAACAGTCCCCCTAGCGAGTGCCCGATGAGAATGGTGTACGGTCGTGTCCTGTAGTGCTCGTCGATGAACGGCATCAGTTCGCCACTGATGAACTCCAGGAAGTTGTCTGCTCCCCCGGCGTTCGAGCGCGCGGGAACCGAGTCGGAATGGATGGGCGGCGACAGGTCACGCGTCCTGTCCGTATTGGGAATGGCCACGACGATGACGTCCGGCATGCGCCCGTTTCTGGCCAGGAATCGGGCCGTTCCCGTCGTGTGGTGGAAGTGGGACGGGCCGTCCAGGAGATAGACCACGGGATACGTCTCGTCCCCGCCCTCGTAGCCGGCCGGCAGGCCCACGATGATCTCCCGCCGCTCGCCGAGCACGTTGGATTGGAGTTCGCGCGTCTCCCCGAGGGACAGGAACGGTTCTGCGTCCTGCGCGAGGCCCGTCCGCGGCGCAAAAGCGATGAGGCACGGCAGGAGAAACGCGGCGAGCAGGATCGGCATCGTGTTTTCACGACGGGCAGGCAAGGTCATATGACACCTTTCTTGGCGGGTAACGCAGGATACGTGTTCTAACGCGCGCACGTCCGATCAACCAGATACCGGTGAATGTACGGGACGCCGAGATCGTCGTACGTGGCTCCCCAGACTTCGTCACGGCTCGCCAGGGCAACCGCGAGGCGGGGATCCCAGGGAACTAGCGAACTGCGACCGTGTCCAATCTCTACTGTGCCTTCCAGCGTTCCATCGGAATCGTAGACCTCCCAGGTATCGACTCGGTCCTCACGCATCTCTCGAAGCAACCAGATGGTTCCGTCCGTTCCGGCCACAACCTGCCTGACCGGGGGATGATATTCCGGAACCCAGAAAACTCTGCGCGCCGCGCGACGCCTGCGCTCAAGCGTCGTCTCAGTTAGCTCCCGGCCCCGAGACGAGGGTGAGTAGTCCCCGGCCCTCCATCCCGCATACTCGTCCGCCAGGCGGCGTTCCATCGCAGAAGTGACTTCGAGCGGTTCGTACTCGACGGACCGATCCAGGAGCGTGTCTCCACGGATCGATATCACCAGAAGGTCGAAGGTCGGTGGCGTTGCGTCTTCATGCACTTTCCCGACCTTCACGACTGCGGAGCCGTCGGGCTTGAGCGCGGTGAGGTACTCCTGAAGCCCAAGCGAGGGGAGGTCTCGAAGAGGGTGTTGGCCGGGGAACAACCCGGGGTCCCTCTCATGCTCAATGGCGTTGCCCGGCCATTCCACGATGGCGATTGTGTCCATGACCTCGCCGGATCGTGAGAGGCGGCGCAACGCGAGTCCGGGGTTCGCCCCTCGGGATGACCATGCCCGCCCATCGGTGATGCGACGCCTGCCAATGAGAGTGCCGTCGGCCAGCATGCGGCCCGGGCCCAGGCGCGAGCCTTCCTCGGGCACGCTCGTCGAGAACTGGATGACTTGGTTCGGCACGCGCTCGTTATCGGCAAACAGCTGCATCCGGTCAAGGTCGGCTACCCAGAGGGTGTCTCCGATCCAGCCCACGCTCCTGGCCAGGAGCTCGAAGTCACCCGGCCCGCTGCCCGCGCGACCGATCCGACGAAGCACCCGGCCATCAAGAGAGAAGACCGTGACCGCAGGCACCATGGCCTGAGCGACATAGAGGGCGCTGTCGGGCCCGATCGCAAGATCCATGACGCTGGAAACGAGATCCGTGCTTTCCGGGGATCCGATCCGCAGGACCTCCTCCAACGGCCACGGCGTCGGACACGCGGTCTGCCCGCGCAGTGCACCGGGGGCGGAAAGGAGCAGGGCAAACAGAGAAATCGGTATTCGCATGCTCGCCTCCGGCATTCGGTCCTCCGAATGATGGGGCAGCTTGCCTCTGGAATCCACCGCTCCGAAATCAGTCCCATCCAGCCATTCCTCCGCCCCCGATCCCTCGCAACCGTTCCCCCCTGACCACCGAAGCACCGGCGGGCCCGACTCCCAACTCCGACTCCCGCTGTACTTCCCACCGGGGAACGCCCGCCATGCCGGGACAGCAGAAACGGCCAGACAACCCCAGACACGACGCCTCGTACAAGAACTTCTTCGCCCACCCTCGCACCGTCGCCGACACCCTGCAAGCGGCCGCATGTGACATCGCCATTCACTTCGACTTCGCCACTCTCGAACGTTTGCCGGCCAGCTTCGTCACCAGGCGTCTCGGCCAGCGGCACACCGACATGCTATGGCGAATTGGGATCGACCGGGGCGGCTGGGTTTACGTCCTGATCCTGCTGGAGTTTCAGTCCACGGTTGACCGCCGCATGGCCCTGCGAATGATGGACTACACCGCCACTATCTGGCGGCAGCTCGACAAGGAGGATCTCGGACCTCACGGCGAGTACCCCTTCGTGTTGCCCATTGTCATCTACAACGGAGAGCGCCGTTGGACCGCGGCGACCGATATCGGCGACTTGCTCGGCCCGTTTCCCGGCGAATCGCTTGGATACCGCCCTCGCCTCCGGTATGTTCTCATCGAGATTCGGTCCCAGGATCAGGCCTCGCTCCCACCGGACAATGTGCTCGCGATGATCGCGAGGTTTGAGCGGGCTCCGACGGCAGCGGTGCTGGAAGAGCTCGTCGGCTCTCTGGGGGAATGGCTCGAGGTGGTAGGGGAGCCGACACTCGACGCGGCCTTCTGGACATGGATTGAACTGGTATTGACGCTGCGGCACGGCTCGAGGGGCAAAAGGCTACGCCGGACATTGCGAAAGAGAAGAGAGGAAGGAGGAACAATGACGTTGATCGAGCGGGCGCGGAAATGGGGAGAGGAGCGGGACCAACTGTGGCTGGAGAGAGGAATCGCCAAGGGCATTGAACGTGAGCGTGAAGCATCGATCCAGCGGGAGCGCGAGCTGGTCTTTCGGCAGGCCAGCCGCAGGTTCGGTCCCGGCACCGCCAAGAAGCTCCTGCCGGTGCTGGAGAGGATCTCTGACCCGGAAGACATCGCGCGCGTCGCCGATGCGGTGATCGAATGCGAGACCGCCGAGGAGTTCCTCAGGCGGGTGCGGAAGGTTTGACTCCGATGGCGGCCTGGGGCCTCACCGCATGCCCACCAGCCCGTTCACCGCATCGGTGAGCTTCCTGGCGTCGTAGCCCAGACCGTCCTTGAAGACGAGCCGCACGTTGCGGATGTCCGACGCGTTGCGACCAATGTCGCCCTCGATCACAACCAGGTCCGCGAGCTTGCCCGCGGCCACCGTGCCCACCTCGTCATCCCTGCCGATCACCCTGGCGCCGTTGGCGCTGACGATCTGCACGGCCGTCGCCGCGTCGAAGCCCGCCTGCACGAGGAGTTCGAAGTTGCGCTGGTCGCCGTAGCCGGGGAGCGCGCCCCAG
>LXNJ01001315.1_pt1 | contig 15035 bp, 16 predicted proteins | sample 809081 | NCBI WGS metagenome assembly LXNJ01 (sample SAMN04870510, study PRJNA318959) | sponge metagenome | biome: sponge; feature: marine sponge reef; material: water | host: Petrosia ficiformis | place: Greece: Milos, Mediterranean Sea | collected 2013-05-29 | depth 5-7 m
CTGTCCGATCCACCCTCCCCGCGCGCTTCAGCGCGCGGTCCTCTCCCTCAAATGAGACCGTGGCATGACCCATATCATCCCCTCGGCCCCTCCAATCCTCACCCCAGCCCTCTCCCGCCGGCGGGAGAGGGAGCAGACAACTCCACCGCCCTCCGCCAGTTGTGCCAGGGCCTCTCAAGGAAGAGTAACCAAGCCTTCCGGGTCAGGCCTTGAGCGCTTCCATGTGCTCCTTGCGGAGCTTGGCGACCTTCGGGGCGATGATGACCTGGCAGTAGCCCGCCCATGGATTATTGCGGAAGTACTGCTGGTGGTAGTCCTCGGCGTCGTAGAACGTGCCGAGCGGCTCCAACTCCGTGACGATGGGGTCCCGCCAGACGCGGCGCTCCGTGAAGTCGGCGATAACCTCTTCTGCGACTTGGCGCTGCTCGTCATCGTGATAGTAGATGGCGGAGCGGTACTGGGTGCCCGTGTCCGGTCCCTGGCGGTTGAGGGTCGTGGGGTCGTGCATCGTGAAGAAGAGTTCGACCAGTTGCCGGTACGAGACCAAGTCGGGATCGAACGTGAGCTGCACAGCCTCGGCGTGGCCCGTGTTGCCGGAGCAGACCTCGTAGTAGGTGGGGTCGATCGTCGTGCCGCCGGTGTAGCCATTGACGACCTTCTCGACGCCGCGCACTTGCTCGTACACGGCCTCCAGGCACCAGAAGCATCCGCCGGCCAGCGTTGCCATCTCAGTCGCCATCGTCAGTACCTCCCGCTCACCGTTGCTTCCGGCGCACGACCGCCATCAGGTATACCGAACCGCCGCCGCCGTAGCCTTCCAGCGCCGCGAGTTCGTAGCCGTTCGCATCCATCTGGTTCAGCCACTCGGCGAGCTTCGGCGCCTTGTCTCGCTCTATCTCGTAGGTGACGTACTCGTCGCCCACGCCGCCGCCCTGTCCCTTCGGCGGCTTCTCCTGCTTCGTCAACGTGCGATAGTCCATCGGTCCCTCTGTTCTGTGCACACATAGGGGCGAGATTCCCGCTTTCGCGGGGATGACGGAAGACTTCTACGCGGGCACAGGCGCGCGGCTGCGCAGGGTGCGGCCGGGGTATGCGCCGGTGTGCTCGCCTTCCTCCAGCAGCACCTCGCCGTTGACGATAGTGTAGTCCACGCCGGTCGCCTTCTGACGGAGGCGCATCAACCCGCCGGGGAGGTCGTTCACCTCGTCCGGCTCCTCTGCGCCGACGGTGTCCGGGTCGAACACAACGACGTCCGCCGCGAAGCCGGGGCGCAGCAGGCCGCGGTCGTGCAGTCCGAAGAGCGACGCCTGCATGAAGCTGAGCTTCCGTACCGCCTCCTCCAGCGAGAGCGCACCCTCCTCGCGCACCCACTTTCCGAGAACGAGCGTGCTGTAGCCGTAGCCTGCCTCGAATACCACGTGCGCGCCAGCGTCCGAGAGGCCGATAACGGTGTAGGGGCTGGCGATGAGCCTGCCCATCACGCCGCCATCCGCGCCGGACTGGCTGTTCTGCAACCCGGTGCCGAGGTCCTCGTCCAGGACGAGGTCGAGGAATCCGTCGATGACATCCTTGCCCTGCGCCTCTGCCATCGCCGCGATGCTCATGCCCTTGTACGCGCTGTTGCGCTCCTTGAGCGTGCGGGTGATGAAGATGCGCTCCCACGTGACGGGCAGCGCGCCGGACGGCAAGTCCTTGCCGTCCACGGCCTCGGCGCGGAGCTTGTCGCGCATCGCGGGGTCGCGGAACGCGGCTGCTTTCTCTTCGACGGAGCCGAGCATCACGTCTCGCCAGGTTGGCATGCGGTCGAATACCTGGGCGTTGCGCATGGTGAAGCGCTGCGCCTGAGGGCGCGGGTTGATGACGGGGTAGACCTGCTTCCCCTCGGCGATGCCGCGCTCGACGATGTCCAGGTGGCGCTTCCACCTGTCGGGCTCGCTGGGGTGGTGGACTATCTGGTTGTAAACGACGGGGCGCTGCGAGTACTCGCCCAGCTTCGTCGCGAAGCCGTCGCGTATCTCCAGCGGGTATGCGGCGCCGCACTGGACGACGCCCGCGCCCACGTCCCGGAGCGCGGTGGCGAGCTCGTAGAGCTCCTCGACGGGCGGGACGATGCCGGGGATGGGGCGTCCGAGGAGATCCATGTGGCCGCTGTTGCGGTTGAACGAAAGGCCGAGCGCGCCCTGGCGGACGGAATCGCGGATGAGCTGCTTCATCTCCTCGAGTTCGGCGGGAGTGGCTTCGGCGCGCTGGAACGACTCGTCACCCATCACCCAGCGGCGTATGGCGGAGTGTCCGACGAGCGCACCCGCGTTCACGCCGAGGCGCTGGTCCAGGAAGTCAAGGTAGCTGCCGAACGTCGTCCACTCCCACGGGATGCCTTCCTGCAGGCTCTCCATCGGGATCGCCTCGACGCGTGAGAGCATCATCGCGAGGGCGTCGTGGTCGTCCGGTTTGACCGGGGCGAGCGTCAATGAGCAGTTGCCGAATATGACGCTGGTCACGCCGTGCTGCGGGGAGAAGGTGCAGAGGGGGTCCCACGTCGCCTGCGCGTCGAAGTGGCAGTGGTTGTCGATGAAGCCCGGCGCGACGACGCGTCCCTCGGCGTCGATGGTGCGCTGCGCCGGGCCGGAGAGGCGACCCACGTCCGCAACGCGCCCGTCAACGATACCGACGTCGGCGATGAACGAGGGCATGCCCGAGCCGTCAGCGATTCTCCCGTTCTTGATCAGCAGGTCGTACATGTTGCGCTCCCAGCCATCATTTCGTGCGAGAGTACCCCGATACGAATCGCAGGGCAAGGGCAGGGGTGAGGCGGCGGGTCCGTTTTTCGCAGCGGCGGAATCGATAGCATTTGATAGCGTCCTTTCGAAGGTCCACGGCGGTTGTTCCGGTGTCAGGGTCAATTGTACAGGGAGAGTGTATCCTGCGCAACTGTCTTATGTCATACTATTGACATTCACTCCTGCGCCGGGCCTCGGCCCGAGGACCAAGGCGCGGCGGCGGAGGGTGGCAGGGGCGCGATCCTGTGGAGGCGGAGCGGCCCGGGGCGGTGGAAGACGCCTGGACCGGGATGCATACACGGCGCTATCACGATGCGACCGAATCGCTATCACGATGCGACCGTAGCGCTATCACGATGCGACCGCAGCGCTATCACGGCGTTACCGGGATGAGACCGAAGCGCGGCCAGAATGCATGCGTTCAGGCGGCGGCTGCGGGGCGGGAGGACGGGGTGCGGTATCATGTGCACATGGGTATCACGTACAGCGCACACGAAGCGAAGGCGCGCTTCGCCGAGATGCTTCGCCACGTTCGAGAGGGCGAGACCGTGACTGTTTCCTACCGTGGGGAGCCGGTGGCCGAGGTGCGTCCGCTGCCGGAGCGCGGGGAAGCGCCGGGGGCGCGGGGTAGCACCGCTGACAGGAGTGAGACGGTCGTGGGCAAATTGGTCCGGGAGTTGGAAAACCGAGATCCCGGAAAGACTCCTGAGCAGCGCCTTCAGGATGCCATCCGCCGGGGAATCGTGGTCCCATCCAGCCAACCGGACAGGCCGCTCAAGCCCGTCGCTAGGATACCGGGAGCACTGGAGCGGTTCCTAGCTGAGCGGGACTGATGGCTACTGCATACGTTGACTCGTCAGCACTGCTCGCCGTTGCCTTCGCGGAACCAGGGGAAGAACAGGTTGTTCAACGCCTGGCCGAGTACTCCGACTGGGTATCGTCTAATCTTCTCGAAGCTGAGGTACGAGCGGCTTTCACCAGGGAGGGACGCGACTTTACTAGCTCCTACGTTCCCCAGATCAAGTGGGTGACGCCTGATCGGGCGCTTTCTCAGGAGATTGACCAAGTCTTGCGCACCGGGTACGTAAGAGGCGCGGATACATGGCACCTGGCGGCGGCGCTCTACGCAACGCTTGAGATGGATGTGCTCGCTTTCATAACGCTCGATGCACAGCAGCGCAGGGTTGCCGAGGCGCTGGGCTTCAAGGTGTGAAGCCGCCCCTCCATCTCCACTGCCTCCTACTCACTCCTGCGCCGTCCACATAGACTCCCCGAACAGCCCTGCGTATCATGCGGCCCATGCTGTCAGCGGCTGAGAACGAACGGCTCACGCGTGTGGGGCCCGGTACACCGATGGGCGCGCTGATGCGCCGCTACTGGCAGCCCGTCGCTGTCACTTCCGAGTTGCACGCCAGGCCCACGAAGCCCGTCCGCATCCTCGGCGAAGACCTCGTCCTCTACCGCGATCGCTCCGGCGAGTACGGCTTGATCGAACGGTACTGCGCCCACCGTCGCGTTGACCTCTCCTACGGCATACCGGAAGAGCACGGGCTCCGCTGCATGTATCACGGCTGGATGTTCGATAACGAGGGGCAGTGCGTCGAGCAGCCGTTCGAGGAGACCGTCCACCCGGACGGGCGCTTCAAGGAGAAGGTGCGAATCGCCGGCTACCCGGTGCAGGAGTTGGGCGGTCTGCTCTGGGCCTACCTCGGGCCGTCGCCGGTTCCGCTGCTACCCCGCTGGGACCTGCTCGTGTGGGACAACGTGCTGCGCGACATCGGTGTCGTGATACTGCCATGCAACTGGCTCCAGTGCGTGGAGAACGCCGTTGACCCTGTCCACACGGAGTGGCTGCACGTCAACCTGACGAGTGCGGTGCTCGAGCGAGAAGGCGTGATAGCCGACCGCAGCGAGATGCCCCGCCGCCCTCACCGGAAGATCGGATTGGACCGCTATGAGAACGGCGTCATCAAGAGGCGCGTGGTGGAGGGTACGACCGAGCAGGACCGGGAGTGGACGGTCGGTCACCCGATCATCTTTCCCACGTGGGTCAGCATCATCAACGGCTTCCAGATGCGTGTGCCCGTGGACGATACCCATACGTTGAACTTCTTCTACCACGTCTACGTGCCACCGGAAGGCGTGGAACTGGAGCCGCAGGATGAGATACCCGGCTACGACGTGCCGTACGCCGGTGAGGACGGGCGCTACCTGCAGAACTTCATCGTCGCGCAGGACTCGTCAGCCTGGGTCACGCAGGGGCCGATAGCGGACCGGACGCGAGAGAAGCTGGGGCAGTCGGACGTTGGCGTCATCATGTACCGCAAACTGCTGGAGGAGCAGATGCGGCTGGTGGAGGACGGCGCGGACCCGATGAACACGTTCCGCGACCCTGCGGAGAACGAGATCGTCTACACGTTCGACGAGTATCGCGCTCCCGGCGCCCGCCCGGAGAATGGCCTGCTTCAGCTTGGCGGCGCCTTCATGTCCGTCCCCATGTCAGGTGAGCGCGACCTCGAAACAGGCAGACATGTCCGCAGCCTGACCGGCAGGTACAGTCCCATAGCCTTCACGGCGGCGGAGACATTCGCGCAGGCGCAGCGGCAGGCCGCGCCGTCCGAATAGACGCTCCCCACGCTCCGTCGTATGATGCGCCCGACATTCGCAGGTTGGGGGGCGCCATCATGCTGTCGACGGCTGAGAACGAGCGGCTCACGCGGGTAGGGCCGGGCACGCCGATGGGCGCACTGATGCGGCGCTACTGGCAGCCCGTGGCCGTCACGTCGGAACTCAACGCGAGGCCCACGAGGCCCGTCCGAATACTGGGCGAGGACCTCGTGCTCTACCGGGACCGCTCCGGCGATTACGGCCTGATCGAGCGTTACTGCGCCCACCGCCGTGTCGACCTCTCCTACGGTATACCGGAAGAGCACGGGCTGCGCTGCATGTACCACGGCTGGATGTTCGACGCTGAGGGGCAGTGCATCGAGCAGCCGTTCGAGGAGACCGTTCACCCGGACGGACGCTTCAAGGAGAAGGTGCGCATCACCGGTTACCCGGTGCAGGAGCTTGGGGGGCTGGTCTGGGCGTACATGGGCCCAGCGCCCGTGCCGCTGCTGCCGCGCTGGGACCTACTGGTGTGGGATAACGTGCTGCGCGACATAGGCACCACCGTCCTGCCGTGCAACTGGCTTCAGTGCATGGAGAATTCACTGGACCCCGTTCACACGGAGTGGCTGCACGTCTACCAGACGAGCACGGTTCTGGAGCGAGAGGGCGCCATAGCCGACCGCAGCGAGATCGCCCGCCGCACGCACTTGAAGATAGGGTTCGACCGCTATGCGAACGGCCTCGTGAAGAAGCGCGTGGTCGAGGGCACGACCGAGGACGACCCGGAGTGGACGGTCGGCCATCCCATCATCTTCCCGAACTGGCTCGGCGGGACCACCGGATTCCAGATGCGCGTGCCGATAGACGACACCCACACGTGGCACATCCTGTACAACGTCTACGTGCCCCCGGAGGGCGTCGAGCTGGAGCCGCAGGAAGAGATACCGGGCTACGACGTGCCGTACGTCGACGAGGAAGGCCGCGCCGCCGTGAACTTCGTCATCGGGCAGGACACGATGGCGTGGTGGACGCAGGGGCCCATCGCCCGGCGCGAACTCGAGAAGCTGGGGCAGTCGGACGTCGGCATCATCCTCTACCGCAAGCTGCTGGAGGAGCAGATGCGGCTGGTAGCGGACGGCGTCGACCCGATGAACACGTTCCGCGACCCGGCGGAGAACGAGATCATCTTCACATTCGACGAGCACCGCGCGCCCGGGGAGCGCCGGCTGAAGGGGCGCCGCCGGATAGGCGGAGCGTTCCAGGCCATGGCGATGTCCGGCGAGAAGGACCCGGACACCGGCAAGCTGGTACGCAGCCCCACCGGCAAGTACGGCCCTATCGCGCGCACCGCGGAGGAGATCTTCGCGCGTGCAGCGCGGTAGCACCAGCCGACCGGGGCCGACGGATGCTGCCGCCTATTGGTACTGTGCTGTTCGTCTGGTACAATCATGGCATGACCACTGTCCGCCGAAGCTACACAGCCCGCAGTCACAGCGCGCGGATGCGCATCACGAGCGTCATGCGCAAGCATCGGACGCGTAGGCGCACGCCTGTCGCCGCTCCAGATACACGCACGCCGCTGGAGAAGCGACTCGACGAGATGGAGCGTGAGGGCACGCTCATGCCGCCGATAGGGAAGCCTGAACGGTTGGGGCTTGTCCACCACATCCCCGGCGCACTCGAACGATTCCTCGCTGAGCGCTGATTGCAGGCATGCCAACCGCTTACGTGGACTCGTCGGCGCTCGTCGCCATCGCCATGAACGAGGAGCGCAGCGCTGAGGTCGAAAGCCGACTTGATGGGTTCTCCCGTCTGCTCTCCTCGATTCTCCTGGACGCTGAGGTGCGGTCTGCGTTTGCGCGGGAACAACGACTGCTCGAAACAGGGGTACGCGCTGTGTTCTTCGGGCGTAAGCGAGCGTTTGAGGAGAGGCTTCTCTCCCGGATCACATGGGTGCTGCCGGATCGATCATTGACTGAGGAGATCGACACAGCACTTGACGCAGGCTACCTCCGAGGCGCAGACCTGCTGCACGCCGCAACTGCCCTGTACGCTGCGAGAGGCGAGCAGGGCATGACCTTCCTCAGCCTTGACAGGCGCCTTCGCGAGGTTGCAGGGGCCCTGGGTTTCCAGGTATGAGTGCACCGCATGGCTTCCCCGCGAACCCGCGTTGACCCCCGAGGCCAGCAAGCGCAGACTTGAGGCTGCACGATCACACTCAACGGAGGAGAGTTCATGGTCAGCAAACCGAAACTCCGGCTCAGTTTCATGTCGTCCAGCAGCGATCGCGTTGCGCCGTTGCTCGACGGCCGCGTCCAGCCCGAGGGGATCGAGCTGATCCACTCTTCCGGAGGCATGTCCGAGGGCGCGTGGCGTCACCTGAACTTCCACGAGTTCGAGTTCCACGAACTCTCCATCTCGTCGTACCTCATCTCGCGGGAGCAGGGAGCGGACTGGATCGCGATCCCGGTCTTCCCGCACCGCAGCTTCATGCACATGAACCTGCACTACCACACGGACTCCGGCATCGAGAAGCCCGCCGACGTGGTCGGCAAGCGAATCGGTGTCGGCGAGTACCAGCAGACCGCGGCGCTCTGGATGCGCGGCATCATCGACCACGACCACGGCGTGTCGCAGTACAAGGTGCACTGGTTCATGGAGCGGACGGAAGAGATGAGCCACGGCGGCGCGACGGGTTTCGAGCCGCCGGAGGGCATCTCCTTCCAGCGCATCCCGCCGGACGAGAGCCTCTCGTCCATGCTGCTCGCCAACAAGCTGGACATCGCATCGGTCAACCCGGCGGCTGTCGCCGAGCCCGGCGGGCAGGGGCCGAACCTCGTCGACCGCTCGTGGCGCATCCGCGGCCAGGGCGACCTGAGCAAGATCAAACCGCTGTTCCCGGACCGCATCGCGGAGGGGACGCGCTTCTTCAAGGAGCACGGCTTCATTCCCGCCAACCACACGTACGTGATCCGGGGCGACGTCTACCGCGAGTACCCGTGGGTGGCGCTGAACCTCTACAACGCGTTCGTCCAGGCGAAGGAGCTCTCCGTGCGGACGCTCCCCGCGAGGCTGCCGACAGACCTCGTGTTCGGACGCGAGTACATGCGCCAGACGCGTGACGTGTTCGGCGACGACCCGTACCCCTACGGGGTGAAGGCGAACGAGGCGATGCTCAACACGCTCATCGACTACTCGCACGAGCAGGGGCTCACGAAGAAGCGCGCCAACATCGAGGAGATGTTCGCCCCCATTACCCTGAACCTCTGACGAGCGGGGGACGTACCCCCGGTGTGCGGCTACTCGCGACCGGGTGCGCCGAACGATGTCCCAGCGATATCGCGCCGCCGCCGTCCGCCCGTCTCCGGCCCGAACAGCAGCATCGCCAGCGCCGCTATCACGAGGAATACCGCAACGGCGGTGAACGCCGTCCCGAACCCCCAGAGTTCCGCGATGGCGCCCACACTGAGGGGGCCCACCGCGGAGCCGAAGCTCTGGAAAGCAGCAGTGACGCCGAGGAACGCGCCGCGCTTATCCTCCGGCGCGAGGTCCATGGCGAACGCCTGGGTGGAGCCCATCGTCATCGCCTGTGCCACGCCGAACACTGCCATCGCCGCCAGCGCGCCGTTGAAGCTGCCTGCGAAGGAGAGCAGGACCGATGCCACTGCGGCGAACAGCAGGCCGGGCACCAGGGACGTCTTCCTGCCGAACCGGTCCACCAGCATGCCGTTGGGGAAGGAGAGCAGCAGCGTAAGCAGGCTCGCTACGCCGATGAGCAGCCCGATCTCGCTCTCGATGAGTCCCACCTTCTCCTGCCCGGCGATGGGGAACATCACCTGCACGAGGCCCTGGCCTATGAGCGCCGCGGCGATCGTAGTGAGGCCCAGCGCGATGAAGGCGCGGCTCATGATGACGGGGAGCAGGTCTGCGCGCAGGCTGGTACGTTCCGCGGCCGGACGGCGCTCGCGGGCAGGGCGGGTCTCGCCGATCATGTAGAGCGTGATGAACATCACCAGGAACTTGGAGATGCCGTTGACCACGAAGACCTGGGGCAGTCCCCACGTCGCCGCGATGATGCCGCCGAGCACCGGCCCGACGATCTGGCCCATGCGCAGCGAGGAGTTCCGCATGGCCACGGCGCGCCCGCGGTTCTCCGGCGTGCTCATGTCCGCGATGACCACCTGTGAGGTGGTCTGCCACATGGAGACGCCGGTGTTGCCTATCAGCTCCAGGACGAAGAAAGCCGCGTAGCTGTCGATGTAGAGCACCGCGAAAGACGCGGCGCCGCGCACGCCGGCCCCGATGACGGCCAGCGGTTTGCGCCCGATGCGGTCGGTCAGGAATCCGGTGAGCGGCGCGGAGATGATGCGCGATGCGCCCAGCGCCGCGATGAGCAGCGTGACGAGGAATACCGACTCCGCGAGATCGAAAGCGAGCAGCGGCCTGCCGAGCGTCTGCGCCCCGCTTCCCGTTCCCCAGATGAGGTACGTCGCGAAGAGCGGCAGGCCCTGCCTGCTGAACATGCTGGAACCGGGGCCTGCCCGGATGCTCCGTCTCATACGTCCCTGCTCTGCGCCTCGCACCGGAGTCTACCCTTAAGCGCTCCTTCCTTGACGCTCCCGCGAGTGCGCTCCTAAACTTGTGCCCGCTGCCGTACCGCCCCGGAGCGGACGCGCGCGCCCCGGAGCTCCCTTGACACAATCGCAACGCGAAGGCTTCACAGGTTCGGACCGCTCCTTCCTCGGTGAGGAGGAGCTGCATCTCACCAGCGTCGGCGTGGACATCGGTTCGTCCACGTCCCACCTCGTCTTCTCCGCGCTGGAATTGGAGCGGCGCAACACCCGCTACGTCATCGTCAAGCGCACCATCATCCGCGAGTCGGACATCCTCCTGACGCCGTACGTCGACGACGGGGCGACGATAGATGCGTCGGCACTCGGCGCGTTCATCGACGCGCAGTACCGCGCGTCCGGGCTCCGGCGCGAGCAGATAGACACCGGCGCGCTCATCCTCACCGGCGTGGCTGTCCGGCGGCACAACGCCCGCGCCATCGCAGAGATATTCGCCCAGGAGGCCGGGAAATTCGTCGCCGTCAGCGCGGGCGACGGTCTGGAGGCGGCGATGGCCGCCCACGGCTCCGGCGCGGTCGCAGAGTCGGAGAAGACGCACGGCGTCGTGATGAACATCGACATCGGCGGAGGCACGAGCAAGGTCGCTATCTGCCAGGGTGGGAAGGCGCTCGAAGTTACCGCGCTCGACGCGGGTGCGCGCCTGCTTGCGTTCGATGCGGAAGACCGCATCGTCCGCATCGAAGAGGCGGGGCGCTTCTACGCGAGCGAGGCGGGCGTGAGTGTCGAGCTCGGCGCGACGCTCACTGACGATGAGAAGCAGGCCATCGCAGGGAAGATGGTGGACCGCCTCATGGAGGTCGTGCTTCGCCGGGGTGTCTCCGACGAGACGAAGGGACTGATGCGGCTGCCCGAGCTCTCGTACGAGGGACCGGTCAGTACCGTCATCTTCTCCGGCGGCGTCTCCGAGTTCGTCTACGGCTACGACAGGAACAGCTACGGCGACCTCGGCCCGCTCCTGGCCCGCACGATGCGGCAGCGTATCGTGGAGCTTGGGGCTATGCTCATGGCCCCGGCGGCGGGCATCCGCGCCACGGTCGTGGGGGCGTCGCAGTACACCGTTCAGGTGAGCGGGAGCACCATCTTCATCTCGCCCATCGAGTCCGTGCCCATCCGCAACATCCCCGTGATGACGCCCGAGTTCGACCTCACCGTCGACGATGTCGACTCCGACGCCGTCGCTGCCGCGGTGCGCGCTGGCCTCACGCGGCTCGACCTCCACGACGCGGACACCGCGGTCGCCATCGGCTTCCACTGGGGCGGGTCGGCGACCTTCCACCGGCTGGACGCCTTCACGCGCGGTGCGGCCTCCGCCATGAGCGGACTGCTCGACAAGGGCAACCCCCTCGTGCTCGTGAGCGACGGCGATATAGGCGGCCTGCTGGGGCTCCATCTCCGCGAGGAGATCGGCCTCCCCAACCCCGTCATCTCCATAGACGGCATCGAGTTGCGCGAGTTCGACTACATCGACATCGGCGGGATCATCCCGTCGTCGGGGGCCGCGCCGGTCGTCATCAAGTCACTCGTCTTTCCAGGGCAGCAGGACGGCGTGTAGCAGGCCATGGAATACCGGCGGCTCGGCGGCACGGACATGGACGTCTCGGTCATCGGCGCGGGAGGCTACCCGTTCGGCCCGCCGCTGCTCGGCCAGGACGAGACGACCGCCGTCGTCCATCGCGCGATCGAGTGCGGCATCAACTTCTTCGACACTTCAGACGTCTACGGAGGCGGCCAGAGCGAAGACTTCCTCGGCAACGCCCTCGTCGGCAAGCGCGACGCCGTCCACCTCTCCACCAAGTTCAACCTGCGCGACCTCGGCGGACGAACGCCGCGGGACCGCATCTTCGCCCGCTGCGAGGAAGCGCTGCGGAAGCTCCACACCGACCGCATCGACCTCTTCCAGGTGCACTACGCTACGTCTGACGTGCCGCACGAGGAGTTGCTCGGTCCGCTGGACGACCTCGTTCGGCAGGGCAAAGTGCGCTACATCGGCAACTGCAACACCGCGTCGTGGCGCTGGCTGGAGGAGATAGAGACCTCCCGCGCCAACGGCATGGCCGAGTTCCAGTCCACGCAGAACCACTACAGTCTCCTCTACCGCCACGCGGAGCTCGAGCTCATCCCGTTCTGCCGCGCGTACGGCAGGTCGCTCCTCGCATACTTCCCGCTCGGCGGGGGCTGGCTGACGGGAACGTACCGGCCCGGCGAGCCGTACCCGGAAGGGAGCCGCGCCGCGAAGGTGCCCACCGGCATCGTGACGCGCCTCCGCTCGGAGCGCGTAGAGCGCCTCGTCCCGCAACTCGAGGCGTTCGCCGGCGAGCGGGGCCACGCCATCGCCGAGCTCGCGCTCGCATGGGTCGTCGCGCACCCGGAGGTCGTCCTGGCCCTCACCGGCTTCGATCGACCCGAGCACGTCGAGGCGAACGTCAAGGCCGTGGACTGGAAGCTCACCCCCGAGGACATGGACGAGCTCGACGCGCTCACGTCCTGGTGGGAGGGGCGCAACGCCGTCATCGACAGCGACAACCCTCCGCCCCGTCCGGGCGCCGCGCGATGAACGACTGGTACATCGTCCGCCACGGCGAGACGCAGTGGAACGCGGAGCGGCGCGTCCAGGGCCACACGGACGTTCCCCTGCACGACGGGGGTCGGGAGCAGGCGGCTCTGACGGGCCGGCGGCTCGCCGACACTCACTTCGCGGCCGTGTACTCCAGCGACCTGGTCCGCGCCCGCGAGACGGCGGAGATCATCGTCACGGCCAGCAACACCGGCCCCTACGAGATCGTCTTCGACGAGCGCCTTCGCGAGGTCTCCTTCGGCAAGCTGGAGGGCAAGACGTGGACGGAGATGGACGATGCGATACGTGCGGTGCAGCACGAGCAGGACCTCGATTTCGCACCGTCCGGGGGCGAGTCCTACCGCCAGATGCTGGACCGGCTGGGCGGCTTCGCGGAGATGCTGAAGGAGCGCCACGCCAGCGGCGACGTGCTCGTGGTGGGGCACGGCGCGGCGTTCCGCGCGCTCGCCGTCCGCTTGCTCGGCCTGCCGGACGAGACGTTCTGGTCGCTCAGCGGCCTGCGCTCCGCGAGCATATCTCGCGTCCGCAGGCGGGACGACGGCCGCACCGCCCTGTTTGCGTGGAGCGACGCCGGACACCTGGACGTCCAACCCTCCCACACGGAGGCTGGTATACTCTCCCACGTACACCAGACCCACTAGCGAGAACGTCATGCCCCGCATCAAGAAAGCGAAGAAAGAGAAGCCCGCAGAGACGACCGAGCAGTTCATCGCGCGGGTGAGTAAGAAGGACGAGGCGCGCAACGGCAAGCGCGTCCGTTTCGGGTTCACGAAGCGCGTCCGCTGATCCTCCACACGCGTCTCTCACATCGCCTCCGCGCCCTCCTGTCATCCCCGTCACCCTTCGTCATTCCGCGAGAGCGGGAACCCAGACCTGGCGGCGGTGGCGGTGAGGCGTATGGCAGTTGGAGTAACCCATGGCTGAACCCTTCGAACTGTCGCTCACGCAGGCCGCCGCGGAGATAGCGGCGCGCCGCCTCTCATCCGTCGAGCTCACCGAGTCTCTGCTCGCGCGCATCGAGGCGCTGGAGCCGCGATTGCAGGCGTGGGCAACGCTCCTGCCGGAGCGCGCACTGACCCTGGCCCGCGCCGCAGACGCCGCAAGCGCCGGCTCGCGCGGACCGCTCGCGGGCGTTCCCTACGGCGCGAAGGACATCTTCGACACGGCAGGCATCCGCACGGCGGCGGGCTCGAAGATATGGGCCGAGCGCGTGCCGGACGCCGACGCCGCTCCCATCACGCTCGCGGGGAATGCGGGGGCCGTGCTGCTGGGCAAGCTCCACACCACGGAATTCGCCGACGGCGACCCCGCCCCGTGTTTCAACCCCTGGAACACGGAGCACACGCCTGGCGGCTCCAGCACCGGCTCGGGCGTCGCGGTCGCGGCGCGCATGGCGCCGTGGGCGTTCGGCTCGCAGACCGTCGGCTCCGTGCTGCGCCCCGCCTCCTACAACGGGGTCGTCGGCTTCAAGCCCACGTTCGGGCGCGTCCCGCGGCTCGGAGTCGTGCCGATGGCCACGTCGTTCGACCACGTGGGCGTGCTCGTGCGGCGCGTCGAGGACGTCGCGCTGTTGCTCAGCGTGCTGGCGGTGCATGACCCGGACGACCCGTTCTCCGCCGACGTTCCGGCGGACGACTACATCGCCGCCGTGAGCGGCGACCTGCCCGCGCCGCGCCTCGGGCTCGTGCGAGGCTGGTTCGTGAACGAGTCAGACGCCGAGACGCGCCTCGTGATGGAGGAGACGGCGCAGGAGCTCGCGAACGCGGGGGCCGTCGTAGAGGAAGTGGACCCCGGCGTGGACTTCGGCCGCGCCTATGCCGCCCACCGCGTGATGCAGGAGTCCGAGATGGCGGTCTGGCACACGCCGCTCTACGTGGGCAACGAAAGCCTGTACGGGCCGAAGATCACGGTCTACGTGCAGAACGGATTCGCGCATACGGCGCGGGACTACGTCGCGGCGTCGGACTACCGGCGCGAGGTGCAGCGGCTGGCGGCTGAGGCGATGGAGGAGGTGGACGCCCTCATCATGCCGACCGCATCGGCTCCCGCCCCGCGCGACCGCACCCAGACGGGCGACACGCGCTTCCAGAGCCCGTGGAGCTTCACGGGTTTTCCAAGCATCTCGGTGCCCATCGGCCTCGCGAGCGACGGCCTCCCGCTCGGCGCGCAGCTGGCGTGCGGCCCCTTTCGCGAGGCGCAGCTCCTCCGCGCCGCCGCGTGGGTCGAGCAGGCCCTCGGCGTCGAACTCAACCCTCCGCTGTAGCTGACCCGACACTTCCGGAACCGCGTTCATAGTTAGCCCGTCGAACCGCGCACCACCCGGCAAGCGCACTGCCTTAACGAGTCCTTAAAAGTGGCGTATACTAGTCGGGATTCGTACCTTGGTCACCTGCCTCCCACTCTTGCGATGCGAAGAATCCTCTGGCGCATAACGAAACT
>LXNJ01001316.1_pt1 | contig 15031 bp, 14 predicted proteins | sample 809081 | NCBI WGS metagenome assembly LXNJ01 (sample SAMN04870510, study PRJNA318959) | sponge metagenome | biome: sponge; feature: marine sponge reef; material: water | host: Petrosia ficiformis | place: Greece: Milos, Mediterranean Sea | collected 2013-05-29 | depth 5-7 m
GTGGAGGCCGGCCCCGCCGGCCCGGCCCTCCGAGTCACCAGCCCGGAGTGTTCTCTCTTCCTCCATTATCTGACCGCGCAAGAGGCCGCCGAAGCAGTCGAGGCGTCCAGGGGAGCGGAGGGGCGTGCCCCACCCGCCAGAGCAGACGAATCCGACCTCAGCCTCGGGCTCTTCAACCTGGCCGAGGTGGCCCCGGCCGGGTCGGCCGGCATGGAGACCGTGGCCGCCACGCAAAAGGCGATCCCCGCGCTGGTCCGCAGCGCCGTGGGTCGGGTGGGTGCCGGACATGCGCTCTCCCCTCCGCACGACAGGATCTTCTTCAAAGACCACTTCACGGATTTGGTGGAGACCGCCGCGAGTCCGCTAATCGCCAAGTTGTCGCAGGCAAGCCGGTCCGATTCGCTGGCCGAACAGATCAAGGTGCTGGATGCGCGGCAGTTGCGGGGCGACGCCCTTTCCGCGCAAGACGCCGTCGCCGCCCGGACCGTCCGCGTGTTCCTGGACGAGTTGGGGCAGGTCGCCCGGGACCGGCGCAGGGAACCACCGGGTCAGGAGGATCCACCGGTTGCGGCCGCCAGGGAGGCGATCCGGAAGCGGATGGCGGGTGCAGCGTCGGCGCTTGGTGGAGCGTTCGACGACTTGCAGGCCAGGCAGGCACTGCTGGAGCAGCGACTCGGCACGCGCGACCTGGCCCCCCTCGACGCGGACGATGCGGAACTAAAGGAAGCGCTGGATGAGTGGGGCCGCTCGCTGGAGGCGCTGGACAGGTCTTACGCGGAGGTCTGGTCGGATGTGGTGCTCCGCCTGGCGGAAGTATGGTCGGAGGTAATGCTGCCGGCACTGGGTGCATGGGAGTTGCTGCCGAGGCGCGGCGGACCATGGACCCGCACCATCGCTGTGGCCGTGTTCCTGAGCGCCCTCGCCGTGGCGGGATGGCTGATGCGCCACAACTTGCCATTCTGGGACTGACGGCGACTTCGGCACTGACGGCGAACATGGATTCACTGGAAACTGCAATCGGGGTGATGCCCCGGGGAGGACCTGATGGATAACAAATCTCAGCAGAAAAAGGGCTCGGGCAAGGGAAACTCCGTCTTTTACGGACTGGCGGTCGTAATCGTCCTTGGCGGAGCGGCTTTCCTGTACTGGCAGAGTCAGGGCGGTGGCGGTGGTGCCGACCAGATGGCGGGCGCAGGCTCCCTGGAAGGGGAGTGGGAAGCGTTTCGGGTGATGGCCGGCGAAGCCTCGGCCGACCCCGCCACCGGGGTCGTGCACGGCTCCGAATCGGCTCCGATTCTGATCGAGGAATTCTCGGATTATTCCTGCCCTGCCTGCGCCAGATTCTCCGGCTTCGCTGGACGGCTGCTCCGCCAGAACTACGTGGACAACGCCGATCCCCGGGTGCGCTGGGTCACCTATGACTACCCGATCGGCCCCAGCTTTCCGAACTCGTTGCGGGCGCATGTTGCTGCCCGGTGCGCCGGCGACCAGGGTGTCTACATGATGATGCATGACATGCTCCTGGCACGTCAGACCACTTGGTACCTGCAGGCCGATCCAGACGGAACCATCAACTCGATCGCCGAAGAGGTGGTTCCTGATTTCGGGGCCTTCCGCGATTGCAGCGCCATGCGGGACGAGGCCACCGGATACCATCCCTACCTGGCCGACATTGCGGGCTCGCGCGCCTACGGGGCCCAGAAGGGAGTCAACTCGACCCCCACCATTTTCGTCAACGGGGAGCGGGTGAATGTGACAGCGGGTGATCCGTACGCCGTCGTGGAGGCCGTGATCGAGGCCACCACGGCGCCTGACGCCGATGCCGGGGCCAGCCCGGACGAAGATTCGTCGTGATTACCGAACTGGGCCGGCGCCGGGCGATCGTGCTCCTGGCGCTAGCCGGCCTGTTCCTCTCCATATACCTGTTCCTGTACGCGCTCGGTTTCTACGGAGAACTGGCATGCGGGGCGGGCGGAAGTTGCGACCTCGTACAGGGATCCCAGTGGGCCCGGTTCCTCGGGTTCCCCGTGGCCGGATGGGGAGTGGGGTGGTACGCGGCCGTGCTGGCGGCGGCCATCCTCGGTGCAACCTCGTCGGAGGGCCGGGGCCCGGCTGCGCTCGCCAGGTGGGTCTCCCCGGCGCTAGCGGTCATGTCCACGGGGGGGATCGTCTTCTCGGGCTACCTGACCGCCCTGGAACTGTGGGTGATACACGCGTTCTGCCGCTGGTGCGTAGCCAGCGCCGTGATCACCCTCGCAATTTTCGTGCTCAGCCTGCCCGAGTTCAGCCGACTCCGGCGCTGAGCTCGTCGGCCAGCTCTTCCAGATCAAGCGGTTCGCGCCAGAAGTCCTCGAGCGCTGCTCCGTCGCGTGACCCGCGCAGCTTGTCGAAGGCGCGGTTCCTGATTTGACGGATGCGCTCGCGGGTAACGCCGAGCCGCTCGCCGATCTGTTCGAGGGTCATCTCCTCACCGTCTTCCAGCCCGTAATACAGGTTGAGGATAGTCCGCTCGCGCGACGACAAATGGACGCTGAACATCCTCTCCAGGAACTCGCGGCGCGCCGTACCCTGGATGTCTTCCTCGATGTCTTCGTCGTCCTGCGGCGCGAAACGCTCGCCGAACGAGACGCTGTCGCGGTCTGACTGATCCAGGGGCGCGTCCAGGCTGAGCTCGGCCGACGCCACGCGGCGCAGCGCCCGAACGGTGTCGACCGGCTCTTCCATGTCTCCGGCGATCTCCTGGTCCGTCGGCGGACGGCCCAGCTTCTGGGTCAGTTTCGTCTCGGACCTGGACAGCTTGACCAGATTTGAGTTCTGGTTGAGAGGGATCCTTACCGAACGGGTCTGTTCCGCCAGCGCCTGCAGAACCGTCTGACGGATCCACCAAACGGCGTACGAAATGAACTTCACCCCTTTGTCGGGGTCGAACTTCTTCACTGCCTTGAGAAGCCCCTCGTTGCCGATACAAACCAGCTCCGCCAGGGTCAGCCCGCGGCCCTGGTATTTCTTGACGTAGGAAATCACGAACCGCAGGTTGGACGTCACCAAATGCTCGGCGGCCCTGCGGTCGCCGGCCCTGGCCCTGCGGGCAATTTCCCGTTCCTTGGCCGCGCTCTCGATCAGTTGGTAGCGCTCTACGTCCTGCAAATATTGATCGAACGAATCGCGCGACTCGGCTGTTCGAAAGCAGCATTCGTGTTCCAATTTTCCGCTGTTGCAGCGGCACTTGCGGGTTGTGGCCGCACCCGATCTGGGAACCAGTGTCTGTCCCATGTGATTCAATTAGCTCCGTCTGTTGATCCGTCAAACATCGAGGCGAGGGCCGCTACCCGGCTCTCGCGTTTTCTTATCCAGAATATGTACCCGGCCACACTCAGCCAGGTCAGGCCATACCCGGCGGCAATGAACCAGGTGTGATTGAGTTGTTCGGTCACTCTCCGGTCACCCCGATCCCTTCAATCCCCTCGATCCTCCCGTCGAACGAAACACAGCCGGCCTCAAGCGCCAACTCCTGGGCGGCCAGCCGCCGTCGCCGCCGCAACGCCCAGAAGAACGCAACGGTATACGCCGCGAAGTTTGACAACAGAACAACGCCAAACGTTGAAGCCATCGAGCGCGGCGACGACGGCGGCTGGTGAAGACTGCGCCACCAGTACACCGACATATACACCACAGGCACCTGTATGAACCCCAAGATGCCGATGGCCGCCGCCCAGCGTGCACGCCGCTCCGGATCGTCCGCGAGGGACCGCACCAGCAGGTACCCTACGTAGATGATCAGCAGAATGGCCGTGGAAGTCAGGCGCGGATCCCATTCCCACCAGATGCCCCACGTCGGCCGCGCCCAGAGCGACCCCAAAACCAGAGTTAGCGCGGTGCACAGCACGCCGATCTCGACCCCCGCCAGTGCCCAGCAATCCCACCGCGGATCGCGCTGCACAAGGTAAAGGACGCTGGCGACAAAAACCGCGAACAAGGCCAGCATGCCCGCCCACGCCATGGGCACGTGCACGTAAAGGAGCCGGTGAATCTCGCCCTGAACGGCGTCGGCCGGAGTTAGGAACAAACCCCAGACAGTGGTGGCCGTGACCATCGCCAGGGCCGTCCAGCCAAGCACCGGCTGCCGCGGCGGGCCAGGCAAGGCGCCTGCACCAGTCACAGGCGCGGCGCCACCGTGATGAGGTTCGTTGTTTTGAGCTATCTGCCCATTCCTCCGTTAATGCCGCGCTCCCCGCCCGGAGCGGGTCACTCTTCCAAGAGCACCGGAAAAATACCGACGCAGGCCACGCAAAGCAGCACGTCGTAGGCAGCCAGCAGCCGGAGCCATCCGTCGAGACGCCCGAGCGGGTCCCCGGCCAGCACGGCGTCGAGCGCTCCGACCGACCCGATCACTACCGGAATCAGGGCGGGGAAAAGCAAAAGCGGCAGCAACAGTTCTCTTCCCCTCAGGGTCGCGGTGAGTGCCGCGAAGAAGGTACCGGCCAGCGAGAACCCCACAGTGCCCAATACCGCAATCGTCAACACTGACCAGAAGTGGCCGGCCAGGTCCAGCCCAAACATCAGCGCGGCGCCGGGGAACAGCACCAATTCCAGCGCCGCCAATACGCAGAGGTTGCCCGCCAGTTTGCCCAGGTAGACGGCCCGCTGGTCTCCGCCGTGCATGCGCAGCAAGGTAATGCCGTCGCCGATCCGTTCGGTCTCAAACAGGCGCGTCAAGGACAGAGTGCCCGTGAAAATGACGGCAGTCCACAGCAGCCCCGGTGCAACACGTGCCTGGAGCGCAGGATCGGGGCCGAGCGCAAACGAGAAGATGAAAAGGACCAGGGCGGCAAAGGAGAGCATGGCGGCAAACCCTTGCCGGGCCCGCACTTCGATCAGCAGGTCCTTGCGTGCGATGGTGGCAGCGCGCCGCAGAAGCTCGCTCACGGCTCGCCCTCGGCCGTCAGACGGTCTCCGGCGGCGGAGAGGTCCGGCCGACCTGCCCGCAGGCGCACTGCGAGGTCAGCCACCGACGCCAGTTCTTTTTCGAGGTGGGTCGCGACGATCACGGCCGCGCCACCGGCCTTCCACTCGCGGATCAACTCCCGAACCAGGGATGCCCCGTCCGCATCCAAGTTGACGAACGGTTCATCCATCAGAACCAGATCGGCGGGCGCGGCGCACAGTCGGGCCAGATCCAGCCTCCGGCGCATCCCCGCGGAGAAAGTCCGCACCTTGAAGTTCGCTGCCCGCGCGATCCCGACCCGGTCCAGCAAATCGCGGAGCCACGCGGCATCGGTGCCGCCGCCAGCCAACCGGGAAAAAAACGCCAGGTTCTCAAGTCCGGTGAGGTCCTCGTAGTGGTGGCCTGAAGACGACAACCAGGCGATCCGCTCGCGCGCAGCCTCGGCGGCCAGTCGGTTGGGGCGGCCTCGGGCACCGGCCTCCATCACCGTATGGCCCAACACCGCCAGCCGACCCCCGGTCGGGCCCAGGAGCGTAGAAAAAACCCGAAGCAAAGTCGTCTTGCCCGCGCCGTTCCGCCCAAAAAGCGCCGCCACCGCGCCCGCTCCGACGCGCACGTCGACGCCCCTGAGCGCCCACACGGGTCCGAACCGGCGGGTCAGGCCGGCGCACTCCACAGCGGTCCTCACTGGCACCCTCCCGGTTCGGATGGGCAAAGACTCTGTCCCCGCCCTACCTTCGGGCCATGGATTTGCAGACCGTGGCTGAATTGGCTCAACCGGCGGCCCGGAAGATCGTGCTGCTGGTCTTGGACGGCCTTGGCGGCCTGCCCCGCGAGCCGGGCGGGCCCACCGAACTGGAAGCCGCCCGGACTCCCTGCCTCGATGACCTGGCGCGGACAGGATCGTTGGGCCTGCACCATCCGGTAGCCCCGGGGATCACGCCCGGGAGCGGGCCGGGGCACCTGTCGCTGTTCGGGTACGACCCGCTCAGGTACGTGACGGGCAGGGGTGTGCTGGAGGCTCTGGGCATCCGGTTCGACCTCCGTGAGACGGACATTGCGGCGCGCGGCAACCTCTGTTGGGTGGACCAGCGCGGCCGCCTGACCGACCGCCGGGCCGGCCGCATCGCCAGTTCGGCCGCCGTGCCCCTGACGGAACGTCTCAACCAGATCGACCTCCCCGGGGTCACATGCCTCGTGCGCCACGTGTCGGAGCACCGGTTCGTCTTGGTGATTCGCTCCGAGGGGAGCGGTGCCGGGCGGTTGGAGACAGATGTCCGCGGCACGGATCCGGGACACGAAGGCGTCCCCCCGCGTGACCCCGAGCCCAAGACGGAGGGGGCGCGCCGTGCCGCCGAGCTGTTCGGGACCTGGGTTAACCGTGCGGCCCAATCCCTGGCCGGGGAGGCCGGCGCCAACATGGTGCTCCTGCGCGGCATTTCCGGCAGGCCGCGGTGGCCGCTCTTCTCCGACGTTTTTGGGATGAAGGCCCGGGCGGTGGCGGCCTACCCGATGTACAGGGGCGTGGCCCGCCTTGTCGGGATGGAGGCGGTTGAGGCCCCCGACCGCGCAGACGCTCTCCTGCACGGCCTGAAGGACGCGTTGCCCGAAAACGACTTCGTGTTCCTGCACTACAAGGCACCCGACAAGGCCGGCGAAGACGGGGATTTTGATCGCAAGGTCGCCACCATCGAGGCGATCGATCCGGTGGCGGGCGACATCGCCGGCGTGCTGGGGGACGGCGTGCTCCTGGTGACGGGAGACCACTCGACGCCCGCCGTGATGCGCGGCCACAGCTGGCACCCGGTGCCTTTCCTGCTCCACGGCGGCGGACTGCCCGGAGAACGCCGGGCCGGCGGGTTCGGCGAGGCGGCCTGTGCCCGGGGAATCCACGGCACGGTGCGCGGTTGGGACCTCATGCGCCTCGCAGCAGCGCGGGCCGGTGGTTTGAAGAAATACGGAGCCTGACCGGACCAACAGGCCTCAGCCCAGGGCGGCCTGTTTCTCCTCCCAGTGGGCGATGCCGGCGCCCCCCATCGCTGCACCAGTCCCGATTGTCAGCACCCCGAATACCAAATCGTTGAACAGCCCCTGAGCGTTTGGCAGGTAGCTGTGGAGGAACGGAGAGAGCATGCTGTAGAGGCCCACCGCGATCAGTCCCCACCCACTCAGGCGATTGGTCTCCACGTGGAATGAGACGGTTACCACCAGGATCGCGCCGCCCAGCACGGCGCTGTGCCACCAGAGGAATCCCATCGGGTAGCCCCACACAATCGGGGCAGTAAGGTACCAAGCCGCGAGAAGGAATCCAACGTATTTCGACGCCATGTCAAATCCGGTCCTTGTGTTGCGCGTCTGGTAGAGCGTCCGGCGGAAGCGCCCGGCGGATCAACTCTGGAGCGTGACGGCGTGATGGAGAGGAAACGCGTTCGTCCCCAAAGCTTCGTTACCTCAAAACATAGCGCTTCAGAGGCGCAGGCGGCGGAGCCGGTTTGCGTTTGCCACCACTGTCAGCGAGCTGACCGCCATCGCGGTTTCGGCCACGACGGGGTGCAGCAGACCGAGAAAGGCCAGGGGCACGGCGGCGACGTTGTAAGCGTAGGCCCAGAACAGGTTTTGCCGGATCTTGCCGAAGGTCGCCTTCGACAACTTGAGGGCCCGGACCACTCCGCGGATGTCGCCCTTGGCGAGCGTAATGCCGGCCGCCTCGACGGCGACCCCCGCGCCGGTCCCCACGGCGATTCCCACGTTTGCTTCCTGCAGGGCCGGCGCGTCGTTAATGCCATCTCCGACGAAGGCGACGACCGCCCCCTCTTCCCTCAGTTTCGACAGACGGCGGGCCTTTTCGGCAGGAAGAAGCCCGAAATGCGAATCATCGATTCCAAGTTCCTCCGCTACTCGCCGCGCCGCGCCGGGGCCGTCTCCCGTTAGCATCTGGAGTCTGATGCCCAGCCTTCCAAGGGAGTCCAGCGCCGTCCGGGACCCCTCGCGCACCGGATCAGCCAGGAGGACCGTCCCGCGGACGCGGCCGTCAACGGCCACGTAAGAAATCGTGGCCCCCTCGTGATCCGAGACCGGATCCGGCGGCGGCGAAACCCCGCGTTCCTCCAACAGCCGCTTGTTGCCGACCACCACCGAATGGCCTCGGACCCGGCCCTCGATTCCCATCCCGGGCACGGCCCCGACTTGGTCGGCGGCCCACAGCTCCATCCCCCGGTCGCGGGCCGCCTCGACGATTGCCGTACCGAGGGGATGCTCCGAATACTGTTCCAGAGACGCGGCCAGCCGCAGGACTCCGTCGGTCGCACCGACCACGACGGGCCGGCCCTCGGTCAGGGTTCCCGTCTTGTCGAGGGCCACGGTATCCACCCTCGCCAGTTCCTGGATCGCCGCTCCGTCGCGGATCAGTATGCCTTGTCCCGCCCCCAGGCCGGTCCCGACCATAAGGGCAGTCGGGGTGGCCAGACCAAGCGCGCAGGGGCAGGCCACGACGACGACCGCGACGGCCGCGTAGAGAGCCCGTGAAACCGGTCCCAGGCCTGCCGCCGTCTCCCACGGGACCCACGAAAACGCAAACTCGGCAGCCGCCGCCAGTGGACCCGGCCACAACATCCAACCGACAAACGCCGCACCCGAGGCCACCAGTACGCCTGGCACGAATACAGCAGTCACCTTATCCGCAAACGCCTGCACCGGAACCTTGCTGGCCTGTGCCCGCTCCACCATGCGGACCACCTCGGCCAGAAACGTGTCCGCTCCCACCGCAGTCGCCTCGACCCTCAGGGCTCCCGAGTGGTTAACGGTCGCGCCCAGCACGCTGTCGCCGGCGCTTTTGGTAACGGGCAGCGACTCCCCGGTGGCTAGCGACTCGTCAACGGCGCTGGCACCCGACAGCACGCGCCCGTCGACCGGGATTTTCTCGCCGGGGCGAACAAGAAACACGTCGCCGGCCACCATCTGATGGGTCGGGATTTCGACCTCCGCGCCGCCGCGCTCAACCCGGGCGGTCGGCGGTTCGAGCGCCAGGAGATCTTGGATGGCGGCGGAAGCCCGGCCCCGGGCCCGGGCCTCCAGCAAGCGCCCCGTCAAATGAATTACCACAATCATCGCCCCGGCCCCGGCAAAGTTCATGACCGGCGAAGCCAGGCCGGCCACCGATGCAGTCGCCCACACGCCCGTGAGAGTGGACATTGACCCCCCCATGCTGATGAGCACGTCCATGTTGGGCATGCCCCCCCGCGCCGACCGCCATGCGCCCCGCAGCGTTTCCAGCCCCGGCCCGGCCAGAATCGCGACCGCGAACAGGGTCAGCAGCGCGTGAAAACCGAGGTCCGAGGGCCACATCGGCGCGCCCAGCATGTGGGACAGCATCAACACCATCGCGGGAACGGTCAAGCCCCAGCCCAGAACCATGCGCCGGCGAGCGCTCTCCAGGGCAGCTTCGGCTCGCTTCCGGCGCTCCTCGCTCTTGTCGGCCAAATCCGCCGGGGCCTCCAGAGGCACCGCGTCGTATCCCGCTTTTCGGACCGCAGCGATGATTTCGGTGTCGGGCACCGCGCGCGTGGCGGCCACGGTGGCATTGCCCGCGAGCAGGTTTACGGAGGCCTCCACGCCGTCCAGCGCGGAAATCGCCCGCTCAACAAGCCCCACGCAGGCCGCGCAGTGCATGCCATCAATCGCATAGGTACGCGGAGCGCCAATCGTGGCGGGGGTAACGGGGGTGGAAACGGCTTCCTCCGCGTCGGTTTGGAACGACTGGTCGGCAGCCATTCCGTAAGATAACTAAGATGCTCGGGCGCAACGCGGGGCTCGGTACGGGGCCCGGCACCAAGCCCCCGCAGGGGCGCGGGCCGCGCTGAGCGAACGGCAAGCCCAAGACCGGCAACAAACGGCCGAATCCGGCCGACCGAGGAGCGATGTTCCGGAGACTCAGAGACAGAATTGAATCCGCGCTGGACGAAATGGAATCGAAGCGCGGTTTCAGGCGCGAGGATGTTGAAGACCTGCTGAGGGGAATGCGGTCGGAGCTGATCCAGGCCAAGGCCGATTGCACCCGGCTGGAACAGGATGTGAAGAAGTTGATCGCCGTCGCGGACCGACTGACCGGTGAAATCAAAACCGCCGAACGCCGGGCCGGGAAGGCGGTCGCGGTGGGGGACGATGAAACTGCCCGTGTCGGGCTTGAGTTTGCGGAGCGGGCCCGCAGCCGCCTCGAGGTTCAGGTGATGAAGGTCGAAACCGCCAAGGCCGACCTTTTGGAGCAGCGGGCCGAGGTGCGCCGGATGACGGTCCAGCTGAAGGAGGCCACCGCGAACAAGGGCGGTATTCTGGCCCGGGGGCAGGCCGCCGCGGCCAGACAACAGAGCTTGGACGCAGCCGACGCCTTTGACGCCTTCGACCGGGCCGCCGAGACCATTGACGACGCGGCCGCCACCGATCGTGCCCGCCGCGAACTAGACGAGGAGCTGGGCCTTGGCAGCCAGGGCAGCCGGGCCGCGGGCGGTGGCGGTGCCCAGACTGCCGACCCCGGCTTGGATGAGGCGTGGGAGAAGATGGACAAGGGAAGCCGGGAGAGCCGGGCCGACCAATTGCTGGAAGAACTGAAGCGCAGGATGCGCGAGGAAGGGGATTCCCCATGAACCTGCTGACCATCGCTGTCATCGTCTGGCCGTTGGTGATAATCGGCGTTGGTGTGTGGCGGATGCGGCAGGTCCGCAGCCACGCGGATTTCATGGTGGCCGGCCGGAACGTGTCGGTGCCGCTCTTGGTGGGAACGCTGGTCTGCACCTGGATCGGGTCGGGGTCGCTGTTTGGCGGAGCGGGCTTGGCCTACACCACCGGGATCGCGGAACTCTGGTTCTCGTTCGGGGCATGGGTGGGGCTGGTCGTTGCGGCGTACCTTGCTCCGCGAGTGCGCTCTATCGCCAAGTACACGGTGCCCGACCTGCTTGAGCAGCGGTACAACGCCGCGGCGCGGGCGCTGGGCACGCTGGCGGTGATAATCGCCTACGTCACCATCGCGGCTTACCAGTTCCGGGGCGGGGGGTGGATCCTGTCCATCGTATTCCCCAACACGATTTCCGATGTGGAGGGGATGCTGATCACGGCCGCGGTCATCGTGGTGTTCACCGCGCTGGCGGGCATGGTGTCGATTGTCAGCGTTGACATGTTCAACGGCGTGATCATCACCCTGGGAATCCTGTTCGCGCTGCCCTATCTGGTGTTTTCCAACGGCGGGGTTGCAGAAATCGTGTCGCAGCTGCCGCCCGACCACACCAGCATTCTGGGAGGCCACAACGTGTTGTGGGTGTTCGGCGTGGCGGCACCCACGTTCCTACTGCTGTTGGGGGAGAGCGGGATGTACCAGAAGTTCTCGTCCGCCCAGGACGCGGGATCAGCGAAGAAGGCCGTGGTGTGGATGCTGCTGGGCGTGGTCGTAATTGAGACTGCCCTGGCCCTGACCGCGATAGCCGGCCGGGCCGTGTTCCCGGAACTCGCCGATCCCGCGACCGTGGTCGTCGAGGGGCGTGCTGCGGCTGAGTCGATCATCCTTCACATAGCGGCCAATGGGTTGCCCACGGCGATGGGCGCGGTGCTGTTGGCGGCCGCGGTGGCCATTGTGATTTCGACGGGCAACACGTTCCTGCTGGTTTCTTCCACCGGGGCCAGCCGCGACGTGTACGAACGGTTCATCAACCCCGGGGCCTCGGACAGCAGGAAGTTGCTGGTGCAGAGAATGTTCGTTGTGATATTCGGCGGACTGGGGCTGGCGGCGCTGACCCTGTCGGACAGTGTGCTCGCGATGGCGCTGTTCGCCTATTCGCTGGTCGGTGCGAGCCTGACTCCGGCGCTGTTGGCCGCGTTCTTGTGGAAACGGGTCACTTCGCAGGGCGGGGTTGCCTGCCTTGCCGGAGGGCTGGGGTCCATCCTGGGAATCACCCTGCTCTCCCGGCTGGGAATCAGTTTCGAGGTTTCGCTGGGCGGCGACACGTTCGACTTCGCGTCTACCGATTACATCGTGATTCCAGGTGTCCTGGTCTCGACGCTGATGCTCGTGGTTGTGAGCTTGTTGACTCCGCCCTCACCCGAGGAGAAATGGGCACCGTTCCACGGCGGGTGAGGTGAGGGGGCGCTACCGCCGGTTGCGCGGCTTGTCGCGGCGCTGGCGGGGCGGAGAGCGAGAAGGTCGGCCGGGGCCGGAGGGTCGGGAGGTCGATGGCCCCCGGTCTGGCCTAGCCATGACTTCCTTGCCCCGCAACATGGTCCCGTTCAGGCCGGCAACGACCTCTTCCAGGACGCCGGCGTTCACCTGCACCAGGGCGAACCCCGGTTTGATCTGGATACGGCCAATTTGGGCAGCCTTGACGTCTGTTTCGCCCGTAATGGCCCCCACCACGTCACCGGGTCCGAGGCCGTCGCGTTCCCCCACGTTCACGAAGACGGTCTGCCACCCTGTGCGAGCCGCGCGGTTCGCCTGGCCTTCGCCTGGTTGGCGGTCTCGCCCGGTCTTGGCTGAACGGGACCTGTCTGGCGGTCCGTCTCCGCCTGCGCCGCGGATGTCCGGCCCCCGGAGCAAAGAGGCCATTGCCGCCGCGACACGGGCTGCCCCGTACTCCGCAAGCACCGGTTCGAGCAGCAGGGCACCTGTTGCAAGGTCCTCCGATCGGACCGCGTCGCGAATTTGGTTGCGAAACTCCTCGACCCCCGAGGTAAACTCGGGCACCGGCCCGTCGCCCAACGGCGCGACCCGCCACCCCAGCTGCCGGGCCATGATCTCCAGCTGTTGCATGTGGATGACATCCACAACCGCGTACCGCTGGCCGGCCTCGCCGAGTGCCCTTGCGAGTGCCTCAGCCGAACGCGGGAGACCGTATAGCACGACGGCCCGCGCCGCGCCGCCTTCGTCGGCCGCCGGTGCGCCATTGTCATCCACCGCTGCCGCGACATCATCCTCCGCCCCGGCGGGAGCGGGCATCGGGGCATCGGTCAGGGGGGCAACGGAGATACCACCGAACCCGGCGGCGGCCAGTGTCGATGAAACTACCTCAAACGCCCTGGGTGCAGACGCGACCACTACGCTCACTTCCTTGCCCGCCGCCGAGAGCCGACCAACCATCCCGGCAAACCCGCTGACGCGCCCCCGGCCGCTGGCCCGAACCAGAGTCCGCAGGGGAGGCCCGGCCGGTGAGTCGGCAGGGGCCGGCGCCGGCTCGAACAACTCCAACGGCCACCGCCGGGCACGGGGCAGCCAACGTTTCATCAGGTCCCCGAACCGTTCGTCGTACCGGGGACCGGTAGCCACGCGCCGAATGTCCCGGCCGGTTGACTGGAGAAGAGCATCGACCGCCGGCCACGCAGGGTCGAGCGCCGCGATGTTATCCATGACCAGTGAACGAACCTCCGACCCCGAGATCCGGCCGGAGGTCAGCGCCTCCAGAACCGTCACGGGAGTCCCGACAGCTACGCTCGCCCCGGCCATCGCCGCGGGCGAAGGCATGTCGCCGGGCATCACAACGACCGGGCAGCGGTCCCGGAGGTTTTCGTCCATGGCCGCCCGCATGCCCCGGGCGCACCGCCAGGCGCGATCGTCGGTCGCGGCCAGCACGACCGCCCGAATGCTCCGTGAATCCAGTCCGGCACCGGCGGAGTCAGCGGCGTCTTGATCGGCAAAGTCCGCCTCGGCACCATCCGCCAAGCCGAGGTCACTGACCACCGCCGCCGCGTAGACCGCCTCAACGCATCCCCCCTCGGCCGCAACCAGTGCCAGATGGCGTCCCCGGGCAACTGGCCCCCGAAGTTGAGCCAGCGCTTCGAACTCGCCGGGACCCAAGGGAGAAATCAGCCCGCGAACTCTCGCGGGTGGCCGATGTCGTAGGGTCTGATCGACAGAATGCCCCTGGCCCTCACGCCGAGTCCGTCCAAAGTCACGGTCTCGTCGCGGACTTCTTTCTCCCGGTGTTCCACGTAGTAAGTGCCGGGGTCTTCGGAGCCGCGCTGGAGCATGGCGCGGACACCCATTTCCTTGATTTCGGCTACTGTTGCCGACGACGGGACACGGGCGACGTGTTCGAGCCACCGGTCCGGCATGATCAGGCGTACAGTAGTATTCCCCCGCGCGGGCTCAGCCACGGTTGGCCTCCCTGAGTGAATAAAGGAAACGCCGGGCCACGTCGGTCACGTCCAGCCCGGCGACACGGTCGGTCTCAAGATGGACGTTGGTTTGTCCGCCGTGCCGGTCAACCGAGAAACGCGCCACGCCGATCGCGCCGGCAAACGTCACGCTGGCGGGGTCTTCCTCGCGAACCGTCAGCGATGAATTGGCCGACATGAAGTCCCTGGCCCTCGAAAGCACATCCTCTGGCAATACCTGTGTGGTTGTGAAATACCGCATGCGCCTCCGATGCGTCCCGGACCGCCGGCCCGGTTTCGCCAAAATGCCATCCGCTGGTGCCGGGCTGTTCATGCCCCGCCGCGGCACGCGGTTGCTCCCGGAAATTAACCAAGTTCGGTGTTCCGGGTGGCAACCCCGGACCGCCACGGTAGCCACCGGCGGCCGCGAGGCATAAAGTATGCGCCCATGAGCCAATTGCGATCTTTCGGGAAGTTCTTCCTGCCCGGTCCGACCGAGGTCCCCCACGACCTTTTCGAGGCCATGCAGCGGCCGGTGGCGGGCCACAGGAGCCCCGAGGTGTCGGCCCTCGTTCAGGGGATGCAGCCGAAATTGTCGGCGCTGCTCCGCACATCTCGGCCAGTCTACATTTCCACGTCGTCGGCCACTGGAATGATGGAGGCCGCGATCACGAATTTGACCGGCCGCGGAGCCCTGTGCCTGACCAACGGTTCGTTCGGCCAGCGGTTCTACAACATCTCGACGGCTACCGGGCGCGCGGCGGACACGCTGGAGGCGCAGTGGGGGGACCCCCTCTTGCCCGAGCAATTGCGCGAAGCCCTGGCCGCCGACCCGGGCCGCTACGACTTGGTGACCGTGGTCCACTCGGAGAGTTCGACCGGAGTCCTCAACCCGGTCAGGGAACTTGCGGCGGTAGTGCGGGAATTTGACGATGTGTTGATTGCGGTGGACGCGGT
>LXNJ01001317.1_pt1 | contig 15027 bp, 8 predicted proteins | sample 809081 | NCBI WGS metagenome assembly LXNJ01 (sample SAMN04870510, study PRJNA318959) | sponge metagenome | biome: sponge; feature: marine sponge reef; material: water | host: Petrosia ficiformis | place: Greece: Milos, Mediterranean Sea | collected 2013-05-29 | depth 5-7 m
CAACGTCTCCGACATCACCTTCGTAATCGCCGCCGTCAGCGTCGTCTTGCCATGATCAACATGGCCGATCGTCCCAACATTCACATGCGGCTTCGTACGTTCAAACTTCTCTTTCGACATGGTCTTGCCTCTGCATGCCCCCCTGCCGGGGTCCTTTTCTTTCCTGCTGGGTTGAGCCTCGCCGTCAGGCCATCTTGGCGCGGACTTCCTCCGCGACCGCCTGGGGCACCTCTTCATAGTGGTCGAACTGCATGGTGTAGGTCGCCCGGCCCTGGCTCATCGAGCGCAGCGTGTTGACATAGCCGAACATGTTGGCGAGCGGCACCATGGCGTCGATGACCTGGGCGTTGCCGCGGGCGTCCGTGCCCTGGACCTGGCCGCGGCGGCTGTTCAGGTCGCCGATGATATCGCCCATATAGTCCTCCGGCGTCACCACCTCGACCTTCATCATCGGTTCGAGCAGCTTCGGCTTGCCCTTTTGCATCGCTTCGCGGAAGGCGGCGCGGGCGGCGATCTCGAAGGCCATGACGCTTGAATCGACGTCGTGATGGGCGCCGTCATAGAGCTCGGCTTTGAAATCGATCACCGGGAAACCGGCCAGCATGCCGGATTCCTTGGCGCCCAGGATGCCTTTCTCGACGCCCGGCGCATATTCCCTCGGGACGTTGCCGCCCACGACCGTGTTCTCGAAAACGAACGGCTCGCCCCGCTCGGCCGGCGAAAAGCGGATCTTGACCCGGGCGAACTGACCCGAGCCGCCGGTCTGTTTTTTGTGGGTGTAGTCGATATCGGCGACCTGCGAGATCGTCTCCCGGTAGGCGACCTGGGGCGCGCCGATATTGGCGTCGACCCGGAACTCGCGCCTCAGCCGGTCGACCAGAATTTCGAGATGCAGTTCGCCCATTCCGGCGATGATCGTCTGTCCGCTTTCCTCGTCCGAACTGACTCGGAACGAGGGATCCTCGGCCGCCAGCCGGCCCAGCGCCAGCCCCATCTTGTCGTGGTCGGCCTTGGTCTTGGGCTCGATCGCGATCTCGATGACCGGCTCCGGAAACTCCATACGCTCCAGGACGATCGGCTTGCCGGCGTTGCACAGGGTATCGCCGGTGCTCACTTCCTTCAGCCCGGCAAAAGCGACGATATCCCCGGCGCGCGCTTCCTTGATGTCCTCCCGGCTGTTGGCGTGCATCAGCAGCATGCGGCCGGCACGTTCCTTCTTGCCCTTGACGGTGTTGAGCAGCGAATCGCCGGTGTTGACAATGCCGGAATAGATGCGGGCGAAGGCCAGCGACCCGACATAGGGATCGTTCATGATCTTGAAGGCGAGCGCCGAGAACGGCTCCCCGTCGTCGCTCCTGCGTTCCGACGGTTCTTCGCTGCCTAGCAGGATACCCGTAATTGCTGGCACATCGACCGGCGACGGCATGTAATCGACCACGGCGTCGAGCAGCGGCTGCACGCCCTTGTTCTTGAAGGCCGAGCCGCACATCACCGGAATGAAGGCGCCGCCGATCGTGCCCATGCGGATACAGGATTTGAGCGTTGCCTCGTCGGGCTCGGTGCCGTCGAGATAAGCCTCCAGCGCCGCATCGTCCTGTTCGACCGCCGCTTCCAGCAGCCTGTCGCGATATTCCCCGGCCTTGTCTCGCAAATCTGCCGGAATTTCCTCGTCACGGAATTCGGCGCCCAGCTGCTCGCCGGACCAGACGACCGCTTTCATGCGGACCAGGTCGATGACGCCGGCGAAACTCGCCTCGGCGCCGATCGGCAGCTGTATGGCCAGCGGCGTCGCGCCCAGCCGGTCTTCGATCATCGCGATGCAGCGATGGAAGTCTGCCCCGACCCGGTCCATCTTGTTGACGAAACACATGCGCGGGACGCCGTACTTGTCGGCCTGGCGCCAGACGGTTTCGGACTGCGGTTCGACACCTGCCACCGAATCGAACACCGCCACGGCACCGTCCAGGACACGCAGCGACCGCTCGACCTCGATGGTGAAATCGACATGGCCCGGCGTGTCGATGATGTTGACCCGGTGATTGCGCCAGAAACAAGTGGTCGCAGCGGACGTGATCGTGATGCCACGCTCCTGCTCCTGCTCCATCCAGTCCATGGTGGCCGCGCCGTCATGCACCTCACCGATCTTGTGGGACCGGCCGGTGTAATAAAGGATGCGCTCCGTGCACGTCGTCTTGCCGGCATCGATGTGGGCCATGATGCCGATATTGCGATAGCGCTCGAGGGGTGTCTTGCGTGCCATTCTTGCGGGCCTTTGCAGGCGATTCCCGAAACCGGAAACCGCTTTTCCTCTATCTTCCCGTTACCAGCGATAATGCGAGAACGCGCGGTTGGCTTCGGCCATCCGATGCGTATCCTCGCGCTTCTTGACGGCGGCGCCGCGATTTTCCGCCGCCTCCATGAGTTCGGCCGACAGTCGCTCGGCCATCGTGCGTTCGGCCCGGGCCCGGGCCGCTGCGATCAGCCAGCGGATCGCCAGCGCCTGGGCGCGGTCCTGTCGGACCTCCACCGGCACCTGATAGGTCGCACCGCCGACACGACGCGAACGCACCTCGATGGACGGGCGGACATTGTCAAGCGCATCGTGAAACACGCGCAGCGGCTCGGTGCGCATCCGGCTCTCCACGCGGTCGAGCGCACCGTAGACGATATTCTCGGCGACCGATTTCTTGCCGTCTTTCATGATGCTATTCATGAATTTTGTCAGCACCATGTCGTGATACTTGGCGTCCGGCAAAATCTCGCGTTTTTCTGCGCGGTGGCGACGGGACATGGGTTGGTCTTTCCTCTGGGACCGGCCTGCCGCTCCGCGGTAAGCCGGCGCTAATCGGGTTGTTTCGCTGCGGCTTCCCGGTTACTTCGGCCGTTTGGCGCCGTATTTCGAGCGGCGCTGGCGGCGGTCGGCGACACCGTGGGTATCCAGCGTGCCGCGGATGATGTGATAGCGAACGCCCGGCAGGTCCTTTACGCGGCCGCCGCGGATCATCACCACCGAATGTTCTTGCAGGTTGTGGCCCTCTCCAGGGATGTAGCAGGTCACCTCGAAACCGTTGGTGAGGCGGACGCGCGCGACCTTGCGCAATGCGGAGTTCGGTTTTTTCGGCGTCGTCGTGTAGACGCGGGTGCACACTCCCCGCTTCTGCGGGCAGGATTCCATGGCCGGCACTTTGTTCCGCTTGACCGGCGCCTTGCGCGGCTTGCGGATCAACTGATTGATCGTCGGCATGACTGCCCCGCCTTTTCGAACCGGACGCGCGCAGCCCCGAAACGGCGGGCGCGGGCTTCCGGCATACCTTGTTCTCGTTGGCCGATCCGCTTCGCAGGCCGCCTGAAAATCGACGCAGCGACTGGTCGATACAAAACACCGACCCGAAAGCGCTTCATCGGCTTCAGGCCGGTGCAAAGCCGAACCGGCGGCAGTACCGGATGCTGCGTCTGACGCCCGAACCGGCCGGATCGTGTGGATGGCTCTACAAATAGCTGCGGGAGCGACATTCATCCGCTCCCGCCTGAACGCGAGCGGAAAATATTGCCGACCCGGCGGTCCGTCAAGCGGCAAGCCGGGGGAAAACCCCTAAAAACCGCTGCGATGCGACAGTTTTGATACGGGTGTCGGGAGTCGAATTGGCTTCCCACCGCCAGACGCCCGGCGATTCGGAAATCGCCGGGCGGGGCGGTTTGCAATAACCGCGGTCAGGCGGCGTCGAAACCCGCTTCCTCGCGTGGACCTTCGAGGGCCTCGGCAACTTCGGCCTCGGCCCAGGCGGCGCGTTCCGCAATGATCTGCTGATCGCGTTCCGAAGCCTCGTGGCGCAGACGCTTCATCACGCTGCCCGTCCCTGCCGGGATCAGCCGCCCGACGATGACGTTCTCCTTGAGGCCGGTCAGCCGATCGACCTTGCCGTTGACCGCCGCTTCGGTCAGCACGCGGGTCGTTTCCTGGAACGATGCCGCCGAGATGAAGCTCTTGGTCTGGAGGCTCGCCTTGGTGATGCCCTGAAGGACCGGGACGCCCCCGGCGGGGTCACCGCCTTCCTTCCGCACCCGGTCGTTTTCCTCCTCGAACTCATACCGGTCGATCTGCTCGCCGACCAGGAAAGTGGTGTCGCCGGGCTCCAGAACCTCCGTCTTCTGCATCATCTGACGCACGATCACTTCGATATGCTTGTCGTTGATCGGCACGCCCTGCAGCCGGTAGACCTCTTGGATCTCGTTGATCAGATAGTCCGCCAGCGCCTCGATCCCGAGCACGGCCAGAATATCGTGGGGCACGGCATTGCCGTCCATCAGCAGGTCGCCCGGCTCCACCCAGTCGCCTTCCTGGACCGTGATATGGCGATCCTTGGGTATCAGATATTCGCGGGCAACCGCATCCTCGGCCTCGGGCCGCACGACAATGCGCCGTTTGGCCTTGTAATCCTTGCCGAATTCGACGCGGCCAGCGATCTCCGAAATGATCGCAAAATCCTTCGGCTTGCGCGCCTCGAACAATTCCGCCACCCGCGGCAGGCCACCGGTGATGTCGCGGGTCTTGCCTGTTTCCCGCGGAATGCGGGCCAGTACGTCGCCGGCCTTGACTGTCTGACCGTGCTCGACCGAAAGCACCGCGCCGACCGACATGAAATAGCGGGCCTCCTGCCCGTTCGGCAGCACGACCACCTCTCCGCTGTCGTCACGCAGCGTAATCCGCGGGCGGAACTCGGCGCCCTTCGGCTGCTGTCGCCAATCGACCACGACCTTGCTCGCAATGCCGGTCGCCTCGTCGACATCCTCACGCATGGAGACTCCCTCTGCGAGGTCCATGTAGTTGGCCGTGCCGGCTTTCTCCGTGATGATCGGCATCGTATACGGATCCCACTCGGCCAGGGTATCGCCCCGCGCCACCTCGGCGCCGTCGTCAGCGAGCAGCCGGGCGCCGTAGGGAATTCGAAAACGCGCACGCTCGCGGCCGGTTTCGTCTTTCAGGACGATTTCAGAGTTGCGGGCCATCACGACCAGCCGCCCATCGACGGCTTCCACGACATTCCGGTTGGTGATCGAGACGACCGAATCGATGCTCGCTTCCACGCTCGACTGTTCCGCGCCGCGCTGGGCCGCGCCGCCGATATGGAATGTCCGCATCGTCAACTGGGTGCCCGGTTCGCCGATTGACTGGGCGGCGATAACGCCGACCGCCTCGCCGACATTGACCGGCGTGCCGCGGGCGAGATCGCGGCCATAGCAACTGGCGCAAATACCGTTGCGCGCGTCGCAGGTCAGGGCCGAGCGCACCTTCACCACGTCGACCCCGGCATCCTGGATCGCGTCGGCCTCCTCTTCGCCGATAAGCGCCCCGTCCGCGACCAGAACGGTCTCGTCGGCAGGATGACGGACTTCGCCCTGCGCCGTCCTGCCGAGCAGGCGTTCCGCCAGAGAGACGACGATTTCTCCGCCTTCGACGACCGCGCGGACGTTGATGCCCCGGTCGGTGCCGCAATCCTGTTCGTAGACGATGCAGTCCTGCGCCACATCGACGAGACGCCGGGTCAGATAGCCCGAGTTTGCCGTCTTCAGCGCGGTATCCGCCAGACCCTTGCGGGCGCCGTGAGTCGAGTTGAAATATTCGAGGACCGAGAGTCCTTCCTTGAAGTTGGAGATGATCGGCGTCTCGATGATCTCGCCCGACGGCTTGGCCATCAGGCCGCGCATTCCGGCAAGCTGCTTGATCTGCGCCGCCGAGCCCCTGGCGCCCGAATGGGCCATGACGAAGACCGAGTTTGTCGGCTTGTCTTTCTCGACCGCCTGCATCGACTTCATCATTTCGTCGGCCACCTGATCGGTGCAGTGCGACCAGGCGTCGACTACCTTGTTGTACTTTTCTCGCTGGGTGATCAGGCCGTCCTGATACTGCCTCTCGTATTCCTTCACCCGCTCCTGAGCGCTGGCGATCAGTTCATCCTTGGAAACCGGAATCTTGAGATCGTCCTTGCCGAACGAGATACCGGCCCGGCAGGCGTAGGAGAAACCCAGTCCCATGATCTGATCGGCGAAGATCACCGTCTCCTTTTGGCCGCAATGCCGGTAGACGGTGTCGATGATCGTGCCGACCTCTTTCTTGGTCAGCACCCGGTTGATTAGGTCGAACGGCACGTTTGAATGCCGGGGCAGCACATCGCCGATGATCATGCGGCCCGGCGTTGTAATCACCTGTTCCACGGTCTCGTCGCCGGCGTCGTCCTTCGAGCGCCATAGCGCCTTGATCCGCGTGTGCAGGTCGACCACGCCGTTGTCCAACGCCAGCTGGATCTCGCCGAAATTGGCAAAGCGCGGGACGCGGTAGGCGGCAAGCTCGCCGGCCTTGAGCGCCTTCAACGACGCCTTCAAGTCGGTAACCTCGACCTCTTCGAGCGGCTTCTTCGGATCCTTGACCAGAATGTCATGATGGCCGACCGCCGCGCGCAACGCGTCTTCCGACGGGATATCGACCTGAGGCCCGGTCACGTCGGGCCGTTCGTCCGACAGATAGTAGATTCCGAGGACGATATCCTGGGACGGCACGATGATCGGTTTGCCGTTGGCCGGGCTGAGGATATTGTTGGTCGACATCATCAGCACCCGGGCCTCGAGCTGGGCTTCCAGCGACAGCGGCACATGGACCGCCATCTGGTCGCCGTCGAAGTCCGCATTGAAAGCGGTGCAGACCAGCGGGTGGAGCTGGATCGCCTTGCCCTCCACCAGCACCGGCTCGAATGCCTGGATGCCGAGGCGGTGCAGGGTCGGCGCGCGGTTCAGCAGCACCGGATGCTCCCGGATCACTTCTTCCAGGATATCCCAGACCTCGGGCAGCTCCTTTTCCACCTTGCGCTTCGCCGCCTTGATGGTCGTCGCGAGCGCCCGCTCCTCCAGCTTGGCGTAGATGAAGGGCTTGAACAGTTCGAGCGCCATCTTCTTGGGAAGGCCGCACTGGTGCAGCTTGAGCTCCGGGCCGACCACGATGACCGACCGGCCGGAATAGTCGACGCGTTTACCGAGCAGGTTCTGCCGGAAGCGGCCCTGCTTGCCTTTTAGCATGTCGCTGAGCGATTTGAGCGGCCGCTTGTTGGCGCCGCTGATAACCCGGCCGCGGCGACCGTTGTCGAACAGCGCGTCGACCGATTCCTGGAGCATCCGCTTCTCGTTGCGGACGATGATATCCGGCGCGCGCAACTCGATCAGCCGTTTCAGCCGGTTGTTCCGGTTGATCACCCGGCGGTAGAGATCGTTGAGGTCGGAAGTCGCGAAACGGCCGCCGTCCAGCGGCACCAGCGGGCGCAGTTCCGGCGGGATGACCGGCACCACATCCATGATCATCCACTCCGGACGGGCGCCCGAGCCGATAAAGGCTTCGACCAGTTTCAACCGCTTGACAAACTTCTTGCGCTTGGCCTCGGAACGGGTCTCCTTGAGGTCCGTGCGCAGGGTGATCCGCTCCTTCTCCAGGTCAATTTCCTCGAGCAACGCCTTCAGAGCCTCGGCGCCGATGCCGGCCTCGAAGGAATGGTCGCCGAATTCGGTAATCGCGTCCCAGTACTGTTCTTCGCTGAGCAACTGGTATTTTGCGAGCGCCGTCATGCCAGGCTCGGTGACGACGTAGTTTTCGAAATAGAGGATTCGCTCCAGATCCTTGAGCGTCATGTCCAACAGCAGGCCGATGCGGCTGGGCAACGACTTCAGGAACCAGATATGCGCCACCGGCGAGGCCAGTTCGATATGGCCCATCCTCTCGCGGCGCACCTTCTGCAGCGTCACTTCGACACCGCATTTCTCGCAAATAATGCCGCGGTATTTCATGCGCTTGTACTTGCCGCACAGGCATTCGTAGTCCTTGATTGGGCCGAAAATCCGCGCACAGAAAAGGCCGTCGCGTTCCGGCTTGAACGTGCGGTAGTTGATGGTCTCCGGCTTCTTGATCTCGCCGAACGACCAGGAGCGGATCTGTTCCGGGCTCGCGATCGAAATCTTGATCTGGTCGAAATCCTCCGTCTTGCGGACGGGACCGAAGACATTCATCACTTCGTTCATGCAAGCGTCTCCCGGAGCGTTGCCGCGGCCCTGCGCCGGGGCGAGGGCGCGGGCCGGAGGAGGGTCGGACGAGGAAACGGCGGCACAGCGGCCGCCGCACCTGCCGGCCCGGTTCAGTATGCGTCCTGTTTCAGTTCAACGTTCAGGCCCAGCGAACGCAGTTCCTTGACCAGGACGTTGAACGACTCGGGTATCCCGGCCTCGAACGTGTCCTGTCCGCGCACGATCTTGGCGTAGACATTGGTCCGGCCCGCGACATCGTCGGATTTCACTGTCAGCATTTCCTGCAGCGTATAGGCGGCGCCATAGGCCTCGAGCGCCCAGACTTCCATCTCGCCGAAACGCTGGCCGCCGAACTGCGCCTTGCCGCCCAGCGGCTGCTGGGTCACGAGGCTGTACGGCCCAATGGACCGGGCGTGAATCTTGTCGTCCACCAGATGGTGCAGCTTCAGCATATAGATGTAGCCGACCGTCACCTTGCGGTCGAAGGGTTCGCCGGTGCGTCCGTCGATCAGCGTGACCTGGCCTGAAACGTCCAGCCCGGCCTTGCCCAGCAGGTCGACGATATCGTCTTCCCGGGCACCGTCGAAGACCGGCGTGGCCATCGGCACGCCGGATTGCAGACTGCGCGAAAGTTCGATCACATCGTCGTCGCCCAAGCCCGCGACATGCTCCTTGTAGGTCTCGTCGCCCAGGGTCGTTCGCAGATGCTCGCGCAAGGCCTTGGCCGCCTCCTTCTTGGCACCGCCCAGCGATGCCTCGAGCACCTCGCGGACCTGCCGGCCGAGGCCGGACGAGGCCCATCCAAGGTGGGTCTCGAGGATCTGGCCGACATTCATCCGGGACGGCACGCCCAGCGGATTGAGCACGATATCGACCGGCGTTCCGTCGTCGAGATAGGGCATGTCCTCGATCGGCATGATCTTGGACACCACGCCCTTGTTGCCGTGGCGGCCGGCCATCTTGTCGCCGGGTTGCATCTTGCGTTTCACCGCGACGAAGACCTTGACCATCTTCATCACGCCGGGCGGCAGTTCGTCGCCGCGCTGCAGCTTGTCGACCTTGTCCTGGAAACGCTCCTCGAGGCGGGCGAGCGACACATCGAAAATCTTGGACAGCCCTTCAGTCTGCTTCGATACCTTGTCCGCCTTGACGGTGAAGTGGCGCCACTCGTAACGCTGATACTCGCCGAGCGTCTCTTCCGTGATCTTGCTTCCCCGCCTAAAGCCCTCCGGGCCGTTTTCGCCGGTCTGGCCGATCAGCTGGTCTTTCAGGTTTGCATAGAAAGCGCGCTCGAGGATCGCGCGTTCGTCATCCCGGTCCTTGGCCAGGCGTGCGATCTCCTGGCGCTCGATCGCCATGGCGCGCTCGTCCTTGTCGACGCCACGCCGCGAGAAGACCCGCACCTCGACAACGGTGCCCGCCACGCCCGGCGGCAGGCGCAACGAGGTATCGCGTACGTCCGAGGCCTTCTCGCCGAAGATCGCCCGCAGCAGCTTTTCCTCAGGCGTCATCGGCGATTCGCCTTTCGGCGTCACTTTGCCGACCAGGATGTCGCCCGGCTGGATCTCGGCGCCGATATAAACGATGCCGGCTTCGTCGAGGTTCTTCATCGCCTCTTCGCCGACATTCGGGATGTCGCGGGTGATCTCCTCCTGGCCCAGCTTGGTGTCGCGGGCCATGACCTCGAATTCCTCGATATGGATCGAGGTGAATACGTCTTCGCGCACGATGCGCTCAGACAGCAGGATCGAATCCTCGAAATTGTAACCGTTCCACGGCATGAACGCGACGAGGACGTTCCGGCCCAGCGCCAGTTCGCCGAGGCTGGTCGACGGGCCGTCGGCGATGATCTCGCCGCTTTCGACCTCGTCGCCGACCTTGACCAGCGGCCGCTGGGTGATCGAGGTATTCTGGTTCGAGCGCTGGAATTTCAGCAGGCTGTAAATGTCGACGCCCGGCGAGCCGGTTTCGACATCGTTCTCGCGGGCCCGGATCACGATCCGGGTCGCATCCACCTGGTCCACGACGCCGGCGCGGCGGGCCACGATGGTCGCGCCGGAATCGCGCGCCACCCGGCCTTCCATGCCCGTACCCACAATCGGCGCCTCGGGCTGCAGCAGCGGCACCGCCTGGCGCATCATGTTCGAGCCCATGAGGGCGCGGTTGGCGTCGTCGTTCTCCAGGAATGGAATCAGCGAGGTGGCGACCGAGACGACCTGCTTGGGCGAGACGTCGATATATTCGATCACGTTGGCCGGAACCATCAGGTAGTCTCCGGCCTTGCGGCAGCTGATCAACTCGTCGACGAAGCGGCCCTTGTCGTCCAGCCCGGCATTGGCCTGGGCGATGGTGTATCTGCCCTCGTCCATCGCCGAGAGGTAGACCACCTCATCCGAGACCTTGCCGTCGTTGACCTTGCGGTACGGCGTTTCGATAAAGCCGTATTTGTTGACCCGGGCATAGGATGCCAGCGAATTGATGAGGCCGATATTCGGCCCTTCCGGCGTCTCGATCGGACAAATCCGGCCATAGTGGGTTGTGTGCACGTCACGCACCTCGAAGCCCGCGCGCTCGCGGGTCAGGCCGCCCGGACCGAGCGCCGACAGGCGCCGCTTGTGTGTGATTTCCGACAGCGGATTCGTCTGGTCCATGAACTGGGAGAGCTGCGAAGAGCCGAAGAATTCGCGCACTGCGGCCGCCGCCGGTTTGGCGTTGATCAGGTCGTGCGGCATCACGCTGTCGATCTCGACCGTCGACATCCGCTCCTTGATCGCCCGTTCCATGCGCAGCAGACCGATACGGTACTGGTTCTCCATCAGCTCGCCGACCGAGCGGACGCGCCGGTTCCCCAGATGGTCGATATCGTCGATCTCGCCGCGGCCGTCCTTCAACTCGAGCAGCAGGTGGACGATCTCCATGATGTCCTGGCGCCGCAGCACACGGATATCGTCCGGCACTTCGTCGTTGGAAAAACCGAGGCGGGCGTTCATCTTGACCCGGCCGACCGCCGAAAGGTCGTAGCGCTCGCGGTCGAAGAACATGGACCGGAGCAAGTTCTCCGCCGCTTCTACTGTCGGCGGCTCGCCCGGGCGCATGACCCGGTAGATATCCATCAGCGCTTCGCTGCGGTTCATGTTCTTGTCGGCCGCCAGCGTGTTGCGCAGGTAGGGCCCGACCGTCACATGATCGATGTAGAGGATCGGCAATTCCTTGACGCCGGCCTCTTTCAGCGTGTCCAGCAGCGCCTCGGTGATCTCTTCGCCGGCCTCCGCATGGATCGCGCCGTCCTCCCGGTTGACCAGGTCGCAGGCGACGTAGGAGCCGATCAACTCTTCCGGCGATGCGATCCGGTCCTTCAAGCCGCCATCCTTGAGGCGCCGGACCAGGCGCGGCGTGACCTTCTGGCCAGCCTCGGCGACGATTTCGCCGGTCCGGGCATCGATCATGTCGGCAACCAGCTTCTGGCCGGCCATCCGCTCGGCGTCGAACGGCGTCTTCCAGCCTTTCTGCGAACTGGTGAACGTTACCGTGTCGTAAAAATAGTCCAGCAGGTCGTCCTGGCTGTAGCCGACGCCCTCATGTGGGTCGAACGTCTTGCCCTGTTGCTTGAACTCGGCGCGGCGGGCGGCCGTCTCGTCATTGTCGAGAGCAAGCAGCAGTGTCGTCACCGGCAGCTTGCGGCGGCGGTCGATGCGGACATGCACGATATCCTTGGCGTCGAACTCGAAGTCGAGCCACGAGCCGCGATAGGGAATGACCCGCGCGGTGAACAGGAACTTGCCGGACGAATGGGTCTTGCCCTTGTCGTGGTCGAAAAAGACGCCCGGCGAGCGGTGCATCTGGGACACGATCACCCGTTCCGTTCCGTTGACCACGAAGGTGCCGTTCTTCGTCATCATCGGCATGTCGCCCATGTAGACGAACTGCTCCTTGATATCGCGGACCGACTTGGCGCCGGTTTCCTCGTCGACATCCCACACGACGAGTCGCAGGGTCACCTTGAGCGGCGCCGCGTAGGTCATGCCGCGCTGCTGGCATTCCTCCACATCGAATTTCGGTTCTTCGAATTCATAGCGGACATATTCCAGCATCGACCGGCCGGAAAAGTCGCTGATCGGGAAGACCGAATCGAAGACGGCCTCCAGCCCCCACTTGCCCCGCGCGTCGGGATCGGTGTCCCGCTGCAGAAAATGCTCGTAGGAGGTTTTCTGGACCTCGATCAGGTTCGGCATCGGCGCGACTTCGGCAATCCGCCCGAAGCTCTTGCGAATGCGGCTGCGGCCCGTGAAGGTCTTCGCCATCGACTTTCCTTTTCATACACCAGGTACCGCGGCCGAGGCCGCCCGGTCCGTCACGTCCGGCTCAGCAGTTCCTTGCCGGCAATCGCGCCCGGCGCAGAGCGCGACCCGACTTTCTTCTCAATTCACAACGCCGAACGGGCCGCGGGGTGAGGCCCCGCGGCCTGCACGGCAGCAGCGCTTTCGAAAGCGCCGTCAGGCGAGCTATTTGATCTCGACCGAAGCGCCAACTTCTTCCAGCTTCTTCTTGATTTCTTCGGCTTCGTTTTTGCTGGCCCCTTCCTTGACCGGCTTTGGCGCGCCTTCGACCAGATCCTTGGCTTCCTTGAGGCCCAGGCCGGTGATGGCGCGCACTTCCTTGATGACGTTGATCTTCTTGTCGCCGAAGGAACTCAGAATGACATCGAATTCCGTCTGTTCTTCGGCTTCGCCGTCATCGCTCTCGGCAGCGACCGCACCCGGCATGGCGCCCGGCATCATCATCATGCCGCCGCCGGCCGAGGCCTGCACGCCCCACTTGTCTTCCAACATCTTGCTGAGCTCCGCCGCTTCCAGAACGGTCAGCGACGAAAGATCTTCTGCGATTTTTTCCAGATCGGCCATGTAGCTTTACTCCAGTGAGATAGGGTTGATTTCCGGATCGGCCAGCGGGCTATCGAACAAATCGAACGCCCGCTGAAGAATGGCGGGTGCGCCTACTCTTTGGCTCCCTGTGCTGCCAGCACGCCGATAACGTTGCGCGCCGGGGCCGCCAGGACGCCCACGGTATCGCGCGCGGGCGCCTGCAAGACGCCGGCGAGCCTCGTGGCAGGGGCCTGAAGGAGGCCGAGCAGCTGGGCGCGCAGTTCGTCGAGCGAAGGCAGCGTCGCGAGCGCCTTGAGCTGGTCGACGTCTATGACCTTGCCGCTCAGTCCACCGCAAAGAACATCGAGCTTCTGGTTCTTTTTGGCGAAATCGAGAATTGCCTTTGCCACAGATACGGGATCCTCGGCATAGGCAATGGCGGTCGGTCCTTCGAAACGGTCGGCCAGTCCGGCGTGCGGCGTGCCCTCCAGGGCGATCTTCGCCAGCCGATTCTTGGTCACTTTGAAACGGGCGCCGGCCTCCCGCATTTCCGCGCGAAGCGTCGAGGTCTCGGCCACCGTCATCCCGGTCTGCCGGGTGACGATGACGAGCTCGGCGTCGCTGAAAATGCCGTTCAGTTCGGCAACCAGATTCACTTTTTGCGTGCGGTCCACGTTTTCCGTCTCCGACACTTGTCTGGTCCGTTTCAACCGTCGGAATGACGGCGTTCGCGAACCGGTTTCACTCGCCCTGCGCCGGGCCGGAGCCCGACGCCGGGCCGAAACCTGTCCCGGAGAAACGCGGCTCCCATCCGCTACCGGATCGAAACCCTTTTCCTCCGTCTCATGCCGGCCGCCCCTCAGGATGAGGGAGAGGGCGATTAAGCCGTTCCGTCCGCGTGGACGGTCTGGCGCCTGCAATCTCGGACAGGGGCCGGCGGCCTCGCTCCGAAAAGCCCGGCCGCCGCTCCGCCTGGCCTTGCGGCCCGACGAAATCCCGTTGCGGCGGCTAGCCGCCGCTCAATTCGGCCACGTCGACCCGGACCGACGGGCCCATGGTCGAACCGATCGACACCCGCTTGATGTAGGTGCCCTTGGCGCCGCTCGGCTTTGCGGCGCTGATTGCGCCGAAGAAGGCCCGGACGTTTTCGACCAGCGCCTCCTCCGCAAAGCTCGCCTTGCCGATACCGGCATGGACGATGCCGGCCCTCTCGGCGCGGTACTGGACCTGACCGCCCTTGGCGTCCTGGATCGCCTTGCCGACGTCCGGCGTCACCGTGCCGACCTTCGGGTTTGGCATGAGGCCGCGCGGCCCGAGAATCTTCCCGAGCCGGCCGACGACCGGCATCATGTCCGGAGTCGCGATCACCCGCTGGAAATCGGACCGCCCGTTGCGGATTTCCTCGGCCAGGTCCTCGGCCCCGACGATGTCCGCACCCGCCGCCGTCGCTTCCTCGGCCTTGGCGTCGCGTGCGAACACCAGCACACGAAGGCTCTTGCCGGTGCCGTTGGGCAGGGTGACAGCGCCGCGCACATTCTGGTCGGCATGGCGGGTGTCGACGCCGAGATTCATCGACATTTCGATGGTCTCGTCGAACTTCGCGGTCGCCCTTTCCTTGATAACCCGGACAGCTTCCTCCACCGGATAAATCGTGCCTCTTTCAAGGCTTTCACGGGCGTTGCTGAGACGTTTTCCTGCGCGCGCCATGACTACCCCACCACCTCGATGCCCATCGAGCGAGCGGAACCGGCAAGAATGCGAACGGCCGCATCGACGTCGTTGGCATTCAGATCCTTCATTTTCTCTCCGGCGATCTGCTCGAGCTGCTTGCGGGTCACGGAGCCGGCGACGACATGGCCGGGTTCGGTCGACCCGCTTTCCAGCTTGGCGGCCTTCTTGATAAAATAGCTGGCTGGCGGCGCCTTGGTTTCGAACGAGAAGCTGCGATCCGCATACACGGTGATGATCACCGGGATCGGCATGCCCTGTTCCATATTCTGCGTCGCCGCGTTGAAGGCTTTGCAGAATTCCATGATGGTGATGCCGCGCTGGCCCAGCGCCGGCCCGACTGGCGGGGGCGGGGTGGGCTGCCCCCCCCGGATCT